>Ga0193747_1000487_pt1 | contig 13099 bp, 13 predicted proteins | sample L1m2metaG_FD_143048 | JGI IMG/M metagenome (GOLD analysis project Ga0193747, IMG submission 143048) | Soil microbial communities from a riparian zone of the East river system, Colorado, United States - L1m2 | ecosystem: Environmental > Terrestrial > Soil > Riparian zone | place: USA: East River...
CGCGACCGCCGGGAAGGCCTTCGTCGCGGGCCCTGACTTGCCGATCGTCACGACGATCTCCAGGCGCGCGATCGGGGGCAGGCCGGGGAAGCTCAGATCTCCTCCGAGCGCGTGCTCCCGGCCCGCGGCGACCGCGCCGACGTGCGTGGTGGTCGAGCCGATCAGGCGGTTGTCCGGCATCACGAAGTTGGCGAGAACCGTCACGTCCTGCGCGTCCTGCGGCGAGTCGTTGGCGAGGATGACGCCCCAGCTCACGGTGCTGCCGCCGTACGGGAAGGCGCGCTGCGTGTAGCCCTGCTTCAGGACGCTGATGTGCGCGGGGATGACGGAGCCGACGACCATGATCGTCTTGACGGCGCCGCCCGCCGCTCCGCACGTGACCATCGCCATCGCCGGGCCGGGCTTCGTCCCGCGTGCGACGAGCCAGCGCCACGAGGCGCGGCCACCGCGGGCGGCCCGTGTGCCGAGGCCGCGCTGCTTTGCGCCGCTGTCGTACTGGACGCTCAGCGAGCAGCGGGCTCCGGCGGGGGAGACCCGGACGGACGCGGAGATGTAGTTCCCCTGGACTGCGCGTGTCGGGACGTCGAGGCGGACGCTCGAGAGGCGTTCGGGAGCGGCTCCGGCCGGGCCGGCAAACGCCAGCACCGGGAGGGCGGCGAGGAGGAGAAGACGCTTGTGGAGGGTGGGTGCGCTGGCCATCTGGAGCTTTCGGGCTTTCGAGCGTGGCCGCGCCGCTTGCCCTTACACCCTTTCCATCGGGGGTCGCACGGCTCGTTGCGACCCTCGTGCGAGGGATTCGCGGCCTTCTGCGAAGATCGACCGGCTTTGCCGGCCTCCCACGATCTTTCCCGGCGGATCGAGCAGGCCGCGGCCGACTTCATGCTCGATTGGCTCCGCGGGATTCCGGGTGTGCTGATCGAGCGCTTCGGGGGTGCGTGGGCGCCCGTCAACCCGCAGGAGCCCGAGCTCGACTTCCAGAACCGGGTGATCGGGCTCTCTCCGGAGGACGCGGGAGAGCTGGACGCGATCTTCGCGTTCTACCGGGAGGCCGGCGTCCGGCCGTGGTTCGAGCTGCCGCCGGCGCCCGACTTCGAGCGGCTCTCCCGCCCTCTAGCGGCCGCCGGCGCTCTCCCGATCGGGTTCCACACCGTGCTCTACGGCGAACCCGCGAGGTTCGAGGAGGACCCGCGCGTGCGCGAGGTCGGGCCGGGCGAGGCCGAGCTGTTCGCGGGCGTGCTCCTTCGCGGCCACGGCGTTCCGGACGAGGTGCCGCGCAGCCATATCGCACGCTGGGCCGAAGGCCCGACTTCTCGCCTGTTCGTCGCGGAGGTGGACGGGGTCGCGGCCGCGGCGGGAGTTCTCGTTCTCGGGGAGGTCGCGAACCTCGCCAACGCCTCGACGTTGCCGGCATTCAGAGGGATCGGGCTGCAGTCGGCGTTGATCCGTGCGCGGATCGCCGCGGCCGCGGCCGCCGGGGCAGACCTCGTCTGCTCGGGCGCGTCCTGGGACTCGCAGAGCCAGCGGAACCTGGAGCGCGCGGGCCTTCGCATCGCGTATACGAAGACGACGTGGCGCGTCCAGCCCTGACCGGGGTCAGACCCCGGCCGCGGCCGACGCGGCCGCGGCCCACATCGCCCGTGCCAGGCACGCGACATGTCCGCCAGGGCCCGTGCCAGGCACCCGCCGTGCCCCGTTAGGACGTGGCGAGGAAGCCCGTGGGAGAGCGGCGCGTGATTCGCGTGGAGCTCGACACGATGATCTGTGGCCGGGCGAACGAGTGCCAGTCACCGTCCGCGCCGAGATACGTGGCGCCGGCGAATCCGAACGCGTAGCGGTTGCAGGCCTGGCTTGCCGTTGCCCAGCTCTCCGCGGTCACGATCGCCGGCAGCCCAGAGGAGCTCAGTGGCAGCGCGAACGCGGGGCTCACGGCCTGACCGTCGACCGCGACCTGCCAGGTGCCCGCAGCGACCTCCAGTACCGACACCGTGAACCGCGTCCCGGGACGGACTCCGCGTGCGAGCTCGACGTAACGCCTACCGCCCGGCAGCATCAGCTCGTAGTAGAGCCGGCTTCCGGTGCGCGGGTAGGCGGCCAGCCCGGCCTGCAGCCAAGCATTCGTCCCGGAAGGCCCGGCGCCGCGCCCGCCCACGCCCACCCACGCAGCCACGTGCCCTCCGGCCACGTGTGGCGCGGACACCGCCGTCAGCGTCGCGCTTACGCCGTGCACACCCTCGTTCTGCGCCAGCCCGGCGTACGTGTACCCCTGGGCCGCGCACGACGTCTCGGCGTGAGCCGCGGAAGGCACGCTCGCCCAGGCGCTGCCGGCGGCGCAGGCGAGTGCAAGTGCCGCAAGCGCGGCCAGGAAGCGACGGGACACGCCGGCACAACGCCGTTCCGCCCGCTTCGGTTACGCCTGTCGACTAGCGTGGAGCACGAGATGCGTCCGATCGTCGGCGTCACGTCCTACGTCGAGCAGGCGCGCTTCGGGGCCTGGGACGTCCCGGCTGCCCTGATCCCGCTGAGCTATGTCCAGGCGATCGAGCGGGCGGGCGGGCGAGCGCTGGTCGTGCCGCCGGCCGAGGACGGAGTCGAGGAGACGCTGGACGCCCTCGACGGCCTCCTGCTTTCCGGCGGCTCCGACCTCGATCCCTCGCTGTATGGCGAGGACGCGCACCCTGAGACGCGCAACATCCGGCCGCAGCGCGATCTGGCGGAAATGGCGTTGCTCCGCGCGGCCCTCGCGCGCGACCTACCCGTGCTCGCCGTCTGCCGCGGCAGCCAGGTACTGAACGTCGCCCGTGGCGGGAACCTCGTCCAGCACCTACCGGAGGCGCTGGGCACCCAAGCGCACCGCGAGACTCCCGGTGTCTTCTCCGACCACGGGGTGGAGGTCGATCCCGACAGCCGGCTCGGCGGAATCGTCGGCAGCTCGGTCGAGGTGAAGTCCCACCATCATCAGGGCTACGGCGAGCTCGGAGAAGGTCTCAGGGTCGTGGCTCGAGCGGAGGACGGGACGATCGAGGCCGTCGAGGATCCGGAGCATCGCTTTGCAGTCGGCGTCCTCTGGCATCCGGAGGAGGGGAAGGATGCGTCGCTCTTCGAGGCGCTGGTCGCCGAGGCGCGCGACTACCGAGCTAGTAGGAGGCGCTGACCGGCGGGGAGAGCGGCGGCTCGACGCTCTGCAGCGGCGGCGGCACGACTGCGACAGGCTGCGGGGCCACCGGCCGGATCGCGGCAACCTGCATCACGGCTGCGGTGTTGCGCTCGATTTGAAGCTGGCAGAGCGCGCTCTGGGCCTGGATCCGGTAGCCGAAAGCCCGTGCGTCCCCGATCGTGTACCCGATGATCGCGCCGAGCAGCGCGCCCACGATCAGGCTCGCGACGCCGAAGATCGAAGGAATCGGCCACGCCGCGCCCAGGGAGGTCAGCGGCACGGCGCCGAACGCGGCTCCGATGACCATCCCGGTCGCGATCGAGCCCATGACCACGGCGTCCGCCTTGGAGTACAGGCGTGCAGCGGAAAGCTCGATGATGCTCGGGTCGTACTCCGCGCCGTAGGCCGCCATTTCGCGTCTCTCATCGGCCGGCGAACCGAAGTCCTTGAGAACTCGCGTGTTGCGGGCGGTCTAGGTCCCTACGACCTGGACGATCCAGCGCCGGTCGCGCTCGCGGTCGAGCTCGAGGAAGAGCACCCGCTGCCAGGTGCCGAGCTGCAGCTCTCCGTCACGCACGGGCACCGACTCGCCGGCCGTGCCGAGGAGCATCGCCATGCAGTGCGAGTGGCCGTTGCCAGCCTCCATGTCCTCCTCGCAGATGTTCTCGGTGCGCTTTCCCCAGTCGTCGTGCGCGTAGTAGCTCTCGCTCGGCACGAGCCGCTTGAGCAGCTCGGCGAAGTCCTCGAGGAAGCCCTGCTCGAACTCGTTCACGCGCACGCAGCAGGTCGTGTGCGGCGAGTAGACGCACGCGATGCCCTCGACGATGCCGCTTTCGCGCACGGCGTCCTGCACGTCGTCGGTGATGTCGGTGACCTGGAGCCCCCCGCTCGTCCGGAGCGTGCGCTCGCGCTGGAAGACCTTCACCCCGGCATTCTGCCCACTGCGTATGAACAAAACCTGAAGAACGGTTACGCTCGAGCCGCGGGCCCGTAGCTCAGCTGGTCAGAGCAGCGGACTCATAATCCGTCGGTCCCTGGTTCGAATCCAGGCGGGCCCATTGCCGAACGAAATCGCCAGATTTCGTTCGGTTGAGAGCACGCGGACTCATAATCCGTCGGTCCCTGGTTCGAATCCAGGCGGGCCCATGCGCTGCGCGGCCGTGCGAGAAGCCGCTTGCGAGCCCTTCCGGGGCTTTCTCCCCCGAAAGAGTGAACTTGCGGGCCTGACCCTTCCGGGGGACGTGCCCTCACCCGCTTGGCCTGAGAGTTCGATGCGGGCGCGGAGTACGGCGCCTGTTAAGGGAGAAAAGCGGCTCCGCGCAGTGCGCGGAAGATTGGAGAGGAATGCGGTCAAGTCCCAATGCCTCGCCTTCGGACGTGCGCGCAAGCGCGCTCTGGGGTGCGGGTAGCCGGAAGGGCGAGCTCCGGTCGAGCGCGCTGTGGGGGAAAGGCGGCCGTCGTGTCGCCGGTGCCCTGCTCGCGGTCGTGGCGCTTGCGCTTCCTCTGGCAGCCTCTGGGAAGGACCGGAAGGACGCGCCTCAGGTTGCGAAGTACGTGTCCCCCGGCCTGCTCAAGAAGGCTCACGACAATCCGACTCAGAACATCCGCATCATCATCCAGAGCGACGGCGGGTCTCAGCAGGCTGACAAGGCGCTCAAGGGCCTTGGCAAGCTGAAGAAGGACCTCCGCCTCGTCGGCGCAGTCTCGGTCGAGGTTCCGGCCGGTGTCGTCAACTACCTGGCTGGCGTGCCGGGCTTGACGATCACCCCGGACTCTCCGGTCAAGGTGAGCGGAAGCGTCCACTACTCGCGGCAGATGTGGCCCTACGAATCGGGCAACGCTGCACTGTGGGCTGGTACGGCATCCGCGCCGACGATCGCAATCGTCGACTCGGGCATCGACGCGTCACGCGCCGATTTCGCCGGCCGGTCGTATCCGCAGGTCAACCTGAGCACGCTGACGCCGAACGCGACCGGTGACGGTCGTGGACACGGGACGTTCGTCGCGGGTATCGCGGCGGGCGACGCAGCGGGCTACACGGGCGCTGCTCCGGCGGCGAAGATCCTGCCGATCCGAGTGATGGACGACAACGGCGTGGCGATGACGAGCGACGTCATCCGCGCTGCACAGTGGATCTACGACAACAAGAACGCCTACAACGTCAAGGTGGCGAACTTCTCGTTGCACTCGGCGATGCCGAGCCGCTTCGTGAACGACCCGCTCGACAAGGCGGTCGAGAAGCTGTGGTTCGCCGGTGTCACCGTCGTGGTGGCCGCGGGCAACTACGGCACGGCCAGCGGCCCCAGTGGTGTTCGGTACGCACCGGGCAACGATCCGTTCGTGATCACGGTCGGCGCGGCGGACCTCGGCGGCAGCATCAAGCCGTTCGACGACGCAGCGGCTCCGTGGTCGGCGTACGGCTACACCTACGACGGCTTCGCAAAGCCGGAGATCGGTGCACCCGGCCGGTACATGATCGGTCCCGTCCCGACGGCGGCAACGCTGACGTCAGAGCGGCCCGACCACGTCGTCGCGCCCGGGTACATGCAGCTCTCGGGCACGTCGTTCGCGGCTCCGGCCGTGGCCGGCGCAGTCGCTCAGATCCTGGCACGGCATCCTTTGTGGACGCCGGATCAGATCAAGGGCGCGCTGATGGTGACGGCGAAGCCGGTTCCTGAGGCGATCCCGCTGTCGCTCGGCGTCGGTGAGCTGAACGCGGCGAAGGCGGCTGCACGCAACCTCACGCCGCCGAATCCGAACGCGGCACTGAACAAGTTCGTCATCAGCGCTTCGAACGGAAGCGGCATGACGTTCGACGCGGCAAGCTGGTCCGACTACGTGAAGGCCAATGCTTCGTGGGCCGACGCGTCCTGGTCGGATGCCTCGTGGTCGGATGCCTCGTGGTCGGCGGCCTCATGGGCCGACGCCTCCTGGGCGGATGCGTCCTGGGCAGACGGCTCGCTCGCGGCGGCTTCCTGGGCCGACCAGGCAATCGCGTCCGCCTCCTGGGCCGACCTGTCCCACGAGGACGCGGCCGAAGGCGACACGACGGTGGGCGCAGTCCCGCTCGACGCGGCCGACCAGCTGGCACTGCTCGCGGATCCGGAGCTCGCCGTTCCGGCAGCCGAGCTGCCTCCGTCGGTACCAGCACTACCGTAGGTAGCACTCCAAGGAGAGCCGGGTCGAGAGGCCCGGCTTTTCCTTGGGCTTGAACGCGAACATACGTTCGTGTAGCGTGCGAGCCCATGCAACTCCGGTTGGATGCCGCCGACCGGCTGGTCGAGCTCGTCGAGGAGCGGCGCGGGCCGGTTGCCGCCGACGAGGCTGCCCGGCGGGTCTTCGCGCTCGCCCGCACCCCGACCGCGCTGGCACGAAGCCTCCTCGACGAGACCGTGCGCGACGACGCCCGCCTCGCCTGGCGGGGAGACGCGGTCGCACTCGCGGCGCCGCTCGGCGCTGACCTTCCGCTCGAGTCGGCCACCTACGTCGTCGTCGACTTGGAGACGACCGGACTGCGGCCCGGCTCGTCGCGCATCTGCGAGATCGGGGCGGTGCGCGTCCGGGGATTCGAGCTCGAAGAGGAGTTCCAGACGCTCGTCAACCCGCGTGAGCCGCTCGGCGCCGTGATCTCCGCGCTCACCGGGCTCGACGATGCGGAGCTCCGTCACGCCCCTCCGGTCGAGGTTGCGATGCGGCGCTTCCTCGCGTTTGCAGGCGACGCCGTGCTCGTCGCCCACAATGCGCGGTTCGACCTCGGCTTCCTCGATCGCGAGACACAGCGGCTGACCGGCAGCCGCATCGCCTCGCCGGTAGTCGACACGGTCGGCCTCGCGCGGAAGGTCCTCGCCGGTCGGATCGCGCGTGCCAACCTCGGCGCGCTCGCGTACTTCTTCGGCACCGACGTGCGCCCGTGTCACCGGGCGCTCCCCGACGCGCAGGCGACCGCGGAGATCCTCGTCGGGCTACTCGGACTGGCTCAGGAGCGCGGGGCGCAGACCGTCGCCGACCTCGCCGAGCTGGCCGCCACAAGGCCGCGCCGCGTCTACGGGAAGCGCTCGCTCGCCTTCGGCGCACCGCAGCGGCCTGGGGTCTACCTCTTCCGCGATCGCAACGACACGGTGCTCTACGTGGGCCGCGCGCGCGACCTCCGCGCCCGGTTGCGCTCGTACTTCACCTCCGACCGCCAGCGGCCCGCCGTCGAGGCGGCGCTCGGCGCGCTGGAGCGGATCGAGTGGCGGCCGTGCGGTTCCGAGGTGGAGGCCGCGCTCGAGGAACTGCGCCTGCTCCGCGAGCTGCGCCCGCCCGCGAACGCGCGCAGCGCGCGCCCGGATCGCTACGTCTACCTGCGCGCGCGCGGGCAGGAGATCGTGTGCTCGTCGAAGCCTTCGCCGCTCGGGCCGCTCCGCAGCCGCCGGCTCGCCCGCCTTGCAGCGCGCGCACTCCGTCCCGAGGAGCTCGAATGTCCCGCCGCCGCATTGCCGCGGATTCGTGCACGAGTGCACAAGCTCGCCGCGCAGCAGCGCTACGAGGACGCCGCGCGGATGCAGGAGCGTTTGGATGCGCTGGAGCAGGTGCTGCGGGCGCTCGCGACGCTCGAGCGCCTGCGCGCGCTCGAGCGCTGTCTCGTCGTGCCCGCGCTCGAGGAGGGCTGGCACCACGCGTTCTTCGTCGTTGCCGGGCAGGTGGCTGCGAAGCGCAAGCTCCCGCCGGGCGCCGGTGCGGCGCTCGAGGTCGCGTCCGGTCTCGCGGCTGCCCGCGCCGCCGCGGCAGAAGGGGTTTCCTACGCTCCGGAACGGGCCGACGAGCTGCTCGCGCTCGGCACGTTCATGCGGCGTCCTCCGCCGGAGCTTCGGGTCGTGCCCCTCGATTCCAACGCGATCCTGGCGGTGTGCAGGCCCCGTCTTGCAGAGGCGGCGTGACCGTTCTCGGGCGTTTTACGTTGTACCTCCGTGGCAACAACATCCCCGTCTCCTATCGATCTGAAAGGAGGACCGGAATGAGCCTTCTCTGGATCATCCTGATCGTGATTCTGATCCTCGCGCTGTTGGGTTTCTTCTCGCGCGGCCGCTGGTAAATCGCGCGGTAGTAGGACCGAGGTTCGACCGATATAGGCCGCCTGGCACTTGCCGGGCGGCCTTCGTATGGCGATCCTCTCTGGGTGGACGGATCCCAGACGATTCCGACTGTCCTGGCTCGCGCCGACGGAGAGGCCAAGTTGCCGCGCCTCGGCGGCATGGCCCGTCCCGACGGCGTCGTGATCATGAGCGAGCGCTTCTGGGCGTTCGCCGGCCTCGACGGCACGCTGCGAACGGGTGACACGCCGGCTCCCCGGGCGTTTCTCCGGCGCATCCCGCTGCTTCGCGGACTCGTCCGCCTCGGCGCCTCGCTCTCACCGTTGTTCCGGCGCGGCGGCGTCGCGCGGCCCCGCGAGCGCTACCTCCTTCTCCTAGCCGTCCTCGCGCCGCTCCTCCTCGTGCTCGCCCCGGAACGCGCGCGCACGCCGGTCGGCGTCGTGGTGACGCTCGGCCTGCTCGGCTGGATGCTGCGCGGCCGGACGCTCAACCTGCACGGCGCCGAGCATCGCGCCATCGGGGCCGCGGAGGCCCGAAGCCTCTCGACGACCTGGTCGGGCGAGACCCGTCCGAGCCGCTTCGCTCCGCGCTGCGGCACGAACTTCGCTGCTCTCGCAGCTCCCGTCACGATTCTGGCCGAGCGGCTCTGGCCCTTCGCGCCCGCTCTCTACACACCGCTCGCGGTCACGCTCGTGGCGCTCTCGCTGACGATGGAGCTGTGGCTTGCGATCCAGGATTCCTCCCGCTCGCTCGCCCGTGGCCTGCTCCTCCCGGGCCTGGGCCTCCAGCGCCTGACGACACGGGAGCCGCGCCTCGACGAGACCCGCGTCGCCCTCGCAGCGGTCGCGTCGGTTCTCGAGCGCGAGCTCGCCTAGCTCAGCTTCTCGGCCAGGAACCGCAGCGAAATCGGATACCGAGAGTCGATGACCCCGGAGTGCGTGCCGTCGAAGAGCTCGAAGCGCGACTCCACGCCGAGCGTCGTCAGGGCCTCGTGCATCGCGATGGCACCGAGGTCGAGCGAGAACTCGTCGCGCGTGCCTGCGTCGAGGTAGATACCGCGCAGTCCCCGTAAGGCGTCGGCGTACCGCGGCACCATCCGCACCGGGTCCCACTCGAGCCAGCGTGCCCAGACGTCCTCGCGCAGGCGTCCGCTCGGAAGCTCGAAAGGAAGCTCGTACGAGCCGTCTGTGTTGGGCGAGTAGCACGCGGCCATGGCGAGCACGTTCACGAGCGTCCCGTCGGTCGGCTTGTCCTGAGGCTGCCGGCTCCAGAAGTCGTCCCAGAAGCGCTGCGGCGTGCTGTCGTACTCGCGCGCGAGCGCGCGCGCGGCCGTGGAGAACTCCGGGAGGAAACAGCATTCGAACAGCGCGTCTCCTGCGTGCGACGCGAACGCGCCGAAGAGGTCGGGGCGCAACATGGGCGTGATCTGGGCGCCGTACCCGCCGCTCGACTTCCCGTGGATGCCTCGATGCTCGCGGGCGGCGAGAGTGCGGTATTCGCGGTCGACCCAGGGGACGAGGTCGTCGCAGAGGTAGGTGTGGTACCGGCCGACTGCCGGCGAGTCGACGTACTGGCTGCCGCCGTAGCGGGTCCACGCGTCGACGAAGACGACGATGCACGGCGGGGCGTCGCCCGAGGCGAAGAGCTCGTCGGTCAACTCGGGAAAGGTCCGCGCGCCCCAGCGCTTGCGACCGAGCCACATGTCGACCTGGCCGGTGAGGCCCTGGATCACGTAGATGGACGGATAACGCCTTTCCGGCTCGTCGTCGTACCCCGGGGGCACGTAGACGTAGACCGGCCGCACGTGTGGGTCGCCGAGCGGGTTGTCGCGCAGCGCGTCCGACTCGATCGTCCGCTTCTCGAGCCGTCCCTGCCACTCCGAATCCCAAGGGAACACGGCCGCTAGGATATGGCCATGGCTGACCTAGGGACGATGCGTGTGAAGAGCGGCCTCGCCGAGATGCTCAAGGGCGGGGTGATCATGGACGTGACCACCGCCGACCAGGCGCAGATCGCCGAGGAGGCCGGCGCGGTCGCGGTGATGGCGCTCGAGCGCGTTCCCGCCGACATCCGCCGCGAAGGCGGAGTCGCGCGCATGGCCGACCCGGACAAGATCCGCGAGATCCAGGAGACCGTGACGATCCCGGTGATGGCGAAGGCACGCATCGGGCACTTCGTCGAGGCCCAGATCCTGGAGGCCCTCGAGGTCGACTACATCGACGAGTCCGAGGTGCTGACTCCCGCGGACACGGCCAACCACATCGACAAGTGGAAGTTCACGGTCCCGTTCGTGTGCGGCTGCACGAACATCGGCGAGGCCCTGCGCAGGATCGGCGAGGGCGCGGCGATGATCCGCACGAAGGGCGAGGCCGGCACCGGCGACATCGTCAACGCCGTGACGCACATGCGCTCGGTGTTCGGCGCGATCAAGCGCCTCGGCTCACTCGACGAGACGGAGCTCTACAGCGAGGCGAAGAACCTCCAGGCACCGGCCGACCTCGTGCGCTGGGTCGCCGAGAACGGCCGCCTTCCCGTCGTGACGTTCACCGCCGGGGGAATCGCGACTCCGGCCGACGCCGCGCTCTGCATGCAGCTCGGCGCGGACGGCGTCTTCGTCGGCTCCGGAATCTTCAAGTCGGACAACCCGGAACAGCGCGCGAAGGCGATCGTCGAGGCGACGACGCACTACGCGGACGCCGACGTGCTCGCGCGCGTCTCGCAGGGACTCGGCGACGCGATGAGCGGGCTCTCCACCGCGACGCTCGCGCCGGAAGAGCTGCTCGAGACCCGCGGCTGGTAGACACCGAGCGCTTCTCCGGTCGGCACGCCGTCGTCACCGGCGCCAGCACCGGAATCGGGCGCGCAATCGCGCAACGGCTCTCCGCGGAGGGCGCGGCGCTGACTCTCCTGGCACGGGACCGCGGCCGGCTCGAGGACGCCGCGAAGACGCTCGCAGGGCCGGTGCAGTGCCTCTCCTGCGACATCCGCGACCGCAACGCAGTGGGCGACGCCTTCTCGAGCGCGGCCGCGCGGCTGGGCGCGATCCACGCGCTGATCGCGAACGCGGGCATCGGCGGCCCGAACGCGCCCGGGCCGGAGGATCGCTTCGAGGACCTGATCGCGACGAATCTCGTCGGCACCTACAACTGCATCCGGGCCGCCCAGCGCCACCTCGCACCCGGCCCTGCGACGCGTCACGTGGTCGTGACGGCGTCGATCCTCGCTCGTATCGCCGTCCCGGTGTACACGGGTTACAGCGCCTCGAAAGCGGGGCTGCTCGGGCTCGTGCGCTCGCTCGCGGCCGAGCTCGCGGCGCAGAACGTCCAGGTGAACGCGGTCTGCCCCGGCTGGGTCAAGACGGAGATGACGTGGGAGGGCCTCGACGCGATGCCGGGCACCCGCGAGGAAGCCTACGAGCGGGCGATGCGCGAGGTGCCCTTGCGGCGGATGAGCGAGCCGGAGGAGATCGCGGGCACCGTCGCATGGCTCCTCTCCGACGACGCCCGCGGCGTGACCGGGCAGGCGATCGACCAGAACAACGGGGCGTGGATGGGCTAGGAGGGCTTGATGCGTACTTCCCTCCGTTCGGCTCCTGGTCGAGCTGGCCGGAGGCGCGCATGCCGGCGGCGTCGCCGCCGCAGCTCGGCCGTTCGTCGTGCGCATGAGCGACGGCGCCCGGATCTTCAACGGCCGCCTCGCGGATGCGAGGTCGATCGAGCTGGGCCGTGTGCCGGCTCGGGAGCGCTACACCCTGCCGTGAGTGGAGCACCGGCAGGCCGCGTCGCATTCCGGGCCGCCTGGTCCGCGAGCCGTGCGATCTAGATCAAGCCTTCTCCGTCGTCAGCAGACATAGGAACCGTCGCCTGGGTCCACACAGAGTCCCGCGTTGTACCCGGCGCTGTAACCGTCGTTGTACCCATTGTTATAGGCATCGGCGGTGCCACCCTGACCCGTTTGGTATCCCGAGCTGTAACCAGTGACGTACTGTGCAGCCGCTTGCTTCTTGGCCGTCGCGAGCTGCTTCTTGGTTGTCGCGAGTTGCGCGGTCACAGCGACTAGAGCGAGTTGGGCCGTCTTTGCGGCGTTCTTCGCGGCCGCGGCATCCTTGTCGAGGACTGCGTTTCGTCGTTCGAGATCGGCGCGCTCTCCACGTACACGCGAAATGGTCTGGGACTGCCGGTAGATCGCAAATCCCCCAATCCCCGCTAGGCCAAGGAGAAGAATCGTGATGCCAGCGATCGCGAGGATTCGCGTCCACGGGCGAGGCTGTTTCACATGAGGGTCAGGATCAATTGCCGTGTTCGTGTCTGTCTCGCCCATCGCGACCTTTCTCTGGTCCGCCAGTGGCGACATCGTGAGCCACTTTGCTCTTGTTGACAAGGGCGCAATACTCCGCCAAGTGCGGTGGACAATCGCTTTGCTTACGATCGCTGTCGCTACCGGCTGCGGAGCTTCCGGTTCAAGAAACCCTGAGACGACCACGAGGGCGGCACCGAAACCTCCGACGTTGGCGCAGCTCGTCAGGCACATTCGAAGCGGGGTCCTCCGGGTTGAGGTCGAGACCTGTGACGGTAGAGCGATCGGGACAGGCTTTCTGATCGGCCCGAGGCTCGTCGCCACAGTCGAGCATGTGATCGACGGCGCGGTCGCCGTCACGTTCAAACGCCAGGGGAAACTGGTGGGCAGCGGAACCGTGATCGGATCGGACGCGTCGACGGACGTCGCTCTGCTGCGGACCGACGCGCCACTCGAGGGCTACCGCTTCACCCTTGAGCCACGCACGCCTCAACTCGGTGAGGACGTTGCGGCGCTTGGATTTCCTCTCGGCCTCCCACTGTCGTTGTCGCGGGGTACCGCGAGCGGAAGCGACCGC
>Ga0193747_1000489_pt1 | contig 13094 bp, 15 predicted proteins | sample L1m2metaG_FD_143048 | JGI IMG/M metagenome (GOLD analysis project Ga0193747, IMG submission 143048) | Soil microbial communities from a riparian zone of the East river system, Colorado, United States - L1m2 | ecosystem: Environmental > Terrestrial > Soil > Riparian zone | place: USA: East River...
AATTATAAAGACATTGATATGTTGTGGAATTTTGGCAAACAGATCAACGACGTGACTCATTTGTTTGCTGGTATCCATTTCAATTAATTCTTTCTCTTGATTAGGAAATATGCCAATACCATCAATTAAGTCTCCCCCTATACATACAAATTTGATCTTGCTGACGATTTCGTCATCAGTTAATGAAAGCCAATTTAAAAATCTAAGAAATTCTACTTCTTGGAAGTATTTACTACCAACATGAAGATCCGAAATCAAGACCGCATATGATTCCGATTTTGATCGGTTGGGAAGATGATCTGGAATGTCTGGAGAAACTAAATTCCTTACAACAAAACCTTGATTTCCTTTTTTATTAATATTGTCAATTTCTACCATAATCATTTGGTCCAGTGCGAGCATTGAAGCCTGTTTTTTTAACTCTTCAGAAACTGCAAGTACACTCAGCATTCCGCTGTAGTCATCAATCACCATCTCCAAACCATTCTTTTTTGAACGCTTGGACATTAACAAACCAGCTATAACGGATGAATTTGTATTCGCATCTGTATTCATTTCGTATGTCTTTCTTAACTTTGCGTTATTAGATTTATGCTTTAGAGATGTAATTTTTGTAATTCGTTTACTATCAGGACGCAATGCTAAGATACGAAGTGATTTTTCAAACCGGCTGCGGAAAAGTGCGGTATAGCCCCTAACACCCTCTCCGCTGTTAATACCAGGTGTGGGGTCTAAAATCACTTTATAGGAATGCTGCTCATGCCCAGAAGAAAAAGTAGCATCAGCAATGGCCGTCGTAACATTAAGTAGTGTATTACTAAAACTATTAACATCCGTCACCTTTCCTTCGGGATTAATAAGATTCTTGATATCATCGACTACGATGGAAGAGCTTTCTTTGTGTTTGATTTTCATTTTAACTATGTCTTGCACGACCTTTAAAATATCGATATCCAGTCCTTTGAGCATCGCAAAAGCATCAGGATGTATTTGATAACCTTTGCTAATTGCAAATGACAATGCGTTAGAAATTTCTCTTTGCATAGACACGTGTAGCCATTTTCATTATGGATATCATGTTTAATTATATTTCCCTAATAACCCAAACTAATTCTGCCAGTACACAATGCTTGCTTTGGGACAAGGATGCCTAACTCATGGCAGTCTAAGCACTATCTACCACGCTCAATAAATAAGTCAACTAAGACAGTTTCTTGTTGCCTTTGGTAGTAAGATTAGAGATCTTTCTGCCATAATCTCCGACAGCTTACCAGAACTGCCTATTCCGATGCTCTGGCAGATTTAATACCGCTAAATGGAATACGCTTTCGTTATTTTTTATCTTCTGGCTTTTGTAAATGAATTATGCATAAACATCGACCAATTGTACAACGTCTTATCTCAGTTGCATCTGGTAAACGTGCTACTAGTCTCAGTGTGATAATTTATTGGATGCAAGCATTTTATACACAGAGGTTCATTATACATTTTAATTATATATAGCCTTATTAACTACGAAAATCGATCCTGGTCGATCTCATGAATGATCATGATGTCAGGCTTTGTTGTTGCTGTTGTTTCTGAGTATTTTGCAATACCAGGTTATCAAAATATTTGTCAAATTTTTCATTGGTTATTATGTCATCCGAATAGATGCCAAATGATATCACCTTCCCCTTTTGATAATTCAGTTCATAAGCAGCAATAACAGGTCTTAATGAAGGTATTGGATAGTGTAATAATGATGCATTATAGTTCATTAAAATTTTATCATTAGTATTAGTAACATATTGTTCCTCATGATGGTTGTATTCCCACGGATCATTGGCAAATGTTATGTCGCATGAATAGCAAAGATAATTACTCCCAACCCATTGTGATGTTTCTTTGACCCATCTTTCACTTACACTTTTCCATGCAGATCCGCTATTAAAGGCCCAGCCGTGACCTTTTACAAGTGTTACTGTATCAGTGGTGCGATCAAACCTTATTTGAGCATAGAAAATGTTACTGTCTAGTAATATCATAGTGCCACCATTTGATACAAAATTTTTTAGATAGTTGTACTCTTGTTGTGTGACATATTCTTGATGTCCGAGTATTATAACGTCATATGCGTTGCTATTGGTATCAAAACTCCCGTCGTTACCATCATTCTTAAAAATCGATCCATTGTCTACATCAGCATCAGTTAACACTGTGATATTCGAGTCTGGACTTATGAACTTTAGATTTTTTAGTAAAGAAAGCATTGTAAACGCTGTGTACTTTTGTCGTTGGTATGATTGTTGGATATTTAGTAACCTTACTTGACAGCAGATTTAGATCACTTGTAATATTTGCATTAGCTAAAGCATGACTATATTTTTGGTAAAAGACATAAAAGGAATTATTGTATGCTGCAGCTGTGAATGTTGGTTCTACTAATGCAATTCGTACTCCAATCCCACGTTCACTAGTAATGTTAGCATTATTATTTTCTGTAGTTGTTGTCAGTTGACTACGGTCATTAATAGGGATGCTATAATAACGATGGGCACCGTTATTATCATCACCAGATTTTAATGCTGGAAAGATGATATTCAATGCAGTGATATTCTGCAGAACATCGGACGGTAAAGAATTCTTCTGCAGTACTCTTGTCCTATTACTGTTGCTTTCTGTATTCTGAGAAGCAATCATGTCCTTTAGAGTGCTGCTCCTTCCATGAACGAACACCCTTACTTCCGCAAATAGAGGTTTATTATTTGACAACAGCAATAGAATGTATGTATATGTGGTAATTATCAACAGAAACATGATTATTACTGCTGAGACTGATGTTTCAGAATGGTTCATGCCATGAGGTGACGCCTAATCCAACGCCTCCTATATACTCAATATAGACAAATCAATCTATAAATGTAATGGTAACATCAGACTTGCATGATTGATGAAACCTTTCATGTCTGTCGTAGTCACAGTCTTAGTAATATTCATGTCTTCTAGAATCTATGGGATGCTCTATTCCGGTTGCAATCGAAATGCTTTAATCCTTATTTGAGTTGTTTCCAGCCTGAAAAACGATGTCTGAAGACACGGACTCCGATAGCGAGCTCGAGGATGATTTTGAGAAAGATTTGGATGAGTTAGACGAGGACGACGATTCCTTAGTTGATTCTGTGAATGTCTCGTATAATCAGATAAAGCAGTATCTAATATAAAAAGAATCAAAAAAAGATTGCTAGATGCAGAAAAGGTAATTTGACAAGATTGTTATTATCTCCACTTCACTAGTGCCTGTTTTTTCATTTACAATTTGCCTGCAATTCAAGTTGCGGTTGTTTTAACTTCCGTAACCCAGTCACACTTGAAACCATGTTTCTCATGATGTTTCACTACTGCCTCTTTACTCGGAGCATCCAAGAGACAAAAAAACTTATCTTCTTCTTTGTTATAGAGGATGTTATCATGTGTTACACCGAATTCATCTTTAGGAGAGTTGTGAGTTTTTCTTAAGGTTTCCTCATCCAAGCCTTTCAAACTGTGAACATCAAGAAACTTTGGCATTTCATTTTATGCTTCCAATTTGTGGTTTTTAAATGTATTGTAAACTACTGAATTTGCTTGCATAGATTGTAAGGATAGAAAACGCCGAAGGTGGTGCAAATCTAGAAAAATCTTTTCTCATTTGACTGCTGCCTTTCATTTCTTATTATAGGGGAGCCATACCGAAACAGCGGGCTTATCCCATCGATTCCGACCTGCTTCCATCTTTTAAATTCCATTTGTTAACTAATTCAATAAAGCTTTGCTTCTTTGCGGAATATCCATGAGGGTACTGAATATAGTGTCATCTTGAATGTTCTTATTACACTCAATCCAAGAGAAACAAAGCCAGTCACATTCAATGAATAGAAATCGATTCAAGGATTATCTTTTGTTTAACAGAGACATTCTCATAGGTGTTGTTTGTGGATTCTTTACTAGCGCTATAATAAGCCAGCTGATAGGGAAATTTACCAGTACTCTAACAAATTCCTTAATTTCTCAAGTTGCTGATATGGGCATTTTTCTTACCGTGTTTGGCATTTTATTTTATAGAGACAATAAATATAGATTTATCGTTAATGGTGGATTTGCGGCTATCTTGCTATTCTAGATGTAATGGCGTATCTTACCCGCCTATTCAAAGAACAACCCAAAGAAGGATAAGACTTTCAGCCTCATTTCGTAGAATCACCGCAGATATTTGCAGGATTATCTTCTGATAGACATGTACAGCTTCATTCAACTATATTTTTTGGTTGAAAGTCGTAATCTAGAACACAGCTTCTAGTTAGCTTTCTACTTATTGAGTAATATGCCCAAATTAGAAGTAGAATAGAAATGACTCTGAGTGGCATTGTAATTAGTCAAAAAAAGTTGATGTGGTCACTCCTAATCCGCCAAAAGTCGATATAAGAAGAAATCCAAGCGAAGAACAGCTTGCACAAGTGCTAGAGAGGACGCTCATAGTTGAACCCGAAAACAGTGATAGGATACCTGTCTTCAAGCCCTTTGAATGTCTTATGATATACAGATTCATGCTTATTACCGCACCCGCAAGAACGGACTATATCTTTGTTTGATAAGCCAATCCATTGTATCATTCTTACTAACGCAGATGTAAGTGATATTGTAAATGCACCACAATTCTCTTGAGCACAAGTCTCGATTCTAATGTCTGGAGTAGCAGCAGGAGTAGTAGGAGTGAAATTGTCTGGACTTCCCAGTCCAGTAACAAGAACAGTTGTCGCACCAGCTTTCTTCGCAATCTCCAATTGAATACTGAATGTTTTCGTTCCACGATGAGAAAAAACAACAAATATATCATTAGCAGAAATCAAATATTTTGACCTGACAAAATCATAACTTTGTAGTGATATGCAATCAGGATTGACAAATTCTCTCCAAAGAAATTTCACTAAATCGTGCAGCCCAATAACTACTGCCGATTCCGACGAAAACTAGTCTTCGTTTAGTGGGATTAATTGTATATAAGGTAGATGGCAGAGGGGAATCTAGCCATAAAAATATCTTATAACATAACATATTGTCAAGTTACATGCAGTCTCGACACCGGCAGCAAGTCTCAAAAGTTAACGTGAAACTCGCTCATATTCCACGAAGGAAATAGTGAAAGAACGGACGGAGTATGAGTTAGTGGTGGCATAGCCTTAACTGCAAGTAGATAGGATGTATCGCAACTATACTTTTTATCCCTTGCATACTTATAAACTATAATTTGTATACTACTAGCCATGAGTAAATTAAACGTGACGGAAATGGAGAAAGAGAGATGCCAACAATAGTACATTTTGACATCCCTTCAGATGACATCGAAAGATTAAAAAAATTCTATAATGATTTGTTTGGGTGGAAGTTCGACAAATGGTCTGGTTCTGACGCTATGCCAGAAGGAATGGAGTATTGGTTGATATCAACTGTGGATGATAAAGGGAATAAGGCTCTTGGTGGAGGTATGGGGAAAAGACAATCGCCACAACAGCAAGGAATTACAAACTTTTTTGACGTAAAATCAGTTCAAGAATATTCTGCCAGAGTAGAACAGTTGGGAGGCAAAGTTGTATCCCCAAAAATGCCGGTGCCAGGTATGGGTTATATGGCTATATGCACAGATACAGAGAATAATGGCTTTGGTATTTTTGAAGCGGATCAAACTGCTAAATGAATAATGGTTTGTAATTGCATCGCATCTCCGTAGCGTGCAAAAAAGAGGGTTGTTGTCAAAATCTTAAATATTTCATCTACACCAGAAAGTCGCTAGTAATATCACTAGCGATTTATAATTTTTTAATATTATTTAACTCAAGTTCACTTTCTCGATAACATTATAATAACAAAATACTAACTATTTTGTATATTGCGCTTTGATATCAAGCGACGCATTATTTATCTGGCCTTAGGTATGATCGCTTTTTTAATTGCCTATTCTGCTGGTGCAGCAGTTCATATGGGCAAGCAGCAAACAGCGGACTTAAGACAACACTTTGCCGAGCAAATTAAAGGCATTGACCAAAACGGAATTTTCATCAACAACGCCAAGATTGCGCTCGGGATGTTTATGCCTGCAGCAGGAATAGGACTGGGAGTAATTTCTGGTTTTTATACGGGGATGATATTTACTGCGATAGCGCAAACCTCTACTCTTAATAATGTTCCTCCCCTGATAATTCTAATTACTCCATTTGGGATTATGGAAGTTTTTGCATACGGTATAGCTATATCCAGAAGCGGTATATTCATTTATCAGCTTGTAAAGAAAAAGCCATGGAGAGAATACGCTATCCCAATCCTTATTGAGGTTGGAATTGTTATATTAGTATTATTGGTTGGAGCAGTAATTGAATGGCAGATTATAGCACAATTCAGTGGCCCTCATACTCTACCAAATGTATAATTCAGGAGTCCGGCTAGAATGGCCAAACTATTCATAGATCGTGACATTTGGATTAAAATGACAAATAAAGATAAAAAAGTATATGAAGTGTATTCATATTCATACTAGAATCTCTCCACAAGCAGGACAAGTACGCGCTAACTTCGTTATCCGTGTACCACATTCGATACAATACTTTGTCGAAGAACCGTTAGCCATGCCAACAGATTTATCGGCATATTATTTCAAGCTTAGCTATATATATTTAAATGCACTTGTGAAATCCGTAATATGTTTTTGGTTCTCTTAGTTCTGCTGCACTCAAAAGAAGAATAGAAAGAACCCCTAATCGGAGTATATTTCCCAAGACATATTATAACCATTTGAAAATGCTGGTTGGCGATAATCTCTTAAACAAAGATGATTCTGCAGGAATAGGCAAGCTAGTTTTTTATTCATTAACGGAAGAAGAAGGGTAAAACTGCCAAATTCATTTTCACTTTCAATAATAAGCCCATCCTGATTTTTAGATGATGCCTGTACTAATGACGGTGTTAATAATTAGGCTATCGATTTGTTTGACCGTGTAGTCATAACGTGTGTTTATCTAACGAAGTTAATAGTACTTTGTATGAAGACATGTTATTTCATGAAAATGTTACAAATACATTTGTTTTTTAAACTTCGTGAGATGTATAAATGTACAAATTCTCATGCAAACTGCAAATATGTCTTACGCTTTACCTGATCAATTACCATGACAGAAAACGGGTCGAAATATTTTCCTTCTAAATTACTAACCTTGCCTTTAAAAACAGTTTCTTTATCGTCTTGTGTCAAATGCTCAAAAACATAAACCATTAGATTTGAAGTGTCGACTCCATTTTTCCTCAAGAAAATTGCAATGTCAGACTGCATAAAGTTCTTTTTTGGATCTCTAGGCCATGGTCTGGGCAGTAAAATTACGCTTTTCCCGTTTGCTACAACATTAACTAACTCCAATTTTTTCTCCTCAATATCTCCACTTACATGGAAGGTAACTACATGTGCCTTATCAAGTGGAACTTTGCATCTCGCTGCAGCAATTTGGATTGAACTGATACCTGGAATAATTTCAACGTTATCATCTCCAAAAATTTCTAGTAGTCGATCAACAACCTCAGATTCAGAAAAGTTTACGTCACCTGTAAAGGTCACTGTGCAATAATCATTATCCGCCATTTTATTGTATATGTCATTATATATCATCTCTTGGTTCTCCATAGTGATCTCAGAAACTTGTTGTTTGCTTCTATCTATTACACTTTCTATTATGATCAGAGTATATTTATACCCAATAACATAGCGAGATTTATTAATTGCATCTTTGGCTGCATCAGTCAAATATCTTGGCGAACCTGGACCTACACCTATAACAAATAGCTTCTTTGGCAAATTATAGTCTAGATGATGTAAGAGAGTTTTAAACTTGGCCTTTTAATTGCATAGTCGCTTTGTATTCTATTCATCGTAATTTACCCTAATAAGACATGCAGCCGAACTATAACCTTATGTATGCCTTTATTTTTTATCCTCACTTTTTATCAATGTTGACTCTTCTACTTGTTTCAGGAGAATTTGTTGCTTGTTCTAGCATTTTAGCGGCATCAACGGCTATCCAGTGGTGGTGGCAGAGGGGGAAGCTGGCAGTGCCTAGTGCTATAATTATGCTATAATTATGTGGTCTGGGCCATCAGAGTAATTGGCTCCTGCTTGTCTCGATATGATGATTTTCAGAGTAGGCCGATATTTACGAAATAAAAATAGGCATGACAAAATAAGGTGATACGTTACTCGGAAAAATGGTTGTCGATAATCTTGTCTCAATGGTTGATGATGCACTGAGAAAATTCCTCAAAGAAACAAAAAGAAAGAGAATTGAATTCTTGGGGTCTTTCATTCCTATTATGAGGAACTCGTTTAGTAGAACTATATTCATTCAAACGTATACTACTTATAATATCTTCAACAAATCCTTCAGTATAGTTTCTAATGCCTCATTCTGTACCGCCGTCGTCATCCTTAGTAAGTATAATTTTTATTGCAGTCTTAACCTTGGCTTCTATCTCTATAGCAAACAAATTTCCGTATATCATGCAATATGATCGCAGTCATCTTGTAAAAGCCTTAGCTCCAAAATATCCAGAAGTTGGTCTCCCTGCTTCTAAGGGACCAACAATCCTTGATCCTAATCTAAAGGCTGAACTGGTTTTCAGAGGATTAAGATATCCAACCAGCATGGCCTTTTTAGGTCCTAATGATATCTTGGTCACAGAGAAAGATGCAGGCACAGTAAGAAGAGTTGTAAATGGTACTGAGCTACAACGAGCTGTACTTAATGTAAGTGTTGCAACGTATGCTCACAGGGGGATGTTAGGCATCGCTGTCTCTCCTCTTTCTACGGCAACCTCGTCTACTAATTATGGAAATCGTAATACTACCACCTACGTTTTTCTATACTATACTGAAGCCCAGACACATACCGGTGATGATATTACAGAAGGAAAACAACCATTGGGTAACCGTCTATACAGGTATGAATTGATCAACAACAACAAGCTGGTAAATCCAAAGCTGCTGTTAGACCTTCCTGCAACCCCAGGAGCTATTGGTGATGGCGGTAAGGTGACTGTCGGACCTGATAATAATGTGTATGTTACTGTAGGCGATGTTGGCATTAATGGTCATAATACTAAAGCACAGAATATCCAGAACGGGAGTGAACCGGATGGAACTAGTGGCATACTCAGGGTTAATCATACTCAGGGTTAATCAGGATGGTCAGCCAGTAGTACCCGGCATTTTGGGAAATAAATATCCGTTAGACCTTTATTATTCCTACGGAATGTGGAATAGTTTTGGGCTTGCTTTTGATCCTGTAACAAGAATTCTATGGGATACTGAGAATGGTTTGATATTTGGGGACGAAATAAATTTGGTTAACCCGGGATTTAACAGCGGCTACAATAAGATTGATGGCATATGGCTACGCGGCTATAATATAGATCAAGCAGAGAAGCATTTGCTCCCCTTCATCCAAACGATTTGATCGATTTTGGTGGGAAAGGAAAATATCATCCACCCCAATTTACGTGGTTTCGGAGTGTAGCTCCGACGGGAATTACATTCCTTAATTCTAACAAGATGGGGTAACCTGTATGAAAATGATATGTTCGTTGCCGATGCAATAAATGGAAATATTTATCACTTTAAACTAAATCCACAAAGAACAGGATTACTGTTACCTAGCGGTCCACTTGCAGGTGGGGTAGCAAATAGTTCTGATCCTCTTAACCAGATAATATTTGGAAAAGGCTTTGGTGGGATTACAGATCTTAAGGTAAGTCTTTATGATGGCTATCTATATGTGCTAACATTTGATGAAACACAAGGGACGCTATATAGAATAGTTCCTGTTAATAAGTAAACAATTACCTGATAACGGGTCTAGATTTGATTTTGTCTTAGTCTCTCTTTTTTCTTCTAGTCGTAGGTGAAACTCTTATGCCTTTCCAAAGCAGAGACAAAATGTGCCATCATGAAATAAGTATATTTTAACTGAATAAAACAATGTAAATAAAGGCTCTGTACCCCTCTTCGTCGGATGGCTCATTTTTAGCAGGCTGTATGTGGTCGTCGGATTGTTGGAATTTGTTTTCAATTTCCATGGCTTTATCCATCAACTCAATGATTTTTTCTCTTTCTGGTATGGACATATTGTGCTTCTTTGAGTAGTGCAGAATATATCTGAGACTTGCTCGTGAACACCAAGGTACAACCTGTAATGACTAGACGAGTCAGACCTAGAAACAGAAATCTTAGGGCCTTGCATAGGAAATACTCTAGGTTAATTTTCGCAGGGAATTTAAATGAGAAATGACTAGGAATGAGATATGGCTAGAATAGTATCTCGTGACGGAAAGGACTTCTGTCTTGATTGCAATGAGTATATAGAAAACATTCGAGAGCATATCGAAACCCATCATGTTGACCCTAATCAGACCTAAATTCCATAACATCATAAATCTAGGAGCCAGGGGGTCAAATCCTGTTAGTTGATTTATTTTATGAGAATGTTTACAAGTCTCGCTTGATGGGTGCCGACATGTCGAATATTACTATCGCTGTAGAAGTTGGTCTTTTTGGAATCTTATCCATACTCGTTCTCCTACCGCGTGCCGAAGCCATTCATTGGAACGCATAAACTATGCAACTGATTTTACCTGGTCATAATCCCTGTTGCAAAGGCTATGGCCATAACTGCCAATAAGCCTGCGGTTATTTTTGGGATGTATTTGCTATATCGCATTATCCTATCCTGAATGTGTCTATAAACCTTCAAAGCTAGTAGTGTTACCCCAATAAGCACTACCGAAATTGAGCTTGCATAGACGATGATTAGAGCCAAGGGATCTACTCCTCCAGCAGCAAATGATAGAACAACGAATTGTTCTTCATATGCGAAACCTAGTACAAACGCAAAAACCGCGATTCCTTTCAAGCTGCGTACTGCCTTTTTGGCATGGATGCCAGATTTGTATTTCAAATGATTTAATCAGAATCAATAAGTATATTTCACGTCTTATACAACTTACAGCCAATTCCTTTGCGGGGAATAATTCGATATTCTGTAGGCTCCTACGCTAGTTTCCATCAAACAGCTTTCTATCAACTCTTCCCAACTTTCAGCCAGCTAATCCTTCAAAGATCATCGTAGCGACTATATCGCCTCTAAGAGGGCCGGTCATCCGTTTCGATTCTATAGGAGGTCCAGCATGGAAAATTGAATTCTTTTTCATACCTGGAATAACATCTATTGCTGGTTTTATATCAACAAGAACAAGTCTTGAGCTCTGAATTCTTTCCACGGCTTTTTATTTGCATCTTCGATTCTGTTGTCTATTTGCTCACTCACTTTATACTGCTACTAGCTGTTGCATTAGGATTTCCTGTTGGACTCCCTGTTTGAGACATTTCTTGTTGCTCTAACTGATCTTCTATCTCTGTCGATAGTTTGTGAATAGTTTGGGCGTTATATCCTTTTGCAAGTTCTTGGTTTACATGCAAAACAAAACTGTTTATTTTTTCATATGGACTTGCAACTCTAGCAGGTAACGCATCTGCTTGTGCTTCTGTGGTTATAATGCTTCCTGGTGGTACAAATTTGTTGTCAGGGATTGTGACACCATCGGTTACCGTGCTTGATACTCCTATAGCAACTCTGTTGCCAACTTTCGCATTAAAGATTAGGCTCTTCATCCCCACAAATGTATCATTTCCAACATACGCAGGCCCATGAACCTGTGTTCCATGAGCTAGACTGACTTTATCACCAATATATACAGCAAAGCCATTCTTAAACCCAGTATCATTCGCCTTCAAAAGAGATCCTTGGGCTGAATATCTTCTATCGTCAATATTCTTACCGTGATCTGTTGTTTCAAGCGCATGCAAAAATACACCCTCCTGCACATTGGAATAGTCTCCAATATGAATAGGAGTACCTTCATCACCTCTACATACTGCAAATGATGCAACCAGTACTAGTTTTCCAATCTCGCAGTCCCCTATGATTACTGCAAGAGGATCAACAAATGCGGTTTTAGATATTCTTGGAGATGTGACATTTGGATTGAAATCAGTTTGAACGCTAGGACGTATGTTTGTAGGGGTAGTTGCCGTAGTAGCGTTGCTAGTATTATTTGTGATCTTCAATGGTTGTTGCTGCTGTAGAACTACTGCTGATGTTTTCAGAAATATTTGGTTAGAACCTGCTGCCATTATAATGGTCATCAGAACGACCGTCAATATCAAATTCTTATTAATTTTTAAATGCAGGCATCTTTTGAAGGGATTTATCATTAGTATATTGTCCTTGGTTAGCATCTCTATGTAAACTTTTAATGAGAAAAATCACTGATTTTGATTAATGGTAGAGGTAGATACATGGATTCATTGCGGGGGTTAAGGCTTTGTACCCTCTCTTAAATAATTAATCCAGGCCAAAAATGCTAGAACCAGTCCCATCGATACTATTAGTGACGACCGATTTCCAATAGCTAGTGATAGGAAGATAGTTGAAATAATAAGAACCAAGACATAGGCTATCGGTGCCCAAAGTGAAAGTTATCTGTTGTAAACAAAAAAGGATAGCAGGAAAATTGAGAAAGTTTTGCAAGGATATCTGCAGACTCTATAAAGCTCGCAAGACGAAAAATTCAGGAAATTACTATAACCATGGTTTGAAGCGTTGTGTAGAATGCGAGATATTTTTGGAATGTGAAAGTATGGGATGCTCATGTTGTGATCATGTTCTAAAAGCAAGACCGCACAACAATGTATCCAAAGCAAAATTGCTGCAAAGTCTTTAGTGTGTCTCGTGATTACAGAAGACATCACAATACTGTTGTGGAATATATAATCTAGCTCAAACTTATGCTACGGTATTTGTTGGATTATTCTTATGTATTTTTTTTATGACCACGATCACAGTATAGGGACCCCTATCATCATTAAATCCCTCCCTTTCCAGCTGGCATTTCACTGCATATTACAGGCTATGAATTAGACATTACAAAAGAAAAAAGCTGCAAAAAATATTAACCATGCAAATGTCAAGACGCAACTCGCACCC
>Ga0193747_1000490_pt1 | contig 13024 bp, 13 predicted proteins | sample L1m2metaG_FD_143048 | JGI IMG/M metagenome (GOLD analysis project Ga0193747, IMG submission 143048) | Soil microbial communities from a riparian zone of the East river system, Colorado, United States - L1m2 | ecosystem: Environmental > Terrestrial > Soil > Riparian zone | place: USA: East River...
GGAAGGCGATTCCTCGACCCGAAAGTCCCGGGAGAGCAGTGGGGCCTCGGCGCGGTCGGGACCGCGATGTGGACTGGCGCGTCGCTCCGCGACGTCCTTCGTCGAATCGAGATACCGAGCGGAACCGTCGAGGTGCTCTTCCGCGGCGCCGACGAGGGTGTACCGAAGGATCTCGGGAGGCGGATCGGCTACGAGCGCTCGTTGCCGGTCGACGTCGCGCTCGGCGATGACATCGTCGTCGCGTACCTGATGGACGGAGAGCCGATCCCGCGCGAGCACGGCGGTCCGATTCGACTGATCGTCCCGAGTTGGTATGGGATGGCTTCGGTGAAGTGGCTCGCCCAGATCACGCTGCTCGACGCGCCGTTCACGGGTTTTTTCCAGAAGGACCGCTACGTGATCGACGGCCAGCCACTGCGGCAGATAGCCCCACGCGCGGTACTCGTCCATCCGCAGGACGGCGCGACGGTAGAGCGAGCGCTGTGGCTGATGGGCTACGCCTGGTCTGGCACCGCTCCCGTGCTGCGCGTTGACTTGAGTCGCGACGGCGGCCTGGAGTGGAGCGCGATGCCGGACTCGTTCCTTGAGGCAAGCCCGTCGCGGTATGGGTGGACCAGGTTCGCTGCCCACTTTCTCTTGCTCCCAGGTTTGGATGCGGAGTGGTCGCTCGTCGTTCGCGCGATCGACGCCGCTGGCAACGAGCAGCCGCTCACGCCTCGGTGGAACGCTCTGGGCTACGCCAACAATGCCGTGCGACCGACGCGGATCCGCGTGCGAACCTAGACGACCGCGACCTCGAGGCGATCGGCAACCTCGTCGAGGAGCGTACGCACGCGGCTGGCGACGTCGGGGAGAAGGGCCTGAGCGCCGACGATGTTTGACTCCGCGCCGGAGTGCGGATTCAGGCGACCGTCATCGATGCCATCGCTCACCCGTCCGCTCACGCGGTCATAGACCGGCAGCGAAGCGCTGTTGCGGCCGTCGAACCACGCGCGCGCCTGCTCGCGCCACCGCGAATACGCGCTGTCGCCGGTCGCCTGATACAAGCGGTCCATCGCGTAGACCGCGGCGGCGACGCCGTAGGGCTGAACCGTGCGCTCGGGGAACGCGGCCTCGATCTGCGGCGCAAGGAGCGCGTGAGCGCTCTGCCGCGCGAGTTCGAGAAGATCGGGACGATCGAGGACCGGCGCGGCCTCGGCAAGCACGCCCTCGTGCACGTGTCCCCAGAGGTGGGGGTTTGGCTCTCCGGGCGTGTTCAGGAGGACCTCGCCCTCACGGCAATCGGCGATCTCGTCGCACCAGCGTTCGAGCGTCTCGCGGAGGACCGGCGTCAGGCCCACGCGCATGAGGTCGAGCGCCGCGAGCACCTGAATGGTGCGCACGTCGGGAGGCGCGGGGTTCTCGGTCGCGAACGCGAAACCGCGCGCGAGCGGCATCGCCACGCGCGGATCGCGGAGGACCAGGTGCGCCTTCGCGAGCGCTCGGACGGCACGTGCCTGCCAGAACGTGCCCCCGGCATACGAGGTCGGACCGTCGGTGTTGATGGTCCCATCCCAGTCGCGAATGAAGTTGTGGAAGCGGCCATCCTCCCGCTGCATGTAGAGGACGAAGTCGACGAGACCGGTCGCCCACTCCCCAAGGCGGCGATCGCCCGTGTCGCGGTAGAGGTCGAGTAACAGGACGACGGCGCGCGCAGCGTCATCGATGCACGCGACGCCCTCGAAGCCCTGGTCGCGCGCGGCGAGCCCATCGTCTTCATCGTTCGCGTACACACCCAGAGCGACGGCATGGGGCCCGGCCGCGGGCACACGGCGCGCGAGCCGCGCGAGCTGCCTGATCATCGCGTCCAGGGCTCCAGGCTTGCGATGATCTCCTTTACCGAGAAATCGGCCGCCGCGACGCACGAGTCCGCGGCGCCGTAGTACATCCGGATGGTGTCGTCGTCGAGATGGACGACGCCGCACGAGAAGATCGTGTCGTTGAACAGGCCAAGCCGTTCGTACGCCGTGCCGGGCGCCAGAATCGGCGCGGGCGAACGGGCGAGCACCTTCCGCGGATCGTCCGCGTCGAGAAGCAGCGCGCCCATCGCGTAGCGGTGGTTGCGGTTCACGCCGTGGTACAGCTCGAGCCAGCCTTCGCTCGTCCTGAACGGCACGGCCGATCCGCCGGTGCGAAGCTCGTCCCAGTGATCCCATCGCGGCAGGCACAGGGTCTCGTGACCGCCCCACTCCGTAAGGTCGTCCGAAAACGCGATCCAGATGCCCATGATCCGGCTGAACGACTGCGGCATCGGACGGGTCAGGGCGACGTACTTTCCGTTGATCCGCTCCGGGAAAATCACGACATCCTTGTGGTCGGGAAGGAAGATGACGCCGCGGCGCTCGAACGAGCTGAAGTCACGCGTCGTCGCGAGGCTGGTGGTGATGCCCCAGCGCGAGACCGACACGTACGTGATGTAGAAAGTCCCGTCGATCAGGGTGATGCGCGGGTCCTCGACGCCGTATTCCTCGATATCGAGAAGCGGCGAGATCGTCGGACGGTCGTCGACGGTGAAGGCGATCCCGTCGCGGCTGCGCGCAAGGCGAAGGTGGCTCATCTGCGCGAGGTAATCGGTGTATCCCTCGTTGGTCACCCCGAGGACGCCCGTGCTGTTCCGGTACCGGATCGAGCGAGGATCGCGCAGGTCGAGGCCGGGCAGGTTTTTGGGAATGTAGGCGACGATGACCCGGGGCCGCCCATCGATCTCGTCGAGGAAGCACATCCCGATGACATCGTGCTTGGTGTACCCCTTCGGCAGCGGCCGGAGCACCGGATGCGGACCGTCGAGGTCGAGGGTCATGGCGTTCGCCGGCGGGTCGATATCGCTGCGCGGCCGCTCCGCGATCCGCAGCAAGAGGATGATCTCGCCATTCAGCTGAGCGGTCGCGGCGTTGAAGACTGAGACCACCTCGAGCTCGGGCAGCGACGGCTTCACGTCGCGCGCGGTGATGAGCGGGTTTTGCTCGAGGCGGCGCCCGAGTCCGGTCGTGCGATCTATGCGGACGGTCGTCATGCGGTGTGAACGGGACTCTCGGTCTCTACCGGTTCCGCCGGTGGGCTCACCGCCGGCGACTGCTCCAAAAGCTCGCGGGTGAGGGCGAGGACGCGTCGGCCGACGTTCGGCCACGCCATTTCCTTGCCGTAGTCATATGCGCGCCGCTCAAGCTCTGCCTTGAGAGTGGGGTCGTCGAGTATCGCGAGCACCGCGCGCGCCAGGCCATCAGCGTCGCGCACGTCCACGAGCAGACCTCGGCCATCGGCGAGCGCTTCGGCGGCGTGGAGATAACGCGTCGACACGATCGCCTTGCCGGCCCCGAGCGCGTACGCGAGCGTGCCGCTCGTGATCTGGTTGAGATCCAGGTATGGCGTCACGTAGACGTCGGTCGCAAGCAGGTAGTCCACGATCTCGCGCTGTGTGAGGTACTGGTTGACGAAGCGGACGTGGTCGGACATCCCCGAGCTCTCGATCTTGCTGACGAGCTCGTTCCGATACTGCTCGCCGGCCTTCTTCAGGAGCTCAGGATGCGTTTGACCGACGATGAGATAGAGCGCGTTCGGGTGGCGCGTGACGATCTCCGGCATCGCCCCGATCATGTACTCGAGGCCCTTCCGCGGATCCACCAAGCCAAAGGTCGAGAGGATCGTGCGGTGGTCCACACCCAGCTGCCGCTTGAGGCGGTGCCGGCCACGAGGGACGATCGCCGGCATTCCATGCTGGATCACAACGGGTCGCTGCGAGATGCCATACACGTCGGCGAGTAGGCGCGCGGCGGTCTCGGCCATCACCACGACCCGTGTGCTCCGTTCGGCGATGCGTCGAACAACGTCGCGGATCTGCGGCTCCGGCTGTGGAAGCACGGTATGCAGGGTCGTGATCACGGGCTTTTGGAGCGACTCGAGGAACGGCCCGCAATGATCGTCATAGACGCCGTCCCGCCACACCCCGTAAAGACCGAATTCGTGCTGCAGGTTGACCGCGTCCACCGACGACTCGTTGATCGCTCGGGCCGCGGTGCGGTAGCTCTCTTTGTCACCCTGCTTGATGCGCCACCGGACGTCCGGGCCGTAGGGACGTGCCGTGTTCGGCTCGTCGATAGCGGCAGCGACACAACGGACCGCTGGGTCGGCCGCTTTTACGGCCGCCATGAGATCGGCCGTGAAAGTGGCGATCCCGCAGCGCCTGGGGATAGCTGAGGCGACGAAAGCGATGCGCACAAGACCATTCTGCGGTGACAGCGCTTCCTTGGTCGGCAACGCTATAGAAAGGGGAGGTACACCAGGGTGAATCGCCACCTTTAGTGGTCGAGCAGGAAATGTGCCCTCCGGCCGCCTATTTCTCGTGCGACACGGGAAGTTTCGCGTTGCGCCATGCCGTGAATCCGCCGCGCATGTTCGCCACATCGCGTCCGTCCAAGTCCAGGATGCTCGCCGCGAGGCTGGACCGGATCCCGCTGCCGCAGTACGTGACGATTTGACGACCGAGCGGGAGCTCGTGCGCGCGCTCGCGAACATTTTCGTAGGGGATGTGGATCGCCCCCGGGGCGTGTCCGCCATCCCATTCGGATCTCTCACGGACGTCGAGCAGGACCGCGCCCTCGGCAGACCGCGCCGCCGCCACCCGAGCGTCGAGCTGCTCGATTTGGAGCGCCTCCTCGCCCGGGGCCGGATCCGGAGAGGCGTAGCCGCGAACGTCGTCGTATCCGACGACCGCGAGCTGTGCGCGAAGGCGCTCCGCCTGTTCCGCATCGGTCGTGAGGATGACGATCGGAGCGCCGAACGCGACGGTCGCGCCTATTCGAACCGCGAAGGAATCGTTGCCCACCACGTTGAGCGCTCTGGGCCGATGACCCGCACCGAAAACATGTGGCGGCCGCGGATCGATGCGGATCGCGTCGGGAGCGATCTCGCGGAGGAATGGAAGAGGCGCGCGTGAGGCGATCGGCGCGCCGCGCGCGTTGAGCGTGCGCACGTGCGGGTAGTACGCCGGCGCGACGGGTAGTCCCCCGGCGATCGTGGCGCGAAAATCGGCGAACGCACCCGTCGCCGATCGCGCCACGTGGTTGTGGCGCCGCTCGAAGCCGAGGGTGGTCCAGCGCGAGCCCGCGACTTCCGCGCTGCACGCGCTGCCGCCGCCGTGGGTCGGAAAGACCGCGACATAGTCCGCGAGCGTCAGCACGCGATCGCGCAGCGTGTCATAGGCCGACCGCGCCAGCTCTTCCGCGAGCCTGGGACCGAGCAGGTCGACGCGCGCGATCTGTCCGACGAGGAGCGCGCCGCCGGAGAAGAGGTACTGCGGGTCATCCGAACGGCGCAGATCCGCGACGAGATAGGCGACGTGTTCGGGGGTGTGCCCCGGCGTCGCGACGCACCGGACCGAGAGCTCCCCCACGGCGATGACCTCGCCGTCCGCGTGCGACGCGTGGGGATACGCGAGCTCGGCATCGTTCCCGGCGTGCACCGTGATCGGACGAAGCTCCGCGAGCGCGCGCGAGCCCGATACGTAGTCGTTGTGCACGTGCGTCTCGAACGAGTCGGTGATGAGCACGCCGAGGCGCGCGGCCGCGTCAAGATAGGTGTCGACGTTGCGATCGGGGTCGACGAGAAAGGCGACGCCGGCGTCGGGGTCCACGACGAGATAGCTCGCGTGCCCGAGGCCGGCGTCGAAGAACTGCTCGATCAGCAACTCGCGCGCACTCTAGCGCGCGCCCTACTACGGTCGCGGCTGCTGGCGAACCGCCTTGGATTCCTGCTGCAGGACCTCTTCGCCGGGACCGATGTCTTCCTCTTGAGGTGCGAGGACCGGAGGGATGCGTTCGTCGACGCTCTTGCTCTTTGCCTCTGCTTGTTCGAGTGAGTCTTCGGGGCGTGGCTTCTCTTTATCCATGGCTGTCGAAGCGGCAAGCCCCGTGCCGTACCGCGTTAGACGCCGATGCCGGCAAATCCCAGCGCGTGCGGGAGCAGGGAGCCGAAGATCCAGCCGCCCGCGGACGCGGCGACGACGAGGGCGACGATCTCGAGCCCGGAGCGGACCGGGTTGCGTCCGGTGAGCCGCGACTTCGCGACGCCGAGGCAGAACATGACGACCATCGACACGGCGATCGCGGTCACGAGCGCAACTGGGACCGGCAGAAAGAAGAACGGCGCCAGCGGCACGAGCGCGGCGACCGCGAACGCGGCCGAAAGGATGAGCGCGCCCTGGATCGGGCTCCCGACCTCGTCGACGGTGAGCCCCAGCTCCTTTTCCACCATGGTCTTGAGGAGCACGTTGGGAGAACGCGCGAGCTCCGAGGCCGCGTGCTTTGCCGACACCTCGGGCAGCCCCTCGCGCTCGAGCATGTAGGCGACCTCGGCTTCGGACTCGTGCGGCCGCTCCTCGACCTCGCGCCGTTCTTTCTCTATCTGTGCGAGGAAGATCTCTCGCTGGCTCTTTGAGCTCATGTATTCGCCAGCGCCCATCGAGATGACTTCGGCGATGGCGGCGGCGATACCCGCGATGAGAACCGCGTACTGGTTGCTCGTCGCGGTCGCGACGGTGATCGCGACCGTGAGGATGCTCGTCACGCCGTCCTGCGCTCCGAAGATCGCTTCGCGAACCTCGCTTAGCAGGTCGGCTTCGCGCCGCTCTTCGCGCAGATGGTCGTCCAGCCACGCCTTGCTGAGGTATTCGGGGGCCGGAGCTGCTCGTTCGGCCATGGTCAGGAGCCTACCTCCGGCGCTCCCGATGCGCGCCGCTGCTCCTCGGGCGGGCGCAGGTCGCGGAAAGAGAAGAAAACGAGGAGGTCATACGCGACCTTGATTGCGCCGGCGGCAAAGAACGGCAGGGCAAGCGCCGCCACGCTGAAGGCCCAGCCGGTGATCGCGGGCGAGATCGCCGACGCCGTGCTGCGCGCGACGTTCGTCAGACCGGCGGCCGCGGTGCGCTCGTCGGGATCGACGACGGCCATCGTGTAGGACTGCCGCGTCGGTACGTCCATCTGCGAGATGCTCATCCGCGCGAGGAACATCGCGGCGGCGAGCCCACCTGTCGGCATGAGTGGAACGAGGACGAGCAGCACGCTCGCCGGCAGATGGGTGAAGACCATCGTGTTGATCAGGCCCACACGATTCGCGAGCCAGCCCGCTGCCAGAAGCGAAAGCCCGGAGACGACGTTCACGAAAAAGAACAGCACGCCGAGCTGCCCCGGATCGAATCCCCATCGCAGGAAGAACCAGTACGCGACGAGCGACTGCACGACAAGGCCGCCCGCGAACGCATCCAGTCCGAAGAGCGCGCCGAGCCGTGCGACCGTGCCCGCGGAGCGGTGCACGCCGAAGAATCGGCGCTCGCCTTCGACGCGCGCGGCTTCGACTTTGTCCGAGAGGCTCAGGAATATCACCAGGTTCAAGAAGCCGATAACCGCGTAGAGGAGGAAGAGCGGACGGTACGCGTCCGCGCCGGAAAGACCGAGCGCGGCAAAGATCGCGACGACTCCCGCGAAGAGCGAGCCCGCGGCCTGGGCGATGTTCGCGACGAACGCGTAGATCGAGAAGAGCCAGGTGCGCCGCTCCGGTGGCGCGGTCTGCGGGAGGATCGCCTGTTCGACGGTGAGGAATGCGCCCACCTCGGAGCTCGTCGCCGAGATCGTCCCGGTGAACGCGCCGAGCAGGAGGACCGGAAAGCTCGAGCCGAAGGCGAAGAGAAGGCCGCCCGCGATCATGAGAACGGCCATCGTGGCGACCGTCCGCCGCCGCCCGTAGCGATCGGCAGCGAGCGCCCAGACCACCGTCATCAGGGCCGAGCCGAGGATCGCGGCGGAGAGCACCAGGCCGACCTGGATCGTGTCGAAGCCGAGACGCGCGAGGTAGAGCGCGATGACGACCGCGAGATACCCGTAGGCGAAGGTACGCAGGATTCGGGTGACCAGAAGCTTCTTGCCGTCGGTCGAGAGCCAGGCGAGCGGCGGAGACAAGCTCCTCTAGATGACCCGCCCGGGCCCGCCACCCTTGGCGACCAGGGCGAGACCGGCGCGCGACCATGCGGTCACGCCGCCATCGAGGTTCTCGGCCTCGAACCCACTCATGCGGAGACCCTTGGCGGCACGATCGCTCCGCGACCCGGTGCGGCAGACGGCGACCACGACCTGCTCCTTCGGAACCTCCGCCAGGCGGGCTCCGAGCTCGCCGAGCGGGATGTGCTGCGCACCCTCGATATGCCCGGCATCCCACTCATCCTGCTCGCGGACGTCGAGAAGATGGAGTTCGGAACGCCGCTTGCTGACGTCCTGTGGGACCACGGACCAATTCTGGCGCACGGAGGCGACATGGACTCAAATGCGATGCGCGAGCGACTTGAGCGCGAACGTGGCGATCTCGCATCGACGGTCGAGAGGATCAAGGAGGGCCTCGCTGTGCCTCAGATCGACAGCGGCGGAGACGTCGCCCTCGCCGATCAGCACCCGGCGGACATCGCGAGCGAGACGGAAGCGCGGGAGCTCGACCTCGCGCGACAGACGATGTTCGAGGCTCGGGTCGGCCTTATCGACGAGGCCCTGCGGCGCCTCGAGCGCGGCGAATATGGGAAATGCGTGATCTGCGGAAAAGAGATACCGCAGGAGAGGCTCGACCTCGTGCCGGAGACGCCCTTCTGCGTCGAGGACGCGGAGCGGGAGCAGCAAAGCTCGGCGCGCTAGCTCTTTGGGCACAATGGCCCTAGTGAAGCCACCGTACCCGACCGAGATCCCGCCGCTCCTCCCACTCTTCCTGAACAAGCGCCGCGCGAAGATGACCTTCCCACTTCAAAAGACGGAGGAGCTCGGTCTCGATCGACCGACGTTCATCTGGACGATCAACCTCTCCTACCGCGGCGATCGCGGCGCGAGCGCTGAACCGGGCGACCTCACGAGCGTGTACGGCACCATTCCCGGACGCTGGCTTCCCATGGCCGCGGCCGCGCGCGGCGCGGGCCTCGCCGAGGAGCGCGACGGCCGCTGGTTCCTCACCGAGAAAGGCCGAGGACTCGCCGCCGCGATGCACGAGGCGGCGCGTGCGCATTACGCGACACTCGCGCCGCTGCCGAAGGAAGAGCTCGCCGAGCTCGCTCGTCTTCTCGATCGAGCGTTCCTGGCCGCTGCCAAAGCGACCGAACCGGACAAGCGCATCCACACGGCATTCGCGTTCGGGTATCGCGACGGCGAGCCGCCGCCCGGTTCGTTCGCGCAGCTCGACGCGGCGGTCTACGGCCTGTGGCAAGTGCGCGACGACTGCCACATGGCCGCGTGGCGTGCGTCGGGTCGCTCCGGACCCGAAGTCGAGGTGCTCACGAGGCTGTGGCGCGAGGAAGCGGCGGACGACGCCGCGCTCGCGGACCTTCTGACGCATCAGCGTCCGCAGGACGTGAGCGCGGGAGTGGCGCGGCTGCGCAACGAGGGCCTCGTCGAGCCCAAGGCTCTCAAGGCAACCGCAAAGGGCGCGGCCGCGCGCCAGAGGATCGAAGACGAGACCGATCGCCTCTTTTTCACACCCTGGCCGGAGGACGTCGGTGCCAAGGGCCCGTGGATCGCCGAAAAGCTGATCGGGGTTAATACAGCGCTCGGTTAGGCGTCTGGCGCGCGCTTTTCATGGGACCATGCGCCCATCGTCACAAATGGCACGGCTTTTGCCGTCTTTCGTTACAGATGCTGGATCAGGAAACCGCACCCGCCTCGCGACGCGACGGCTTGGGCGGCCGAATCCTCATAGTCGACGACGATCGAGACGTTGCTCGGCTGGTCAGCACCGTCCTCGAAGAGGCCGGACACGAGGTCAAAGCGATCACCGACGCGCGCCAGGCGATGGACACGTTCAACGAATTCCACCCAGACCTCGTGACCCTCGACGTTCTCATGCCCGCGGTTGACGGCATCAGCCTGTGCCTACAGCTCCGTCGCAACTCCGACGTTCCTGTCCTCTTCCTCTCGGCGAAGGACGACCCGCCCGATCGCGTGGTCGGACTGCGCATCGGCGCGGATGATTACCTCGGCAAGCCGTTCGACAATGACGAGCTCGCAGCGCGTGTCGAGGCGTTGCTCCGGCGCGATCGCGCCCACAACGACCACTCGAAGGATCGGCAGCTCCGCTACGGGCGCTTCATCGTGGATCTCGCCAGCATGCAGGCCATCGCGGGCGACAAGCAGCTGCCGCTGACGCCGACCGAGTTCAAGCTTCTGCGCACGCTCGCCGGCGAGCCCGGACGGGTGTTCACGCGCGACGATCTTCTGGTTGGCGTGTGGAGCTACGAGCCCGGAAGCGACACCCGTCTCGTCGATGTCCACGTCGGGCGCTTGCGCAAGAAGCTCGAGCAGGCCGAGGTGAGCGAGGTCCTTATCGAGACGGCGCGCGGGTTCGGGTATCGGCTGATCGAGCGCCCGAACTAGCGTCCCGCCGCATCCGAACCGCACCGGCTAGCCCCGTCAGCACAGCGACCGTCGACTCCCACCCGATGCACGCGTCGGTGATGCTCTGTCCGTAGACGAGAGCTGCCGCGTCGGCGTCCTGGCGTCCCTCCACGATGAAGCTCTCCGCCATCACCCCTACGATTCCGCGCTCGCCGCCCGCGATCTGGCTCGCGACGTCGCGCGCGACCACGGGTTGGCGCGCGTAATCGCGGAGGCTGTTGCCGTGCGAGAGATCGATGACGAGGTGCGCCGGCAGAGACGACGCCGCGAGAGACTCGAGCGTGCGGCGCACGCTCGCCGCGTCGTAATTTGGCCCCGGGGTCCCGCCACGCAAGACGACATGAGCGCTCGGATTGCCGCCGGTCTCGACGATCGCCGCGAGGCCCTGTTCGGTGACTCCCATGAAGCTGTGCGGCTCGCGCGCCGCGCGGACGGCGTCGATCGCGACCTGCACGCTCCCATCCGTGCCGTTCTTGAAGCCGACGGGCATCGACAGACCGGAGGCGAGCTCGCGGTGCACCTGACTCTCGGTCGTGCGCGCGCCGATCGCCGCCCAGGCGACGAGATCGCTCGTGTATTGGGGAGAGATCGGGTCGACGAACTCGACCGCGGCGGGGACGCCGATCTCGACGAGATCGAGAAGAAGCCGGCGCGTCAGGCGAAGACCGTCGTTGATGCGGAAGGAGCCATCGCGATGAGGATCGGACACGAGGCCCTTCCATCCAACGCTCGTTCGGGGCTTCATGAAATACGCGCGCATCACGACGACAAGGTCGTCGCGCAGCTCCTCCCCAAGCGCCTGCAGGCGTCGGGCGTAGTCGAGCGCGGCGACCGGATCGTGGATGGAGCAGGGCCCGACGATCGCGATGAGGCGGTCGTCCGCCTGCGAGAGGATGCGCAAGAGGTCCTCGCGCCATTTCGCGACCAGGCGCGATCCGTTCTCGGAGAGGGGCAGCTCCTCGAGGATGATCGCGGGCGGCACGAGCGGCCGGTACCCGGTGACGCGAAGGTCGCGGGTCTTCATCGCACTATTGTTCCCGACGTGCCGCTTTACGGCTACCGGGGAAAGACGCCGAAGGTCGCGCCCGACGCGTTCATCGCGCCGACGGCGGTCCTCATCGGCGACGTCACCGTGGAGTCGGGCGCGTCGGTGTGGTTCGGAACGGTCCTCCGCGGCGACATGGACCGCATCGTCATCGGCGAGCGCTCGAACGTGCAAGACAACTCGACCATCCACACCGACGAGGGCGAGCCCACGCTCGTCGGCCCGGACGTCACGATCGGGCACAACGCGCTCGTGCACTCGAGCGTGATCGCGCGAAACGTCCTCATCGGTCAGGCCGCGGTGCTCGTGGGCGGCAACGTCATCGGTGAGGAGACGATCGTCGGGGCGGGTGCGGTGCTCCCTGAGAAATTCTCGCCGCCTCCGCGGTCGCTGGTCCTCGGTATACCCGCGCGTGTCGTTCGCGAGGCAAGACCCGAGGACGCTCGGTGGACCGTGCGCGCCGCCGAGCATTACACCGAGCTCGGGGCGTGGTACCGCGAGAACCTGAAATAGCCACCCTCAGGCTCACCGGTCACGACCTCACCATCGCCGACGTCGTCGCGATAGCGCGCCGGGACGTTGCCGTGGGCCTCGACCGTGCCGCGGAGCGCCAGGTCGGTCAGGCCGCAAAGGTCGTCGCCGAGATCGCGCAGGGCGAGGATCCCGTCTACGGCATCAACACCGGGTTCGGCGATCTCTCGACCGTGCGTGTGCCACACGACGAGCTGCGGGCGCTGCAGCGCAACCTCGTGCGCAGCCATGCCGTCGGGGTCGGGCCGCCGCTGCCAGAGGACGTCGTTCGGGCGATCCTCGTGCTTCGCGCGAACACGCTCGCCGCGGGGCGATCGGGCGTGAGAGCCGAGGTCATCGACCTTCTCTGCGACATGGTGAATCGGCGCGTGCATCCGGCGATCCCGCTGCACGGCAGCGTCGGTGCGTCAGGCGATCTGGCGCCACTCGCCCACGCGGCGCTCGTGCTGATCGGCGAAGGCGAGGCGATCGACGACGGCAAGCGCAGAAATGGAGCCGAGGCGCTCAAGGCGGCTGGCCTGAAGCCCATCGAGCTCGGCCCGAAGGAGGGCGTCTCGCTGATCAACGGGACACAGGTCATGAGCGCGATCGGCTGCCTCGCGCTACACGACGCCGAGGTGCTCGCGACGACGGCCGATGTCGTCGGCGCGATGTCCGCGGAGGCGCTCCGCGCGACGGACCGCGCCTGGGATGCCGACCTCCACGCCACGCGGCCACACCCGGGCCAGCGCGCCGTCGCCGCGAATCTCCGTTCGCTCATGGCCGGGAGCCCGAACGTCGCGTCACACCGGGTCGGCGATCCCCGCGTGCAGGATCCCTACTCGGTCCGGTGCATTCCTCAGGTGCACGGCGCGACCCGCGACGCGCTCGCCTACACGCGGGCAGTCCTCGAGATCGAGATCAACTCGGTCACCGACAACCCCATCGTGTTCGCCGAAGACCATCGTGTGGTGAGCGGCGGCAACTTCCATGGCCAGCCGGTCGCCATCGCGCTCGA
>Ga0193747_1000491_pt1 | contig 12996 bp, 11 predicted proteins | sample L1m2metaG_FD_143048 | JGI IMG/M metagenome (GOLD analysis project Ga0193747, IMG submission 143048) | Soil microbial communities from a riparian zone of the East river system, Colorado, United States - L1m2 | ecosystem: Environmental > Terrestrial > Soil > Riparian zone | place: USA: East River...
GTTTCAAAATCGGCAAACTTCTTCTCGGTGTATTTGTCGGCGTCTGCGAAGATCTGCGCGGCTGTGCGCTTGTCGTTTAGATCCACCGAAGGCTTTTCGGCGGCTGGTTTGTTAGCTTCGCCATTGCGAGCAACCCCCGCGTTATCCCTGACGCGTTGGGATTGCGCGAGGGCGCAATCATTTACAGCAAGAACGGCAAGCGTAAGAACTAACAAAAGCGCAAAGGGTTTCATTTCTTTACTAGAACAAGCTTAGTTCATCCGTCGTCGGACCGCGGGCTGATGAGCATGGTAGGCCGTCGCTGAGTCTGCTGTCAAAACAATCTGAGAATTCGTTTAGAGGCGAGCTACTGCCCGCCTAATCCGGGAAGTTGGTGGGCAGTAACCCGCCTCTAAACGTTGGGCGAATTAGTTATTTACTCCGTTCTTCATATCTCAAAAACGGTTCGGTGAAAACGCATCGATTAACGGCGACGCCGGCAAGCCAGTTACTACATCCGCGATCAACTCTCCCGTTATCGGAGCCAGCAGAATTCCATTGCGATAGTGAGCAGTCGCATAAAATAAGCCTTCGAGTTCTTCATGCGGACCAAGAACCGGCAGACCATCCTGCGCGCATGGTCGCAGTCCCGACCACGAATCAATTAGTGGCGAGTCGTCCAGTAGCGGTGCAATCTCCAGCGCCATGGCCCTAATCTCGCTGACGCCGTCTATGGTCACGTCTTTGTCAAAGCCGACAAACTCCGTAGTCGAGCCGGCCAGAATGCGCCCGTCGCGTCGCGGCACTAAATAACCCCAGGAACTGTAAAGCACATGTTGGGCGATCGGCGGCAGGGCTTCAAAACAGAGCATCTGTCCGCGCACTGGTTCGATATCGATTTTCGGGAGCGGCGTTCCGGTCGATGGAATAAGCGAAGTCCAGGCTCCGGCGGCCAACACCACGACCGGTGCACTAATCGAGCCTGACGAACTCTCGACTCCGGCGACTCTTCCGTCTTCGGCGCGAAGCGCTTTCACTTCACATTCGGTAATCAACCTCACACCGAGTTTCTCGTTTGCCTTCACCAGGGCTTCAGCCAGGCGGCGATTCTCAACCTGCCAATCACAAGGAAAGCGCAATGCGCACCGAGTTTTTCGAGAAATGTTCGGTTCCAGCTTGCGCGCCTCGCCGCGACTCAACCATTCGACGGGCAGGCCCTCGCTTGCCTGCCACTCATAACGCTGCCGCAGTTCGCGTTCGTCATCTGCCGTGAAGCCGAGATAGAGCGTCCCGGTCTTATCAAGCTCCACATCCATTCCCGTTTCTTCTTTTAACGAGTCGGCGAATGATGAGTACAGGTCGCGACTGGCACAGGCGAGACGAAAGAAATCATCTATCTGATCCGCTTCCGCCTGCGGTCCCAGAATACCTCCCGCAGCCCATGAGGCTTCCAGACCAGGCTGGTCCTTCTCAATCAACACGACATCACGTGCGCCGCGCTTTGCCAAAGCACGCGCAATCGTCAAACCAATAATTCCGCCACCGACGATGACAACATCAGCGGTGCGCAATTCGGATAATTCCTTCACCATTAAGTTTCGGCCGGCTACTTTGGGCTTTGTTCCTTTGACTTTTGACGCCCATAACACCAAAGTACAAAGCACCAAGAACAAAGTACAGATTCAGTTTTATGCATCGTATCACACTGATTCCCGGCGATGGCATCGGACCCGAAGTGGCATCCGCCGTGGTGCGCATCATTGAAGCTTCAGGAGTGAAGATTGACTGGGAAGAGCACATCGCCGGCCAGCAGGCGCTGGACAGATTCGGCGCGACTCTGCCCGATGAATTACTCGAATCGATCAAGCGCAATAAGATCGGATTGAAAGGTCCGATTACCACGCCGGTCGGCAAGGGTTTCACTTCCGTGAACGTCGGATTACGCAAAGCCCTCGATCTCTACGCCAACCTGCGGCCGATCAGAGCGTTGCCGAACATCCCCTGCCGCAACCCGAATCTCGATCTGGTGATCGTGCGGGAAAATACGGAAAGCCTTTATTCAGGCCTTGAACACGAGATCATTCCCGGCGTGGTCGAGAGTCTGAAGATCATTACCGAGAAAGCTTCCACCCGCATCGCGCGTTTCGCATTCGCGTATGCCCGCAGCGAAAAGCGCAAAAAGATCACCTGCACACACAAAGCGAACATCATGAAGATGTCCGACGGGCTATTCCTGAAATGCTTCCGCAACGTCGCGAAGGAATACCCGGACATTGAATCAGACGACAAGATCATCGACAACGCATCGATGCAGCTCGTCATGCGGCCCGAACAATTCGATGTGCTGCTGTGTGAGAACCTCTACGGCGACATCGTTTCCGATCTGTGTGCCGGATTGATTGGCGGCCTGGGCCTTGTCCCTGGCGCCAACATCGGCGAGAAAGGCGCAGTCTTCGAAGCCGTGCACGGCTCCGCGCCCGACATCGCAGGGAGGGGAATCGCGAACCCCACCGCGCTCTTGCAGTCGGCAATCCTGATGCTTCGCCACATCGACGAACGCACCGCCGCCGATAAGATCGAAACCGCCATGCTGAAAGTTTTCACCGAAGGCAAAGTCCGCACGCGCGACATTGACGGGACGGCGAGTACGGACGAGTTTGCGGATGCGATTATCGCGAGGCTGGACGGTTAGCATCTATTACCTTATCATCGGTTTCTCTCGCAGCTTTCAGACACACGCTCTTTGATGTCACTCAAAAAGTACATATCCGAAATCGACTCACTTGGGGCGGTGAGTGAGACGGCGCTCTATACTCCACTCGCAACTCACATCCTGAGCAAGGTGCTGCACTATTCGCCAAAGTTCTATGCGATTACCAAACGCGGCGAGAAAGGCACGCCCGACATCCGCTTGTTCTCAGGCGACGAAGATAATTCGGAGTGGATCGTTTGCGAGGCTAAGCTTGCCGATAACGACATTCGAAAGGCGAGCAATCGGCAAAGAATCTGGAAAGATCAGATTTTGCAGCGCGGCTACATCCGGGCCGAGACCTTTTACGTCCTCCTTTGTGCGCCGCGAACTTTTTATGTTTGCGACTTGATGGGTGAAGTTCTGGACGGCGTGCACCTTGAAGACGGCGAGCTGTTGGATATCAAATCTGACGCTCGTTTGCCCGGCACTGATGAGAATCTTCGCCTCTTGCTTCACCGCGTGACGTTCGAAGCTTCTCTCGAACGGCCTCAATATGAGCGTTTTCGACTCGGAGAACTTCCTGGAGGCTACATACCTCTATCGCCGGAGACTATCGGCGATCTCCAGGAGACTTTCAACTTCGCTATTCGCAATCTCAAAACTTATTGCGGCCACGAACTCGAACGCTTGCAACAGGAGTACCGTGAAGCCAAGGTCCACCTTCAGGATCTCGAACTAAGGCTCGCGGCCGTCGGCTCTGACGATAAGCCTCGCAAATCAATTCAATCTCGGATTCGTCGCGCGCTGCGAAAGCACTCACTCGTGCTTCAGCTTTTCGACGTTGATTATCCGCAGTTCAAGCACGATCAGACTTACGCGGGTACAGAGAAAGAGGAACACTTCGAAGACATCTTTCTCACCAACACTGCGTACGTCGCGCTGAGCCGGCTCTTCTTCGTGCGCATCTGTGAAGACATTGGTCTGACGACGCGGAAAGTCTCACACGAAGGTCCAGGCATTTGGGGACGGTTTGTCGAGCACATCAAGAAACGCTATCAGGATCTAATCGAGGTCGCATACAAAGACGTTACTCACATCTACTCGCAGCTATTCGAAGCGACGGTGTTTGATTGGTACGGCACGGGAAACGGATTTCTAAATGACATTCTCGAACGCGTTCTATTTCGTCTCAACGCTTTCTCTTTCAAAGACGTGAACCGCGATTTGCTTGGCAGCATCTACCAATATTTTCGGCCCAGGACTGAGCGGACGCGGCTTGGTGAATACTACACTGCGGAGGAGGTCGTCGATTACATCCTGGCGCAAACGGGTATCGCTGATGATGCGGCGATTATGCAAAAGAGGATTCTCGATCCAGCTTGCGGCTCTTTCACTTTTGGGGTGCGCTCGTTGGCGCCTCTGCTGAGTGCGGGAAAGAATTTGTCGCCGCAAAACAAGATTCAGCTTGTGCGCGAGTGTCTGATTGGGTTCGACATCAATCCTTTCTCCGTGTTTCTTTCACATCTGAGTCTGCTATTTGCGACGCTGGATATTTATCTTGAAGCAAAACGCCGAGATGAAAACTACGTCATTCCCGGCTTCAGCATTCACAATCGCAACTCGCTGACTTTCGTTTCTGAGATAGAAGAGCTTCACGACATCCCGGACGATTCCGAAGAAACAATCGAAGAAGTTGCCGACTATGTGATCGGAAATCCGCCGTTCGTGCGAAACGAGCGCTTGCCTCTTGACGACCGCACGGTGTTGAGCGACATCTTTGAAGCGATCAAGTCAAAGAATACGGATCTCTCCACGTACTTTCTTTATTCGGCGATGCGGTACTGGTTGAAAGACGGAGGTGTGCTCGGCATGGTAGCGCCCATCGGCACCGCCAACACCGGCATGGCGGAACAACTGCGCGTCTTTCTCAGAAAGTATGCGATTTTTCATGTCGTTTCACTCGAGTGGATGGCCAAGGAGGTGTTTCCGGATGCCGACATCATTCCGATGCTGATCTTTGCGCGCAAGCAACCAGCGACAAAGGGTCAGCAGCTTACCGTCGTGACTGGTCTTCGCAAAAAAGCCGAACTACGACGAGCAATTGACGATCGAAAATTCTTTGCTGAGCACGCTTCTACACTCGACTACGAGCGGTGGCTCAACTTGAGTCCCACAGGAGACTGGCCGCTAGAGGTGAAAGCCGAAGACATGTCAGTCCTCGAGAAATTAAGGCAGCAACCCGAACTTGGCTCAATCGTCAAAGCTTCATTCGCTATTAAACAAGGAGCAGAAGCGCGGACGCTCCGCATGGCTACGGAAGCAAGCAGGCGAGCAACCGAGATTGGTTTCATAAGAGGTCAGCATGTTTGCGCATTTAGCTTGGCGAAGGCCGATGAAGTTAGTGATCCCAGCATCTGGAAGGATCTGAGTTTCTACCGCGACAATCGCGGTCAAGCTGATCAGTCAGGTCTTGGGCGATACGACTATCAGCCTGTGGGACTTGTGAATCATCACCCCAGCGATACTCTGTGCTGTTTTGTCCCGGAGATCTATGTGACGTTGCTCGCTGCGGTTGGAGATCCTCTCGAAATATGCGCCAACAACAGTGTCCTGGTGGTGGTTCCTTTGAAGTACAGCGCTCACGTCATTAGCGCAATTATCAACTCACGGGTCGCGCGCTATTTTGCGTTCTTGCTTTCACGATCGGCAATACTCTTACGTCGGAGATCAACTTGGTTCCCGCGCGCGATCAAGAATCTACCGCTGCCGAAGTTGAGTGACGACCAGGCGAAGCGTCTTCACAAGTTAGCGCTGGACGCGGATGCTGTTTCGCAGGGAGTCCAACTCGACGAGATTGATGCTTACCTCAGCATGACTGCCGCAGGCGTGACCATGACCAAGGCTGGCTTTCTCGGTCTGAAAGCATCCGGGCACAAAATCGAGCGCGTCGAGTTGGCTGATAGCAAAGTGACCGGAGAGGAACTCCGAATAGGTGACGCCGCTATTCTTGGCGAACCCGCAGCTCTGAAGTTAATTCGGCTGGCTCTACTTGCGCGCGATGAGGATGAGATTGACGCTGCCGGTGTCCAGAATATTCTTTTGCCGGCCGAACAATCCGACCGCGCGCGTCTGGCAAAAGAGATTGAAGGGCTCGCGGCCCAGTTGCATCAACGCAAGCAGCTCATGGAAGACCTTTGCGAAGAGATGGACGAGATCGTGGCGAAAGCTTTAGGCCTAACCGCGAAGGAGCACGATCTAGTCCGGAAGCGCTGCCGGCAGTTTCCCCTCTCGGTCACGGTTGAATCTCCGCGCTATGTCTGGAGTCCCGATCGCAAGCGTCAAGCGCGCCGTATATACGAACCGGGCGAGCGATTCAGATAAAGACAGAGAGAATTCTGATATTACTGAGTTCATGAGTATCGAGTTCACGCCTGGCAATCCCTTGTTTGAAGATCGCGATGGCACTATTCGCCTGACGGGTTCCCGCGTTCCGCTCGATACAGTGATTTACGAGTTCAATCAGGGAGCAACGCCCGAACAGATACAAGACAGCTTTCCGTCGATCTCGCTTCATACGATTTATGGCGCGATCGCTTTTTACCTTGAGCACCAGGTAGCCGTGGACGAGTATCTTCGCCAGCGCGAGCAGGAAGCTGAAGAGCTTCGGCACAAGATCGAAAGTCGGTCCGAAGTCGCGGCGTTCCGTGAAAGACTCCGCCGTCGCCAAGCAGAACTCCTATCGAGCCGCACTTGAGATCCGGATGGTGGTCAGGCTTCAGGCGCTCCATCGATTCAATATTTCATCGACCCCTTCCGCAACAGCAGCTCTTGCTTCCCATCTGGGCCAACCGCGGCCGAGCAGTTCGTCATAATTCGTTTCGTTATGCCGAATGTGGGCGATGACGGCGAGGCGGACGGCCTGTTCATCCATTTTCTTTCCGAGGGCTGAGCGCCCGATGCGGCCGCTGTATTTCAGGCAGGCGTGCTCCGCGATCTTTTGTTCTCGGCCAGCCACGAGTCGCGGAAAGGCTTCGCGGATTCTGATGGCGAATCGATCGACAAAGGTTTCGTCGAGTTCGGCTCTGCGTTCGGCTTCGCGTTCTCTGCGCCGGGCCCGCACATCGGCGTCAGCAAGACACTCGTCTTCCGCCAATTCAAGCGCCCGTTCTTCGACCAGAAGCCCTTGCCGCTCGTATCGCTTGCGGGCCCGGCTCCATTTCAAGACCACGGCGGACAAGACTGAATGTTTCTTCGCGCGCCGGGTCAATGCGGCATCGCCGGAAGGAAGAAACACCAACTGGTCCAAGTCCGCGCAAGCGAGACACAATGCGCCCTTGTCCCGAACCAGCGTAATCCATGCTTTCCTGCCGAGCTCTTCATGACATTCATCGCAGACTGATTCGCGATGCGAGATGAAAACTTTGATCTCCTCTTTTTGCTGTTTTGCTGAGACGGACATTCTCAATTGTTTTAAGGGAAACCAAAATTATGAAGGCATCTTGCCCGTGCGCATCCACTCGCCCATGCACCGCGCGGCTTCATCGATGCTGGGAAGTTCGTCTGCGTGCCGTAATTCGATGTTCAGCGCCTGCGTTAAGGATCTAAGCCGAGTTCGTAGCAACTCAGAACGCACCAGCAGCTTCTGCGGCATAATCTTGGCTTGCACTAACATCAGCGCCAGCAAATTCGGAAGGCGGGCATGCATCGCTGTCAATGAGTCCTCTGCGGTCATCATTTCGTTGCCGAAAATAAATCCGCTGTCTCGATCGGCTATCATGAACAAGTACAACCCCAAAGGTCTCTGTCCCGACTTTCCAATGCGTGCCGGCACCAGGATCAGATCCGCTTCCATCTCAAGCTTGGTTTGAGGCAAGAGTTTCAGTCGCTCTAGCGTGGAGCTATCGATTGGGATCGCAACCGACTCATGCTTTGGCCGCGGAATGCGCCAGACTTGATCTTCCCAAATCAGTGCCGACCCCTCTTTGCGCGCGACTCGCATGAGGCATCCGTCCTTCTCAACCCGTCCGGTGGGATGAAACGGCTGTGCTTCGTCGCGAACGCTTTTAGCTACCTCGATTATTTGAGATAAAGCATGGATGAGAAACCGAGCTTCGTCGAGGGTGACAAACCAGGGGAGATACCCGGGGCGATAACTGCGAAACATCGGCCAGTCTCCGCCTTTAAACTTCAGTCCTAGTTGCTTGATGAGATTTCGGTCTTCCTTCTCCAGGTACTTTCGTTCGGAGAATGCTGCTTGAACGTGCCGAATCTCCAACGCGCGATACGCGGTCGCTGACTCGTCTGTATGGAGATCGATGAAGTCGTAAAGTCCTTCAGCTCCCAGGTAGAGGGCAACAGCTTCATGCTCTCCGAGGCTGCCCATGACGCTGATGAATCCGATTTCGCCGGTCTCAAGATTTTCAATGCCAATAAGGTCGGTCTCTTCCATCCAGCGCCAGGGCTTCAGGTCCTTAACCTGAATCGCAAGATCAAAGAGTTCCCTGGCCTCAGGATCATTTGAGCTAAGCAAGATTTCTTTCGGCGCTGTTTCTTCGGGTTCGATTTCGTCCGGTAAATCAGTTTGCCGATCCGCTTCAAACAGACTGAGGTTCTCGGGTTGAGCTTTGGTTTTCGCTGCCATGAGGGGATTATACGAGCGAAATTCACATTTTGCCCCTCGGAAATTTCCATCGATACCTTGCTGTGGCAATAAACATTCCGCGCCTAACGGCGCTTAGACGGTTTCGATTTTGTTTTTTCTCCGAGTTCTGCCTTCAACTTCTTCGGCAATTTTTCGAACACCAGATCGTAGGAGGTGCGCAGCAACGCTTTCAATTCTTTCTCACTAAGCACGTCAAAGCTTTTGAATGCGACCCAATGATAACGGGCGGAATACGGCGCGGGATCGATTCCATCCTGTTCGATCAATTCGGCAAACTTCTCTTCCGTGCATTTGAACGAGAGGCAATACTTTGAAGCGCCTTCCAGGACCGTGACCGCGAACATCTTGCCGGCGATCTTGAAGACTAGATCATTTCCCCACTGCACATTTTCAGTGGCGTACGGAAATGAAAGGCAATAAGCGCGCGTAGTTTCGATATCCATTTTTCAAAATAATCCGCAGATTTCGCAGATTACGCAGATGAGGTATTAAGACAAAACATTTTCGCAGCTTTGGCTGATCCCGTCTGCGAAATCTGCGTAATCTGCGGACAATCACTAAAGCAGCGGACCGTCGCGTCCCATCAACTCTCGCCGCACGATCTTCACCGGCGGATTGCCCGCTTTGATAAATCGATCGTGAAAATCCTGGAGTGAAAAGGAGCTGCCCATCTTTCGTTTGTAGTCTTCGCGCAGCTTCAATATCTCCAACTTCCCGAGCGTGTACATCAAGTACGTTGGATCGCCCGTGCCGCGTTTCGTTTCCATCTCGCCGACCACCGGAACCTGATGGCCTTCTTTCACAAAGAACTCTTTGGCTTGGTCCATCGTCATCCCCTGCGTGTGCATTTTGATCCCGACGATGTAGCGACAATCGCGCAAGAGTGCATCGACCAGTTGCGCCAGCCGATATCGCGGATCGTTGTTATAAAGACCTTCGTCGAGCACCATCTCTTCCGAATAATGTGCCCAGCCTTCCGAGTTTGTACCTGCTCCGGTGAGCTTGCGCACCTTCGTCAATTCAGGATTGTTCTTGAGCCACAGAAACTGAGTGTAATGGCCCGGCCACACTTCGTGTACCGACACGTTGCTCAGCAGCGGATAGTTGTAACCCTGGAGGTACTCTTCCTGCTTTTCCTTTGGCCATGAAGGATCGGGCAGAGTGATGTTGTAGAAGGCCTCAGTTGCCTTGGTCTCGTAGGGTCCCGGCGTGTCCATCGAAGCAAACGTCGTCGCGCGCATGAACGAGGGCGTTTCGACGACTTTCGCCTGCGCGCCGCCCGGCACGGTAACGATTTTGTGATCGATAAGGAACTGGCGCAGTCCATCCAGTTGCTTTTGCGCCGAAGAAAGCAGACTGTTAGCGGCCGGATGGTCCCTTTCAAGTTCCTGCAAAACTTCTTCCGGTGTTTTGTTCGGATCGATTCGCCGCGCCGCTTCAACCAGCGCTTGCTGGTCCTTTCGCAACTGCGCATAACCGATCTTCAGCAGCCGCGGCAACGGCACATCGACCATCTCGTCGTACAAAAGCTTCAGCCGATAATTCTCCGCTCCTATTGCGAACGTTCCGCGCGAACGTGGCAACAGATTCTCTTGCAGCCAGGTTTGGTAATCTTTCAGCGCTGTGATCGCTGTGTCGTTGCTTTGTTTGAAATCCGCGAGCAGGGCCGCATCTTTCACGTTCTTGAACGCATCCGGAACGGTCGTTTGAAAGAAATCGACGTTGCCTGGCAATTGTTCGATCGCAATACGAGTGTAGGTCTTTGGCGGGTTGCGCAGGACTCCGCGCGCCTGTGTTAGCGCTCGGGGAATCTGTTTCTCGCGCTCGATGACTGAACGCAAACGTTCTTCCGGTGACGCAAAGTCACGCTTGACGAGTGCGAAGATGCTGCTTGTGACTGCGCTTGAATAGTTGTCGGGGTTCTTGCGCCACATTTGCACGCGATCCTCTTCGAGCAAAAGGCTGTGAATCGTCGCCATCATGATCTCGCGATCGTCACGCTCAAGAGGCGAAAGCGCGCGCGGATTCAAAGCCTGAAACGCGGCGAGATATTCCACCAACTTGCGCCGGTTGCGCTGATGAGCGGCGAGCGAAAATTCTTCAAGCTGACGATCGAATTGATGAAAGCCGACGCTCGTCGCTTGCGAGGGGTTTGCCTTGAAGTAGTCGTCGAAATAGGCGTCGACCAATTCATGAAAAGTACGCGGCTTGGCGTTGATTGATGTCGCCATAACTAGCAGAAATAAGAGCCCGACCAAATCAAATCCTGAACGTCTCATAATTTTGATGTGCTTGGACCAATTAATCTTTGCGCCTCGAGTCTCGCTTAGCGGCTTCGCGTGAAACATAATCACCGAGTATTTATCGCCAAGCCGCCAAGCAGATCGAAAGACGCAAAGTGATCTCGGGGAGAGTATGGATTTCGGGAGAGAAATTAGAGCCAACGAATATGCTGCAACTAATTCAAACGGCCATTGCTATTGCCGTTCTGGTGATTTCCAATTTCACGCAGTCGCTTGACCACTTGATCGATTAACCAATTCGGAGTCGAAGCTCCGGCGGTCACGCCGACACGGTTGACACCTTTCAAATCATCAGCGTTGATTTCGCTATCGGTTTCGATCAGAAAGCTGTGCTGGCACTGCTCCTGGCAGACGGCGAGCAACTTGATGCTGTTCGATGAATGCTTGCCGCCGATGATGTAGAAAACGTCGACCAATCCGGCGAGCGCGCGCGCCGCATCCTGTCGATCACGCGTGGCCGAGCAGATGGTGTTGACAACTTGTGGCTCGGCGTCAGCCTTGGCGCGGACGGCTTCGGCAATTTCTAAAAACGTTTTCAGCTTGAGCGTCGTTTGCGAGACAACCAGGGGCGCATGCAACGGCGGAAGCTTTTCCACTTCGCCGGCGTCGCTGACGACGAAGGTGTTATTCGGAGCGTAGCCTACGACTCCGATCATTTCCGGATGCGCGGGATTGCCCGCGACGACGACATGACGGCCGTCCTTGGCCGCGCGCTCGGCCAGTCGCTGCACGCGAGTGACAAATGGACAGGTCGCGTCAACCACCCGCGCCGCGCGCTTTTCCAATTCGATCTGAACCTGCGGCGTCACGCCGTGCGCGCGAATTACGGCGATCTCATCCGCGGATACTTCAGCAGGATCTTGAACGGTTTCGACGCCTTCGCACTCCAGCCGCTGCATCTCCTGAGTGTTGTGAATCAGCGGCCCGAGCGTGCGCACCGGCGCGCCGACCTGCAGCGCGTCTTCAACCATTTCCACGGCGCGCTCGACGCCAAAACAGAACCCGTATTCGTTAGCTAAAAGAACTTCCATAAATCTTTTCTCTAAGCTCGTTTTATACCAACCCGGCGAACAATTCATCAACCGAAACGCGCCAGCCGCTTAAGACCCGCGATTCAGCCCAATCCCTCTTACCGTAACGCACAATCTCCCACTCGGGGAAATTCTCCTTGACGATGCGATGGCGCACTTCGATCGTCCAGTTATCGGAATCAATCAGCCACAACTCTCGGACATCCAACGCCAGGTAAGTGTCGGCTTTCGTCGTGCGATCGTAATTGGCTGAACTTTTGGAAAGATATTCGAAAACGATGTCTGCTGAGGTGCGCCGCGTCCCCATCTTTTCCCGCAGCTCGTCAGAGACGTACATCATATCCGGCTCGAGATAAGTATCGTCGACATATATTGCTTCGCGTGGATGATAGATACCTCCGGGCCATCCAAGACCGGCGAGAAACGTCGCCAATGAAGCGGTCAGCCGCGCATCAAAATCTCCATGTGGTGGATCAGGTGGTGGAGCCATAAAGAGATATCCTTTAATCAGTTCGTAGTGAGCACGATCTTCGGGCTCGGGTAGGGCCCAGAATTCTTCCAGCGAGTAACGCCGCAATAAGGGCGAGAAGGAAACGACGGTAGCGATTGGACTCTCCAGAACCTGCATGGCTTTGTCTCTAACAGTGAATTCTAACACAAACAATCATACAGACCCTCGCCGGGCACCTGATCCTATAGGAGGGTGTAATTAAAAGTGAGAGTTAATCTACAAGGGTTCAGAGTTCAACCTTTAGGTTGCTGTCCACGAAACGACAAGCTAAAGCTTGAACTCTCAACGCCTGACGCCCAACTCCCACTTTTGCCCTATCGCACGGGTTCCCGAAGAACGATTTCCGCGGCAGTAGCAGCGCTTCTCGCGGCCGCCGAATGCGTGTTGCGCAAACCCGCGATCTGCAAGAGCGCTTCACCAGTTCGCGACAATAGTCTGACCAGGTCGCCTTCCTCTGCGCGGGTCTCGTGAACCAGCGTGGGCCAATCGACGCCGCTCGCCCAGTGCGCCGCAGCGGCAGCGGCTGAGAAGTTTATTTCGGGCGACGGTTCGATTCCCTGTTGCCATTCTTCGGTCGAGACCTCGAAGGTAATCTCATCGAATTTCGCCAACAGCGTCACGATCTCATCGTCCAGTTCCAGCTCGCCGTAATCGCGGTCTTCATCCGCGGCGACGGCGGCGATTAAAGCGGCGGCCCGCTTGGCATCTAGTGTAGTGCGTCAAACAGATCATAACTTATTACTGGCGGCCCTGGCGCGTTTCACCTTCTCAAGGATGTCGGAAGCTTTGGCGGTCCAAACGAACGGCTTCGGGTCGGT
>Ga0193747_1000492_pt1 | contig 12990 bp, 17 predicted proteins | sample L1m2metaG_FD_143048 | JGI IMG/M metagenome (GOLD analysis project Ga0193747, IMG submission 143048) | Soil microbial communities from a riparian zone of the East river system, Colorado, United States - L1m2 | ecosystem: Environmental > Terrestrial > Soil > Riparian zone | place: USA: East River...
GATCTTCTTGTACATCGCGATCGCCTTCAGGACAAAATCCTGTTCGCGATAATGTTCGGCGATGTGACGGAAACAGGAGATCGCCGCCGCCTGATCGCCGACGCGCGCATATAAATCGCCCAGCATGTTGAGCGTGGTGAAATCCTCAGGCTCACTCTCGACGATCTTGCAGTATTCTTTAATTGCAGCCGGAAACTTACCCAGTTCGAGATATTTCTCGGCCGCACGCAGAGTCTTTACCTTGTCGAACGCCATGTTTACGAATCTAGGACTGGAAATAATTAGGACGAGGTCAGATGCCTAACGCCTTTGAGGAGTATCAGGCTTTAGCACGCTGAAAACCGTCTCGGAGCTTGACGGCTCCTCTACGCTAACACGCGAAAAGAGTTAGTGTCAACGCCGTTTTTCTTAAACAAAGCGTGGTCAACAGAGATGGCTGTTTTAAATCACATCGGCAAAGTTCTTCCGAGTTCGCGCGAACCACCAGTATCCAAAAACAAAACTCGCTATTGCGAAGCCGGTAAAGTACGCCAAGCCCCGCCAATCCGGAAGGTTCCCTTCGAGGATGATTCGTCGATAATTGCGCACCAGGGGTGTGAAGGGATTGAGATTGACCAAAGCGCGATAACGATCCGGCACCAGAGATTCCGGATAGATGATGGGAGTTAGGTACATCCACGCCATCAAAACCAACGTCACGCCCTGAACGATGTCGCGCACGAAAACTCCCAATGAAGCCAGTAGCCACGCCGCGCCCAGGGTGGCAACTAGCTGCGGAATCAGAATCACCGGCAGAAACAAAATCGTCACGTGAATTTCGCGACGCAAGAGCAGCGCGGCCAAGATCAGTGCGAACGTGCCGAACAATTGATTTGCCATTGCCGCCAATGACAGAGACACGGGCAACGTTTCCAGCGGAAAGACGACTCGCTTAACGAGATTGGCGTGAGACACAATTGTGTTGGCCGAAAGTTGCAGCGACTCCTGAAAAGCATTCCACGGCAGCAAGCCGCAGAAAAGATAAAGCGCGTAATCCCATTGCGAGCTACTGGCGCCAAACTTCGCGTTGAAAATCCCGGCAAAGATGATCGTGAAAATCGCAATCATCACGACCGGCGTTAGAATTGCCCAGAGGATGCCCAGCACCGAGCCGCGATAGCGCGCCGCCAACTCGCGTTTGGTCAACGAGACGATTAGATCGAAGCGCCGAGGCAGTTGCCAAAGCGGCCGCCACACGGCCCGTCTTGCTGTCTGCGCGGAAATCATTAGCCTGCGACCTGCCGAAACGCTGACAGGAAGGTTTCCATTTCCGTTCGCTTGCCAATGGTGACGCGAAGATGGTTTGGCAGCGCTGGAAACGGGCGACCGATCTGCACGCCTCGCTGGGCCAGCGCTCCGATTATGGGTCGAGCCTCGCGCTTGACGTTAACCATAATAAAATTAGCTTGCGAAGGAATCGCGGCGTAGCCCAGAGCACTCAACTCGTCCGTCACAAACTTTTTCGTCTCGCGGTTCAATCGTTGACCGTTGGTGACCTGATCGCCATCTTCCAAGCTGGCTATTGCCGCCGTGATCGCCATGATGTTTACGCTGTCCCAGGTTTGATGTGGCCGCAGACGTTGCATTGCTTCGGGCTGGGCGACGCAATAGCCGCAGCGAAGTCCGGCCATGCCGTAGATCTTCGAGAAGGTGCGCGCCACAATTAGGTTGGGATGGCTCTTGATCAGAGGGATCACGCTTTCATACTCAGGACTGTCCGCATAGTGATGGTAAGCCTCGTCCACCAAAACCATCGTGTCGCGCGGCACTTTGTCGAGGAACTCGCGCATTTCCTTCTTCGGCGTAATGCTGGCGGTGGGATTATTCGGATTGCAGACGTAAATCAAACCCTGGTTCGCGGCGGCCAGCATCTTTGCTAAGTCATGACTGAAGCCGGTGGTAAGCGGGACCTTCAAGACTTCCGCTCGGTTGACGCGCGCGTGATTTAGAATCGCTTCGAAGGTCGGATCCCCGACGATCATCTTTCCGCGACCGGGCATGAACGACGGCAACGCGCCACCGCGCGAACGCGGCAACAGGGCGACCGGACGATTGTTTCCAGGTTCTAACGATCCGGTGAATGCGGCTGCGCAAAGCTTCAAGATTTCTCCGGAACCATTGCCGAGCAGAATCTGATTGCGGTCAACGCCATTGAGTTTTGCCAGCGCCTCAATCAAAACATCAGCATGCTCGTCCGGATAGCGACAGGAAATACTGAACGCGTCGGTCATCGCCTTGAGGGCCATTGGCGAAGGCCCGTAAGGGTTCTCGTTCGCGCTCAAACGCACCACGCCGACGGGCATGGACGTCAAATGCCGGCGCGTGTCTGCCGCACGCAATGGCGTTCCCCATGAAACTCCGCGTTGCGCCACCGCATAAGTTGCACCGGCGCCCAACAACTGCGCGAACTTGCGTCGAGAAAGTCGTTTTGTTTTCTCAGGCATTTCCAGAACCTCCGCACCACGATTTCGATTCGCTGCATTATCCAACACGTTTTGTGCAGCGCCAAACCTTTTCTAACACTACGCGGTTAGAGTACCGACTTCAGTCGGGTCTATGTGAGTTCGTGTCAGAACCGAGAGCGGTAGCGACCGGATCATCAAGTTTCGCAGGAATTGTTAGATCCCTTCGCTAGCGCTCCGCGTTCTGACACGAGTTGTGGACACACCCATGTTGGCCCGGAAAAAGTCCAAATAGAATTGATCTCAAACACGCGGTTTCCCGCAAAAGTCATCGTGCCTCGATGCGGCTATTGTGTTACGCTGATCAAAAAATGGCTGGGCAAAGAGCGACAACCCTGTTTCCGGAAATGGTTGATTTTGAGCACACGACTGCCGGCTCTCCCGTTTCAGCGCCTTTGGCCGATCGCGTGAGACCGCGGAGTTTGAGCGAGTTCGTGGGCCAGGAACATCTGGTCGGCGAGGGGCGTGTACTCCGGCGTTTAATCGAGGGTGGCGGCACGCTGCCTTCAATGATCTTTTGGGGGCCGCCGGGTACCGGTAAGACGACGCTGGCACGCCTACTGGCCGAGAAAGCCGACGCGCGATTCGTGGCCCTGTCGGCGGTCTTTTCGGGCGTGAAAGATCTGCGCGCCGCGATTGCCGAAGCGCGCCTCGATAGACGACGAGGCCGCCGCACGATTCTGTTCGTCGACGAGATTCATCGCTTCAACAAAGCTCAGCAGGATGCGCTCCTACCGTCAGTCGAGGATGGAACGGTGACGCTAATCGGCGCCACAACCGAAAACCCATCGTTCGAAGTCATCAGCGCGTTGCTTTCTCGCAGTCGCGTCGTGGTGCTGAATCCACTATCAGAAGATGAAGTCCAAACGATCGTGCGGCGTTCTTTGGCTGACGAAGAACGTGGACTGGGAAGTCTTCATCCCGAGATTTCCGATCGGCTTATTACCCAACTCGCGCACTCGTCCGGTGGCGACGCACGGATGGCGCTGGCAGCGATCGAGGCTGCCGTCGAGGCCACGGCGCCAAATGCCAACCACACGAGAACCATCACCGAGGACACGCTGGTAGAAGCATTGGGCCGTGCCCAGTTCGCCTACGACAAAGGCGGCGAAGAGCACTACAACCTGGCTTCGGCGCTGATCAAGTCGCTACGCAATTCTGACGTGAACGCAGCGCTGTATTGGTTGGCGCGCATGATCGAAGGCGGCGCCGATCCAGTGTTTATTGCGCGCAGGCTTTGCATCCTTGCTTCCGAAGACATCGGCCTCGCCGATCCCCAGGCAATGGTCCAGGCGGCGGCTGCCGCTGATATCGTGCAACTAATCGGCATGCCTGAGGGCCTTTTCCCTTTGAGTCAGGCGACGATTTATCTTGCCCGCGCTCCAAAATCCAACGTGGTGCTGCGCGCGTATTCAGCCGCTAACAAAGACGCCGTCGAAACCGCGCGCGAGCCAGTGCCGCTGCATCTCAGAAACGCGGTAACTCCACTGATGAAGCACCTCGGTTACGGCAAAGACTATCGTTACGTGCACAGCGACGCGGAAGCGAAAGAAGAAATGTCGTGCTTGCCGGAGAAGTTGAAGGGGCGCGTTTATTACGATCAAGATCGAACCACAGAGGACACCGAGAAGATCAAAGGAAAGTCAAAATGATCGGTCTTCGCTCTTAATTACGTTGTTCGTCTTCTCCGTGCCTTCTGTGGTGACAATTCAATGAACACGAAGTCACCAAAAGAACTTGCCTTTCTCCAGGACCTTTACGTCGCCACCGATTGGGGCGAGCGATTTGCCGAGTTGGTCGACGAACATGTCACGCTTCCGAAGGAAGGCCGCGCACTTTACGTCGCCGCGGGCACCGGTGGACATGCAATCGCCTTGCAGGAGCGCGCGGGCAAGAGGCTGCAGTTCCTATGCGTCGACGAAAACGATGAATGTTTGGAACTCGCACGCGCAAAAGCAGTCGCCATGAACGAGGAAGCGGAGTTTCAGCTAGGGGACCCTCGCGCTCTGACCTTCAACGACCAACAGTTCGACCTCGTGCTCGGCGACGCATCGTTAACGCCGCCTGAAGATTTTCAGGAATTGCTGACCGAGATGGTTCGCGTCGCCAGTTTCGGGGCCACCGTGGCTTGCTGGCTGCCGACGTTTTCCAGTTTCGGAGAATTCTTTTCGATCTATTGGGAAGCGCTACAGAACTCCGGTCTGGATGATAACGCCATCGATGTCGAAAGCCTGATTACCCACTTGCCGACAGTTTCGGACATCGAGAGTTTGGCCGACCGATTAGGTCTGGACGCCGTCACTTCCTGGACGGTGATTGAAGAATTCGACTTTGATTCGAGCCAGGAGTTTCTAAACTCACCACTTATTACGGACTTTCTGTTACCGAACTGGCTGCAATCCGTGCCCGAAAGCGCGAGGGAGAGAGTGGTCGAAGAAATCTCAAACATCATCGATGAAGAGCGACATAGTGGCGAGTTTGTGTTGACGTTGAAGGCGACGCTGGTGTTGGGGAAAAAAGCGCGCGTGCAGTAGATTTGGAGTGCGCCGGCAGAGCGAAGCGGCGACGGCGCTCTGGATTATCTGGGCGGTCCGATCGGCAGACGATCCAAAGCGCCGAGATAGCTTCGCTCTGCCGGCGCACTCCAAAGTTATCGTTCGATCTTCTTCGTCTCTTCAGCCCGCATTTGCTGCGCCCGCCGTCGTGCTTCTTCGAATAAAGCCTCGTCGTCAACCGCCTCAAGTTTCGAGCGCGAATCCAACTTGGCTTTCTCGTCCCGATCCGCATCGTCCAGCCCTTCTTTGAAAGCCTTCTTGCTCTGGCCCAGCGCTTTGGCAAGCTGCGGCAGCTTGCTGCCACCGAACAGCAGAAAGATCGCGGCCACGACCAGGATTATGATCGTCGGACTCTCGATTGCGAACAGCAGGACATTCATGGGGATTTTCCTCCCGGCTTCAAGCCGTCATTCGCGCACACACAGATGGCTCGCGCCGTCAGCTTCGTAGAAGAGATACTTGCGCCAGGTTTCATCGGCACGGCCCAAGTAGCGCATGATCTGCCGATTCACATGCAGCGAGAACGAGCGCGGCCGTCGCAGCAGATGCATGCTTGACTCTTCCGGGGTGCGATTTCCTTTGCGATGATTGCATCGTTTGCAGGACGCGACGAGGTTGTCCCAGGTTGACTCTCCACCACGTGAACGCGGCACCACATGATCCAGCGTCAGCTCTGAAGGCGCGAATTGCTGACCGCAATACTGGCAGCAGGAATGGTCGCGCATCAAAATATTCTTGCGCGAAAGCGAACGCCGCTCGAACGGAATATGGCGATACTCGGTGAGCCTGATCACAGACGGCGCATGCAAAGCCAGCCGCTGCGAGTGCAACATGTGGCCGTTGTGCTCTTCCATGCGCGCCACGCCCTTAAAGATCATTACGACTGCCCGCCGCTCAGTGCACACGTTGATTGGCTCGAAAGAAGCATTCAGAACTAGCACGCGAGCATTCATGATCGAAGTTGATATTACGCGAGCGCGGCGGAGAGTGTCAAAAGAGTGTCACAAATGAAATCAGGAGCGCTGGCGGTCCAGGACGGGATCTGATTACGGTTCATTCGCGTCGGCGAATAGGATTGTCCTGGTTTTTTTCCACTAGCCCAGGCGTTCACGCCTGGATTGGTGAGGTGGCGGAATATTTTTGAGGCCCATTTATGGGGCTTTCGCTAGCCGTTATTCCAAAGCGTCCTAAAGGACACGTTTGAATTGATCGCCTTAGTTTTCCCAGGGCGTGAAAGAGTCCGTGTCAGAACCGAGAGCGGTAGCGACCGGATCATCAAGTTTTGCGGAATTCTTAGGATCCCATCGCTACCGCTCCGGGTTCTGACACGAGTCCGAACGGCTGGGCTAGAGAAAACTAGCCTCGAAAACCATCAGTCGCTTCCACCAGCGCGCTCAGGTTTCCCGGCTCCATGATCGAATGGCCCGCATCGGGCGTGATGTGAAGTTGCGCTTCCGGCCACGCCCGATACAAATCCCACGCGCTCGTCATCGGGCAAACAACGTCGTATCGCCCCTGCACGATCACGCCAGGTATTTGACGAATCTTCCCGACGTTTTCAATCAGATAGTTTTCGCTCGGAAAGAAACAGTTGTTCATGAAGTAATGACACTCGATACGCGCGAACGCCTGCGCAAAAGTAGGATCGGCGAACCTTTCGATCGACTCGGGATCGAAGAACAGTTTCGAAGTAGTGCCTTCCCAAATACTCCACGCGCGTGCCGCCTCAATTCGAACTTCTTCATCATCGCTGGTCAGCCGCCGATAGTAAGCGCTCATCATGTCGCCCCGTTCATCATCGGGAATGACTTTCACGAATTCTTCCCACACGTCAGCAAAGATCCAACTTGCCCCTTCCTGATAGAACCATTTGATCTCTTTTGGCCGGCAGAGAAAGATTCCGCGCAGCACCAGCTCCGTCGCGCGACTGGGGTGCGTCTCAGCATAAGCCAGCGACAGCGTGCTGCCCCACGACCCACCAAACACCTGCCACTTCTCAATGCCCAGATGCTCGCGCAACTTCTCAATGTCCGCCACAAGATCCCAAGTCGTATTCTCTTCAAGCGAAGCATGCGGTGTACACTTCCCCGATCCGCGCTGATCGAAAAGCACAATGCGATACGCGTTCGGATCGTGAAACTGCCGATACTCCGGCACCAACCCGCCACCTGGCCCACCGTGCAAGAAGACAACCGGTTTGCCTTTCGGATTGCCGCATTGCTCGTAATAGATCTCGTGAACGTCCGACACTTTCAAACGACCAGTGTCGTACGGTTCGATTGGAGCGTAAAGGGTTCTAAGTTGATTCATTTTTTAGCTGTGAACTGAAATCGACATTGAAGTTAGCATTCTACTTATTTCGTTTGAGGTTCTTCTGTTTTGGAGAAACTTTTTCTAACCTCCTCGACCACCCATCCGCAAACTCCTGATGTAGTGTAAAATAAAATTAGATATCGCCTCTTCCTCGGCCAAAGGGAATTCGTTAGTCTTCCAACTAAAGTTTAGCTTCAGTTGCCGGTCGGCCCAATTCTTGTCAACGCACTCAGCGAAAAAATAGAAAAATCTGATGACGCGTTTTGAGAGGATGGTCACAATCGAACAGTTACACCAAGGGATGTTCGGAAATCTCGGTTTAGCCACTAGTTTTATCCAATTGTATGGCCCTTCATGATGAAGCTCGAAACCGCTGGTTACCCACCGGTATCGGGTTTCCTATTCAGGTCCGTATCAGAAAGCCCTGAGGCTTGCTACATTGGCTTGGTAAGATTCTCGTTCTTTTTCGACGGAGGCAAAGTACTCATCGGGATGTTTCTCCAGCCATTCACCAATGTCTGCTTTCTTTGGTATGAATAGAGGCTCTGCTCGAATGACTTTTCGATTTCATACAGGCTCATAAAGTCGTCACTGGGTTGTGCCTGAACCAGCCGCTCCTTCACTTGTAATAACAGCTCACTGGCTTCCGCCCTGTTCCGGTACTTCTGCGCGTCCTTTCTTACAATCCCCTCCAAAGTTAATTCTTGAGCGACATTTGTGAGAGGAATGTCGTCGGCCCTCGTCGCCTTAAACGGATGAGGAAATCGGTCATGGCTTTCTCTAGTTTAGGCGTGCGTTCGGCAAACAATTCAGTAAAGGTAGCCTGAGTCACAAAAACAGGAGTTTGCAGTGGATTCGATTCGAAATCATCGGATATAAAATCCATAATATCCTTGTAGCGAACATTCTCAGATGCAGAACTTTCAATTCTCAGTAAAAAACTTCTCGTGAACTCGCTCAAGCTATTATCCTGGTACGAGTATTGTTGTGACAGGCTTGAGAACATGAAGTAGCACCACTTAAAACGATCAGTCGTCTTTTGCAGCAACGTCTGGAGATGTTGATTGTCTTTTACGTACGCAACGCCAGAGCGGCAAGCGTCAACCACCTTTACCGTCAGTTCGGGGTTTAGTCAGCAAACTTCAGTATTTCATCAAACTTATCCGATGCTTCTACAATCGCAGCCATCGACTCGGTATCCTGTTTGCAAGCCGGAAGGTTCTCTGCCTTTTCAGCATATTCACTAATTCCGATTAGAATGGCAATTCTCATTGTAACGTCAGCCTCTTATTGGATGTCGATGCTCGATCAACTCGCACCAATCTTCTCACGAACCCATCCGCGAATGAGATCTGCATCGGCAATGCCCTTGGCTCGAGCAAGCTTCCTTACAGCTTCAGCTTCTGCTGGCTTTAAATTAAGCGGTATCGTCATGCCTCGCTCGAAGATCGGCTCGGTGACGTCCTCCAACTCATCTTCGAAATCCGTAAGGTCATGCTTGTCCCAAAACTGGGCCAGTTCTTGAATCGAATCTGTTTGTGGCAGTGCTTCGGCGCTTTTCATTTTCTGTCATAGACCGAGCGGTGACCGGATATCCTTTGCCACCAGGAAACTGAATGACTACTGAGAACATATATCGACCTGAATCAGTTTGCCCAAGAACATAATACACTGGATTTTCACCATGAGACTTCGCGCGCTGGACCAGCGGTCGACCAAAACACGCTTGTTCAACTTCTTCTGGCGTCACATCGTGCCTGGCGATGTGTTCGATCCTATCGCGTGGCCAGAGGAGTTGGCGGATCCGCATGCGACGATATTACCGCACGATTTCCTGGCAACCAATGGTGGTGCGTTCCTTGAGAGCTGGCCCACCTATTTCAGTTGGCTTGTAATTAGGAATCCGGCCCTGCCAATGCTAGCCTTTGCACATGGACACGCTCCCTGAGATCGAAGCTGCCGTGAATGCGCTGCCGGTAACGCAGCAGAAGGAATTGCTCCGCCGTCTCGCGCAGCGTCTCCAGGATCAGGAAGAACTGAAGCGACAGTTGCCGTTCGTCACCCCTACGGGAAATCCCATCACCCAAGAAGATATAGACGATGCCCTCGATGCCGATTGAGCCGCTTCGGACTTCTTCTTGCGGCTGTAGTTAAGCACGTGTAATCTTCTACGAAGCCAAGCTTCCGAAAGCAGTAGAGCAGATATGTCAGCAAACCTAGAGCAAACAATCCTCGAAAGAATCCAGGCTCTTCCCGACAAGAGGCAGGAGGAGGTTTTGGCGCTGGTCGATGAAATGTTGAGGGAAGACCAAGAACTAAGGTCGCGCGAGAACGTTAGACCGATCTGGGAAATCATTGAAGAAATCAGCCGCGAAGCGCCACCAGGAACTTGGGACGACGTGCCAACAGATGGCTCAGTAAACCATGACCATTATCTTTATGGGGCGCCGAAGCAAGAACCGTGAAGCTAGTATTCGCGGATACGGTTTACTGGGTTGCGTTGATTAGCCCACACGATCAATGGCGTGGTTCAGCGCTTTCCGCCACATCCTCGCTTGCGCAACTGGTTACAACTGATTCCGTCTTGATCGAAGTACTCAACTTCTTTGCCGAGCATGGCGAAGAAGCTCGACTCAGAGCCGCTTCCGTTGTCCAAGAGATTCTAGTCAACCCGGACGTGGAAGTAGTGCGCCACACCCATGAGAGTTTTCTTGCCGGACTTGCGCTCTACAAAGCGCGCGCCGACAAAGCCTACAGTCTTACCGATTGCATCTCAATGACCACGATGTGGAACGAAACATCATCCAAGTTCTCACGCACGATCGGCACTTCACACAAGAAGGGTTCGAAATTCTCTTCTAGCAATTAAACGACGGCAAAATCAGAACAGCTCACACATAGCAGTATTTCAGTTGACCTTCCTCGATTCACTCAACCTATCTGAGGTTTCAGTGAGAGCGTGATCCTCAATGGCTATCTCAGTCACCTTCGGCTGCTCCGGAACGGGTGGTATCAGCAGCAGACCTCCAACATAGCTCACTAGGGCAAAGAAAGAAATGTATCCAGTTGCCGGCGCAAACGCTGGTACGTCGATGGCGATGCCTTGCAGCAGCGTCGCGGTCAGCTTTCTCAGCCAACCGCCTTCGGGGGCATACAGACCGGCAATTACCAGATGCTTTAGGACGAAGGCGGTGGCAAAGAGGACTACGAGACTTCTCAACAACCTGCGTGAATCGAAGATCGAAAACTGGTTGGTCCAGAGCGTCCAAAGAAAAAAGAAAGAGAACATCCAATGCAGTAGACCATTCTCAGGCAGCACTGAATTAAATGCCTGGGCTGAAGCGAAGAAAAGCGCGATTAGCGTCAGCAGATGCGAGACGTTCGAGAGCATCGGCTGTTCGATATTTAGCCAATGGCGCATGTCGATGGCCCCCACGCGCAAAAAAAGCGACATGAGAAGAATCGACAGCAGCAGAGTGACCAGCGGCGGAGCGATGAATACAAACTGACGCGATTGACCGTCAATCCGCAATCCGCCGAGCAAGGCGACGCTCAGCAACAACGTCGGCAAGACGATGAAGTTCAGCAGCGCTCGATTTCTATCCGCGTGCAGGTTCATTTTCGCTCACGAAAAACCTTCAATGGATTGAGATCTTTCCAACTTCGTTCGATACCTTGTTCCAACTCCGTCTTCAATTCGGCGGCAGAGTGCATTTGCAGATTCGCATCGTCGATCGTCAAGATGCCGTTGGGCGCAAAGCTAATGGCGCGATTCACGGCCTCGAGCCCTTGTTTGAAGAGCGCGTCATCGTAATAAACGCGGCCCCAGCCTTCACGGTAAAAGGCGTAGGCGATATAAAACTGCGTGCGCGGATCCTTTTGGGCCGGATCGGCGCTCGCCCACACGTCGCGCGCCGCGCGAAACTGATCGCGATGGAAGAGTTCGAGTCCATTGTTAAATTTCTCTTCATTAACTTCATAGATCCCGGCGGCGACTCGCGAGTTCGTCGTGACTTCATTAAACGATCGGGGCTCGGTCGCATAGATCCAGACGATGATGCTCGCGTAAAGCACCGTCCAAACAATGCCGGCGATCTGGATAAGCTTTTGTTGCATGAGACTACCTGGAAGATTATGAAGACGGAATCGAAACTGCAAGCTCCTCGCGGATTCCAGCCTGATTTTCAGCCGTCCGCTTCGCGGACTGCTTCGATTTCACTACCAGCCCCCAGCGATAAAGAGAGTGTGTCAAAACTCGTGTCAGAACCCGGAGCGGTAGCGATGGGATCTAACAATTCCCGCAAAACTTGATGATCCGGTCGCTACCGCTCTCGGTTCTGACACGGACTCTAAATCGCTGGGCTACTCTCACTCGGTCCACTTCGCTGACGAACAGCATTTCGTTTGGTTTGGACTACCTCAAGCCCGCGCTACCGTAAGGACGAACACTTCTGACGCGCCGGCCTCTATCAACGCGGCAGCGCAGGCCGAAGCCGTCGCGCCGGTCGTGAACACATCGTCAATCAGCAGAATGCTCTGCCCCGCAATTCTTTCGCGACGACGAATGGCAAAGGCGTCGGCGACACTGACACGGCGCGCCCGGGCGTCCATTCCCGCGCGATGAAGTGCAGTATGAACGCGGCGCATGACGCTATGTTCATCAAACGGTAGATTGCTAAGACGAGAGCGAGAAAGTCCGAGCACTCCTGCTTGATTGAAACCACGTTCGCGTTCACGCTCTGAATGTAGCGGCACGGGAATAATTAGCGTCGCTTGATCGATCGGTTCGCGCTGCTGCGCCGCGAGTATCAACTCATTCACCCGGCGCGCGATGTGGGGCTCACGTTTGAGTGACAGAATAGATGCACGCAAAGCGCCTTCATAAAATCCAACCGCCCGAGCGGCCGAATAAGAATCTTCATCGCACTGGCCGCAACGGATATTCTTGCGCCTGTCTTCGCCAACGCTCGCGGGTGTGAAGGCGCCGCACTTCCAGCACAGAGTATCTTCCGTATCAAAAATGCGCGTCGCATTCCAACATGGCGAACACGCTACACCATCCGTGCGCGTCTCGACGCTTTGGCCGCAGACAGCGCAAGCTTGCGGATAAACGAGCGCCAGCGCAGCGTCGTAGAGAGAGTTCAGATGATGAGTTGTAAAGAACACTTCTTCAGCTCGGCTAGGGCGGAAACCCGACCGTCAGGGAGGGTGCAAAGTCCACTGATTCACCTGCACCCTCCCTGACGGTCGGGTTTCTGCCTTAGACTAACGGCCTTCCGGTTTTCCGGAAGGCCGCGATTTTCGCACATCTCCGATCCCCGATCTCAAATTTCAAAACGCTTGAGGAACCGAAAACGAAGTCACTCCTCTTCGCGATGCAGCAGGCCGCGCTCATTCAAGTCCTGACAAGGCAAGCACAGCCGCGCCCAGGGAACCGCCTCGAGCCGTTTTTCCTGAATGGGCTCACCACAATGAACGCACTTTCCGTATCCCCCGTTGTCGATGCGCTCGAGGGCCGCATCGATCGAATCGAGAAGCTGCCGGTCGTTGGTCGACATCGACATCAACAATTCTTTGGTGTAGGCATTAGCGGCCATGTCCGCCGGATCCTGCGTGGCTTC
>Ga0193747_1000493_pt1 | contig 12974 bp, 18 predicted proteins | sample L1m2metaG_FD_143048 | JGI IMG/M metagenome (GOLD analysis project Ga0193747, IMG submission 143048) | Soil microbial communities from a riparian zone of the East river system, Colorado, United States - L1m2 | ecosystem: Environmental > Terrestrial > Soil > Riparian zone | place: USA: East River...
CCGTGGCTACAAGAATCTCGGCTATCTGCTGCTCAAGGCTCAGCGCATGGCGGTCACCAAGACCGAATTCATCGTTCTTCAGAAAGCCGCCTAAAATGCGGGTCCCTACGAATTCTCGTGCAGAGCCAAAAAATCTTCAGCGGTTGACAGAACTTCCGCCAGAACATATTGCATAGCGGTGCTCGGAAGCCATGCAGGTATTCAAAAAACCCGCGTTCGCACGCGATCCGGCAGCGCTTGCAAGTCCACCAACGTCAGGAAATCGATAGTTTTGAATTCCCGGTCTATTGCTGGAGGTCCGCAGATGCGCGCCGAGATATCCAGATAGGCGCGGAATAGCCGCGGCGGCCCCGGAAGCGCCGCGAGGGTGCCGCTGGACTTGCACTTGCGCGACTCTACCGGATTGGTTCTCAACAAGGGCGCCCCGCAACTCAACGCGTATCTTGCAATTCCCTTCCAGAGCATGTGTAGGAACATTGCTGTTGCGGTACTCCCGATGCACACAGGCCCTTCCAAGCTCCAGAACCTCGCCGCGGATTTCTTCGAACGGGCCGAAATCAAAAAATTCCTCGCCGTAGTAGCCGAGGTTTCCTCTGGCGCGGTACCCGCTCTGCATACGGTACGTTCCTGCCAGCTTCCCGGTGGCAGAGTCACGCACCATCAAGTGGTCACAGATAAAATCGAAGCGGTCGCGGTCGAGCCCTGTACGGTCAGAGCCGTCGAACCCTCTCCAAGCTCGCAATTAAAAACCAGATAGCGCAGCCGCTGGCATTCGATGACATCTTCCAGCGTCTGCGCCATCCCCACCCGGAAGTGGTTTGTGGCGGCAAGTGGATCTCCACAGTCGTGCACCAGGACAGCCGTGATTAGCATGAATCAAGTTTCAAGCGAAGCAGATTACTGGAATGTTTCAGGGATGTGATTTGGATGCTTCCGAGGGTTACTGATGGGATACAGCGAGCCGGGTGTGAGGTGCCCCAGGCGGCGCTTTAGTACCTGGGGCTCTTGATTTTCTTCTGCGTGTCGCGCACGCCAACCAGCGGGTGACCGGCTACGTTTGAATGGGTTGCCCGAAGGTGATCCAGAATCCGTTGTAGTCACGAATAATGAACTCACGCATGCCGTAGAAAGTATCATGTGGGTCTTCCACGATTTGAACCCGGTCCTTGAAGGTCCGCACAAGTCATCCACGTTGTCGGTCAGGATGTACAAGTCGCCCTCAGGGCGGTGCTGCGTGCTCGGTTTCCCACCGGACTAGAACATGACTTCGCTGTTTCCGAAGGTCAGCTTCGCCCAGTTGATTTCGTCATCCTCTTCGTTTTGCCGGTCCAATTTGAACCCGACCAAGGTGTACCCGATCCACCGTAGCCCTGACATCCGGCACATGAATCATCGGAACGACTGTCTGTGACATGGTTCACCCGCTGGCGTTTAGTGACGAGGGAAAATCGCGCCGGTCAGTCTACTACGCCTCTTGTCGCCCCGACCTCGCTCAGGCGGGTGGCGCAGAGAAAGTCTTAGGCGGTTGGCAGAACTTCCGCCAGCACATTTATGGCCGGGTGGGCGAGTAGCTCGGAATAAGGTTAGGGTCTTCCCTTATGAGGCTGCCCTGCGGTTACCAGATTGGTCTGTCGGCCTTGTCAATACCAGAAACCCCAAGCGCAAATTCGGCGCATGGGTCACCCGGCTGGGAGTGGGACGCGGGCGCGGGAGTTCAAGAAATTAGTTCGCCGGGCCTGCGGCCTTGGGCGCCGAGATCCGTTGTTTGTCCTCCACAGAGAAGAGCAGATAGTTCCTGAAATTGTGGCGCCGATGACTGCGTCGGCCTCTCCAATCGTAATGAACTTCCGCATTCTGAGGCAGCCACATGTCCACGTTGCGGGATTGGAAATGCACCGGACCATATTCGATCGCTGCATGGTCGGCAACCAGGCGGATTTGCGGCAATGGGTCGATGAGATCCGTTTCCAGTCGGACGATTTGAAAGCTGTGTGCCGCAATCCACGCGCGCCCCTTGAGTGCAACCGGGTAGGCCTCGCCTTCAGCACCAATCTGGTAGGTGCGAATGGTATTCGGTTTGTCGGGCCTTTGGCGGAAATACATTTGCCAGGCCGGCCCGCCCTTCGACCGTGCCAGTCCCTCACAAGTAATCTTAAAGTTGTGCACATAGTCTGGATGAAAGACTAGCACCAGTGCTGGCAGCCCCGTGGTAGCTATACCATCGGGAAATCTGGCCGGAACATAATGAGAGTCCCTCTGTTCATCAACAGTTAGAAGACCGAGGCGGTTCTGTTTGATGGAAACAAGATACTCGAACTTGAACCTTATTGGATTAGAGGCGAACCCCCATTTGTTGATCGATTCGTGAGTCACGGCCTCGGTTGCCGTGAACTGATCGACATTGGCCACAAATTCCTGGATCCGCTTCCCGGACTTCTCTATGACTTCTTCAAGATTGCATGCGACGCCGGGTTCCACCGGCGGAACTTTTTCGTCTATGTCGGGAGGCAACCAATTGGAAGGTAGAAGAGCTGAGGCTGCCACAGCAGGCTCTGACGACGGCGATGCCGAAGCTGTGCCGGGCGAAGGATTACCGGCTGGTCCGAGGGAGGCCTGCAAATTCTCAAGTTGTTTTGTGGCGGCAGCGTCTGTAGGGTGATCCTGGAGATACGCTTGGAGAACATGAATAGCTCGCTCCTGGTCACCGTGCAAGTGGAAAGCCCGCGCCAGGATTGGCTGGACAATCCCCGCCTGGCAATGACCCACCTCGAGTGCGCGCTCTGCATGTTCGATGGACTCATCAAGCAAGCCCTGCCGCAAGCATGCATCCGCGAGCGCTGCATGCGCGCGCCAGGAAGTAGGTTCGGTTTCAAGCGCGCGGTTGAGGTATTGAGCCGCCTCGGCAGATTTGTTTTCCCGCATGAGGGCTTCGCCCAAGGAGAGCAGGGCGTTCAGATGCTTTGGAGCGAGGACGAGGACTCTTTCCCAATAGCTCTTGGCGTGCACCCAATCGTTCATCTCTGCGGAGTATATTCCCAAAAGGAAATTGGCGTCCGCGTCATTAGGAGTAGACCGATAAACCGCATCCAGGTGGCTGCGCGCCTCAGAAGGCTTGTCGGCACGCAATGCTTCCAATGCTTTTCCCAGTTCCTTCTGCGGCTTGGGTGCTAAAACCGGGGGGTCCTCCGAGGGCGGGAATGGAAGTGCCCGCTGCGCGAAGACATGGGAGGAAAGTAGAAAGAGGTGAGCAAGGATCAGAATGAGGAAAGGGCAGTTTCGTACACGCAGAGCCATGACCACTCCAATTACCGAAGGGAGGACCTGAAACTTGAGGCTATCTTATACCTTTTCCCAGAGAAAACTTAACAGGCAGTGTGGTGGTCACAAATCTTGCATGCCGGAGATAGGATGGCATTGTGCTCGAACAATAATCGGCAGACCTCTCATTGTCCCCTTGTTCTCAAGGAGCCTTTGGTAGCAGGATTCATCTTCCAATTGAACCAAGGAGTCGCGATCAGGATCACCATGTCCCGCGGTGCTGAAGGGCGAGGCAGTTTCAAATGAGAAAACATTCTCTCGGTAATAGAGCAGCTTTGGCATTTGCTTTTGTGTTTCTTTTTTCACACGCCGGCTTGTCCCAGGAGAGGATACCCGACGCAGAAAAACTCCTGTTTAATTCCGTGGATCGCGAACGAGCGGCGAGAAAGTTGCCGCTCTTGAAATGCGATGAGGGTCTGGCCCGCGCCGCACGCAAACATGCCGAACTCATGGTAGAGCAGAATCTGCTTCTGCACCGATTGCCAGGCGAGGCCGACCTAAAGGCTCGGGCACGAGAAGCCGGCGTGAGTTTCAGTCACATTACAGAGAATATCGGCATGGCAGTGTATGCTAGCGGGTTCCACGACGGCTGGATGCATTCGCCCGGGCACCGTGCGAATATCCTCGATGTGGCCATCGATTCCATCGGGATCGCGGTGGTGGAGGGCGGCGAGCAGTTGTTCGCCGTAGAGGATTTTGCCCGCGTTGTCACGCTTCTCTCGATCGAGGAGCAAGAAAAACGGATCGGGAAACTTATCGCCGCGCGCGGGTTGCGCTTGCTCCAGATCGGAGATGACGCCCGGAAGAGTTGAGAGCTCGACCGCGAATATTTCGGAAGCAGCAAGCCTCACTACATCGCGCACTACGAAACGCCCAACATCTCGCAGCTGCCTGCGGGTATAGAAAAGGAAATTCAATCCGGCCGCTACAAGGCTGCCGCCGTGGGCGCGTGCCCGCAGAGAAAGTCGTCTGGCTCTCCCCCCTTTCGCATCCTCATGATGCTCTATTGATGGGGAGCCCTAGGCGCCGGGTTTCAGCACCTGGGGCTTTTGATTTTTTCTATCAGTCTCGCGTGATGTTTCCCGGGAGCGGTGGAACCTTATCCGAAAACTGCGCCAACGAGACCAGCCACGCTCGAATCTCTTCAGGAATGCGCGCCTGCGGAGGCGGGTGACCTGGACGATAAACCCTAAGACAAATTTGAGTGCCCGCACGTCGGGTTTACGTGCGGGGCTCTTGACTTTGCCTTTTTCTATCCGAGTGCATCGCACTGGGTAACCATGGCGCATCCAGTTTTGGGCTTACCCTTGACTCGCCTGGACTCGGCCACTGCAGCGCCTACTCACAGTGCATCGTTGGCGTTACGTTGGCCATGGTGCGCACGTTAGCCATGTAAGCCGTCGAATTGCTAAGCGCGAATGTGCTTGCAGTGCAGGTGATGGGTTGCAGGCGAACAAAATTGAAGCTCAACGTTGGCACTAGCTTGGAGCCCTTCGGTTCACTCATGGCCGTATTCACGGTAACAACGAGATCGTTCACTGCCTTATTGTAGGTGTTGACGTTTTCGACCAGCTTGTTGTAGCGGTCTACATCTTTTCTGCGCGCTGATTCACTCTCCAAAAGAGCTTTTATCATCACATTCTGCCCTTCCAAAGCAACATCCGCCAATAGCCCCTCTGCCTGCGAAACAGTCATCGCGTCCTGTAACCGGCGAAGTGTGTAAATTCCCGAATATCTTTCCTCTTTCTCACCTAATTCGATGCTGCACTGGGAATCGGCCGTGCTCATTTGCCCGCGTCCTCCCTCCACTAGGTACCAACGAATGAACTCAGCGCGCTTGTCCCGCCGCAGAAAAATCCTTTGGTATTTGTCCTTCCCGCTCATGAAATAATCCACGTCCTCTACCTGTCTGCCATCCTTGTAGTTTTTCAGGCCCTCGTCAAAGTCGCTTTTGCTGATTTCTTCGGTTTTGTAAACCGCATCCAATCGAGCCGCCATCCGATTAAATGCGATGCACGGCACCGGCTCGTCAGGAACAAACGTCCTTTGCACAATAGTAGGCAGTCTCCTTTCCTGGGCCAGTATTGCGCCGGACATAAATAAGATCGCTACGGAGGTTAGAATTGCTCTCATGCTCCTCCTCCTTCAGCCTTATTATGGAATTGCTGCTTTGGTCCGCCCCTAGTGCAAACAGTCCCGCAAGCGACCATGGTTAGCGAGGGCGGGTAACCGGAAACAAGACGTTAACACGAATTCGGATGCCCAATCACGGGTTGACGTTTACCCCGCGAGGTCGGGGAGGGTGGGCTCTCCATGGGACTGGGGGCGTACGATCACGGTAACCTTCCGTTCTCCGAACACTCCCTCTCCAACGTTTAAACGTTCCAAAGATTCCTCGATCTATCCCCTTTTTTTTCATATTCTTGCGCACTCTTGTGCACATTTTTTGCGCTCATGCAAAACTCAACCCATTTGTTTTCAAGCAATTCCGTACTCTTTGCGCAATACACGAGGGGGGGCGTCGTGGTACCAAGCACTCCCTATTCACCAGATCGTCTGGAGTTGTCTACAGCCTCGGATGTTGCGGTCCTTGGTGACCAAAGGCAGGCCCTCGGACAGGGCGGTCGCGCCAATGAGGCGGTCGCAGGGATCACCGGAATAATTCGTGGGAAGCTGGTTGGCCAAGACGGCAACTTTCACGGTGATGGGCCGGATGGCCGTCCGGGACGAGATCTTCTCGACGAAGTCCTCCACGGTTCTCCCAAAGCTAAGGCGGCCGTGAGTCGCCAGCCACGCCAGCTCCCACAAAGTGATCGCCGAGATGGCAATCCCGCCCTGTTTGATGGACGAACGGATAGCGTCGGCGGCCTTTTTCGAGAGTTTCGAGGGATCGCTGGCGAGCCAAATCAAGACGTGGGTATCCAGGAGGATCACTTGTTCATGACCTTCCACTGCTTCAGCGGGACTACGGGGCTCTCGATATCCCCGGTGATTTTGAATTCGCCGGCCATGAAACCGAAAAGATTGTTTTTGCGGGGCTCGACGGGAACGACCTGTACTACCGGCGTGCCGCGCTTGGTAACAATGACCGGTTCACCGGTTGCCTGGACGTCGTTCATGATCGAGAGGCACCGCGCCTTGAAGACGCTGGCTCGCATCTGTTTCATGGTGTCCTCCTTATGCCTATGGTCATAGTAATATGACCATATACAGAAAACCAGCGTCGCTGTCGGAAGGAAGAATCAGGGGCGGTTCTTGCGGACCAACTGGAAGGTCATGTGAATGATCAACTTCCGATCATCCGCGGAGAGGCGACTGAGAAGCTGGTGCAGCCTTTTGAAGAATTTCGCAGATTCACCAGAGCTACCCCATTCGTCGTCGCCGGCGGAGATGCCTTTGGGAAGGGACGGGACCTCGGGCCGCTGTTCCCCGTCGTAAAATAATTGGTACATCGGAACTTCGAGGGCCCGGGCCAACTTTTCGAGCGTCTCGATGCTCGGGACAGTGTGGCCGTTCTCCACACGGGAGACGTAACAACGCTTCAGGCCGGTGCGCTGCTCGATATCACCTTGCGAAAGGTCTTTCTGCTCCCGGATGGCGCGTAAGCGATCTGAGATGACCATAATGGTCGTACTTACACCATGGTAGGAATCGGTGATAAATCCATTTTGAATCCCTTGCGGGCAGACCTAGATTAAGAAAGGGGAATCACTCGAATTCGCGGCGAGGGGCGGACTGCTCGAGGCCAACGTGGCCGGCGGCAATGTCGGCCTTGAAGTAGTTTTCGCCCTTGATGGGGGAGCCAGCGAGGCGGCGGAGCATGGCGATTTGGCCGATGTGATTGAGGGCGTCAGCAACCGGAGCTTGAAAGAGGCCTTCCGCCGATCCGTGAAGCGGTTCGTCTGAGGCCAGATGGTCGTCGAACTTTTTCATGGCCGCAAAGAAACGTTCGACTTCGGCGTTCCACGGCAAGGGGGTGGAGTCGTGCCAGGTCTGCTGGCCTTGCGCGATAGAGAGCCCCCAGTCAAACAAATCACCCATGTGCGCGAGGATTTGCGCGGGCGTGCGCGTCTTGTCTCCGATATGGAAGCTGGCGAAGTGGTCCGGAGTGCCGCGCAGAGCTTTGCCGGCACGGTAGGCGACGGCGGCGACGGTGTGGCGAAGAAGTTGCCGCGCGGAATCGGGTGTTGGGGGCATCGATGCTTCCCTCCTCTCTCAAGAGTTGCCACAAAGAGTTTAAACGCAGAGACGCCGAGTATGCAGAAAAAAAGCGAAGAGAAAGGCCTCATCCCTGAGGAGGTGAGTCACGCGGCTATTGCTTGCTGTAGACGCGGACGTAGTCGACGAGCATTTGCTGCGGGAAAACGGTGGTGCGGTCGGGCGAGCCGGGCCAATCGCCGCCTACGGCGACGTTGAGGATGATGAAGAAGGGGTGATCGAAAACCCAGGTGCCGCCGGCGGGCCATTGCGACGAGTTAAATGTAGCGTAAAGAGCGGTATCGACATAGAAGCGGATTGTGTTGGGCTCCCATTCGGCCGCGTAGAGATGAAAGTCGTCGGCGAAATTCTGGCCAGCGGGCAGGCTGAAGGGCGCGGTGACGTCGCTCGTTCGGCCGACGGTGCTCGGGCCATGCAGCGATCCATGAACGGTGCCTGGCTCCTTGCCGATGTTTTCCATGATGTCGACTTCGCCGCACTTCGGCCAGCCATTTGAGGTGATGTCGTTGCCGAGCATCCAGAAGGCGGGCCACATTCCCTGTCCCGCGGGTATTTTAATGCGCGCTTCAAAGCGGCCATAGGCCTGACTGAAAAGCCCCTGGGTTTTCAAACGCGCGGAGGTGTAATTCCGCGTTACGCCGTCGGCGCCGGTGTAGGTTTCTTTCTGCGCGGTGATGACGAGATTACCACCCTTGATCTGGGCGTTCTGCGTGCGATTGGTGTAGTACTCCAGTTCGTTGTTACCCCATCCGTTGCCGCCGACGTCGTGGATCCATTTCGAGGAATCGGGCGACGCGCCGTCGGGCCCGCTGAATTCATCGCCCCATGCAAGTTTATAGCTCGCCGGAGGAGGAGGTTGAAGCATTGCACCTCCGCCGCAACTGAACAAGAGGAGCGCCCCGGCAAGAAAAATGGGAACCATGGCGGCAGGATGCACGGGGAATCGCGTTTTCGTCGAGAATAATTTCGCTCGCATGCCGGGATTGGTGAAATCTCTGTGCCGCGATCAGGAGAGATTCATGACGCGCCGGAAGGAACCCTTCTCATTGTCGATCTTCTTCTGGAGCTGCAGGATGGCGTAGAGAACGGCCTCGGGGCGCGGCGGGCAGCCGGGGACGTATACATCCACGGGAATGACCTGATTGCAACCCTGCACGATGGCGTAATTGTTGAAGACGCCGCCGGAAGTGGCGCAGGCGCCCATGGAAATGACCCACTTGGGCTCGGGCATTTGATCGTAAAGCTGGCGGATAACGGGAGCCATTTTTTGCGAGAGGCGGCCGGCGACGATCATCAGATCGGCCTGACGGGGCGATGGGCGGAAAACTTCGGCGCCGAAACGCGCGAGGTCAAAACGGGCGGCGGCCATGGACATCATTTCGATGGCGCAGCAGGCCAAACCAAAGCCGAGCGGCCAAATGGAACTCTTGCGCGCCCAGTTCACAGCCTTATCGAGCGTCGTGAAGATGATGCCTTCGTCTTCGAGGAGATCCCCGAAATCGTCGGGCTTGGTCAGTGTGACATGTTTACCGAGAGATACGCTCATTAGGTCTCCGTCACAAGTATGTTCTCACAGGGAGAGGTTGGAGACAAATTGTCTGCCGGCCTCAAGATGTGACATTTCTTATCTTAGAGTTTCCAGTCAGGTTGGGGACGGTCGCCTTGACGGAGCCGTGGTGCAACTGTTTGTGCGGCGGAGAAGCTCCGTGTTTTGCGCGCGCGCCAAACCAAGAGAACAGAGGTAACAAGAAGGACAGAAGTCAGTCCGGCCAAGACGAGCGATTGCGAAGGTGGCGGTGTCTGCTTCAAGCGTGTATCGATGTTGGCTAGAGAAGGCAAAGCGCCGCGACCCGGAGCCGATACGACTCGATTAGGAACCGCCGGAGACTGTGACCGCGCCGGGGATTCGGCTTGATCTCCGAGCGACGGAAGCGCTCCGGTTCCAGAGACTTCAAACTCAGGGCCCGCTCCTGCTTTCACTCGGCTTGCTGCATGGACTTGATAGCGACTGTTGCCGGTTGCAAGGATCTTGAAGGCTGGTGAACTAGACGAAAATTTCATGGTCAGTGAAATCATGACCGCCAATTGCTGCACCGGAAACGCAAACTTTGGATGAAACGCGACATGGCCATCGTAGGGCAGGTCGTAGTTGAACGCGAACTTGGTTGCTCCCGGCCGCAAGGGGAAATTCACCGTGTAGTGTCCGGGCTGGCCGGGCACGAGCGCCGCGGAAATCATCATACTCATGTTCTCGGGACCTGCGGCGAGGACAGAATCAATCTTGGCGCTTGCCGGCAAATACACTTCGAATGTGCGCTCACCCGCCTGTGTCAGAGGCGGGCTGGACTCGTTCTTGATCTCAACCATGTCGGAAACGTGAAGCAAGTTTCCAACAGTTCCGGTGCGGAGGATTTCGATAGTGCCGGTTATGCCCACCACATATGTCGCTGCGTCGAAGACTTGGATAGTGAGAGCCTGACCGGCGGAAGCCTGCTGATCATAGTTAACGCCCTGGTGAAACACGCGCACCAAGTGCGGTTTGTCAGGATATTGAACATTGAGAGTAAACGCCCCCTGTGAATCGGTCTTCGCGCGCGCCTCCTCCTGCATTCCCGGGTCCAGCCGGGCAAGGATCACCTCATCACCTGCAGCGGGTTCGCCGCGGCTCTGATTGCGGACCGCGCCGGTGATGTTGTTCGCGCCCCGTGCCGCAGTTGAAAGACACACAAGCAAGGCCAGGGCCGCGAGAAATCCCCGCATGCAGAATCTCTTGGCGCAGAGACGATGGTCCATCATTCGGTTGCCGCATTCGTTGATGGAGTTGTCGCCGGGCGTGGCGCACGTCCGAACATGATGCCAGTTTCTACTTCCACAGGCTTTCCGTCGCGCAAGTATGGTCTGAAGCGCCACTGAAACAAGGCGTCTGTAATGGCTTTTACCTGGTCGGGAAAGGCGCTGAGAAAATGAATGTGCTTTACCTTGCCTTGTTTATCGATGATGATCCGGACCGGAGCAGGATTGAATCGGCGCTCGCCAAAGACCGGATCAACTCTCTCCAATACGTTTTCGTCGCGCGCATACTCCTTGATGCACACAGGGACTTCACCGCCTCCCCGCCCCGAAATGGGACCGGCCTCTGCAGGCAAAGTCATTTTGCTCATTTCCTGGATGAGACTCTCAACTAGCTTGGTGTCCCGGCTGGTAAAGACAAACTGGACCATGTGACAGCGGATTTGAGTTGCCAGGACGTGCCAATGCAACTCGGCAACGGGCGAACCGTAGTCAAAGCGCACGAAGGAATGGTTAGCGATTCTGACAAGAGTCGGCGGTTGTTCCACTTTGTAGTCCGCGTCCAGACTTTCTTTGTTGTAATTGATCAGCTCCAGCGCGTTCCCGGCCGGTGCGAGCGTGAAGAACAGGTCCTGGGCGGCGATCAGAATACTGCCTCGACTTGTCCCCTTGGATGTTTCTGCAGGCCTGATTTGCGCGAGTACGTAGTAGCCACTATCCGAGGGAGGCGGGCCGACGTACTTCTGGGTCCAGTCCGGCGAGAGAGTATAAGTGAATCCAAAATACTGGTTGCTAAAGACATTGTTGGCCACTCTCCCGCCTTCAGGGACAGGAGTCACCAAATCGCTGGCACTCGACCAGGCGCCCTTGACCAGAAGGACATCCGACGGGAGCGCGTTCGGTTGCGGATTGTTGGAAAAATCGCCACCGCTCTGTGGGGAGCTCTGCGCATGGGCTATGAGCGAAATGGAAAAACAAACAAAGGCGAGGGAACGCGAGAATCTAGGATGCATATTCAAACCCATAGTTTCCAAGAGGAAAAAAACCGGGCGAGACATTTCCGTGTCTCGCCCGGAAGAGTTGTTATAAAGAATTACAGCGAGCGCAGGAAGTTCAGGAGGTCCTGCTGCTGGCTGGGTGAAAGCAAATCAAAGACCTCTTCAACCAGAGTGGCTTCGGATCCGCTGCTCTGGTGAGCCTCGATTGCCGACAATAAATTGCTTGTACGGCCGTCATGCAAGAAAAAGATGCGCTGTCCCAAACCCCACAACGGAGACGTGCGGAATTGATCTCCACCAGCGCCGCCCTGGGACACATTGTCCGCCAAGCCTACGCCCATATGATGGATTTCTATGTCAGAGAACAAGTTGGCAGTAGCGTTGCTCAAACCAGACGTCAACTGAGAGGCCTGGGTGGTCAGCGACGGTGTATGGCAAATGGCGCAGCCGATGGCGCTAAAGAGCTTGCGGCCATTAGCGATTGAGGTTGCTCCTCCCGGCGAGGTAGTGGAGGGTGTGGGCTGGTCCAGGAACTGCATGAAGACGCTGAACAGCGCGGTGTCACTGGTGACGGTGGAGGCGCTGGTACCATCGGAGTGCGTAATGTCCTCGGGGTAGCCGACCCCAGCGAGGTTCAGGCAGTTGGCTGGAAGCCCGCTTCCCATTTGGTCTTCACCCGGCAGCGGCCGATCTTGCGTAAACAGTTCGTTAGAGATGCCCATTTCCACGTTGTAGGCCTCACCGGCGAAGGTCAGCAGTGACTTGTTCTGCGCCTTCCAGCCAAAACGGCTGATGGTGCCATCGTTGCCGTTGTGATTGAAGGTACCGCTGATCCCGACCCGGTTGAAAACTGCCTGGGCCGCGTGATTGGCCAGCAAGGTTGCGTCGTCAATGTTTGCCATCAGTCCGGCGCCAAACGTCGGCGTGGGAATGCGGAAGATGATGTTGTTTGTCACCCTTGCAGTATTAAAGCCGGGCTGCTGCAGGCTGCAGGCGCCAGCGTCGGCCCGGCCGGAGACGGTAAAGAGATCTTCCACTCCCCCGTTGGGTGCGTTCGGGTTGGGATTTCCGAATTGGTTAAAGAAGAACGGGAAGCGTGCTTCGCGCACCGGGCCGTTGGCCTGGACGAAATATGGGATGGTGTTGGTGCTGCCATTTACGACCCCGTTGGCGATCACCTGGCTTTGGGGGTTCGGCCCCACATTCGGGAAGATACCGGAGGCCGGGCTAGTTCCGCCCAGGGCCGGTTGCGAATGACACGCCCCGCACGAGTCCAAATTGAACCGTGGTCCCAGACCCGGGTTGTCCCCGGTAACGGTTTGGTGCTCGTTGAACTGCTCGAATCCGGTTTGGAAGAAGGCCAAGTCGTTTGGACTGGCGGTGACGGAAGCAAACGGCTGGCCCGCGTTCACTCCCGTGTTGCTGCGTACCCCTGGATCGGTTTGGGCAAACGCCGTTCCGGTAAAGAATAACGCCGCTAAAACTGCGACAACCGATGCGAGCTTTGTCGTTTTCATTCCTGATCTCCTGTGCGCCGGTTAAACCGGCGAGGTGTAGTGAATGCAAAAGTCATACGAATGTGAAGTAGCGACCCACATCGGCCCCGAGTCATGCGGAGCTGCTCGCAAGGGCGGCGTCGAAGCGTTGACA
>Ga0193747_1000494_pt1 | contig 12972 bp, 14 predicted proteins | sample L1m2metaG_FD_143048 | JGI IMG/M metagenome (GOLD analysis project Ga0193747, IMG submission 143048) | Soil microbial communities from a riparian zone of the East river system, Colorado, United States - L1m2 | ecosystem: Environmental > Terrestrial > Soil > Riparian zone | place: USA: East River...
TTTTGCCTTGCGGCGCCAACTACGATAGCCCCCTTCGGGTCGGTAACTCTGCCTTCAATTGTCCCGCCGGCGGCATGCACCGTCGTGAGCCGCAAGGCAAAAACTAATAAAGCAATAATTGCCAGAGTAAAGTGGAGTTTTCTTTCTTTCATTTGAGGCACCTCAGAAGGCCGTGTCAAGAAACGCGAGGACTTCCGTAAACCCGGGAGTTCTTTGAAGGCCCATTATTCAATCCTGTGTGCCAACCAGTCAAGGGTAGCATGAGGCGAGCTGCCAATTGCTAACTAAACGCCGGCGTTCTTGTCAGCATTGTCGGTAGCGTGGCATTCTGAAAGCACCGATGGTCTTCGAGACGAAGATAAAAACGAGGCTTCTTCGTCGCCTAGGAGAGGCGATTGCCGATTTTCAGATGATCGAAGACGGCGATCGGGTGATGGTCTGTCTTTCGGGTGGCAAAGACAGCCATGCGCTGCTCGATTTGTTGCTCGATGTGCAGCCGCGGGCGCCGGTGAAGTTCGATCTGCTGGCGGTGAATCTCGATCAAAAACAGCCTGGCTTTCCGGCAGAAGTATTGCCGAAGTACCTGACTGAGCGCGGGGTGCCGTTTCGTATTGTCGAGCGGGACACTTACTCAGTCGTGAAGCGTCTGGTGCCCGAAGGCAAGACTTTCTGCGCGGTCTGCTCGCGTTTGCGACGCGGCATTCTCTACAACATCGCGGTCGAAGAACGCTGTTCCAAGATCGCTCTCGGTCATCATGCCGACGATATCATCGCGACGTTTCTACTGAATCTGTTCTACGTCGGCAAGTTGAAAGCGATGCCGCCGGTGCTGCGTTCGGATGACGGACGTAATACGGTCATTCGACCGCTGGCTTATTGCCGCGAAAGTGACCTCGCTGAATTCGCGGCACAAGCAAAGTTCCCGATCATTCCTTGCGATTTATGCGGCTCGCAGCCAAACCTGAAACGCGCGCGTATCAAGAGGTTGATAACAGAACTTGAAAAAGAGATCCCTCACGTTCGCGCTTCAATGCTGACCGCACTCGGCAACGCCGTGCCCACTCACTTGCTCGATCCTAGCCTGTTCGATTTCACGAAACTGTCGGCGAGAAGCGGGGATGTAGAAGCCGAACTCGATCTGGCGTTGGGCCACACTGACAGCGAACCTGCATTGGTCGCAATTGCTTAAGGAACGAAGTTTACACCGAGATGTATCAGGTGCGGCTCTGCCACCCGATGTGCGGTAAGGCTATGCCGTCAATCGCTATTTATTGTTATGGCTCCGCCCCAGACAGGGCGTAGCCCCATTTCTGTTTTCAGTGTTACACCGGAAAGTCGGAGACTTTCCGCACATCGGGGCGGCATAGCCGCTTGCGGCGTTGCCTTGTTACTGACTCCAGATGCCTCTCTATGGTTAAATCCTCGACATGCCGGCGAGCAAGAAGCAGCGCGAGCTTGACCTCAGTGAATTTCCCAGCGGCAGCGTCACTGAATACACCACGCTCGTTTGTCTCGCCTGCATTTTCGACATCTTCACCAAGCAACTCGGCCTCGCGCCACGTACTGCGTTTTCGGAAATCAAACGCCACACTCCAACGATCGAAGAACTGACCAGCCGCAGCGCGATGCGGCCTTACTTCGACAGCGACGAGAAGAATCCGCACTGCCCGTATTGCGGTTCGGCGAAGCGTTGGCTCGCGCGCTTTGATACCTATTGTGTCGAGGGCGGAAAGTCTACGGACGCTCCACGCCGCGCCCTGGTGAAAAAACTGCCGAAGACCGGCGACCAGTTCGTGGTACTCGAAAAGAAGTCCGATTCGCGCGCAGTGTTCTTTGAATGGTTGGACACGCTGGGTCGCAGTCTCGATCTCGAAGACGAAAGCTGGCTCGTCGAGGCCACGCGGATGTATCTGGAGCGCCGCGAGCCAAAAACAAATTGGAATGAAGTCTGCGAAGGATTGCGCGCCTTGCGACGTTCCAGCCGCTTGGCCGAAGGTTGGGAACGCGATGGAGATCGTCTGTTCCTGGCCCCAAATATTTACAGCGAAGCGCTGCTGATTCAATACCTCGTCAGCCGCTCGCACGCTCACGGCGGACTGACAACGGACGGCCGTTTGACGCTGATGGATCTAATCCGCCGGCTGCGTTATTACGGCTACCTCGATCGGATTGGAATCACCGAACGCGAACCCGGGGAAGTCTTCGAGAAGGTGATCGATCATCTGACATCAAGTGTCAGTACCGCGAGCGTTAGCGACCGGCCAAGTGTCAGTACCGCGAGCGTTAGCGACCGGCCCGCAACAAAACAAAAAGCAAAGAAATCGTCGAAGCCTCGCAAGCAAAAAACCGTGGCGCCCGAACCCGAACTGGTCCCCAGCGAACCCGTGAAGCTCCACTACATCATCGACCGCCGCGATTTTTTAGAGAAAGTGAAGAGCGTCTACGCAAGTTATGCACATTGAAATCTACGCTTGTCGCCCCAGAATAAAATCCGCGATTGAACGCAGAAGATCGGTAGGCGAGCCGGTGCGATCCAGAGCCCTGCAGGTCGCGTGATGGATAGCCTTACTCTGCGCCTTCGTTGCTTCAATGCCAAAGACGGCTGGATAAGTCGCCTTGCGTGAGCGTGCGTCTTTCCCTGGCGTCTTGCCTAAGTCTTCCGCAGTCGCAGTTACATCCAAAAGATCGTCTGTAATTTGAAACAGAAGTCCGAGGTTGTTTGCGTATTCAGTGACCGCGTCAAGATCGGTTTCAATTGCGCCGGCGATGATCGCGCCGCAACGCGCAGCGGCACAAATTAAAGCCCCGGTCTTTCGGTGATGGATGCGCTCCAACTCTTCCCTGGTAACATCTCGTGATTCGGCGTCGAGGTCGAGCGCCTGTCCTGCGACCATGCCCTCAGGTGTGCCGGCGGCACGCGCGATTTCAGCGGTCAATCGAACGCGCAGAGCGGGCGCGAGTCTTCCATCTTCCGCGATCGTCTGAAACGCGAGTGCCTGCAACCCATCGCCTGCCAGAATCGCGGTGGCTTCACCGAACTTGATGTGGCAGGTCGGGCGGCCGCGTCGCAAGTCATCATCATCCATCGAAGGCAGATCGTCGTGAATGAGCGAGTAGGTGTGAATCATCTCCAGAGCACAAGCTGTGCGCAAAAGATCATCAACGTTGGCCCCAAACGCTTGACCGGTGGCCAGCAGCAGCGCTGGTCGAAATCGCTTGCCGCCGGCGAACACGCTCCAGCGAATTGCGGAGTGTACGCGCCGGGGTTCGTTGGATTCTTTGGGAATAAGCAGATCGAGTTGAGAGTCAATCAGCGCCCGGCTTGAAGCCAGAAACTCGCGAGCATCATCAGAATTCTGGCGCGCAGGTATCATTTCCGGGGTCAACTTAACTTGGGTCAACTTAGACCCATCCATCACTAGCTCTTCGGAACTTTCCCAGTCTTCAAAATCGATGATGGGCAAAGTTCTTCGACCGCGCACTGTTCGCACAAGGGCCGGCGGGCTTTGCACACGCGGCGACCGTGAAAGATCAGCAGGTGCGCAAATTCGATCCAGTTCTTACGCGGCACGATCTCCATCAAGTCTCTTTCGATCTTAACGGCGTCTTTGTGTTTGGTGAGTTTAAGTCGATGGGACAAACGACTGACGTGCGTGTCTACGACCACGCCTTCAGCCTTGCCATAGGCGACGCCGAGTACGACATTCGCCGTCTTGCGCGCGACTCCGGGCAGCTTCGGCAGATCTTCCATTGACTGCGGCACTTCGCCGTCGAATTCTTCCACCAGCATTTTGCAGGCGCCCTGGATCGATTTCGTCTTGTTGCGGAAGAAGCCGGTGGTGCGAATGTCATCCTGCAATTCGGTAGCGGGAACCTGCAGATAATCTTCCGGCCTGCGGTATTTGCGAAATAGATCGGCGGTGACTTTGTTGACGCGCTCGTCAGTGCATTGCGCGGAAAGAATTGTGGCGATTAAGAGTTCGAAGGCGTTCGAATGATGGAGCGCGCATTTAGCGTCAGGGTGGGCCCGTTTGAGTAGCTTGATAATCTTCTCAGTGCGTTCTTTGAGTTGCGATTTGGTTTCTCTCATTGATGAGTGTTTCACCGATACCCCCGCGCAGGCGGTACCTGACGATGTCCTATTACCCACTTGCTACCGCGAGCGGTTCTGTAATCTGCCCGTAAGCATCAGTGCCAGCATTTTCCAATCGCCCATGAACGACCAGAGCGGATGCGTGAAAGTTGCGGGCCGGTTCCTTTCGATGAAAAAATGCGCGACCCACGCAAAAGCGTAACCTGGAATCAAGGCGAGCGGAAACAACCACCATCCGCCGAACGCAATCAACATAATCGCAAGGCCGAGAGCGCTGAGCGTGCCGATGCAATGCAACAGGCGCGTCACGGGCTTGCTGTGCTCGCCGAGATAATAGGGCCAGAAGTCTTTGAATGAATTGAAGTGTCGCTGAGACATCGATACAAATTGTCGGCTAATTTTAACAGACGCGATCAAGTTACAGAACCGGGAGCGGTAGCGACCGGCCCACCGGGTGAATCTCAGTCGGACGGTCGCTACCGCTCCCGGTTCTGTAACCTCGCTTGACCGACGGCTCAAGTCACAGGCAAGATCGTTCGCGATGTTTTACCGCTTCGTTTCTTCTCGCAGCTTGTCCCGACGTATCTTCAAACCTGTTTCGTCGTTCGTGGCTGCGAGCCTTTTAGTTTCGCTCGCACCCAATCAATCGCGCGCTCAGGCATACGAGAAGGAATTCACAGTCAATGCCAAGACGCTCTTGACGATCAAGAATCGCTCCGGACGCGTCACAGTAATTACCTCGGACAGTGAAAAAGACAAGGCTACTTTACAAGCAAGTTCGTCAGGTGCGCCCGTCGAACGAAGCGACGTAAGCGTTTCGGGAAGCGAAATCACAGTGCGCGAACGGACCGCGCCGAATCGCATTGATTTGACCGTGCATCTTCCCAAACGCGCTCGCGTAAAGATTGAAAGCGAAAGCGGCATGGTGGATGTGATCGGAGATTTTGAAGTGGCCGACGTCTTCACCAATACCGGAACGATTCATGCTGATGTCCCGCTCGATGCGGTCAAGTTCAAATTCATTTGGGAATCCAGCCGGCCCCGCTTTCTGAGCGATGTCGAGCTGCCGCGAATCAAAGAAGGCCGTGCGGGTTCGTTTTCGATCTCGGGCGTACTTGGGCCTAACACAAAGAGAAGCAAGCATAAGAAGCATTCGGCGGAGAGCGAGAACACGGACAACGAAAAGCAGACCGTTAAGGACGAACAAATTGAGAAGACCGTTGAGACAAACTCAGACCCCGCGGCCCAAACAGCTAAGCAACCCGGAACCCCGGAGCTCGTGCAACTGAATTTCACTACGGAGCGCGGAATCATTCTGCTGAATGTCGATCCCAGCATGGCGCCGAATGATTTGCACGAACGTCCCTTGACCGAAGCTGCACGCGCGATTGTTCGCAGCGGCAACCTGCCTTTGATCGAAGCGATTCGCAAAGTCAGCCCGCACCTGTTTGGCGACTATGCGAAGACTTTACCGCCGCCGCAGCGCGAACCGTCGCTCGTCAACCTGCGTCCGCCCGGAGAGCTTGCCACCAGGGTGACGCCGCTGTTGATGCGCGTTAACGCGAGCGTAACCGATCATCAAGGACGTGCGATCGCCGGCATGCAGCTTGCGGACTTTGCAGTCTACGAGGATGGCGCGGAACGCAAAGTCGTAAACGTTACGCCGACGACGGAGCCTTTTAATTTGGTGCTGTTGCTGGATGTCTCTGGCAGCGTGGAAGAGCGAATCGATTTCATTCGCAAGGCCGCGCGTGATTTTCTCAACACCGCCAGCCCGCAGGATCGCATTTCCATCATCAGCTTTCGCGAAGACATTCAGATAATCTCAGGCTTCTCGACCGATCGCGGCATGTTGTCGAAGAAATTGGATGACATCGATGCCGGCGGCGCCACGGCGCTCTATGATGCGCTGGGTTATATCCTGAGCGACACGTTGAAGCCTTTGCGAGGCGAGCGCACCGCCATAGTTATCCTTTCCGACGGCGACGACAACAAATCGTTCGTGCCATTTCCCGCCATCATTGAAGCGACGAGCGAATCGGGCGCCCTCATCTATCCGCTGTACGTGCCGTCGGGTTTGATTCCGGAATCAAGCGTGCCCCAGCCGTCGATTACGGTCGATCCGCTGCGCACGCGATATCTAACGATTACGACCCGCGCGGCTGAGGAAGGACGGAAACTGGCGACTGCCTCCGGCGGTGTCTTCTACTCGATTAAACGACTCGAGGATTTGCAGAAAGCTTACGATGACGTGGTCGCGCAGCTACGGACGGCCTACACGATTACGTACGCCTCGAACGCTGATGGCACCGGGCATCGCAGAATCCGTGTGCGCGCGAATCGCGAGGGAGCATCCGTGAGACTGAGTCCCGTGGTTTCCGCGCCAAATTGAACTTTCCAGAGAATTATCGTTGCCAGCCGAACCATCAAAAACTTCCGACAGCGATCTTTTGCGGGCAGTGGCGCGTGGCGACGAAGCTGCACTGGCCGCCTGTTACGATCGTTATCGGCTAATCCTGTTTGGCCTGATCCTCCGTATATTGAATGACCGCGCGGAGGCGGAGGATGTTCTGCAGGAAACGTTTCTGCAAGTCTGGCGGCGGGCAAACGATTACGATGAAAACCGCGGGCGAGCATTTACCTGGCTGGTCACGATCGCTCGCAGCCGCGCCCTCGATCGGCTGCGGTCTCAGGGATCGCGCGAGCGGATCGCGACTGAAGCAGCAGCAGAGCCCAGGGACCTGATTGGCGACGCAAGCGCGGAAACGTTGCGCTCGGAGGAAGGCGCCACGGTGCGCCGAGCGCTCGTTGAACTACCCGAAGAGCAGCGGCGCGCCTTGCTATTGGCTTACTTTGAAGGGCTGACGCAAACCGAAATTGCCACGCGTCTGGGCATTCCCCTGGGCACGGTGAAGACGCGAGTGCGTTCCGGAACGATCAAGTTGCGGGAACTCTTAAGAGATTAGTTCCAAAGGCGGCGATGAAGATTCGCGAGAGTTTTAGAATGTGATGGTCCACGAAGACTACAAAGAAATGCTGGCGCCGCATGCGCTCGACGCGCTCGATACAACTGACGCGCGGGCCTTCGAAGATCATCTGAGTGGGTGTGGTGAGTGCCGCGCGGAACTCGGCGATTGGCGCGACACGGCGGCCTTGCTTGCGCATGCGGCAACGCCGGCTACGCCGCCTGACGAACTACGCGCGCGAATCCTGTCAGCGGCGAAACAAACAACCGCAGCGTCAGCGCGAGTTGTCCCGATGCCGCCGGCGCTCCTGAAGATTGCCGCAGCCGTAGCGTTCGTCGCTTTGATCGGCGGCGTGATATGGCTTTGGAGGCGTGACGTGAAATCGCGGCAAGAAATTGCGAGGTTGACTCGTGAAATAACGACACAGCAACGCGAACTCGCGCGAAGCCGCGACGCTTTAGCACACCAGCGCGACCTGGTTGCCTTGCTCGGTTCAGCGAATGCCAAAAAGATGGAATTGACAGGGACAGCCGCGGCGCAGAAAGCCCGCGGCACGTTTGTTTTCGATCAGCAGACCGGCAGCGCCATGCTGATGACCGATGCACTGCCGGCGGCGCCTGCCGGCATGGCCTATGAACTTTGGTTCATTCCCAAAGGTCATTTGCCGATGGCCGGCAAAGTTTTTAGTGTGGATGCCTCGGGGCGCGCGACGGTCAGCGACCTGATGCCACCTGAGGCACGCGAAAAAGCCGTCATCGCCATTACCCTGGAACCAAAGCACGGATCGGCGCAGCCGACGGGCGCAATTTATCTCAGCAGCTCGAGTTAAGAGCCGGGCAAGCTCGCGCACATGAAATCCAAACCGCGTTTGCATTCGTAAATAGAAACAGATCGTACAGTTTCAAATTCAACCATTTACCCGAATGGCTCCGGTCATTCGTTTACAAAAGGAGGACCCTTAAGTGATGTTCATCGTTAAGAAGATTGTCGTGACTCTTTGTTTGTTGAGCGCGTTGGCCGCAGTGGCCGTAGGCCAAGCACCGCAAGCCCAAATGAATGCTTCGATGACAGGCGCAACCCAGGAGAAGAAGTCGCTCTACCAAAGGCTCGGCGGATACGACGCGATTGCCGCTGTAGTTGATGAATTCATTACGCGGCTAGCAACCGACCCGCGCTTCGAAAGATTTTTCACCGGCTTCAGCATCGACTCAAAGAAGCGGCTGCGCCAACACATTCTGGATCAATTCTGCGCCGCCGCCGGCGGCCCCTGCGTTTACACCGGCCGTGAAATGAAGACCGCTCATACTGGGCTGAAGATCTCGGAGGATGATTGGAACGCCGCCGCAAAACATCTGGTCGCAGCCCTGGACAAGTACAAAGTTCCCGAAGCGGAAAAGAACGACCTGCTGGCCTTCGTTGTCAGTCAAAAGAAAGATATTGTCGAGAAGTGATCTAAGCCAAGGTGCTTCTCCCCAGCGGACAGATTTTAACGCAAGGGACGCCAAGGATTTCGCAGAGGTACGCAAATGAGCTTACCTCTGCGAGCCTTCTGTTTAGAATTGTTCTGACGCGAATCGAAGAACTCGAGCCGATTAGAATCTGCCGCCTTTTCCGAGACTATATGACCCGGTGAGAAATGGATTGGTCAAACGCTCGTGGCCAATGGTGGTAACTGGTCCATGGCCGGAATAAACCTCCACGTCATCTCCCAATGGCAGGATCCTGTTGAACAGCGAATCCATCAACTGCTCGGTTGAGCCGCCGGGCAGATCAGTCCTGCCGATGGAGCCTGCGAACAGGCAGTCGCCAACAAAGACTTTTCTTTCGTTCGATACGAACAGCACAACGTGTCCGGGCGTGTGACCGGGGCAATGGATCACTTTGAACCTTAACTCGCCGACCTTATAGATTTGTTCGTGGCTCCAATGCTCGTCGGCCTTCGGCGGCTGTTCGTAATCAAATCCATACTCGGCCCACTGTGACCGGGGAATGCCGAGCCAGGCAGGCTGATTTGGTAATTCATCGTAGATGAACTCGTCTGCCGGATGAATGATGATCTTCGCATTCGGCTTTCGTTTCTTCAACGCCGCGACGCCGCCCACATGGTCCATGTGCGCGTGGGTGCAGGCAATCGCCTGGAGATCGAACCCATGCTTATCGATCGCGTGAACGATTCCATCTGAATCATCGCCGGGATCGATGCAGATCGCGCGCCGTGTCTGCTCGCAGCCGACGACGCGGGTATGCTGTTGGAATGCCGTGACTGTGATTTCTTCGATGATCATTGCCCGGGGCGCAAATTATTCTGCCGTTAGCTCCACGAATTGACCTGGCATGATTGTAGCGATTGCCGATTCGATGTCTGGCATCAGCTTAATCAAAATTCTAATTCGGTTTGATGGAAGAATAATTGCTGAGATCTGTCGCCTCAAAAGGTTTTGCTGAAAAGGAATGTTCTTATCAGTAGTAATGATTAGCTGGAATTCTCCGGCCATCAAATCGAGTGCGATCCATTCTTGATGCCCCTCCATCCCATGTCTTCAATGGTAAATATCGAGAGATGTTTGAGACGTTTCTGAATGACATCAGGAACGCCTTCGTCGAGGAGGATTCTCACCGGGTCGAACCTCTAGTCGCTTTATGGCCTCAAAGGGAAACCTAAGTATCGCCAAGGCTTGCTCGCGCGTTACGGTGGAGAAGTTATCGAGGAATTCATCAAGCGAAACACCGTCCGCGAGATTATCAATCAGCGCTTGAACCGGAACGCGTGTTCCTTCGAATACAGGGGTGCCGCTCATGATCTCCGGATCGATGTTGATTGGTAACCGATCAACGTCCGTTTCTTTAATAGCCAAACTCATTATCTTTTATCCTCGGACCGATTCTAACACAACCGAACGATTGCACGGCGGCCAGCCCAGAATCCATTTCACGCATCCAAAGGGAGTATAATTCCTCATCGGAATTTCTGAAGTAAACCTATTATGCCATTGAGTGCTACAGCAACTTCACTCGCTGAAGTTTTGGACGAGATGACCGCCGAAGGCGCGCCGGAGCTTACCGAGCATCTGGAGAATAACGCCCTGCGCTGCTTCGCGTGTGGACATCGTTGCTTGATAAAGTCCGGCAAGCGCGGCATCTGCAAAGTCCGTTTCAATGAAGGCGGACACTTGCGCGTGCCTGTCAATTACGTGGCCGCTTTGCAGTGCGATCCGACTGAGAAGAAACCTTTCTTTCACGCGTTGCCGGGTTCTGACACGCTGACATTCGGAATGCTCGGCTGCGATTTGCATTGCGCTTATTGCCAGAACTGGCTTACCTCGCAGGCGCTGCGTGACGATGAGGCCGTTTCGACCCCGAACGCCGTCAGCCCGGAGAGGTTGGTGGCAATGGCCCGCGCTTATGGCGCGTCGCTGGTCGGCACCAGCTATAACGAACCTTTGATTACGGCTGAATGGGCGATCGAGGTATTCAAGAAAGCGAAACCAGCGGGCTTTCGCACCGCTTTCATTTCTAATGGCAACGCGACGCCCCAGGTGCTGGACTTCATTCGCCCCTGGACCGATTGTTACAAGATCGATTTGAAATCGATGAACGACAAGAACTATCGGCAGCTTGGCGGCGTGGTCGATAACATTCTCGATACGGTGAAGATGGTTCACGAGCGCGGATTCTGGGAGGAAATAGTCACGCTGGTGATTCCCGGCTTCAACGATTCGGAAGATGAACTTAAACGAGCGGCTGATTTCATCGCTTCAGTTTCGCCTGATATTCCCTGGCACGTAACGGCGTTTCATCAGGATTACCGGATGACCGAGAACGCCAACACGACGGCTGAGCAACTGGTTCGGGCCTGCGAGCTCGGGCGCGACGCCGGTCTCCGTTACATTTATGCGGGAAATCTTCCGGGCAGAGTTGGGCGCTGGGAGAATACTTACTGCCCGGCTTGCGATGAGTTGTTGGTCGAGCGTTACGGTTATTTGATTCGGCAAATGAAGGTGAACGCAAAAGGCCAGTGTCCGTCTTGCAGCACAAGCATTCCCGGCATTTGGGCGTGATGAGCCACGGTAAGAAACTCGTTGTCTAGCAGGCTTTTCTCTAGCCCAGGCGTTTAGAGTCTGTGTCAGAACTCGTGTCAGAACCCGGAGCGGTAGCGATGGGATCGCGAAATTCAGCCTAATTCAATGATCCGGTCGCTACCGCTCTCGGTTCTGACACAGACTCTTTACGCCTGGGGAACTGAAGTGATTAATTCAGGAGCCTCCTTCAGGAGGCTTTGACATAAACCGCTTTAGCAGTCTCTTGGCTGAAAATATTAGCCCCATAAATGGGGCTGAAGAATTCAAACAACTCCACCAACCCAGGCGTGAACGCCTGGGTTAGTGGAAGAACAAGCCACGATCGCATTCGGCGATAAAGCATGAACTCTGATCAAATCCCGTCTGACTCTTTCATCTGCCTGAGGTTGAACGAGTCGCTTCGCGCTCGAAACTTCTTACATCTTCTTCTCAGACGCAGGAGCCGCAGCGGCTACGGGCGTACCCTGATGGAAGAGCGCCAGCCATTTGCCGTCTCGGTTGGCCCAAATTGTCGAATGACGTTCCTGGTCCGGCTTCATCCCTGGGATCTTCACTGTATATGTAACCAGTGAAGCGTCATTATCAAACTTCACAGTTTTCCAATCACTAAGCTCCGCCTTTGAAGCGTCGAACATCGAGACGCCTTTCACCGAGCCTGACTTGTCAAAGACGCCATCGGCTTCGATTTCCATCGCATTTGGAGCCAGGTAAGCAGCAAAGGCATCATAGTTCTTACTCTTCAGCGCATCCCAAACCAGCTTCTCGTCAGCCACCGCGTCCGGTCCGGCATCGGCCATCTTGGCGCCTGGCGTGGCCGCCGATTTCGCGGGTTGACTCGCGGTTGGCGAAGGCGGAGGCGGCATTGTTCGCGCGCGTGTCTGCTGATAGTAAATTCCCAACCACTCTCCATCGCGATTCACATAAGCGGCCGCGGCGTGATAGGGACCCGGCGGAACTGCCTTGCCCTGATATGTTGCCTTTGGGTCTAGATTATAAGTGAGAACAACGGCATCCTTATCAATCGTCAGCATTTTCCAATCTGAGTAAGTGATGTCTGAGAGGTCATAATCCTTCAACGAAGCAATGCTGCCCGCCTTGTCAAAGACGCCGTCGTCTTCGACATCAATAAAATCGCTGGCCAGTAGCTTTCCCAACGCGTCCCAGTCCTTCTTTTTGATTGCGTCCCATCCGGCCTTTTCTTTGGCGATGATGTCGGCTTCCGATGGAGCAGCGGTAGATTTCATTTCGCCGCCGCCTTTATTCGCGTTTGACATGGTGTCTTTGTTTCCCGGCGGTTGTGTGGCGCAGGCAGCCACCGCGACGAGAAAACACACGAGCGCGAGAATCTTCTTCATAAAAACTCCTTAGTCGGTAATTTGGTAAAGCGCGTGGCTGCTTCTATAACAAAACCGTGGGCCGCGTCAAGGGTATTTGAGTCCGGGCATTGAATCGCAGTCTTCTTTCCAACCTATTGCAAACTTCTCAGCTTTTTCATTCGTCGCTGTGTTTGGATCGCTAACTGCTGGACTCAAAGCGACGCGGTATGCGATTCTTGGTATCTTCAAAACAGATCGAAATCAATCCGTGGGAAAAGGGGCGAAGCACCATGAAAAAGCTTTTTCTAATCGCGCTCGCTTTGATGTTCGCGTTTGCGGGAAGCGAGTTGGCCACGGCGCACGATGCTGCGGCGCAGGATAATCAGAACACGCAAGCCAGGACTTCGGAAACAACTTATCATCGCCGGCGTCATCGCCGCCGCCATTTCAGGCACAAAGTGGTCAGCACGACCAAGAGTGTCACCGAGAAGAGCAAGGACATTGGCGAAAAGACGGCC
>Ga0193747_1000495_pt1 | contig 12960 bp, 9 predicted proteins | sample L1m2metaG_FD_143048 | JGI IMG/M metagenome (GOLD analysis project Ga0193747, IMG submission 143048) | Soil microbial communities from a riparian zone of the East river system, Colorado, United States - L1m2 | ecosystem: Environmental > Terrestrial > Soil > Riparian zone | place: USA: East River...
AACGCTCATCATGGTGCGCAATCCATTGGAAGTTGCCCATTCGATGAAGGAGCGAAACGGAATTTCCTATTCGTTGGGCCTGCGGCTTTGGGAAATCTACAACCGACGTGTGGTCGAGACAGCTGGCAACCAGGAGCGGCTTGTTACTCACTATGATTTATTTTTCCAAGACCCAGAAACGGAATTGCGGCGAGTTGCGCATTTCATTGGTCTGCCCGATGCGCCAGTAAAAAACGCAGCGACGCTGGTAAAGAAGCGAAGACGCCACACTCATTTCACGGTTGAGCACCTGATTGATGCTCGCGTCGCTCCGGAAGTAATCGAGCTTTACCGCGCTTTGATTGCTGAAGCGTCATCAAAAGCAAGCCCGAAAAGGCACAAGACCGAGCCTCACGAACCTGAAAAATCGGGCGACGCCGATTTGCTCCCGGGATCGGTCAGCCGGCTAAATGCGTTCGTCCCAGAAAGAACAGCGCAGATCGAGAGCCTCTACAGCGAGCTTCTCGCACAGGAGGAAGCTCGTTACAAAAAGGAAACAGATGAGCTTAAAGCGCACTACAAGGCGCAAGCTGCGGAACTCAGCGCGCGTCTTAAGCACATAAATCAGCTTTTTCGCGACAAAAGCGTTAGCCTCGCGGAAAGCGAGGCGCGTGGAGACGAGCTAAAAACCCGTCTGCGCCAGCAGTTGAAGACTACCCAGAAGCTCTCCCGGCTTTTGGACGAGGCTGACCACGCAGCAGCGCGGCTTCGCTCTTCCGCACGTTGGTTAATCGCAAATCCGGTCGCAGCATTGAAGGCAAAGCTTTTTCCCCAGCAATCGCGAAACTTACTGGGTTACGGGCACCTGGAAAAAATCGTCTCGGCTTACAAAGACTGGCGCGGTGACCATTCAGAGATTGCTGAAATCGATGACGAAATTCAGGCCCTTATTTCAGGCACGGGTTTGAGCCGCGGACAACGACCATCGCCTACCGAGCCTCCTGTGCCAACGCGTCCAATTGAGTTTCCAGTTCAGCAGCAGGTCGAAGTTTCAATCATCATTCCAGTGTTCAATCAACTACGCTTCACGCAGGCCTGCCTGGATTCTCTGCAGGAGGACCAAGGAACGGAGCGCTTTGAGGTCGTCGTGGTGGATGATTGCTCGACGGACGGCACAGCGCAGGCTGTCCCGCGGATTCCAGGCGTTGTCTATCTGCGCAACGAAACAAACTCCGGTTTCATCGCCTCGTGTAATCGCGGTGCGGAGGCTGCGCGCGGCAAATACCTCGTCTTTTTGAATAACGACACTCTGGTAAGGCCAGGCTGGCTAACTGCGTTGATCGATACGTTCGCCGAGGAGCCGCGTGCGGGCATCGTTGGGTCAAAACTTCTTTATCCCAATGGCCGATTGCAGGAAGCAGGCGGGATTGTATGGCGCGATGCATCGGGATGGAACTATGGCAAATCGGATGACCCAAGAAAACCCGAGTACAATTATCTGCGTGAAGTTGATTATTGCTCGGCAGCAGCACTGATGATCCCCAAATCGCTATTTGCCAGCGTGGGCGGTTTCGACTCACGCTACGCGCCTGCCTACTATGAGGATACTGATTTGTCCTTTAAAGTTCGCCGGGCCGGTTACAAGGTATTGTATCAGCCGCTCAGCGAGGTAGTCCACTATGAGGGAGCAACTGGCGGGACCGATCTCGCAACTGGGACAAAGAAACATCAGGTTATTAACCGCTCCACATTTGCGGAAACATGGGCTGCCGAGCTGCTGACAAAGCCAGCCGTTGGCAACCTGGCTTTCCTGCAGCAATCGCCACCAGGTCGAAAGAATATCCTTGTGATCGACCATCATGTTCCGATGCCAGACCGTGACTCGGGATCAGTCCGGATGTTCCAACTTCTCAAGCTCCTGCGGCAACTTGGCCATCGTGTCACCTTCATTCCTGACAATCTGGCGAACACACCGCCGTATGCCGGCGAGCTACAAAAACGCGGGATTCAAGTTTTCTATCACCCGTATGTGAAGAGCATCCGTGACTTTCTTTTCGCGCAGGGCTCGCGATTCGACGCCGTTGTGTTAAGCCGGTGCGATTTCGCTCGCAAGCACATTAACAATATCCGGCTCTATGCGCCGCAAAGCCCCATCATTTTTGACACAGTCGATCTTCATTCTCTTCGCACCGACCGAGAGGCACAAGTGACCCGCGATCCTAACGTTCGCAAAAAGGCAGCAGAAACGCAGCAAGTGGAGGACGAATTGATCGAAGGAGCGGATGAGACTTGGGTGGTGAGTCCTGTCGAACAGCAATTGCTTCAGAAAAAATGGCCGCACAAGTCTATTCAACTAGTGTCAAATATCGTGGATGTGCCGGGTTCGAGAACGCCGTTCGCACTTCGGCGCGACTGGCTCTTCATTGGTGGTTTTCAACATGCGCCAAATACGGACGCCGTTCTTTTTTTCCTGCGGAAGATTTACCCGATCGTAAGTAGCCGCCTGCCGGAGGCCAAGTTCTACATCATCGGGGACAAGCCGCCGCCCGAGATAGTTGCGCTGGCTACGGAGCAGGTCATCGTCGCTGGACTGCAGCGAGATGCGCGCCCGTTTTTCGATAGCGTCAAACTATCTGTTGCGCCATTGCGATTTGGCGCAGGTGTGAAAGGCAAAATTAACCAGAGCATGGCCCTTGGTGTGCCAGTGGTTGCAACGTCCGTGGCCGCAGAGGGAATGGAACTCAAGGACCACGAGGACATTCTTCTTGCCGATGAGCCGGAAGAATTTGCTCAGGCGTTAATCGACGTCTACGAATCTGAGGAACTTTGGAACCGCCTCTCGGAGAACGGTATCAGGAAAACACACGCTCTCTATTCCGCTGACGCGGCACGAAAAAAACTGGAATTTTTGTTCAGCGACGATCATTTCGGGAACTTCGAGAAATCGCCAGCAGCGCAACAGCTAGACATTGCTATAACAGCGAGTAGCTGATTTTTGTTATCCACAGTGAGCAACACAAAGCAATCGGCAAAGCTCACCGGAAAGATCAGCGCGAATCCAAATCCTGTTCCTTTCGGGAAAGACTGCGTGCTGATTTCATGGGAGACGAATGATCCCGCTGGAGGGGAGGTACGCGTTTCGACCAGCCCAGACGACGAAAAGCTGGTTAGCAAGAGCAAGGGCCGGTCTGGACAAACAGAAATCCGATGGGTTGTGGGTTCGACATCATATGACTTTCGCCTTTACCCAGCCAGTCAGCCGGATACCCCTGTCGGCTCAGTAAGAGTCAGGCGTGATTTCGAGTCTGTATCTGTAATTTTCCACAACCTTACGAATGAAGTGTTACGCGGAAATATCGATGTGGCACACCTTTCCCAATTCCTCGCGACAGTTATACCTCATTGTCTGCACAGCGGAAAATTCACCGAGATTTTCCAACTTTGGGAGCGACATGGTTTCCACGTAACGCCGGTGCACTTCTACCAACCGATCCCCGACACTCAGAGCTTGCCGGAAACGTTGTGGAATCGGCCTAGCGAACTAGCGGGGATCGACATGAACAATTCAACGCAACTTGATCTGTTGCGGAATCATTTTTCGAAATTTCGTGCCGAATATGATCAATTTTCAGCCGGGCCGAGGAGTGAATCGGGCCATTTCTATCTTAATAACGGGCTTTTTGACGGCAGTGACGCGCTGGTTGCTTATTGTATGATCCGTCACTTTCAACCAAGGAAGATTATCGAAGTGGGCAGCGGGTTTTCTTCTCTCGTTGCAGCCGAGGCCATCGCTAGGAACGGGGGATCAGAGCTAATCTGTATCGACCCTTTTCCTCTTGATTTCCTCCGGAAGGGCGTCCCCGGATTGCACTCCTTAATTGAGAAGAAGGTGGAAGACATCGATCTCGAATTTTTCTCGCAGCTGCACTCCGGCGACATCCTTTTTATCGATAGCTCTCATACGGTGAGGATTGGCGGGGATGTCAATTATCTTTTTCTGGAAGTGTTGCCGCGTCTAAAACCCGGAGTCATTGTGCACGTCCACGATATCTTTTTTCCTTTTGATTATCCGCGGGACTGGGTGACCGATGAATTTCGCTTCTGGAGCGAGCAATATCTTCTGCAAGCGTTCCTCACATTTAATTCTACCTTCGAGGTGCTCATGGCCAACAACTACCTCAGCCACTATTACGAGGATGCCGTGAAGACTGCTTTCCCTAGCTTAACGTCGTGGGGTGGCGGGAGTTTCTGGATGCGCCGAAAGCCACATTGAATGTAGAAGTACCCGTTTGCGTCCTGATACCAATGTCGCCCGGATTGACTTGATGACGTAACAAGAGTAGCAGGACGAGATCGAGAAGGCGCAAAAGTGCATCATGGGATAAACAAGCCAATCTTTGTAGTCGGCTCACCCCGTTCGGGAACAAGTATTCTCACGTGGTGTCTGGGGCACCATCCGAATTTGTTTCCAGTGCCCGAGTCAAATTGGATGGGGGATTTTTCGGTCAATGTTGCCATTGCCCATCAAATCGGTGCGGCACGCGGGATTTACTCGGTGTTGAGCGCGATGGACATTCGGGACGATGAATTGTTCGCCACGTTCGGTCGGAGCATCAACGATTTGATCCTGTACCACCGCAAGGATCTGGAAAGAAACCGCGAGACCAGTCGGCAGTTGAAAATTGATCCCCGTTGGCTCGAAGCCGCTAGTACCGCAAAGGGCCCGAAAGGACGTTGGGTGGATGGAACGCCAGAATACTCGTTCTACATCTGTGGCCTCCGCAAGTTGTTTCCGGACGCTCTCTTCATCCATATTTTCCGGGATGTCCGCACGGTCGTGCGCTCGATGCTCAATTTCCATCGCGTAGAAGGGACTCAGTTGGTTGCCGATGAAGAGGAGGCGTACCGCTATTGGCTTCGAGCCGTTAGCGCGTGCATCGAGGCTGAGCGGGCCTATGGATCAAAAGTCGTTTACCGCATTCGATACGCGGACTTAATCGATAATCCGGAATCAGCGATGCGTTCTTTGCTTGGCTTCCTCGGGGAATCTTATACGGCCAGCTGCCTGGAGCCCCTCGCGCAACGAATCAATAGTTCCGATGTTCCGGCCGACCTTACAAGTGATGATGCTGCTGCCAATTCAGCCGTAGCCGAAAGTGCAATCCGGCTTTGCGCGGAAGTGGAACAGAGTCCTCAGCCAGTCGAGGCTTCGTTCGCCGCGGCCGATGAAATGGAGGTTGCCTTTCAAGAACGGGTCAAATATGTGGCGGACATGGATGGCGCGTATCAAAAAGCTCAGGAAATAATCAAGACGTTGCACGATTCGGGACTCCCTTCAGGCTTGGCGACTGAAGCAGCGTCTGAATTTACAAACCCTTATGCCGCCATTTCGTCGCAGCGGTCGTAGAACTTGAGGAAATGTCTTTCCTATCAGCACCGCGAACCTTTGTATCGGTCCGGTTTTTGGGGTGGACGTTTGTTTGCCCTTACATCAAGCCCCAATACACAAGCGCCGATGAAGGTCGAGAACGCCACAGTCGCCAGTGAATGAAGATCTCTCCTGCACAAGCTCTTGTGAACAGTCCACTGGGTCCTCCACTATGCAATTGAAATGAAAGAAGGAATAGTCAAACCGATTTTTGTAGTTGGGTCGCCTCGATCTGGAACCAGTATTCTTACTTGGTGTATCGGCCAACACCCGAACATTCTTCCACAGGAAGAATCAAATTGGCTCGGACCCTTCGCGATCGACGCAGCCGTCGGTTACCAACGTGGCAGCGAACGTGGAAAACGTGGACAGCTCAGCGCAAATTTCATCGAGCGCGAAGAGTTTCTCGAACGCTTTGGTGAAACCGTTGACCAGTTGATTCTGAGCCATCGAAAACAGTTCGAAAGCAGACAAGCCGGATGTACCATCCCGCATTTCAAAGTTTCGCGTTCTTCCGAAGAGCCGAAATCCCGTTGGGTAGATGGAACACCGGAAAACTGTTTTTACATCTGTGGGCTGCGCAAACTTTTTCCTAAAGCCCAGTTTATTCACCTTGTTCGCGACGTTACCGATGTGGTGTCCTCATTGCTAAATTTCTTTCCCGACGGCGGGCACCGGTTGGTAAAGAACGAGCAGGCCGCCTATGAATATTGGCTCCGGACAGTCAATTGCTGTGTTCAGGCGGAGCAAGCGTATGGTCCCAGTGTCGTTTATCGATTGCGCTATTCAGATCTCATCGAACGGTCAGAGTCCGCCATGAGGTCATTGCTCACCTTCCTTGGCGAGCCCTACTCTTCGCAGTGTCTCGAGCCGCTGGCGCTACGCGTTAACACTTCCAAGGTGCCGCCCGATTTCAACGAGATTGATTCGGCAGCTGACCCCATGGTCGTAGCGCGGGCTAGGAGATTGAGCGATGAATTGCAAAGACTCCCTCAGCCACGCCAACCCTCTCTCGCTGCGGCCGATGAAATGGAGGCGGCCTTTCGAGAGCGCGTCAAATATGTGGCGGACATGGCTGGCGCGTATCAAGAAGCTCGGCAAATAATCAAGACGTTGCAGGATTCGGGACTGCCTTCAAACCTGGTAGCTGAAGCAGCAGCAGTTGAACTTACAAGCCCTTATGCCGCTGTTTCGTCACAGCGGCCAGAGAGTTGACGAGATGCCTTTGTTATCGGCACCGGGGACCTTCGTATCGGTTGGAGTTTAGGCGGACACGTGTCTACCGTTGCATCACATCAAGCCCAAATACACGTAGCGCCGATGAAGGTCGCGAACGCCACAGTCCACTGAAAGAAGATCCTTCTGGCACAAGTTCTTGTAAACAGTCCGCTGCGCCCTCCACTATGTAGTTGAAATGGAAGACGGAACAGGTAAACCAATTTTTGTAGTTGGGTCGCCTCGATCCGGAACAAGCGTTCTCACCTGGTGCCTTGGACAGCACCCCAACATTATTCCTTTGGAGGAATCTGACTGGATGGGAGACCTCGCCGTTAATCTTGCGATCTACTATCAACTTGGAACCTCGCGTGGCGATTACTCGCTCCTGAGCTCGATGGACATAAAGAAAGCAGAACTTTTCGCCGTTTTTGGCGAGACCATTAACGATTTGATCATGCACCATCACGTTGATCTTGCAAAGAAGCGATGGAGGCACGCTGCCGGCCCAAAGACTCCTGACGATCACTTCGCCACAGAGTATAAATTGAAAGGGCGATGGGTAGATGGCACGCCGGAATACTCCTTCTACATTTGCGGCTTGCGCAAGCTCTTTCCCGATGCGCTATTCATTCACATCTTTCGCGATGTGACTTCGGTTGTTCGGTCGATGCTGCACTTCCATCAGGTTAGCGGAGAAAGCTTGGTCGCCAACGAGCAGGAGGCGTATAGTTACTGGCTGAGGACGGTGAGCAGCTGTCTTTTGGCCGAACGCGCGTACGGTCCTCGGGTGGTTCTTCGACTGCGGCATTCTGATCTAGTCGAGAATCCAGAAACTGCCCTGCGATCTGTGTTCAGTTTCCTCGATGAAGCTTACGCGCCAGAGTGCCTGACACCGCTCGCGCAACGAATCAACAGCTCCAACGTTCCCGCTGGCTTCAAGATTGATCTCCGTAAGACGGATCCAAGTCTCATAGAGCAGGCTACCCGGCTTTCCAAGCAAGCGGAGGAAAGTTCGCAACCGCCCGAGGCGTCGCCTGCGGCTGTGGAAGAAATCGAAGCTGCATTCGACGAAAGGGTCCAATTTGTGGCGACTCTGTCCGACGAATACCGCAAAGCATTGCAAAAAATTGCGGCACTGAAGGAGAAAAATCAAAAACTCATGGCTCAGGGAGAGAAACTTTCGAAACAGATCAAAGAAAAAAAGGCAATTATTCAACATCTGCGCACTGCAGGGCAGCACTACAAATGGCTTCGTTCATCATTCAGGGCGTTGCACGAAACGTTTCGACGGGGACCCCGAGGAGATGAAAGCTAACCCGCGGAGTTTTCGTCTGTTCAAAGTTTCCCGAAACACCGTAGTCGTCGCGAGCCTTCTCCTGGTAGCGATCGTAGGATACATCGATTATCTGACTGGTTACGAGCGCCCGCTGGTTCTGTTCTATCTATTGCCTATTTCTTTGGCCACGTGGTTTGAGGGCCTCCTTGTCGGGCTGGGAATCTCCGTCGTCAGCATTGCCGTATCGATGTTGTCAGACCTTGCGGCTGGGATCCCTACTCTCGGTTTCTGGAATGCAGGAATGGCTTTTGCTTCATATGCGTTGTTTGCCGGGGTACTATCCAAGCTGCGAACGCTCGTTGTCGAGTTGGATCGACGCGTGCAGGACCGTACGGCAGCTTTACAACGCGAGATGGCTGAGCGGCAGCGTCTGGATCGAGAAATCGCGCAAGTGGCGGACCGTGAGCGGCGACGGCTGGGGCAAGATCTTCATGACAGCCTGGGCCAGCACCTGACAGGCACTGCTCTCGCCGCCCAAGTGTTAAAGGAGAAACTTTCCGCGAAATCGGCTCCAGAAGTCGCGGAAGCAGAGAAACTCGTAAACTACCTTGAACAAGGGATCGATCTCACCCGAAACCTGGCACGTGGTTTCTTTTCGCCTGAACTAGATGCGGACGGCTTAAGCGTAGCCTTGGAAGGCCTTGCCGAAAACATAAGCGAACGCTTCGCGGTCAACTGCATTTTTCGTGCAGAAAGGCTAATTCCAATGCGCGATGATGCGGTTGCAACGCAGCTCTACCGAATCGCACAAGAAGCCGCTACGAACGCCGCGAAACACGCAGCTGCAGAGCAGATCGATATTTGCATTTCTGTGGATGATGCCGAACTTACTCTTGCAATCATGGATGATGGAGTTGGGTTTCCGAACAATTCCTCGGATTCAAAAGGGCTTGGGCTCCGCCTGATGCGCCACGGCGCGGCATTAATTGGCGGGACGTTTCATATTCGGCGAAATGGTCAGCGAGGAACGATCGCAACGTGTAAGGTAACGATTCCAAACTCCAATGGGCTAAATTCTCCGTGATGAACTTAAACCCTTCCGCCGTCGCCACGCGCAAACGTCGCGTTTTTCTCGTCGACGATCATCCCCTGGTACGCGAAGGGCTCACCAATCTCATCAATGAACAAAATGACCTGGTCGTCTGCGGCGAAGCGGAGGATTCCGCTGGAGCCATAACAGGAATCACAAAGATGCGACCCGATGTCGCTCTTGTGGATATTTCACTGAAGAATGAGTCCGGCTTGGAATTGGTAAAGAACCTGGAGAGTCAATTCCCGCTTGTCGCTTTGATCGTGCTTTCCATGCATGATGAAGCTCTTTATGCCGAACGCGCCCTGCGCGCTGGCGCACGCGGTTATGTCATGAAGCGAGAGACCACAAAAAGCGTCCTCGCGTCCATTCGTCGAGTGCTGGAGGGCGGCGTCTATGTCAGTGAAAGGGTCGTTAATAGCATGGCACGCAGGTTTAGCTCATCACCTAAAAGGCTCGAAAGTTCTCCGGTGGAACGTTTAAGCGATCGCGAGCTGGAAATATTCCGGCTCCTTGGCCAGGGACGCACTACAGCTCAGATTGCCGAAGATTTGCATTTGAGTCTGAAAACTGTGCAAGCTTACTGTGCGCGCGCGAAGGAAAAATTCGGCGTCAGCTCTCTGGGCGAACTTCTTCGTGCCGCAATTCGTTGGGAAGATGCGACTCACCTAAAATAGGTGTTGCTCTTCAAGCGCGAGGATTCGCGCGTAAGACCTGATCCTACGAAAAGACTCGGAAGCATCTGTCTGTAAGCGTTCGCAGCCTTGCGCGAGTGTTCGTGCTGTGAATCTACTATTACCTGGCCTGTCTCAGCAGGCCCCGAGAATTTCTCAAGCGCTCGGCAAATTTTCAGTCGAACCCGACCCTTTGCCCGGCGTTAGCGGACAGCCTCGAAAATCCTACCTAAGATCGAGCGGTGCCTGGGTAAAGGCACCGTCGCTGCAAGAGCTTGTCCTTAATGCAGAGAAAGAGCTTCGAAAGACGAAGTTGGCACATCGCGCCAAATCATTCTGGTATCCATATGCGACTCTGAGAAATATCATTGTGTTAGACCGACTCTTGAGGAGCATCGGACATGACCTACTGAAAATCTGTCGAGGCGAATATGGCAAGATTGCGGATATCGGGGCGGCTGATGGAGATATCGCATTTTTCTTCGAAGAACTGGGATTCTCAGTAGATCTGATTGATAACGAGTACACAAATTTTAATAAGTTGGACGGAGCTCGAATCCTTAAGGAGACACTGAACTCATCGGTCAATATCCGCTCAGTCGATCTGGACTCACGATCCCAACTGTTCGAGGGGAAATACGACGCCACCTTCTTGCTCGGCATCCTCTATCACTTAAAAAACCCCTTCTACATCTTGGAGCGACTGGCTCATGTATCGCGTTATTGCTTTCTGAGCACACGAATCGCGAGACAGACTGCTGACGGCGTGCCGCTGTCGAAGCATCCCGTCGCCTATTTGCTTGGACCCGAGGAATGCAATAACGACAGTACCAATTTCTGGATTTTCTCAGATGAAGGATTAAAGCGGCTCATCCAACGTTCGGGTTGGAACATATTGGCATTCACTTCGATCGGAGACACGAACAGATCAACGCCGGCCGACCCGAATCATGACGAGCGCGCTCTGTGCGTTCTGAAAAGCAACGCCGTATTCGGACTCAGCGCCTGTCCAAATCCTGCGCCTGCCGGCGAAAAGATGGGTAAAACAACGATTTGTTGGAGCACGGTGGATGGAAGCCCTGGGAAAATCTATGTCTCGGTTAGCGGACGAGAAGAGTCTCTCTTTGCGGGCGGATGCCAAGGCACCGCTACGGCGGACTGGATCGAGGAAGGTTCCATTTACGAGTTCCGCCTTTATGATTCAGATCATAGCCGTCTTCTCGACAAAGTCGTCGTGACCAAGGCAACCCAATAATCGCAGAGTGGAAATACACGCGCCCGTTCCATTAACAGGGCGAGACCCTGTGGTTCCCTCAGTGGTCTAAGCAGCTCGGCAAACGGCCAACAATACTGATTTCCGGATCTTATCAGGTCCGGGTAAAACGCGTCGTCCTATGAATCAGGGTGGCGGGGACGCGGAGTCGCCGAAACCCAATGGAATACGATTTCTGGCCAGCACGACAGAAATTATGCAGGATGATACAACGGACCGGCCTAGGATTGTCGCCACAAACATGCGAAGTAAACAATTAGATTTAAGTGCCTACGACAGTGATAAGATAAAGCATGGTTACCTCGGTCTCTATGACCCCGTTTTCACCCGTTGGATCGATAAGGAGATCACGCTTTTGGAGGTTGGTGTTCGTCGAGGAGGGTCCCTTAGATTATGGCGAGACTATTTCCCTCGTGGCACCATTATTGGCATCGATCGACGTCTGCCGGAACATTTTCAGCCCGAAGAGCGGATTCAGATATTCGAGGGCAGCCAGGAGGACAAAGCGTTTCTGTCTGAGGTCGCTAATACGACGGCTCCCGATGGGTTTGACATCATCATAGATGACGCTTCGCACATCGGCGAAAAGACGAGGGGAACCTTTTGGCACTTGTTCGATCATCATCTGAAACCAGGCGGACTGTATGCGATTGAAGACTGGGGCACGGGCTATCTGGATGATTTCCCTGATGGAAGAAAATTCCAACCAAAGCCCTCCATCCGTACCCGCGTTCGATCATTGTTACCGCGACGCTTAAGAAAGAAAATGAAGGTACCTTTCCCGTGTCATTCGTACGGCATGGTCGGTTTCGTTAAGGAGCTGGTCGACGAACAGGGCGCCATCGACGTCGCCATGGGCTGCAAAGCGGGTTGGAGAAGGTCGAAGTTTCAAAATGTGCTTATTACGTCGGGTGTTGTCTTTGTGACCAAAGCCAGGTCGTCCACTCTCGCCGCCTCCCCAAACCCCGTTCCAGCTGGCGATGGAGTCGGAAAAACCGTGATCTCGTGGAGCACTGGTGATGAAAATTCCGGCAAAGTCTGGGTATCCGTAAACGGGGGCAAAGAGTCCTTGTTCGCGATCGCACAACGAAGTGTTGCCAGCGCCGATTGGATCCAGACAGGACCTACTTATGAATTCCGCCTTTATGATTCGAATCATACGCGGCTGCTGGGCAAAATCGTCGTCACCAGGGCAACAGAATAAGAGAAAATTTTCGCGCCCGTAATTTTCTTTTTGCGTCGCGACGAATTTGTAGCATTTTTTGTTCACCGCATTGCAATCGAGCAGCCATCGGCTGGCGAACAGATAAAGTGCTGAATGCAAAGGGATTGCTTCCTGGCAGAAAAATTACAGGAATTTGTGGGATTGTGTTGACGGGCCGCCGATTTGCGGTAAATTGTTGATCCCGCTGGAAGCGGGACTCCATTAACATGGGGTGCGTTCTACGTACATTTTGGGACTGCAAATTGGGCTCAATTTTGTCCCGGCAACGAAAACGGAAACCCGCGATGACGGGTAACCTGTGATTTTTTGTCGGCACGAGATTGAGTTTTTTTTGCGTCAAAATGTAACGAACGGCTGGTTCTTTGACATCTACATACAGGGTAGTAAGAAATACAACTTTAAGAGCTGAGTCTGAAATATCTGTAACAGCGGTCTGTGACCGTTGTTCAGGAGAGTTTCAGTTATCAAAGAATCTCTGGCCGAGCAGGCCAGAACAGATTGATCAAGCTACAAAGAGCGCATCATGGATGCCTTGGTGCCAATAGGCGATGAAGGACGTGGTAAGCTGCGATAAGCTACGGACAGCGGCAAACACGCTTTGACCCGTAGATTTCCGAATGGGGTAACCTGAGCGAGATAACACTTGCTCGAGTTCTTGTGAATCCATAGCAGGAACATCGCGACACCCGGTGAAGTGAAACATCTCAGTAACCGGAGGAAAAGAAATCGAAAGAGATTCCGTCAGTAGTGGCGAGCGAAAGCGGAACAGGCTAAACCCGACTCATTCATGTGCTTTG
>Ga0193747_1000497_pt1 | contig 12925 bp, 12 predicted proteins | sample L1m2metaG_FD_143048 | JGI IMG/M metagenome (GOLD analysis project Ga0193747, IMG submission 143048) | Soil microbial communities from a riparian zone of the East river system, Colorado, United States - L1m2 | ecosystem: Environmental > Terrestrial > Soil > Riparian zone | place: USA: East River...
ACTGGGAGGGCGGGTTTTCTTTGCTCAATCGCGATTCTCAGCATCTTGATTGCTGGCACATTCGTAGTCGCGCAGCCGCAAAATTCCCCGCACAAAGAAAATAAACCAACGGAGTCAAAGTGAAAAACGAGGCAACTGGAGCCAACGACTTTAATTTTCTAATTGGAAGCTGGCGTGTCCATCACTGTCGTTTGAAGGAGCGACTCGCGGACAATCGCGAGTGGATTGAATTCGAGGGGACGTGCGCCATGCAAAAAATTCTTGGCGGCGCAGGCAACATGGATGACAACGTCCTCGATTTTCCGGGCGACGCCTATAGAGCAGTGTCACTACGCACCTATGATGCGACGAAGAAACAATGGTCGATTTGGTGGATCGATGCGCGCAACCCAAGCCATCTCGATCCACCTGTGGTCGGCGGATTCAAGAACGGCATCGGAACGTTTTACGCCAACGATACTTTTAACGGAAAACCGATTCGCATTCGCTTTTTGTGGACGAATCTCACCACCGAACCGCATTGGGAGCAGGCGTTCTCCGACGATGGAGGCAAAACGTGGGAAACTAACTGGACCATGGAATTCGTGAAACGTCGCACGAGCGTCTGGACATGCTGTCCGGTAGTTGAACTGCGGCAATACACGCTTGTGCCAGGCGCACGCGAAACGCTGATCGAACTGTTCGAGCGCGAGTTCATTGAAACCCAGGAAGCTACCGGCATGACCGTGATTGGTCAGTTTCGCGATCTGAATGATCCGGACCGCTTCGTCTGGCTGCGGGGTTTTAGCGATATGGACGCGCGGGCCATGCAGTTACAGGCGTTTTACAGTGGACCAGTTTGGAAAGCTCATCGCGATGCGGCCAACGCCACAATGATTGACTCCGACAATGTTCTCCTATTGCGTCCGGCGTCGCCGACTTCAGGATTTCAACTGGAGCATGCCAGCCGTGCACCGGTTGGATCGACAGTGAAACAAGATCTTTTGGTCGCAACGATCTACCACCTCGACAAACCGAAGGCAGGTGATTTTCCGACTTTCTTTGAGCGCGAGCTTCAGCCGCACTTAACGAAAGCGGGAATTTCAGTGCTGGCCTCGTTTGTTGCTGAAACGCACCCGAATACTTTCCCGCGCTTGCCCGTGCGTGAGGACGCGAACGTGTTCGTGTGGTTTTCGCGTTTTCCAGATCGCGAAGCTTACGAAAGATCTGCCGCGGCTGTTACCGAAGCTATGCGGGAAAGAGAACTCACAACGAAACTAGCGGAGTTGACGAGAGAACCACCCGAGGTGCTACTGCTTTCGCCGACTGCTCGATCACTCCTGTGATTACCTGCTTGATTGCTGCACGAATCGCGCTGTTGCTTAACTTGCAAAAGAAAAGGCTTGAAACCGTCAAAGCGGCACAGTGGTCGTAGTAGAGAACAGTGGGCGTGCCGTGTCGGTCGAGGACCGATGAGCGTTTGATGAGGCGCTCCAATATTTGCTGACGACTTATCGAAGCGAAGTCGCTTGGACAATAATCGGCGCAGTAGCGAAGCGAAATTTTAGCAGTGGCGTAGCAATGTATCCGCAAACACTCGACTGTGGAAACTAAATATACTGGATTAGTTTCCACATTGTGATAATACTGCCCGCAGATGTGAAACGGGCACGAAAATCATCTCAAAGCCGAAAGCACGATGCTAACCGACAGCGTATTGTCTATGCTGCCCGGGGGCATTTCTTCAGCCACGGCTTCCGCAGTGTGACCATGGATGATCTTGCGCTGGAGTTGGGGGTCAGCAAGAAAACGCTTTACGCTTATTTTCCGGGGAAGTTCGATCTGCTCGAGGCTGTGCTGGCCGATAAATTCCAAGGTGTGGAAACGATGCTGAAACAAGTGACGCGCGCACAGCCGCACAATTTTCCAGCGACTTTGCGCGAGTTGCTCGCCGGAACGCAACGCGAATTGGATGAGATAAAGCCGCCGTTCGTGCGTGATATGCGCCAGAAAGCGCCGCAAGTGTTTCAAGTTATCGAGCGGCGCCGGGCTGCATTGTTTCAGAGATATTTCGGAAATCTTCTCCTCGCCGGGCAACGGGCGGGAATGGTGCGAAAAGACGTTCCGGCGAACCTTATCATCGAGATTTTACTGGCGATTGTTCAGGCGATCATGAATCCGGCGAAGATGGAAAAACTCGGGATGATGCCGAAGGAAGGTTTCGCCGGCATCCTGAAAATTGTTTTGCAAGGTGCGCTCACACCAAAAGGACGAAAAGATGCGGGCATGGTTCGTTAGGCGCTGTGCACGGTCACTTGGCCCGGCGGGAGCAATCGCACTGCTCCTTTTGTTGGCTGGCTGCGGCACTCGAAAGAACGCCGTCTCCGGAACAATTGAAGTGGACGAAGCGCACGTGGGCCCGCGTTCAGGCGGACGCGTGGAAAAAATTTTGGCGTGGGAAGGGGATCGTTTGCACGAAGGACAGGTGATCGTGCAACTGGATGCGTCAGAGCTGCGGGCGCGTCGCGACCTTGCGTCTGCGCAAATCGATACGGCTGCTCATGATGCAGACGCGCAAGAAGCGCAACTGGTGTTCCTGCGCGACGACGCGGGACGCCAGCAGGATTTGCTGAAGCGCAGAGTCGTTTCGGCGACTGACGCGGAGCGCTCCGACAGCGCGTCGAAAGCGCAGGAGAAAAATGTGGCGGCGGCGAAGATGCGCGTGGCACAGGCGCGTGCGCAACTGGCCGATATCGATTCGCAGCTGGCCGAAATGCAGATCATCGCGCCGGCGGATTCCATTCTCGAGGTGCTCAGCGTAAAAGTGGGCGATGTGCTGCCTGCCAATCGCGAGGCAGCCACGCTGTTGTTGACCGGCCATCTTTGGGTGCGCGTTTATGTCCCTGAATCCTGGCTGGGTTTGATCAAGCTGGGCGAGCAGGTCCGCGTCCGCGTGGATTCGTTTCCGCACACTGATTTCGACGGGGTTGTCGAGCAGATCAATCGGCAGGCCGAATTTACGCCGCGCAATGTGCAGACCGTCGCTGACCGCATCAAACAAGTGTTCGGCGTGAAGGTTCGTTTGCCGACCGACGACGATCGTTTGCGCGCCGGAATGGCGGCGGACGTTTATTTTCCGAATGTGAAATGAGGAATTCGAATCAATGAATCAATGAATCAGGAAAGCAGGAAGGAAGGAAAGGGTGGAACGGTCGCCGCGGCGACTCTCCAACGCGTTATCACGGGCCCGAGCCATCGGCTCGCCGCGGCGAGGCGATCCACCTTCCTGTTTTCCTGATTGATCTCTATGCCTGAGCCAATGATCGAAGTGGAAGGGCTGACGAAACGTTTCGGCGCTTTCACGGCTGTCGATCATGTTTCGTTTACCGTTGGGAAGGGATCGATCTTCGGGTTTCTCGGCCCAAATGGTTCGGGGAAGACAACTGTGATCCGGATGCTATGCGGAATTCTGCAGCCGACCGAGGGCACGGCGCGAATCGGCGGCCACGACATTGTGCGGGACTTAGACCCCATCAAGGAAATGATCGGCTACATGTCGCAAAAATTTTCGCTCTACGACGAGCTGACTGTGAATGAAAACCTCATCTTTGCCGGAAAACTTTATGGCTTGAGCGGTCGCGAATTAGACCAGAGGCGTGAGGAAATGATTGCCACGACACATGTGGAACCGTACATCGACAGGCGCGCAGGCCAGCTCTCCGGCGGCTGGCGTCAACGTCTGGCCATGGGTTGTTCGCTCATGCACAGGCCGAGTGTGCTTTTCCTTGATGAGCCAACCGCCGGTATCGACCCAGTCGCCCGGCGCGAGCTGTGGGATTTGCTTTTCGAGTTCGCCGGTAAAGGCATGACGCTGTTCGTGACGACCCATTACATGGATGAAGCGGAGCGCTGCGATCATGTGGGCTACATCTACCTGTCGAAATTGATCGTGTGCGGCGAGCCGGACGAGTTGAAAAAACTGCCGGACGTGAATCCTCCCGGAACGCGCCGGCTCGACGTGACTTGCGATCACGTAACCACGGCGCTCCGCGCCATGCACGAAATGCCGGGAGTGCGCAGCGCCACAGTCTTCGGACAATCGATGCATTTGCTCGTCGATGAAACAGTCAAGCGCGCGCAGATCGAGGAACAACTGCGCAAAGTCGGCGTTGCTCATGCCGAGATTCATGAAATGGGTCCTTCGCTGGAAGATGTGTTTGTCGAGCTTTCCGCCAAGCACGCTGCTGAACGACAAAAGGCCGCGTGATGATGAATGTCATCCTGAGCGAAGCGAAGGACCTCACAATTGGAATCCGCGTTTACTGCAATTAACTGAAGATCAACGAAGCGACGATGATTGAGAGTAGTTTGAAAATCTTGCCTACTGATGAGGGGTCCCTCGCTACGCTCGGGATGACCGAGTAAGAAGCGAAGCACACACCAATTAATGAAGGCGTTCTACGTTTACATGATGACGAACCAAAGCCGGGTCGTCCTTTACACGGGAATAACAAACAGTTTAATGCGCCGCGTGTGGCAGCATCAGAGCGGGGAGATAGAAGGGTTCACTAAGTCCTACAAGGTCAATCGACTCGTGTATTACGAGTGTTTCGATGATCCTCGAGACGCGATCGCACGTGAAAAGGAAATCAAAGGCTGGCGACGTGAGAAGAAGAATGCACTGGTCGAAACGAAGAATCCGAAATGGGCGGATTTATCACCGATGCTCTTTCAACATATGAAACGTCCTTCCCATACTTCAGCAGCTCGAACTGAACGACAATGATCGAAGGTAGTTCGGGCATTTTGCGTGTTTTGCGAGGTCCCTCGCTTCGCTCGGGATGACCAGCCCAACAATGTGAAAATGAAACACAAACCATTTCGAGGGCTTACCGCAATTTTGTTCAAGGAGTTCATCGTCGTCTGGCGCGATCCGCTGACTCTGTTTTTTTTCTTTTTCCCGCCGTTGATCGAGATGGTCGCGTTCGGCTATGCGCTCGACAACGACGTGAAGCACATGGCGATGCTTGTTCTCAACGAAGATCGCACGGTCCAGAGCCGCCAGTTGATCGACCGCTTCGTTAACACGCAAAGCTTTCGCGTAGTCGGCGAAGTGCAAAGCCTGGATCAGTTGAAGAGCGAAATGCGAAAGGGAAGCGCGTACGCCGCGCTTTACATCCCGCCGAACTTTACCCGCGAATTAATGGCGGGCCACTCCGCACAGGTGGAATTGCTTGTTGACGGATCCAATTCCACCACCGCATTGCAGGCTCTTCAAACCGGGCTCGGCGTGGCGTTGACGCAATCAATGGAATCGCTGATGCGTGATACTGGCCGAAAAGGAATGCCAATCGATGTTCGTCCGCAGATGCTTTACAACCCGGCCATGCGAGCGCCGAATTTTTTCGTGCCCGGCGTGATCGGCGTCGTCTTGCAAATTGGGACGACAGTTGCAGCGGCCATGGCTTTGGTGCGCGAACGCGAACGCGGCACCCTTGAACAGTTACTGGTAAGCCCGTTGAGCCCGGCCGGGCTCATGCTCGGCAAGCTGGTTCCATATCTATGCATTGGCATGACCATGGCGGTTGTCTTGTTCACGATCATGCGCTTTGTCTTTTTCGTTCCCATCGAGGGCAGTGTATTCGCCATGATGTTTTCTACGCTGGTGTATGTGTTTGCGCTGCTCAGCCTGGGGTTGCTCGTCGGCACCAGAGCCGAAAACCAAATGCAGGCGCTGCAAATGTCGATGGTATTCCTGTTGCCTAGCGTTTTCTTTTCCGGGTTCATTTTCCCGCGTGAAACCATGCCGTGGATTTTTTACGCGCTAGGTGCGCTGTTTCCTACGACGTATTTCATTGCGCTCATGCGCGCGATCATTCTGCGCGGCGCAAATTTCTTCGAATACTGGCCGAATCTTTTAGTGCTTATTGTGATGTCGAATCTGCTTTTTAGTCTGTGCGCTCTGCGTTTCCGCAAAAAGCTCGCGTGACCGATGCGAATCCGGGGAGCGCACGCCGCCGGCGTGCTGTTTTCGGCCGCTGGCCGAAAACTAGGGGACGTAAGAAGTGCAATTTCTCAAGAGGAGTTACGGGGAGATGCCGCGTCTCCCAAAGAGCTGTTCGGCGCGCCGCCGAACAATACACGCGAGCCGCGTGTGCTCCCCGGAAGTTACGCGAACACGCTGTCGGTTAGCTTCGTATTCATTTAATTTGATGGTGATGTGTTCTTGAAAATCTTCTTCCGCGCGCTCCGCGTCACCATCGTCGTCGTTGCCGTTTTGGTGTTACTCTGGTGGTTTGGAATGAGGATGCCGGGGAAGAATGTTTCCAAGTCAGGGCCGCTGTCGCCTGATGAAGTTGTGTTGCGCGAAGAGCTCCGCGCGAATGTGCAAAAGCTGGCCGGAGAAATCGGCGAGCGCAACATGTGGCATTACGCAGCGCTCAATGCCGCTGCCGATTTCATCGAAGATTCTTTTTCGCAAGCGGGGCTGCGGACCCGACGAGACAGCTACGAGACGCGCGGCCAGCCGTGCCACAATGTCGAGGCGGAAATCCAAGGGGATCGCCCGGAAATCATCGTAATCGGCGCGCACTATGACTCGGTGTTTGGTTCGCCTGGGGCGAATGATAACGGAAGCGGGGCCGCAGCAGTTCTGGCGTTGGCGCAGCGGTTCGCTGCTCGCGAAACAGAACGGAGTCGGCCACGGCGGACGCCCAACAAAACGTTGCGCTTCGTTGCGTTCGTGAATGAGGAGCCGCCTTATTTTTTGTCGGGTGAAATGGGCAGCCAGGTTTATGCCCGCAGATGCAAAGAACGCGGCGACAAGATCTCCGCGATGGTCAGTCTGGAGACCATCGGTTACTTTTCCGATGCGCCGCACTCGCAAACATATCCGTCGCCGGGTCTCGGCATGTTTTATCCGAACGTCGGCGACTTCATCGGTTTCGTCAGCAACGTTAAGTCGCGTGCGCTGCTACGTCGCGTCATCACGTCGTTCCGCAAACACGCCAAGATCCCATCTGAAGGCGCCTCGCTTCCGGCTTTCATCCCTGGCGTGAGTTGGTCGGACCAATGGTCATTCTGGCAGCATGGTTACCCCGCCATCATGGTCACCGACACCGCGCCGTTTCGTTATCCGTACTATCACTCGTCCAACGACACGCCCGACAAACTTGATTACGATCGTCTCACGCTCGTGGTTAGCGGCATGGAGAAAGTAATTCAAGAGCTGGCTAAGTAACCGTCCCTGGGCGTTTGATGGGGCTACTACAGGGTGAACTCAGCCGTTGAGGACAGCGGATGCTTCAGCGTTTTAGCTGTCGATCGGCGAACGGCCACAGTTGCTCATCCGCCCGTCGTGCGGAAGGTGGGTTATTTGAGGCCAAGCGCGTTGAGGACGACGTAGTTGCCAAAGGCGAAGAGGAAAGCGCCGAGAAAGACGCAGACGGGCAGGGTGAGCACCCAGGCGAGGAGGATATTGCGCAGCGTGTCGCCTTGAAGGCCGGACTTGTTGGCGGCCATGGTTCCAGCGACTCCGGACGATAAGATGTGCGTGGTGCTCACCGGCAGACCGAGGCTGTCCGCGGCGAGAATGGTGCCCATCGCGACCACTTCCGCCGCGGCGCCCTGGGCGTAGGTGAGATGGGATTTGCCGATCTTTTCGCCGACGGTAACGACGATCCGCTTCCAACCGATGGTGGTGCCGAGGCCGAGCGCGATGGCAACGGCGACTTTGACCCAGAGGGGGATGAATTTGGTTACGGCGTCGAGTTCGTCCTTGAGGTCGGTGGCGGCTTTTTTGTCCGCGGGATCGGTGAGTTTGCCGCCTTTGTTGAGTTTGGTGATGGCCGTGTCGACGAGATAGATGTCGGTGCGCAAGCTGCGCCGCGCGGCTTCAGGGAGATCGTGGAATGTCTTCACGCCGGCGAGGACGTCGGCGATTTTCTGGGTTTCGACGCTGAGTGCGGCGTAGGTTTTTTCGGTGAGCTTCCCGGCAGGCTTCACGTAGCCGGAGAGTTCGCCCTGGGCGGACTTGTGGTCGAGCTTCGCGCCAACGGCCAGCTTCTCAAACATCTGCGCGGCGGTACGCGACTCGGCGGCGACCACCTGCACTTTCTCAGGCGTCTCGCTCATCTTCAGCGCGTAGACACCTGGTAGAATGCCGACGAGAATGAGGACGATGAGGCCCATGCCTTTTTGGCCGTCGTTCGAGCCGTGCGCGACACTCACCCCGGTGCAGGTGAAGATAAGGATGGCCCGAATCCAGAGCGGCGGTGCCTGCCTTTCTCAGGCTCGGTGAATAACGCGGGATTGCGCACGAGCATCTTCAGAACGAGGAGCAGCATCCCGGCGCAGAGGAATCCAAAGACCGGCGAGATGAGCAGCGACATGCCGACTTCCTGCGCCTGGGCCCAGTTCACACCTTCACCAAAAGCTCCGGCGCTGAGCATCGAGTTCGCGAGACCCACGCCGAGGATCGAGCCAATAAGGGTGTGGGAACTCGATGCGGGCAGGCCGAGATAACCAGGTGCCCAGATTCCAGACGATCGCGGAGACGAGCAGCGCGAAGACCATGGCGAAACCAGACCCGGAGCCGACGTTGAGCACCAGTTCGACGGGGAGCAGTGCGACGATGCCAAATGCGACCGCGCCGGACGAAAGCAGCACACCGATGAAATTCCACATGCCTGACCAAATGACGGCGACATAGGGTCTTAGTGCGTTCGTGTAGATAACCGTGGCGACGGCGTTGGCGGTGTCGTGAAAGCCATTGACGAACTCGAAGCTCAGCGCCAGCGCCAGCGCGACGAAAAGGAAGATCCAAGTGACGGTGGTCACGCCCGACGATATGTCCGCCAGTAGTTCCATATCAAAAATGTTCTAAGTAGCCGAGAGCCGACTGGCGAAAGAACAATTGCAACAATTCTGTAACGAAGGCCGACCGGACACTACGCGGGTTGTCTGTGCTGTGATGAAACCAGTGGACCTCTCCACGCGATCTTCCGCAAGTTTGCTGATTTAGAACGTAACTGTTACTTCCAAAGTACCGGTCAGGTCCGGACTTTTGTGACCCGCGGCGGTGCCGACAATTGCGCAGAAAGAAACGTTTTCGCGAACGGACCATTGCGGTCCGCCGCTAAAAAAGCCAATTGGCATGACCACCGGCCCGCGTGTTCGGCAGAAAGGCAAACACTTCCGCCAACAGGGTCCATTTATCATTCAATGCCTGTCGGACTGTCTGGCCAACAAACCAGCGATCATCGTCGAAGTCCGCGCGGGAGATGTCGATCGCGTAATATCCGGCATTAAAGTCCAGGCTCGTCTTCCCGATAGTGTAAGTCGCGATTCCCACAATGCCGATGTCCCAATTTCCTGTGCCGAGCCCGTGCAGGTCGGACGCGGTCGGCAGTTTCAGGTCCATGCGCGTGCTGAACTTCAGCTTGTCCTCGAGGCCTTGCCAGAGTCGAAACTTGGGCGCGATCGTCAGGTCCGTTAAATCGTCGGCATCGATGCTGGTCGGGATCGACCCGGAACCATCGCGCCACTGATAACCGAATATTGCGCCGAGCTCGAGACGAGGAGTCAAGCCCAAGGCCGGATTGATCGGTACTTAAATAGAACGAGGTTGAGCTCGTCCGGACAAACTGGAAATCGCAGTTGATCTGCAACTTGCCGGGCTCAACCGTGTCCGCGTCGTCGGTCACGAGGGGACCAACGGCTAAGAGCATGTTCTGCGACAACAGCATTGCCGTGAGCGTTAGGAGGAGACGCCGGTTCATCTTTTCGCTTTGCATGGCGCCAAGAGCGTCGCGAATTTCTTCAAACCCAAGCCTTGCGGATGAGCCACGTCTTGATGATTTGCGTCAGCGCCACATAGCAAATCAACGTCAACAGCAGAAGCGGCCAATAGAGTGGTGGTAGCGGAACAAAGCCGAGGTAAGTGGCGAAAGGCGAATAGGGAAGATACGCGGCAAACGCCATGATGATGATCGTGGTCATGGTGAGTTGCCAACTGGCTCGCGACTGAATGAACGGAATCAGATTAGTGCGAATGACGTGGATGATGAGCGTCTGGGTCATGAGCGATTCAACAAACCAGCCGGTGTGAAACAACGCGGCGGCGTAGGTTCGTTCCGGGCTGGCGGTATCTGCGAACCGCACGGCGAGTTCCATCGGTGGCGCGAGGTTGAGATCGTTACATTTAAAAACGAACCACATCATGGCGTAGGTCGTGTAGTCGAAGATGGAACTGATCGGACCGATGCAGACGATAAATTTCGCAATCTCACCAATGTGCCACGGCCGCGGCTGCGCGACCTGTTGCGAGCCAACGTTGTCGGTTGGGATGGGTACCTGTGAAAAGTCGTAGAGCAGATTGTTGGTGAGCACTTGAATCGGAGCCATCGGCACGAATGGAAGCCATGCGCTGGCGCCGATCACGCTGAACATGTTTCCGAAATTCGAGCTGGCGCCCATGCGGATGTACTTGAGGATGTTCACGAAAACTTTGCGGCCTTCGAGAACGCCCTGCTCGAGAACAAGCAAACTTTTCTCAAGCAGAATCACGTCCGCCGATTCTTTGGCGATGTCGACGGCGTTATCCACCGAGACGCCTACATCCGCTGCACGCAGGGCTGGTGCGTCGTTGATGCCGTCGCCCATGAAGCCGACGGTGTGGCCCTTTTTCTGGAGCGCTTTTATAATTCGCTGCTTGTGCGCGGGCGACAGCCGCGCAAAAACATTGAACCGGTCGACCAATTCTGACAGTTCTTCGTCCGACATTTTTTCGACTTCGTTTCCGAGCGGGATTTTTTCCACCTTAAGGCCGACTTCCGTGCAGACCTTGCGCGTGACAAGGTCGTTGTCGCCGGTGAGTACTTTCACTGTGACGCCGTTCCGGTTCAGAACGGAAATGGCTCTGGCAGCCGTTTCTTTTGGCGGGTCAAGAAATGCGAGATAACCGGTCAGCACCAAGTCGTCTTCATCGGCTTTCGAGTAGGCCGCTCGTTTCTCCACTTTCTTTTTGGCGACCGCCAGCACGCGGAATCCGTCGCTGTTCAATTCATTCCGTTCTTCCAGCAGGTCGCCGACCAGGATCGGCTCCATCGGAAAGATTTCGCCGTCGTACTCGAAATGAGCGCACTTCTTAAATACCGCTTCCGGCGCGCCTTTAGTTAGGAGTTGACGCTCTCCGTCAGGGCCATCAACCACGACCGACATCATTCGACGCGAAAAATCGAACGGGATCTCGTCGACCTTCGAATATTTCTCGAGGGAGAGTTCCTTGTGCAGCTCCGTGTATTTCAGCACGGCGCGATCGAGGACATTTTTCAGGCCGCTTTGAAAATGGCTGATCACATAAGCTTCGCGCAGGACCTCTTCGCTTTCTTCCTTATGAATGTTGCAGTGCAGCTCGAGAATGATGTGATCCATCGTGAGCGTGCCGGTCTTGTCCGTGCAAAATACATCCATCGCTCCGAAGTTCTGAATCGCGTTGAGTCGCTTGACGATGACCTTCTTGCGCGACATCGCCATCGCGCCCTTGGACAAGCAGACCGACACAATCATCGGCAACATTTCCGGCGTGAGTCCAACGGCGACGGCCATTGAAAAGAAAAATGCTTCGCGCCAATTGTGTTTTGTTAGGCCGTTGATGACAAACACCAAGGGCACCATCACAAGCACGAAGCGAATCATCAGCCACGTGAATTTCTTGATGCCGCGGTCGAAACTCGTTTCCTCCTGCTCACCCTCAAGGCTGCGGGCGATGTGGCCGAAATAGGTGTTCGGGCCCGTCGCAATTACGACTGCCTTGGCCGTGCCGCTCTCGACGCTTGTTCCGAGAAAGCAGACGTTATGGCGCTCCAGCAAGATGACGCCTTGGCGCGTGTCTGGCATCTCGATCTTTTCCACAGGCAGCGATTCACCCGTCAACGTGGCTTGAATGATGAACAGATCTTTGGCGGAAATTAGTCGCACGTCGGCGGGTATCATGTCGCCGGCGGACAACTGGACGATGTCACCGGGGACGAGTTGACTGATCGGTATTTCCCTGGCCTCTCCGTTGCGGATGACCGTCGCTGTGATGCTGATCATTGCTTTCAATTTCGCCGCGGCGGCGTCCGCGCGAGTTTCCTGAACAAAGCGCAAGCCCAATCCAAGAATAACCATTAAGAGCATGACGGTGCCTGCGCGCAGATCGCCCGTGGCATAGGAAATGGTGGCGAGCACCGTGAGTAGAATCACCAACGGATTGCGGCTCGCCGTAAACAACCTGTGAACCCAGGTGCGCGCCTTCTCTTCGGCGACTTCGTTTGGACCGTATTGATCGAGCCTTCTCTCGGCTTCTTCTTCACTCAAACCGGCTTTCGTTGTGCCAAGCCTCTCAAAAAGGGCGTCGACGCTGATCGTCGCCAGTTCGTCAACCTTCCTGGAAACGCCTGCGCCTTGGGCCGCTTGTTTGCTGTTCATCCGAATCGCAAAGTTGCGGCCTGATTGTGCGCGCTACGCCTAACGGATTACAGCAGCGTGCCGCGAAGGATGAACAACGCGACGTTGAAATAAATTACCAGCCCGGTTACATCGACCAGGGTGGCGACGAACGGCGCTGATGACGCCGCCGGATCGAGTCCACAACGGCGCAACAAAAATGGAAGCATGGCTCCGCTCAAAGTTCCCCACAGCACTACTCCCACAAGCGCCACGCCGACAGTGATTGCGACAAGCCAGTGATACTGACCGTAGTCAAAAATGTGCAAATATTGCCACAGCGTGATGCGGAAGAAACCGATGGTTCCCAAAATCAGGCCGAGAGCAACTCCCGACAGCAATTCCTTTCGTACAACGCGATACCAGTCCCTCAAGCGTAATTCACCGAGAGCCATCGCACGGATAACCAGGGTCGTTGCCTGCGATCCGGAGTTGCCGCCACTGGAGATGATCAAGG
>Ga0193747_1000498_pt1 | contig 12911 bp, 11 predicted proteins | sample L1m2metaG_FD_143048 | JGI IMG/M metagenome (GOLD analysis project Ga0193747, IMG submission 143048) | Soil microbial communities from a riparian zone of the East river system, Colorado, United States - L1m2 | ecosystem: Environmental > Terrestrial > Soil > Riparian zone | place: USA: East River...
GCCTTTAGCAACCAACGTGCGCAGGTGTGACGAGCCATTGATCAAATCGCACTGATAAATGTAGTAGGGGCGGACCCGGCACATCAGCAGCTTGTGCACGAGAGTTTTCATGGTCTCAATGTCATCATTGACGCCAGCGAGTAAGACACTCTGATTGCCCAGAGGAATGCCGGCGTTGGCGAGACCCTCCAGGGCGTGTTTTACCTCGATGGTGAGCTCGCGCGGATGATTCACGTGCACACTCATCCAGAGCGGATGATATTTCGCCAGCATTGCACACAACTCGAGCGTGATTCGTTGTGGCAGGAAAATAGGCACCCGCGTACCGATGAGGAGAAATTCGATGTGCTTGATAGTGCGCAACCTCGACAACAGCTTTTCGAGCCTGTCATCGCTAAAAATCAAAGCGTCGCCACCACTCAAAAGCACGTCACGTACTTCAGTGTGAGCTTCAAGATAACGAAACGCCTCCTCGAAATTGGTGTGCAATTCCTGTTCGCCAACCCCGCTAACCACTCGACTCCGGGTGCAATAGCGGCAGTAACTCGCACAACGATCCGTCACCAGAAATAGGACACGATCCGGATACCGATGCACTAAACCGGGCACCGGCATATGCGAATCTTCGCCGCAGGGGTCGGCCATGTCGTAAGGCGACGCCCACGTTTCCTCGATTCGTGGAACGACCTGACGCCTGATCGGGTCATCCGGATTGTTTGCGGGCAGCAGGTTAAAAAAGTGTGGCGTAACAGCTAGCGCGAGTTTGTCGCCCGACAGCAAAACGCCGCTGCGTTCCTCGTCGCTCAATTTCAGATGTTTCTCGAGTTGCGCGAGCGTGGTAACTCTGTTTTTGAGCTGCCATTTCCAATCGTTCCAAAGTTCAGGCGGGGTGTCTGACCAATATCCCGGCGCGTGCGAAACGAAGTCTTTTCCGTCCCCATTCTCAGAGGCAAAGGTGTTCATTTTTGTGGTGGTGGACGAAAAAGTTAAGACCCTTAAATATCGTGTCAATGCAGGCACCTGGCTGTGCGCTACGCACGTGAATGAAACGGTTCGGGCAGCGCGATCTGACGGGCCGTCTGCAGTCGTTCAGCGCAGATTTGTTCGATCAATAGTGTTCGCCACTTGCAACAAGAATGAGTCCTGTCCATGCCTCGCGAGTAACGACAACCCCACTGGCACGCCGTCGGCATTGGCTATTGGGAGTGACACTTGTGGCAGGCGGCCCATCCCCGCGACGCTCGTCAGCGATAATGTGCGAGGATAATAGCCACTTCCACTCGAACTACGTCTGGGTGGATCGCCCTTGCGAGGAGCGAGAGCGGGTGTTGTTGGGATGCACAGCAGATCGTCCGGTCCGAGAAACTCGTGCAAACTTCGAAAATATTGTTCACGTCGCTGCACCGCCTCGGCGACGCGTAGCCGGTCGAGTTGTTTCATCAGTTGAAAACTCGCAGCTATCTCAGGGCCAAACTCCGGCCTGGTGTTAGCGATCCACGCGCCAAGGCAACTCTCTATCTCCGCCCATTGGATCACGCAAAAGCTGTCGACCGATGTCGCGAAGCTATGTCCGGCGTCGTCAGCAACCAGCTCTTGCAGCGACGACTCCCGCACGGCGCCGCCGAATATTTCCCGCAGCCGTCGCAGTGGCTCCGATATGGCTTCCTGAACATCGGGGTCGGCAAGGGCGAAAGCCTCTCGGATCAAATGAATCGTCGCGGGTCTATTTGGAGACACCGGCGCGGCGGCCAACAAAACGAGAGCCACCTTTGCCAGCACATCAGCGCTCTGCGCGAAAACGCCGACGGTGTCGAACGATGGCGCTAGTGGATTCACGCCAGCGACCGATATGAAGCCATGGGACGGCCGGAAGCCCCAAATTCCGCAATTGCTCGCGGGAACGCGGGTAGAGCCGCCCGTATCCGTTCCCAATGCGAAATCCACTAACCCGCACGCAACGACCGAAGCCGATCCGCTCGACGACCCACCCGGCACGCGATCCGGCGCGTGCGCGTTGAGAGGCGTGCCGTAAAAGTGATTCTCGCCCAGAAGACTGAAAGCCAACTCGTCCGAAATCGTTTTCCCAACGCAGCGGGCACCCGCGTGTAAAAGTTGCTCTACGCACACAGCGTGAACTACAGCGGCGGGATGGGAATCGCGCCACGTCGGATTACCGCAACCGGTTTTGAAACCGGCCACATCGATTGTGTCTTTAACAGCAAAACGCAGTCCATCCAATGGGCCGCTACAGGTCGGCGACAGATCGAAAGTCGTTACAAAGGCGTTACTCTGAGCAACGGTGATCGCGGAGCTGTTCATTCGCTGGCTTTGACGCAACGTGAACAATCCGCGATCACTCTTCAAGCAAATGACGGCTGAGAAGCCGTCACTCCTTGCAGCACCTATTTTCCAGCAAGCACGCTTAGCTCCCAGCGGTACCCATCGGGATCATGGAACCACAGGCCCATGTTCTTCGAGCCCGGAGCTTCCGGACCAATTTCGTGACCCGGATCTTCGATATTGACGCCGACGCTCTTCAAGTGTGCGAACGCTTTTTGCAGCGTCGCCATGTCCGGTAGATGAAATGACATGTGATCAATCGTGTCCGGCGACGGTTTTCCTTTAAACAACGCGATCGTGACGTAGTCGTTTCCAACCGCCACGCCGTTTCCGAATTCGAATTCTTTCCGCAAACCCAGAGCGCGCTCGAACCAATTCGCGCTCTTCTTCGGATCGCGCACGGCCAGGCCAAAATGACCGACCTCTCCAAGTGTGAATGGAACCTTCATCTGGATCGCCAGCTACGCGGCCTAATCCGGTTCGGAACCGTTTCGAGAAATGAGCGGTTCCATAAAGTGCCGGTTGAAATCTTCCAGTGCATCACAGGGTGTCGGTCCCAGACCGCTCGCGCCTGGTTGCAGCTTCGATCCAATAAAGGCCAGCCAAGTATCGCCGACCATTCCCATCCGCGGCCGCAACCGTGCTGCGGGACTTCGCGGATGATTCTCGAGAAAGGTCTCGACGTCGATCTTGATGACAACTGGAAGTTCTTCAATTGCAAGCGAGGTCACATTTAAGAAACGTGCGTAACCTGCACTTCGGACTTGATGACGCCGAAAAAGTCACCACTCGATTAGTCGCGGCCCCAAAGCATGGCGACCGAAGTCGTTAGGCTGCCGCCCATGTTGAACGTAAGGAACCGTTTCGCGTTCTCGATCTGGCGCGCGCCGGCTTGTTGGGTCAGCTGTTGATAGGCTTCGAACACCTGGCGAACGCCGGTCGCGCCGACAGGATGACCGTCACCGATCAAACCGCCGCCCGCGTTCACTGGAATTTGGAACGGCGCTTTGGATTTTTCTGGACGCACCTGCGGCAGCGTGGTCGCGCCGCTTTTTACTAACTCGACTCCTTTGCCCGGCTCGGCGAGACCGAGAATTTCGTAGGCAACAATTTCAGTAATGGAAAAACAATCGTGAACGTCGGCGCCATGGAGATCGCGCGGCGTGAGATTCGCCATTCGGAAAGCTTTCTCCGCGGCTTTGCGTGCGATCGAAAACGTTGGCGCATCTTTTTTGTCGAGCGGTAGATAATCAGTCGTATGACCGTAGCCAAGCAGTTGGACGATCTTGTTTTTGTCGCGGCCGATTTTGTCCAAATATCTCCCGGAAACGAGGACAACCGACGCCGCGCCATCAGTGATTTGCGAGCAATCGGAGACTTTAAGCGGCGGCGCCACGTGCGGATTCTTATCCGAAACTTGCGATGCAGAATCCAGAGTGAGATCAGCATCGCGCATTTGCGCGAGCGGATTCAGTTTCGCGTGCGCATAATTTTTCCACGCCACAAATGCCAGGTCCGCTTCGGTAGCGCCGTATTCCTCGACGTAAATCTGCGCGATGCGCCCGAACAACTTCGGGAACATGAAATCGCCGTACTCCGGCTTTTCATTGTGATAATCGGCAGCCGCGCCGAGCACGTCAGAACCGTCGAGCGCCGACATCGTTTTCTGCTGTTCCGCACCGACGACGAGCACGGCGTCATGAAGCCCGCCGATGATCCATTCCGCGCCTAACAACACCGACAACGCGCCAGACGCGCAGGCCGCCTCGGTGTGCATTGTGGGAATGCCGCGCAATTTCGGATCGATCTCCGGAATAAACGCGCCAAGTTGCAATTGTTTCGTGAACTGGCCCGCGTTGAAATTGCCAACCGCGCCCGCCTCAATTTCGCCGGGATCGATCTTCGCATCATCTATGGCTTTCTTCCCGGCCTCTATAATGATGTGCCGGATCGTTTTACCTTCCTTCTTCAAATTGCGCTTAAAATCCGTGCGCCCACCGCCGAGAATGTAAACTGACTCGCTCATGTTTTAGCTTAACCAATTTCCAGGCCACGTCATCCTGAGCGAAGTCGAAGGATCCCGCTGAATCAGCTTCCGCTCGGAATGACACTCATCATTTTTATCCGCCAAAAGCATTCAAACCCGTTATATCGCGCCCGATGATCAAGGTGTGAATGTCGTGTGTGCCTTCGTATGTGAAGACGCTCTCTAGATTCATGAGGTGTCGGATCACAGAATATTGATCGGTGATGCCTGCAGCGCCAAGAATGTCCCGCGCCTTGCGCGCACATTGCAGCGCCATCCAGACATTGTTGCGTTTCGCCATTGAGATCTGCGCAGGACGCGATGTGCCTGCCTCCATAAGGCGCGTAAGACGGAGCGCCAATAATTGCGCCTTGGTGATTTCCTGCGCCATCCAGACAAGTTTTTGTTGTACGAGTTGGAAGCTGCCAATTGGGCGGCCGAATTGTTCGCGCGTTTTGGCGTAAGCCAGCGCTGTTTCGTAGCAATCAATCGCCGCGCCAATAACGCCCCACGCGATGCCGACGCGTGCATACGATAGACATGATAACGGCGCACTGAGCCCGCGAGCGTTCGGCAGGCGATTCTCCGCAGGGGTCCGACAATCTTCGAACCCACACTCCGACGTTCGTGACATTCGCAGACTGAACTTCCCCTCGATATCGCGCGCGCGGAATCCGGGCGCATCCTTTTCGACGACGAATCCACCGACATGGCCGTTGTCATCCTTCGCCCAAACAACTTTGACGTCAGCGATCGAAGCGTTGCCGATCCAACATTTGCTGCCGTTCAAAATGTAATGATCGCCATCGCGTTTGGCGCGGGTTTCCATCCCGCCCGGATCTGAGCCATGTCCATGTTCCGTTAGCGCGAAGCAACCCACGCGCTCGCCCGACACCAAGCCGGGCAACCACCGCGCATGTTGCTCTTGCGAGCCGAATGAATGGATCGCCTGAATCGTGAGAGCGCCTTGCACCGACGCCAGCGACCGAACGCCGGAGTCGGCGCGTTCCAGTTCCTGCATGATCAGGCCGTACGTTGTGTAGCTTACGCCCGCACAGCCGTGCTCCTTGAGGTATGGCGCGTAAAAACGCAGCGCGCCCATGCGCGGAATCAGATGGTCCGGAAATTTGGCGGCGCGATGGCAGGGAACGATCTCTGACAAGACTTCCTTCTGCACAAACTGCGCCGCGCCGTCGCGCGCGGCACGCTCCTCATCGCTCAGAAGTTCTTCGATTTTGTAGTAATCGAGCGAGTTCATATCGTGCGACCCGGCTAACGGGCGCCAGTCTAGCGGTTGCACTGCGTGAATACAACGGCCGCGCGATCCGTTGGAAAATCCGCTCAACGATCTTTACGAAGCCAAACGGCAGCGTGATTATGCCCGCTGTGGTTGTCAAATTTCATCCTTCACTTTTGCAGAAGTTTGTTTGCGCGCTTGTGGCGGCGCCTCTGCTCTGCGTTGTGGCTGAAGATGCTGCTAATCACAAAAGCCCAGAGGCGAAGCCGTCTGGCGGAGCATTTGATGCTCATGCTGCCGAACGTTTCGCAAAGTTGGCGCTGGAGTGTGTGCGTAAGGAATATCCGAACAAGATCAGTCACGTTCTGAACAGCGACGCCGATGTCGCGCCGCCGCGGAAACTGACACCCGCGTTTTGCGGGTGCTACGATTGGCACTCGTCAGTGCACGGACATTGGCTGCTCGTGCGGTTATTGCGCACGTTTCCAGACGCGCCATTCGCAAAAGCCGCACGCGAGGCTTTGAAGGAAAGTCTTACCGCTGAAAATCTGAAGGCTGAAGCGGCATATCTACGGGGAGACGGCCGCGCGAGTTTCGAACGGCCGTACGGATTGGCGTGGGTGTTGCAAGTCTGCGCCGAGCTGCGCGAATGGGAGGATCCGCAAGCGCGAGAAATGTTGGCAAACCTGAAGCCGCTTGAGGATGCAGCGGTCGAGCGATTGACCACATGGCTACCGAAACTCTCGCATCCAATTCGCATCGGTGAGCATAACCAAACCGCGTTTGCGCTTGGAGTGATTCTGGATTGTGCGCGGGTCAAAAATGACGAACGCCTCGCTAAACTGGCCGCTGATTCAGCACGGAAATTTTATCTATCGGATAAGAATTGTCCGCTCGCTTACGAACCCTCGGGAGAAGATTTTCTTTCGCCCTGCCTCGGCGAAGCCGACGTGATGCGCCGCGTCTTGACGCAAGCTGAATTCGCGAAATGGCTCACGCAATTTCTGCCTCAAATTCCGAGGACGGCGACGGCGGATTGGTTGCCGGTGGCGGTTTCACCCGATCCGAGCGATCCAAAGCTGGCGCATCTCGATGGATTAAATTTGAGTCGAGCGTGGATGCTGGAAGGCATTCTCTCTTCCCTTCCTGCAGATGATCCACGCCGTCCTGCGCTGGCGAGCGCAGCAGAAGCGCATCGGCGCGCCGGGCTCGCAGCAGTGACCGGCGAGCATTACGAAGGCGGCCATTGGCTCGGCAGCTTCGCGGTTTATCTCACGACGCAGCGCGGGATTGAGAAATGACAAGCGGCCGTTTCCCGGCACGACCACGCCTTTATTTACAACTCGGCCGTCACCGTTCGCTCTGATTCCCGACGAGGCGCTCCTCCCGAGGGGTTCCAGGCGCGTCGCTGCCAGAATTCCGCCAGGTCGCTCCGGCTGCCTCGAAAAACGTTGAGCTCTGCTTTTCTAATATTGGCAATACTTATGGGGTAAGCAGAACGCGGCAGGCGGCATTTACCGTCACCGCAGTATTGCCAGAGAGCCCAGTAACTCCACGGCGCCATTGCACGCGGTTCCTTGGAGTAATTTGCGACCCATAGCCAGCAATTGGTGAGTGTTTGTCTCTGTGCAGGAGTTACTCGCGCGCTATTCAAAACCTGCGCCAGATGGTATTCACCCGAATAAATGCCGGGATATACACCGGTGCGTGAGCGAATGCGTTCGACAAACGCGACTGCTTGGTCGGCGCGCATCGTTCCCCCGGGATAATGACCATTCTTTTCGAAATCGAGCACGAGCAGGACACCTGCGCTGGGTCGCACCGCGGGATTGGCTTGCGCCCAGGCACTGGAGACGACACTTAGGAAATGATCGGCCTGCCGAATTGGATCACTTCCGTTAGCGTAGTGATACGCTCCCCAGAGCAGTCCCGCTTGCAGCGCCCCCATTTGCCTGTCCAAATACTTTGGGTCGCGAACGAAGGGCGGGTACGTCGCTTCGTGAATTACACCCACAATGCCTTGACTTTTCATTGTGGCGAAATCGGGCCGCATCATATCGTAGTGGGAAAGATTCACTACGTTCGTGGCTGAGAAGGCACCCGCCGGAATCAAAAAGAGTAAAGCAGCGCTGCGGAACATCGACGATTTCATGAGAGCCCAAATCGCGGCAAACATATCGAACAGATGTAATTGATTTTCAAGTGCAGCTTGCATTTGCCCAAAATTTTTTCGCAAACGCCCGAACTCAACCGCCCGCTATCGTAGCGTCCACGTCGGACACATTATTCACGTTTCGGAAAAGTCGCCTCTCCTGTTCCGTCACAGATAACTCCAGCAGTTTTCCAGACGTTACTAGGTGATGAACGACGTTTTGCAATGAAAAATCGGAGCCCGCGAGCGCAGTGCGAAAATCAATCTCTGCTTCGCGCGGATATACGGCCGCCAGCGGCTCGGCACGATTGTCGATCTTCGCGACAACACCACGTCCGGGCTCGATCGCATCGCAAATCGAGCGAAGATAATTTTCAGTCATCAAGGGCATGTCGATCGCTAGCGCAAGAAGATGGGCGGTGTGAATCTTCATCAGCGAAGCGGCAATCCCGCTAAGCGGTCCGCATGATGGCGGAATGTCCGCGATGAACTGCACGTCGTCAGGGCGCCATGATGGATTCGTTCTTGCCGAAAGAAAAATTTCTGCCGGTCGCAGTTTGCGCAGTGTTTCGAGTTGAACTTGCCAGAGCGATTTTCCGCGAAAAAGAAATGTCGCCTTATCCGTGCCCATGCGGCGCGATTCGCCGCCCGCAAGCAGCACTGCACTAAAGGTCATTGTGTGGCTGCGAGCACGCCGGCGGTCGAGCGCAACGATCCGTCACTTAAAATTCTCGCTCGCAGACCACCGCGACCTTTCAGAAATTCCTGGGCACCCGGAGCGAATGCGCTGTCCATCCAATAGCATGGCCGGCACTCTTCTGTTCCGAGAAAACGAATGCCTTGTACCTCGAACTCCTGTCCAATCAACTCGTTCAGATCAACGCCGCGTGTGATCACGTTGCGTCGTGCCAGAGCAGGTGAGTAGCCCTGAATTTGCATCGCGCCGCAAAGTTCATCGAAAACTTCCAGCGAAAAGAAAGTGATCTGACCTTTGTAATCGTCCTTATGGTCGAAGTATCGATCACCGCGAATGCCACGCCCCGCCACGCATTCTATTTCGGAGATTTCAATCGTCGGATGCGTGTCGGGTTCGCGTCCGTGATGGCCAACAAAATTGTGTCCCCGGGAAATGAACAGGTGACAAATTTCCATCGCAGCCATGCTACCATTGAGGCGCCTCAATTCACATGAAAGAAAGCGGCATCGGATCACAAAAGATCATTCGGCGAAAACGCGACGGTGAGCTCGAGTACTTGCCCGACGAGCTGACGATCGAGGAGCCGCTGGAAATCCGCGTCGGACGCAAGCCCATCGCCACCACGATGCGCACACCTGGTCACGATGAAGAACTCGCAGCCGGGTTCCTACTTTCGGAGGGAATCGTGCGCGGTCGCGATCAGGTCGCGAGGGTTGCAGTGGGCGGTGAGAACAGGGTCGTTGTGGAGCTTACAGACGGCGTGAAATTAAAACTGAGTTCGACGAGACGTTTCGGAACGATCTCCAGTAGTTGTGGTCTGTGCGGTAAAACAAGCATTGACACGATCCGGCAAAATTTCCCTGCCATACCATCGACTGATATCCGGATTGATATTGAAACGCTGCTGTCGCTTCCCGAGATGTTGCGCAACGCGCAAAGCGATTTCGCGCGCACAGGGGGAATTCATGCCGCCGGAATTTTCGGCGTGGACGGCAAATTGAAAATTGCGCGCGAGGATATCGGGCGCCACAACGCAGTGGATAAGGCGATCGGGCGCGCTTTTCTTGACGAGCTGCTGCCATTGGAGAGGCATCTTCTTCTAGTCAGCGGCCGCGCGTCGTTTGAGATCATACAAAAGGCGCTCGCCGCCGGAATTCCGATCGTGGCCGCTGTGTCAGCGCCTTCAAGTCTAGCGGTCGAGCTCGCGCGCGACAGCAACCAGACGCTCATAGGTTTTTTGCGCCCGCCCTCCTTCAACATTTATACGCATATCGAGCGCGTGATTTTGTAATTCAGGAATGCTTGTTAGGCGAGAGCACCGAGCCGAGTTCGGTGCGAACGATCGCTCCGGTGGGACACGCCTCGAGACAACCAGCTTCTTGGCAATGCTTGCAAACATCGGAGAGAAAGATCCAGCGAAACGGATCTTCTCCGTTGGTATTACCTAACGAAAGCGACCCCACAATCTGGCCGCCTTTTTGCCGATCCTGTTCGACAAACATGACGTGACGCCACGTGGATGCGCCAAGGTGGCCGGTGTTGTCGTAGGAATTTCCCGACCAAACAAACCCGTCGTCGGGAACATGGTTCCATTCTTTGCAGGCGACTTCGCAGGCCTTGCAACCGATGCACACAGTCGGATCGGTGAAGAACCCAACCTCGACGTTGTCGCGCACGCAGGTATGGCTGTGCTGATTCGTACTTTTTGTGCCTTCGCCAATCATGGCACTCGGTAGTAACGGATCGCCGAGCCGTCCGCAACGCGTGTCTCAGAAGTCCTGAGCGCCGGGCGGTCGCGCCCGACCATTGCTTGCATTCTCATTCTTTTCCTTCGATCGCGTGGCCCCCGCCGCTTTGTCCTTTTCGGAAAGACCGCTCTTCTGGATGCAATATCGTTGGGCCAGTTTGCGGTGCATATTTGTTAAGAAATTCAGTGAACGCTGGTCCACGCGGCAGACGTCCAGGCAGGATGTTGCAGGTAAGCGCCTTGGCTTCCATGATTGTGACGTTCGGCTCACCGGAAATCGTTAGAAGATCATTCGCAGCCCCGCCCCGCACGAGGCCGGCTGTGCCGTAATGATAAGGCAACGCAATCTGATGCACTGTTTTCCCATTGAGCGCCAATGGCCGAATCCGACGACTAACAAGTGCGCGTGCTTCGATTGCGCCGCGCAAAGTAACCACGCAAATGTAATCGCCGTTATCGATCTTGAGCTGCGTCGCTAGTTCTGGCGAAATCTCAGCGAACATCTCCGGCTGCAATTCCGCGAGATGACTCAGAAAACGTGACATGCCACCGGCCGTGTGGTGTTCCGTCAAGCGGTAGGTCGTCAGAACGTAAGGAAATCGTGGGTCCCCCGGCGGAGCGAAGCGATTCTCCTGACGCGCAAACCATTGCTCAGCGGGATTGGTGTCATGAGAATAAAGCTCATTCGAGACCGGCGACTCGAGCGGCTCGTAATGAGTTGGGAACGGGCCGTCCTTTAAACCTCTGGGCACGTAAATCCAACCCAGGCCGTCCTCGTGCAGGATGAAAGGCGCATCGCCCGGAATTGCGTCAAGGCCTTCTGCACCTACCTCCGGTTCATAGTCCGGCGCTTTTCCTTGTACAAATCCCGCAACATCGATGCCGGTCCATTTTTCCGAGTCCCACCAAACTAATTTCTTTCGTTCGCTCCAAGGACGGCCGTCCGGCCGCGCGCTGGCGCGATTATAAATGATTCGGCGATCGCTCGGCCACGCGAAGCCCCAGCCGTGACCAAGGTAATCTTTCGATTTGCGCGAGTTCGCCCGGTTCACGCCATCGCGACGGAAGACACCCGAGTAAATCCAAGCGCCGCATGCAGTGGACCCGTCGGCTTTTAGTTCTGCGAAACCGTTCACTTGCGACCCGTGATGAGGATTGCCATCTCGGTCGAGACCGAACACAACCCCATGCTTTTCACCGGAGTCGGCAATTTTAACAGCAGGATCCGTATACCAGCCGTTGATCTCAGCGAGCACCGCTTCCATTTGCGGATCGCCGAGTTCGTCCTCCGGATACCACCAATCGAGCGCGCGCAGCGGCTCGTCGAGGGGATCGTTTGATGCTTTCGCTTTTGCAATTAGACGCAAAGCCAGTTGATGCATGAACCATGCCTCCGAGCGTGCGTCATCTGGCGGGTCCACAGCTTTCTCGCGCCATTGCAAAAGTCGCTGTGTATTTGTGAACGCGCCTGCTTTTTCCGCGTGCCCGGCAGCTGGAAAAAAGAAAACTTCCGTTTCAATGTCCTCGGGCTTCAGCTCGCCGCGCTCAACCTCAGGTGATTCGCGCCAGAAGTTCGCGGATTCAATCTCGACCAGCTCACGGACGACGAGCCATTTCAGTTTCGAAAGTGCTTTTCGTTGCAACCGCGAATTAGGCGCGCCAACTGCCGGGTTTTGGCCCATTAAAAACATGCCCTCCATTTTTCCATCGAGCATGTCGTAGAGGTATTCGAAGAAAGAATGATTGCCGGTCAGTTTGGGAAGGAAGCCGTAGCCGAAATCATTTTCAGCCGTTGCGTGTTTCCCGTAGTACGCCTTCAGCGTGCTCACGAGGTACTTTGGGTAATTCGACCAGAGGCCGGTCTTTTTCGTGTAGTGATCGAGATAATGCTGAAGAGTCTCGTCGCCCTTATGCGGCATGGTCAGATACCCGGGAAGGATGTCGTAGAGCGTCGGAATGTCAGTGGAGCCTTGGATCGAAGCGTGACCGCGCAACGCCAGAATCCCGCCGCCCGGCCTGCCAATGTTTCCAAGTAACAATTGCAGAATCGCAGCTGTGCGAATGATCTGCACGCCCTTCGAATGCTGCGTCCAACCTACTGCATAGCAAACCGCGGCGGTCCGCTCCGGTCCTGAGGCGGCCGCGAGCGCATGCGCGACCTTGTGAAAAAGATCAGGCGGAATACCGCAGACTTTCTCCACCATCTCGGGTGTATAGCGGGAGAAATGCCGTTTTAATTTCTGAAAAACACATTGCGGGTCTTGTAACGTGAGATCGCGCTCCGGGCGACTCAGATCGCCGCCTCTGTAAAGCCAACTGCCTCCTTCGTAAGCGCGCTTTTCTTCATTCCAGCCCGAGAAATACCCATCGCCGGTGTCCTCAGGGTCGCGATAATCGTCGGACAAGATGCACGAGGCGTTCGTGTAATGAACGACGTACTCGCGAAAGAACAGGTCATATTCAATCAAGTGATTGATGAGTCCGCCGAGAAATACGATGTCAGTGCCGGCGCGGATCGGCACCCATATGTCGGCCAGCGCACTCGTGCGCGAGAAGCGTGGATCGACATGGATGATCGTGGCGCCCTGCTCCTTCGCTTTCATCACCCAGCGAAAACCGACCGGGTGCGCTTCGGCCATCGAGGAACCTTCGATCAGAATGCAATCTGCATTCGCCAAGTCTTGCTGCGCGGTTGTGGCTCCGCCCCGGCCG
>Ga0193747_1000499_pt1 | contig 12870 bp, 10 predicted proteins | sample L1m2metaG_FD_143048 | JGI IMG/M metagenome (GOLD analysis project Ga0193747, IMG submission 143048) | Soil microbial communities from a riparian zone of the East river system, Colorado, United States - L1m2 | ecosystem: Environmental > Terrestrial > Soil > Riparian zone | place: USA: East River...
TTGCGCGGTAAGCCGATGCGCGGGATCAAGAGCGAGGGCATGGTGCTGTCGCGCAAGGAGCTAGGCCTCGGAGACGAGCACGAGGGGATCCACATCCTCGACCCGAAGCTGCCCGTCGGCGCGCTCCTTCGTGAAGTGCTGGGCGAGACCATCCTCGCCCTCGAGCTTCAGCCCAACCGCCCGGATTGCCTTGGCGTCGTGGGCATCGCGCGCGAGGTCGCGGCCCTGCTCGGCACTATCCTCAGAGAACCGCCGGTAGAGCGACTCGGCGGGAACGCGCCGAAGGGTCTCGACGTCCGGATCGAAGATGACGCTGCGTGCCCGCGCTTTGCGGCAGCGCTGCTGACGGGCGTGCGCATCGGTCCCTCGCCCGCATGGATGCAGGCCCGCCTCGTCGCGGCCGGCATGCGGCCGATCGACAACGTCGTCGACATCACGAACTACGTCATGCTCGAGCTCGGTCAGCCCCTTCACGCCTACGACCAACGCAAGCTGCGTGGCGGCGTCCTCGTCGCGCGTCAGGCTCGGCGGGGTGAGTCGCTCCGCACGCTCGACGGCGTCGAGCGCGTCCTCCCCGAGGGAACCCTGGTGATCGCCGATGCCGAGCGGGCGTTGGGCGTCGCCGGCATCCTCGGCGGCGAGGACTCCGAAATCCGCGACGACACGACGACCGTTGCGCTCGAGTGCGCCTCATTCGAGCCGCGCGGGATCGGTCGGACCGCGACCAAGCTCGGCCTCCACGGCTCGTCCGGGAGCGCGGCGGCACGCCGTTTCTCGCGTGGATCGCTATCCGAACCCGCGACCGCGAGTGAACGTGCGGATGCGCTTTTCCGACGTGCCGCGCGTGATGGGGATCGAGATCGATCCCGCCGAGACGCTCGATATCCTGCGGCGCCTTCAGTTCACAGCGGCCGCCGACGGCGACACGCTCGTGGCGACGCCACCGATAGTCCGAACCGACATCGCGATCGCGGAGGACATCGTCGAGGAGGTCGGCCGCATCGCCGGCTACGACCGCCTGCCGACGCGCGTCCCCGACGGCCCGCTGCCGCTCGCGGAGCGGCATCCGCTCGAGGAATTCCGCGAGCGCGCGCGAGACGGCCTTGTCGGATTCGGTGTTCAGGAGATCGTGTCGTACTCGCTCATCGACCCGGCGTGGCTGAAGCAGCTCACGGCCGATGGGTCGTGCATCGCGCCGGAACCGTTGCGCGTCGTCAACCCCACCACGGTTGCTCAATCTGCCGCGCGGCCGACCTTGCGCGCGAGCCTTCTCGACACAGCGCGTAGAAATCTCCGGCACCGCGCTTCCGTCGCCATCTTTGAGATCGCACCTATATATCTGCCGAGGCGCGCGGACCTTCCCGAGGAGCGCTGGACGATCGGGATCTTGCTTGCGGGAAATGCGCAGCCCGCCAGGGACGGCGAGACCTGGCTGACGGCGGAGCGCCCCTTCGACGTTCGCGACCTGCAGGGGATCGTCGCCGGCCTAGAGGATCTGCTCGACGTGCGCGTCTCGGGCGAGCGGCGCGATGCGCCCGGTCTGCATCCGGGACGCAGCCTCGCCCTCGCGCACGGCGAGACGACGTACGTCATCGTCGGCCAGCTCGATCCGCGCGTCGCCGAGATGTGGGAGCTCCCGGCCGAGACGTTCATCGCCGAGATCGACCTGGCCAGCTGGCAGGAGTCGTCGCGACCGCCGCGCGTCGCCGCGCCTCCGCGGTTCCCGGCGGCGCTCAGGGACCTCGCGGTGGTGGTCGATGAGGCCACGCCGTACGGCGATGTCGAGCGTGAGATCCGCGCGGCAGGTGGCAAAGACCTCGAGTCGATCGCACTGCTTGACCTCTACCGAGGCCAGCAGACCGGTTCCGGGAAGAAGTCGTTCGCCGTGCGCCTGACGTTCCGGTCAGCCTCCGGAACGCTCGGCGAGGCCGACGTCGAGCGGCTCGTCAAACGGGTGACCGGGCGCCTGCAGCACGCTCTGGGAGCGACGATCCGCGACTAACTCCCGCATGGGAGCGGTCCGACCAGGACTGAACCGGCGCGCAGCCGGGGTGGTACCCAGATAGACTCGGCGCCTAGCGCCAGGGAGGTGTGTGAACTAGTGGAGAAACGTCACTTACGCAGAGGGCTTGCCCTCGCTGTCACCGCATCGATCGCACTCGCCGCGTGCACTCAGACGCCAACGACGGGCGGGAGCCCCTCACCGGGGGCGTCCTCGAGCGCAGCGGGCTCGTTCTCGCGCGGCCAGGGTGGGGAACTGAAGATTCTGTACTGGCAGGCGCCGACGATCCTCAACACGCATCAAGCGACCGGAACCAAGGACTATGACGCGGCGCGTCTCATTCAGGAGCCGCTCGCCTCATGGGGCGTCGACGGTAAGCCGGTCGCGAACGGTCTGGCCAAAGAGGTTCCTACCGTCGACAACAAGGGAGTCTCCACGGACTTCACGACTGTGACGTGGAATCTCGTCTCCGGACTCAAGTGGTCCGACGGCTCGGCCGTCACGGCTGACGACGTCGTCTTTACGTCGAAGTACATGGCGGACACAGACACCGCGGACCCGAACTCTGACTACATGACAGGTGTGAAGTCCGTCGTCGCGACGAGCCCAAGCGTGGTCACCGTCACGTATTCCGCTCCGACCGCGAACCCCTACCAGTTCGGAACGGGTGGCGGCAACGAGATCATGCAGAAGGCACAGTTCGAGAAGTGCCTCGGCGCGAAGGCGAGCGAGTGCCCGGAGAACCTCAAGCCGGTCGGCACCGGGCCGTACAAGCTCACCGAATTCAAGTCCGGCGACGTCGTGACCTACGAGATCAACACGAACTACCGCGACGCCAAGAAGCCGTACTTCAAGACCGTCCAGCTGAAGGGCGGCGGCGACGCGCTGTCCGCGGCGCGCGCGGTCTTCCAGACCGGCGACGTCGACTACGGATGGAACCTGCAGGTGGAAGCCCCCGTGCTCAAGGCCCTGATCCAGGGCAGCAGCAAGGGCGACTACCTCGGCAAGGCCAGCTCGAACGTCGAGCGCGTCAACGTCAACTTCGCGAACCCCGACCCGGCTCTCGGCGACAACCGCTCCGAGCCATCTACGAAGCATCCCTTCTTCAATGGCCCCGACGGCCTCATCGTCCGGCAGGCTCTCGCCATGGCCTCAGACCGCGCGACCATCGGTGACCAGCTGTATGGCAACGGCCTGACGGGCACCTCCACGTGCAATCAGCTCCTGGGCAATGACGACTGGACCTCGAAGAACACAGCGAGCATGAGCGTGTGCAAGTTCGACCCGGCCGCCGCCAACAAACTGCTTGACGACAACGGCTGGGCGAAGGGATCCGACGGCGTCCGTGCCAAGGGTGGCATCAAGCTGAACGTCCTCTTCGCCACCACGGTCAACGCCCTGCGCCAGAAGGAGCAGGACATCCTGAAGGCCAACTGGGAGGCCGTGGGCTTCAAGGTCGAGCTCCGCTCGATCGCCGGCGGCGTGTTCTTCTCGAACGCGGCCGACGGCGCGAACCGCTTCTACTACGACCTGTCGATGTTCACGAACGGCTCGACGCCCGACATCACGGGCTACATGGCCGGCTGGACGACCAAGCAGATCGCCCAGAAGTCCAACAACTGGAACCAGAACAACTACCACCGGTACTCCAACCCGGCGTACGACGCGATCGTCGAACAGATGCGCACGACCACGGACCAGACGAAGCTGAACCAGCTCGGGATCCAGGCCAACGACATCCTCATCAAGGACGTCGTGGTCATCCCGCTGGTGAACCGCTTCCAGGTGGCCTCTGGGAAGAGCAAGGCCCTTCAGGGAACGAACCTGAACCCATGGGACTCTGAGATGTGGAACATCGCGGACTGGTACAAGACGCCGTAAGCACGGACTAACGACGGTGTACGGTAGTGCGGTGGAAGACCTCCACCGCACTACCGACACCAGCCTCGATGGGGTGAGGTGGCCGTAGCGTGGGGCGATACATCATTCGACGGTTAGTGATCGCGATTCCGACCTTGCTCGTCATCAGCTTCGTCGTGTACGCCATCCTCGCTCTCGCGCCCGGCGACCCCCTCAGTCAATTCGCGAACAACCCCAACGTGCCACCCGAGGTACGCGAGAGGATTCGCGAATCGCTCGGGCTCAATCAGCCCTGGCACGTCCGATATGTGAAGTGGCTGCTGGCGTTGGTTAAAGGCGATTTCGGCTACTCATTCATGAGCCACCTGCCCGTGATCAACCTGCTCATCGAACGACTGCCCAACACCCTCGCGGTGGTCGGCGTCGCGTACATCCTCGGTATCGCTCTGGCGGTCCCGATCGGGATGATCTCCGCGGTGAAGCGCTACTCGATCTTCGACCACCTGGCGACCACCTTCGCGTTCATCGGTTTCTCGGTCCCGACGTTCTTCACCGGTCTCCTGCTGATCATCCTGTTCAGCATCAACCTGCACTGGTTCCCATTCATCTACGACTCGACCTTGAAGGTGAAGGACTTCGGATCGTTCATCGATCAGATGAAGCAATCGATCATGCCGATCATCGTGCTCGCGTTGTTCGACACGGCGACGCTGGCACGGTATATCCGCGCCGAGATGCTCGAGCACCTTCCGCTTGATTACGTCCGGACGGCACGCGGCAAAGGCATCGCGGAGCGGCTCGTCGTGATCCGGCACGTTCTCCGAAACAGCCTCATCCCGGTCGTGACCCTGGTCGCCCTCGGTGTTCCGGCGGTGTTCGCCGGCGCGATCGTCACCGAGCAGATCTTCCGCGTACCGGGGATCGGCGAGCTGCTCATTCGCTCGATAAGCGACAGCGACACGCCCGTCGTCGCCGCGATCGTGTTCCTGTTTGCGGTCCTCGTCGTCCTCTTCAACCTGATCGCCGACGTGATGTACGCCGTCCTCGATCCCCGGATCAGGTACGCCTAGTGGCCACCACCGCCAACGTAAGGAAGATGCCGATGGCCGCGACGGCGGACATGATGCGGCCACCTCGGTCGCTCTGGAAGGACGCCTGGTACCAGTTCCAACGGCACACGCTCGCGATGGCGGGAATGGTGACGCTCATCATCCTGATCCTCGGCACGACGCTCGGGCCGTTCATCTACACGACCCCGATCAACGTGATCGATTTCTCGCGGGCCATCGAGGGTCCATCCCTAGCGCATCCGATGGGCACCGACGACCTCGGTCGCGACCTGCTCGCCCGAATGCTCTGGGGCGGCCGCGTGTCGATCGCCGTCGGTATCACCGCCGTAGTCCTTGCGATCACGCTGGGGACGGCGTTCGGCGCCCTGGCCGGCTACTTCAAGAAGCTCGACAACCCGCTTATGCGCGTGACCGACCTCTTCCTGTCGCTCCCGATCCTGCCCCTGCTCCTCATCATCATTTTCCTTTTCCGCGACACCCTGCGAAAGCTCTTCGGGCCGGAGGTCGGCATCTTCCTCATGATCGTGACTGTCATCGGGATCCTCACCTGGATGCCGGTCGCGCGGCTCGTGCGCGCGAACTTCCTCTCGCTGAAGAACAAGGAGTTCGTCGAGGCCGCGCGGACCGTCGGCGCTACCGATGCCAGGATCATCACGAAGCACATCCTTCCGAACGTGCTCAGCTCCGTGCTCGTTGCCGCGACGCTCGGAGTCGGCGGCGCGATCATTCTCGAATCGACGCTGTCGTTCCTCGGCCTGGGCTTTCCGTCCGACGTCCCGACGTGGGGACGGCTGCTCTTCGACGCGCAGAACTATCTGGATCTCGCGCCGCATCTCGCTATCTTCCCGGGTCTCGCGATCTTCCTGACCGTCCTCTCCGTCAACTACATCGGTGACGGTCTCCGGGACGCGCTCGATCCTCGCAAGGGCGGCTGAGCCGGGGACGGCGCTCGCCGGCAAGCGCCTCCCGCGCGACTTCTACGCCCGACCGACGCTCAGAGTGGCCCGCGATCTCCTCGGTAAGGTCCTTGGTCTGGAGACGCCGGGCTCAACCAAGATGGCGCGGATCGTCGAGGTGGAGGCGTACCTTGGCGTGCGCGATCCGGCCTCGCACGCGTATCGGGGGCCGACGCCGCGGACCGCGCCGATGTTCGGACCTCCCGGAAGGAGCTACGTGTATTTCGTCTACGGCATGTACTACTGCCTCAACATCGTGACCGAGAGCGACGGCGTCGCCGGCGCGGTCCTGCTGCGGGGCGCCGAGCCGCTCGCGGGCTTCGACGACGCCGAAGCCCGTGCGCTTGCGGGCCCGGGAAAGCTCGCTCGCGCTTTCGGCCTCACGACCGAACACACGAATCTCGATCTGGTGCGCTCCGTGCTGACGGTCCGTGACGCACCGCCGGTCCCGCCGGCGCGCGTGGTGCGATCGGTCCGCGTCGGCCTGAACGATCACGCGACGACGAGCAAGCCCTGGCGCCTATATGTGCGCGGGTCGAGCGGAGTCTCCCGGCCTTGAACGACGCCGCGCTGGCTCGCCTCGAGCTGCCCGCGGTGCGCCGCCTTGTCGCGGAGCGGACCGCGTTCGCGCCTGGGCGCGAGCTCGCCGAGGCGCTCTTCCCGACGACGGACCTTCGTGAGGCGGAGCGTCTCCAGGACGAGACGGCAGCGGCGCGGGATCTCATGCGCAGGAGCCCATCGAGCGGCCTGCGCGGCGCGCGCGACATCCGCGACCCGCTTCGGCGGGCCAAGCTCGGGGGGACGCTCGATCCGGTCCAGCTCATCGCCGTGGCGGACACGATCCGCGCCGCAGAGCATCTGTTCGCGGACGTCCGTCCGTACCCGCCGCTCGCCGCGCGCGCCCGCTTCGCGCGGCCTCCGGGCGATGTCGCCGCCGCGATCGAGAACGCGATCGGCGCGACCGGTGACGTCCTCGATCGGGCGAGCCCGCGGCTCGGGTCGCTGCGCGGAAACCTGCGTGCGGCGCAGGCTCGTCTCCAGCAACGCCTCGACGGCCTCGTACGTTCGCCGGATCTGCTCCGGCTGTTGCAGGACCCGATCGTCACCCAACGCGGTGGCCGGTACGTCGTGCCGGTGAAGGCGGAGCACCGCGCCGCGGTCAAAGGGATCGTTCACGACCAATCCGCAAGCGGGCAGACCGTCTTCATCGAGCCGCTCGAGATCATGGAAGCGAACAACGCGTTGCGCGAGGCCGAGCTCGCCGAACGGCTCGAGGTCGAGCGGATCCTCGATGAGCTCTCGCGACGAGTCGAGAAGTCCAACGATGACCTCGAGGCCATGACGACCGCGCTCGCTGCCCTCGACCTCGTCATCGCGAAGGCTTTGTACGCGGACGCGCTGCAGGCGACCCGTCCCGAGCTGAATAGCGATGGCGTTCTCGACCTCGTCGATGCGCGTCATCCGCTCCTCGTGGAGCAGGGGACCGTCGTCGGTGTCGACGTCCGGCTCGGTGATGAGTTCCGCGTGCTCGTCGTGACCGGCCCGAACACCGGCGGCAAAACGGTGACCCTCAAGACCATCGGCTTGCTCACCGCGATGGCGGCGTGCGGTCTCGCGATCCCCGCCGACCGCGGGCGCGTGCCCGTCGTGCGCCGCATCTTCGCCGACATCGGGGACGAGCAATCGATCGCGCAATCGCTGTCCACGTTCTCTTCGCACCTGCGCAACGTCGTGACGACGCTGGCCGAGGCCGAGCGGGGCGACCTTGCGCTCCTCGATGAGGTCGGCGCCGGGACCGATCCGGACGAGGGGGCGGCACTCGCGATGGCCGTGCTCGAAACGCTCCTCGAGCGCGGCGTGCTGGTCGCCGCAACCACCCACTACCCGGAGCTGAAGGCTTTCGCGCTCAACACCCCCGGCGTTCGCAACGCGAGCATGGAGTTCGACTCAAACACGCTTCGTCCCACGTTCCGACTCCACATCGGACTCCCCGGCGCGTCGAACGCGTTCGCGATCGCCGAGCGCCTTGGTTTGGACAAGAGCGTGCTCGCGCGCGCGGACACGCATCTCTCCGAGCTCCATCGCTCTCTCGAGCGCACTCTGCTCGAGGCGGAACGACAGCGCACGGAGCTCAGCTCGGCGCTGGAGGAGGCGCGCGTCTCCGCGGCAGATGCGGCGAACGCGACCGCTGGAGCCGCCCGCGAGGCCGACCGCGTCCGCGACGAGGCGCAACGGGCGCTGCGCCGGGCGCGCGCGGAGGCCGACGAGCTCCTCCTGCAGGCGAGGCGCGCGCTGCGACAGGCCGAGGAAGCGCGCGACCGCGCCGCCAAGCGGAACCTCGTCGATGATGCGCGCGCTGCGCTCGCCGAGGCCGAGACGGCGCGCGCCGCCGCCACCACGCCGCACGCGGCGCCGATCACGGTTCCGATCGCCGTCGGAGCGCCGGTCTTCGTCGAGGGCGTCGCCGAGCCCGGCACCCTGCTCGCGATCGACGACCGCGGCATGGCGGACGTGGCCGCCGGTGCCTTGCGTCTGCGGGTGCCGGCGACCCAGCTGCGGCCAGCGCCGGAGTCGACCGAGGCCCCGATCCGGTCCGATCGCCCGCTCATCCAGGGATCGGCCTCGAGCGTTCCGCTACAGCTTGATATCCGAGGTGCGCGACCTGATGAGGCGATCGAGGTGCTCGACCGCTATCTCAACGACGCCGCCGTGGCCGGTGTCGGTCGCCTCCGCGTCATTCACGGAAAGGGCACCGGCGCGCTGCGTACGGCGATACGCGCCGCGCTTGCCGGCCATCCCCTCGTCCGGGCCCACGAGCCGGCCGGCCCCTCCGAAGGGGGCGACGGCGCCACGATCGTCACGCTCTAGCCGAACCCCCTGAACCCTGCTCCCACCGGGCCGGTATCGGAGCCAGGTGGGCGGATATGTAGCGCGGCGCCTCTTGATCGCGATCCCGACGCTGCTCGTCATCAGCTTCGTCGTGTACGCGATCCTCGCGCTCGCCCCCGGCGACCCGTTGGGGCAGTTCGCGGCCAACCCGAATGTCCCGCCCGAGGTGCGCGAGAGGATCCGCGAGTCGCTCGGGCTGAACCAGCCATGGCACATCCGCTACGTGAAGTGGCTCCTCGCGTTGCTGCGCGGTGACTTCGGGTACTCGTTCGGAAGTCACTCGCCGGTCGCGGGTCTGCTGGTCGAACGCCTCCCGAACACGCTTGCCGTCGTCGGCGTCGCCTACGCCCTCGGACTTCTTCTCGCTCTCCCGATCGGCATGATCTCCGCGGTGAAGAGGTACTCGCTCTTCGACCACGCTGCGACGACCTTCGCGTTCATCGGTTTCTCGGTGCCGACGTTCTTCACGGGCCTTCTGCTCATCATCGTGTTCAGCATCAACCTTCGGTGGTTCCCGTTCATCTATGACTCGACCGTGAAGGTGAAGGACTTCGCCTCGTTCGTGGAACAGCTGAAGCAATCGATCATGCCGATTGCCGTCCTCACGCTCTTCAACACCGCGGGTCTCGCGCGATTCATCCGCGCGGAGATGCTCGAACATCTCCCCCTCGAGTACGTGCGGACCGCGCGCGCCAAAGGCATCAGCGAGCGGCTCGTCATCTTGAGGCACGTCCTGCGCAACAGCTTGATCCCGGTGGTGACGCTCGTCGCTCTCGGCATACCGGCGGTCTTCGCCGGCGCGATCGTGACCGAGCAGATATTCCGAGTACCCGGGATCGGCGAGCTCCTCGTTCGTTCGATCGGGACCAGCGACACGCCCGTGGTCGCGGCGATCGTCTTTCTGTTCGCGGTCCTCGTCGTTCTCTTCAACCTGATCGCCGACGTGCTCTACGCGGTTCTCGATCCCCGCATCCGTTACGCGTAGACCCCGCTAGAACACTCGGCGCATCTCGGTCCCGATCGCCGCGAGATCCCGAACGAGCGCTGCGCGATCGCGTTCGATCAATCCGAGGTCGGCCAGCGTCATCGCCAGATTCGGGTGAGGCTCGATCTCCCGGGGCGCGGCCCAGCGCACCTCGCTGCCCTCCTCTGCGTGGGGCGTTCCATCGACAGCACCGGCGCGGAAGACATGAACGAGAAAGTGAAAACGGCCCGGGGGCGCGCTGCGCACGTCGTACAACGCGGCGGGCCGCAGATCTGTGGCGCGATAGCCCGTCTCCTCGAAGAGCTCGCGCCGCGCGGCGTCCTCCAGACGCTCGTCCCGCTCGACAGCGCCGCCCGGCAGAAGCCACGCGTTCGCGAACGGACCGGAGGTCTGCTTGACGACGAGGATCCGACCCGCGTCGTCGACGCACGCGACGACCGCGCTGACCCGGGGCCCAGCGGCGCGCGCTACGGAGTCTTCTTGGGGGTCGGGTACGGCGGCAACGTGCCGATCGGGAATGAGATGGTCGGTGTCGGATTGGGCGTGCGCGTTGGCACGGGCGTGCGCGTCGGCGTGGGCGACGGGGTCGGGCACGGATCCAGGCCGACGAGATTCCAGGTGTATCGCCCGTAGGTATGTTTGCCGGCCATCGCGTCGCGAATCCACTGGTCCGTATATCGCTGGAAGGCGGCGGGCGCGCGCGTATCCTTGATGCTCATCGCCACCTTCGCGGTCCCGTCTGGTTGCGCACAACCCGCGACGAACCAGTCGTCGGCCTTCGCCGGCTCGGTGCCCTTGATGAACCACTCGGTCATGGAGAACGGCGATAGCCCTGAGGGTGCGAGACCAGAGCCGTATCCGCCGTAGGCACCGGGAGCCGAGACCACTGTCCCGCTCACGACGTTGGCCGGTCGTGACCAATCCGAAGCGGGCGTGTCCGCGAGAGCTTCCTTCATGTAGTCGCGCCAGAGCTGGCCCGGGCCGGTAGCACTCGCGAAGTCGACCGTGCTCATCCTCTCGCCGTTCGAGTTCCCCATCCACACGCCGGTCACCAGGGTCGGGACGTAACCGACCGAGTAGACGTCCTTCAGGTTGTCGGTCGTGCCCGTCTTCAGCGCCGCGACGCGGCCGATGTTCGTCCACGAACCGAAGATGAAGTCTTTCGACGGCTGGGTGGTGTCCTTGAGGATGTCGGTCATGATCCACGCGATCCCGGCGTCGAGCGCGCGCTTCTGTTCGTAGTCCTTGTGCTCCCACACCAGATTCCCGCGTGAGTCCTCGACCTTGAGGATATAGGTCGGCGTCACCCGCATGCCCATATTCGCGAGCACGCCATACGCGCTCGCCATGTCGACGAGGTGGACTTCCTTGGCGCCGAGCGTGAGCGAGAGACCGATGGTCGTGGGATCGATTGGTGTCGTGATGCCCATGTCGGACGCGGTCTGGATCGTGTCCTCGATGCCGGAGTACTCCGCGAGGAACTTCACAGCTGGGACATTCCGCGACTCGCGGACGGCCTGCCTCATGGTGACCGGGCCGTGGTACTGGAGGTCTGCGTTCTCCGGGCAGTACCCGCACGCTGATGGGCTCATGCGGGTCGGGTCGGCCTTACCGCCGAAGTCCGTGCGTGCGTCCAGGACGACGGTGGCGGCCGTCGCGCCCTTCTTGAGCGCGGTGACGTAGTTGAACATCTTGAACGACGATCCCGGCTGACGGAGGCCGATGCCCGCCACGTCGAACTGGCCCTGCACCCGCGGGTCATCACGGTTGTTGTAGTCCACGGAGCCGACGTACGTCAGGACCTCGCCGGTCCGGGGATCGATCGACACGAGCGCGGCGTTCCACACGTTGCGGTTGTGCAGCTTGTCGACCCACTCGCGGACCTGCCGCTCGCCGATCTCCTGCTTGGTCATGTCGAGCGTCGTCGTGACGCGGTACCCGCCCCGCGATACCGCGGCCTCGTCCCCGCCGAGGATCTGCGCGAGCTGGTTACGTACCTGGAAGACAAAGTGCGGCGCCTTGATGGTCGCGACCGGCGCCTCGGCGACCTTGATGGACTCGGCGCCCGCGGCGTCGGCCTGGTCCTGCGTGATGGCGCCGGTGTCGACCATCTGATTGAGGACGTAGAGACGACGCTCCTGAGCCCGGTCGGCGTTCTCCGCTTGCGTGGGGTCGAGGATCGAGGGCGACTGCGGCAGACCGGCGAGGAGAGCGGCCTCCGCCAGCGTGAGGTTCGAGAGGTCCGATTTCCCGAAGTACGTTTGGGCCGCGGCCTTCACGCCGTAGGCCTGGTTGCCGTAATAGATCTGGTTGAAGTAGAGCTCGAGGATCTGCTTCTTCGAATAGGTGTTCGTCACCTCGACGGCGAGGATCGCCTCGCGGATCTTTCGCTTCAGAGAGACCTCGTCGCCGACGATGCGTCGCTTGACGAGCTGCTGCGTGATCGTCGACGCGCCGCCCTGCCCGCTGCCACGACCGGTCACGTCGGAGAAGACCGCGCGGACGATTCCGACGACGTCGACGCCGGGATTCGTCCAGAAGCTCTTGTCCTCCGCCGCGACGGTCGCGTCGATCAGGACCTGCGGGATCTCGTCGTAGCTCACGACCTCGCGGTTCTCCTCTGAGAATTGGTACAGGAGCTGCGCGCCGGTCCGGTCATAGACCTTCGTCGATTGCGCGAGTGGATCCTTCGCGAGGTCCTGCGGGGAGGGAAGGTCCGCGGTGAAGAACGCCAAGGCCGCGCCGCCGCCCAGCACAAGGAGCGCCCCGGTCGCGATGATGAGGGCGAAGAGTCCCGACGGCAGTGCGAGGCGCCAACCGCTGAACGCTCCGCCGCTCCGGCGCTTCGAGCGATATGTGCCGCGCCGGAGCGCGTGGTCATGCGTGGTCTTCGAACGGGCGATGCGTTCATGGTACCCGCCGCCGAACGTATCCTTGGACCGTGCCGACACGTCCATCACAACGCGAACTCGATGAATTCCTCACGCGTGGCGTCAGCGATGTGAGCGTTCTCGGCGATCTGCGCTCCGCTCTCGCCTCAGGCGAGCGTCAGTTGCGTATCAAGCAGGGCTTCGACCCGACGCACGCGAATCTTCACCTCGGCCACGC
>Ga0193747_1000500_pt1 | contig 12855 bp, 15 predicted proteins | sample L1m2metaG_FD_143048 | JGI IMG/M metagenome (GOLD analysis project Ga0193747, IMG submission 143048) | Soil microbial communities from a riparian zone of the East river system, Colorado, United States - L1m2 | ecosystem: Environmental > Terrestrial > Soil > Riparian zone | place: USA: East River...
GTCGGGACGAACGCGACCGCGACACCTACGGTTGCGATCAGCTTCTAACCCGCATTTCTCACGCCGCTTGATCGAGTGCTGCGGCGGGTTGACTTCAACGGTACCACAACCGACGGCGGTCATTTGGGCATGACTTCCCGCCCGCTGCGGCGGGTGGGTCGGATTGGTTCGTGGTGCATGTGGTGTGGATGTTCTCCTGTGGGCCGAGGGTTCAGCGGGCCGCGCTGTCGAGCGCGGCCCATGCTATTCGAAAGACGTCGGTGTAGGGAAAGGCCGATGCCATCGAGAATTTGATCCTGCGGACGCTGATGCGGACCTGGGCACCGATTTTGAGCAGCTTGAGCCGGATGGTTCCGCAGGTGGCGTCGGCGAAGCGGGTCGTGGCGAGAGCAATGCGGCGCAGCGCGCTGATCAGGACATAGGCCATGGAGGACAGCCAGAGCCGCAACTGGTTGGCGCGCATGGTGCCGGTGGAGGTTCTGTCGGCGAACAGATCGAGCTGACATTCCTTGATGCGGTTTTCCATCTCGCCGCGGGCGCAATAGAGCTTCTCGTAGAGCGCGCGGGGTTGATACTGGTCGGCTTGCAGCGAGGTGACGACAAAGCGCGGATTGGCCCGGCCTTCCAGTGTCGCCAGGTCGATGTCGCCGACCCTGATGGATTTCTTCTTGCGCCGGGGCTTTGTCGCGCTCTCACTTTCGGCTGTGGACGGGATCATCCACTCGGCCTTGCCGACGACACGGCGTTGCCGGCTCCAGCTCTTGCGCGTCCTGTACTGGAAGTCCTTGAAGCGCCGGGCCGGCTTGCCGCTCTGGCGGTTCTCCTCGGCCGCCTCGGCAAGCTCGGCCGCGATCTCGGCGATCAGCCTGTCGTTCTTGGCCAGTCCGAACAGATAATCGACGTCGTTCTGTTCGCACCACGTCATCAGGTCGTCGCGTGTGAACCCCGAATCCGCCCGCAGCAGAATCCGGACCCGGGGCCAACGCTCGCGGATCCGCGCAACGATCCGCGCCACCTCTTCGACCGAGCCCGCGCTGGCGTCGATGTCGGCCCGACGCAGCCTGGCGCAAAGCAGGTGCCGCCCGCAAAAAATATACAGCGGCAGGTAACAATAGGATTTGTAGTAGCCATGGAAGAAGCGGCCCTCCTGCTCACCGTGCAACGGATCGTCGGTGGCATCGAGATCGAGGGTGATCTGGCTCGGCGCCGTCCGGTGCGCCTCGACAAACAGATCGACGAACAGTCGGTCCACTGCCTCCGCATCGTAGCTGATCTTGTGGTAGCGCGATGGTTCCGGCTTCGACAATTCCAGCCGGTTCAACGTCGACTTGCCGGCCACTGCGGCGCAGTCCGCGCGCCGCGCCTCAAGCTTCCCCGCCAGCACCGCCATCAATGGATCGTGGCGCAGCGTCTCATGATCGTTGAGGTCCTCGTAACCGAGCGCGATGGCGAATATCCGCTGCCCGACCAGCGTCGCGACAGAATGCTCGACCTGCGCCTGCGATCGACGATCGACAAAGCACGATGCCAGCCGATCCACCATCCTGATCGCCCGATCCGTCGCGCCCAGCAGCAGCGCCCCCGCATCCGACGTGATCGCGCCACCGTCAAACGCCGCGACCACCTGACGGCCTTCGACGGCTTCAAATCCAAAAATATCCGGCGTACACTCTGTCTGCATCGGGGCTCTCCTCGAATCAGCAAGAAGTCGTTCTCGCAAAACAACTTTCGCTGATTCGGAGCCCCGATGCGCTTAAACTCTGTGAGATATGCGGGTTAGCCGTCTTCTGGATGACGTTCCGCTATTAAACAGCGATGGGATCAAGATGCAGGCAGTACCCAAGATGCGCGTCAAAGAGTGACAGCGAACGTTCTGCCGAGTTCGATTTTTTAAGAAATCGAGCGGGTACGAAGGTTATCGGGACAACAACTGGGAGCTGGAACTTTAAATCCGCTTGAAACCATCGCTGTTTAATAGCGGAACGTCTCTCCGTGCAGGTTGTTGGCTTCTCACACCTAAGAGGAGAAATTTAATGACCAAACTAAAACTTCTTGCCGCGGTTGCAGTGCTTTCAACCATTATGGTCGCGCCAGCAATGGCACAGCAAGCATATCACCGAGGCTACGACGGTTACCGCGACCGTGGACCGGTTGACGCCGCCGCTGGCATAGCTGGAGCAGTAGTCGGACCAGCCGCCGCTATTGCGACAGCACCGTTCCGCGGTTCATATGCATACGATAACGGCTACGGTTACGATAACGGCTACGGTTACGATGACGGGCATGCCAGGCGCAACGGCTTCGTCTGTCAGCCGGGAACCTGGTTCCGTGGCGAAGACGGTCGCCGACACCTCTGCCAGTAAGCGTCATCGCAATAAAAGGCGGCTCGAAAAGGCCGCTTTTCCACATCGATCGTGACCAATCTACTCGCCGTGTTTAAATGCCTAAAAGCAAACCAAAATCTACCGGCCCAATGACAATGCAACCCCTCGAGCGCGGCTCGATAAACCCGACACAAGGGTTGCCTAACATGCCGACTGTGGGAAAGGCGGCGATGGCGCCGCAACCGAAACAACAGCCAACAAGGGCGGAAGCAGTCCGCGCGGCCAAAGCGAGAATCACGCTGAGGGACGCCCTGCGGAAGCAGCGGGATGCCCAAAAGGGTTAGTTTCTGGAATCGACTTCCTGATTCAGGTTGTGAAGGTAAGACAGCCCCTCCACCGTCAAGCGGTGTTCGTCTTTTTCGCCCTCGATGCACATTTTCATCAGATGCTCGGAAAGCCGTTCACGGGCACCCTTGGTCTCGGACCGGTCTGCAAGAGCGCTATAAATGATCAGCGCGCGATCAACGGGTAGACTATTCATCGACTTTCCCTCTGTCTGGTTCGAGCCTCTGAATAGGTAAGGCCCATTGCTCGGTATCGTTCCGTGAAAATAGGCGCAATTTTTTGGAGCGAATAAGCTGGGTCTATTTGGAAGAGGAGCAGGCGAACAGCAAGTTGCAACCTATTGTGCCGATCCGAATTGCATCCGAAAGCTACGGAGCCAACGCGCGATTGTACCGACGATCAAGGCGCGCTATCGACATGAATCATGCAGCGATTTCTTGGTGGCGAAAGGGAATTCTCTACCAAATTTATCCAAAGTCGTTTCAGGACTCGAATGACGACGGAAACGGCGATCTGCCCGGAATCATCAAGCGTATGCCCTATCTCTTCGATCTCGGCGTCGATGCGGTCTGGCTGTCGCCGATTTTTCCGTCGCCCATGGCCGACTTTGGCTATGACATCTCCAACTATCTGGACGTCGATCCGATATTTGGCACGCTGGACGATTTCGATACGCTGGTCGCTGCGGCGCATGCGAGCAATCTGAAGGTCATTCCCGATCTGGTACCGAACCATACATCCGACCAGCACCCCTGGTTCATCGAAAGTCGAAGCTCACACGATAATCCGAAGCGCGACTGGTATCTCTGGTGCGAGCCGCGCGCTGACGGGACTGCCCCAAACAACTGGATGTCCGAATTTGGCGGCAGCGCCTGGAAATACGACGCCGGCACAAAGCAATACTATTATCACGCCTTCCTGCGAGAGCAGCCCGATCTGAACTGGCGCAATCCGGCAGTGCGTCCGGCGATCTACGATGTCATGCGTTTCTGGCTTCGGAAGGGTGTCGATGGCTTTCGCGTCGATGTACTCTGGCATTTGATCAAGGATTCTGAATTCCGCGACAATCCGCCCAATCCGAATTTTCGTCCGGGCCGGCCACCGCACGAGGCGTTGCTGCCTCTATATTCCACGGATCGACCAGAGATACTGGACGTGGTCACGGAGATGCGGCGCGTGGTCGATGAGTTCAGAGACCGCGTGCTAATCGGTGAAATCTGTCTGCCGGTCGATCGGCTGGTCGCTTACTACGGCAAGGACCTGTCCGGGGCGCATCTGCCATTTAATTTCGCGCTGCTGTCCGCGCCTTGGAACGCGCGTTCAATTGCGAAGCTGATCGGCGATTATGAGAGCGCGTTGCCGGCCGCTGCGTGGCCTAACTGGGTCTTGGTCAATCACGACCGTCCGCGCGTCGCAAGCCGGGTGGGGCAGGCCCAAGCGCGCGTCGCTGCGATGCTGTTGCTGACGTTGCGGGGAACGCCGATGCTGTACGATGGCGACGAAATCGGCATGCAACAGGTCGCCATTGCGCCAGATCAGGTAGCGATCCGTTCGAGAAAAACGTCCCGGGGATCGGCATCGGACGCGACGGTTGTCGCACGCCCATGGAATGGAATGCCGAGGCTCATGGTGGGTTTACCACCGGCGAGCCCTGGTTACCGGTTGGGAACGACTACGTCCACGAGAATGTGGCGAATCTCTTCACGGAAATCCGTAAGTTCATCTAGGCTGTAGAGACGCTCGACGCGGGGATCGACGGTGGTCATTGAATCGGGCTTGCGCCTTTTACGGCGCGAACGCGAGTAAATCGCGATCATATTAGCCGCCGCCAGAGCCCTCAGCGGCATGTACGCCACACGAGCAACAGACGGCATCGCAGCCACCTATGTCGAGGGCGAGAGCGTATGCTCGCAGATCATGAAATGACTACGACGATGCTCTCGGTCGCGGCACACATCAGGCAGGCGTAAGTGCGCAAATCGAAGCCCGGCTTATCCGGTTCAAGACGCGAAAGGATCATCGGAGACTCGCAGTCCGCACAGAACGGACGCTCGCTGGTAGGTTTGCCATGGAAAAACGAAGGGACGGAACGATTGAGCATAACACGCTTCCCCTGGTTGGGCGGGAGCGCAACACACTCTCAGTCACCGATAGATGCCTTGGACGGGGCGGTGATGGTACCAACATGCGCCTCGGGGTTACCGAGACTCTGATCAATATTGCTCACTTTTAGAAATTTGGCAGTGGCGTCAACTATCGTCGCAGGGCGGAACGCTTCGGGATATTGGGCATTGGTTCAGTTGGAGGTGGCCGATGCCACATTATTATTTCGATATCAAAGACGGTCATAGGCTCGTGGACCCGTCAGGACTAGACTTCAAAAATGATGACGCCGCCATCGCCAAGGCGAAGGTGATCGCTATCGGAGTTTCTCTCGACAAGCCCTCAGTCGATCCGAAGCGGCATATTGCTGTTTTAAATGGATCACGGGAGCAAATTTTCAGCGTGCCCGTTTATTCGAAACCATCAATGAGCACCACGTAGGGCATTCGAAATCAACTGGCCTTTGAGCGCACGGCAGCCTCAAGGTGGACGAACGTAATGGCACGGAAAGTCGACGAGAGCCACAATCAGACAGACGTGCGCTACATCCGCCGCCATCCTAGACATGACCGATTTCCAGTGCGGCGGCTCCGCTTGGCACACCACTACTGATCGCGGTTGCCATGATTCTGCTTGTCGTTCTGCCGTCGCCGTGGCCTATCTGACCCAATAGCTCAAAAAAATCCCTGCATGCCCGGCGCTGGTGCCTTTCTTTTAGATCGGGGTCGTTCCCTAATCATCCTCGTTTAGTTGCGGCTTCTCGTGCAAAACCGCACTCAACAGCGAATTGTGAACCTCGATGTGTCCGTTGTAATCGATCAAGCCCAGCTTGCGAAACTTGTTCATGAAATGGCTGACGCGGGATCGGGTGGTGCCGACCATCTCCGCCAATGTTTCCTGACTAATATTCGGACTGATCGGCTGCGGGCTGCCTGCCTTCCCGAAATTCGCGAGTAGCAACAGCATGCGCGCAAGCCGCCGCTCACTCGAATTGAAAAGCTGGTCGATCAGGTCCTCTTCAATCCGGCTGTTCCGGGTCAGGAGATACGCCATGAACATCTCGGAAAATTTCGGCTCGTCATGAAGGGCGGCCAACATCGCCTCTTTGGTAACAGAAGTGATCACGCTGTCGTCCATCGCCGTCGTCGTCGAGATGCGTAGCTTGTGGCCATTCATGCAGCCCTCACCAAAGAACTGTCCGGGTCCCAATATCCCGACCACCGCCTCCTTGCCCTGCTCGGACTGGACAGTCACCTTGACCTTGCCTTTTTGAATGTAAAACACCGCGCCCGCGACATCGCCTTGCTCGAACACGTGCTGATTTTTATGGAATTCCAATACCTGCTTTCCCGCGCCTACTTTGGCGAGAAAGTTTTTAGGGTCAAACATGTCCTTGTCTGGCTTCTCCACGGGAGCCTCCTTTGGCTCGACCAATTTCATCCAACTTTAGCGCGCTGAGCTGCTACCGCGCCAGTGGTATCGTACACGTTTGGGTTCACCCGGACGAGGAGAGGTGAGCCCGACTGTTCACCCCAAAGAGATTTTTTACGGTGGATTTGTCCATAGCATGAACGCTTGAGGGGCGGTGATTCATACGGATATGCTCCTCGTGAGCGCTATATCGAGCGCCGAGGCTATGAAGAACGCAGCGGTATCGGCTTCCGTGCTCCCGGCGTGAGCGTGGGCATCGGCACCGACCGCTACTGAGGAAAAAGGTCATATGCAAAAGGCCGCGGAGGAGTCCGCGGCTTTTTGGTCTAAGCGCAATCTCAAATAGCGTAGACCGATTGCGTCAGCCGTACTCAACGCCAAATGCGAAACCGCAGTAAACTGATCAAATTTGTACAAACAGCAGCAGCAGATCAGCTTGTAATGCTGCGTCTGAACCAAAATGCCGAGGTGGCACAATGAATATGTCGAGTGAAAGCCTGTTGGTTATATTGTTTGTGGGTCTCGTTGCAGGCTGGTTAGCAGGTCAAATCGTGCGAGGGACCGGTTTTGGGATCATTGGTGACCTCATTGTTGGGATTTTGGGCGCCTTTATCGGAAGTTGGTTGCTGCCTCAGCTAGGCATCCATCTCGGTACGGGAGTCATCAGTGCAATCGTGAACGCTACCATCGGTGCGATATTGCTGCTCCTCATCGTGCGACTCTTTCGGGGTGGCGGCGGATGGGGAAGTAGGTGGAGCGGCGGCTGGGGTCGGCGCTGGTAACGCATCCCACGCACAGCGGACAAACCTCCGGCGGCCGGAACCGATCGGCAGGCCGAGCGGAAAACGAAATTGGGGTCAACTTGACTGACTAAACGTGGTCTCTGATACTCATTGAGAGATTCCAAAGCCGCCCGGTACCGGCCATGGCCGCGCGGTAACCGCAGAAACGGTCAATTAGTAGGCAGTGTCCTAATTCATTTAATTTTTTGAAAGTGAGCGATATTGACCAGCGACTTTGGGACTCGGAAGAGCATGCTGGTTTCATCACCGCCCCGCATCGGCAGTTATCGGTGACAGAGAGTGCTGCATGCTCCCGCCTGTTAATCAGGAGAGCCAGCCATGTTGCGTATCCAACTCAACCAACCCAAACCCACATTTGAGCAACGCTTGACGCAGGAAGCGCACCGCGTCAAAGAGCAAGCCAAAACTCTGCCGCAGGGTAAGGAGCGCGAACTCCTATCCCGCAAGGCCCGGCAACTCGAGACCGCTTCGCACATCAGTGAGTGGCTATCGTCTCCCGGACTCCAGTCACCGAGGTAGGGAGAGCATCATGCCCCAGGCGATTCAATCGACGCCTGATCACCGAATTTACAGCAGGGCAGAGCTAACCAAAGTGCGGCGAAGTACCTCGCTCTATGCCCGCTCGTTTCCGCCCGGACCCGAACGTAATTACCATTGCCAAATTGCCTTGTCACTGCGGTCGCTGTTCACAAACGAGGCTTGGCTGGAGGCCCACACAGATCAGACGAGAGTCGCGAATTGAGAATGCAAGAATCCTCGCGCTAGCTTAAGCGAGTAAGGCCGCCTCAGCGGAACGCCCGGACCAAATACGGCGCGAGACACCGCAGCGTTCAGCCGAGCAAGCAGCAGCGGGTTTAGTCCGAAGTTTTTGAAGTCGATCTGGGGAAAACTTGGGGATTGCAGGCCCCGAAAGGGGACCAAGAAGGCCCGCCCTAACCGTCGTGTTTTTCTTTGCCTGAAAGAACAGCCCCAGCGCGGCGCTAACGCGCTGAGACTGTCGAGATGGGAAGGATTTCTCCGCAGAACGTCTGCATGGTCCATCGCCAGACAAACTAAACTACATGCAGCAGCGGTCCGATGTTTAGACCGCTTTTCTAGGTTATTGGGGGTTCCCAAGGCTCACGTTCGGAACGAATGCTGACACGCCGGATTGGTGTCCTCAGAGGTATTAGCATGCAGAAGTTTTTCTTTGATATGAAAGATGGCGTCCCGCATAGAGATACAGTTGGGATGGAATTCAAGACAAATGCAGAAGCGATTGGGCATTGCAAAGAAATTGCCCAGCACTTCCGCGACGAGAGCCTTCGCGACGACCAGGACCTTGAGATATCCGTGGTCAACGCGTTAGGACGCGAGATTTATCGTGAGTTCGTTCACCGGGAGTAACGGGACCCCACACTCCCAATTAATGCGTCCGCGACCGAACGGACAAGCGGGCAAACGGTTGTAAAATGTTGCGCATGTCGACATTTGTCTTTCATATCCGCCTCGGGCGATACGCGAGCGACCACACCGTTGATCTTCCGTACCCAGACGCTGCGCGGCAAGAAGTATCCCGTATGTGCGTTGATATGATGCGCGATATTATGGTTGAGCTGAAAACCAATCCCGAATGGCGCATGGAAGTTACTGACGAGATTGGCGAGCCTCTTTATCTGTTTCGGTTCACTACAGAGGCTTTCAAATAACCGACGGCCTCAGCGTGTCACTCGGCCGGGGCCGTTCTTTTGCGCTCTATTTCTGAAAGTGAGCAATATTGACCAGCGACTCCGGAACTCGGAAGAGCATGTTGGCTCCATCAGCGCCCCGCCATCGGCAACTATCGGTGACAGAGAGTCGGTAGTGCTCTCGCCCAACGCAGGGAAGCATCGTGTCCTCATCCCAACAATTCTTGACCGCTATTGAGCGCCCTCGCTGTTCTCGTTGCCAAACGCGGATGATGCTGGAACGCGTTTCACCGGGGCCAATTGGTTTCGAACACCGGTTGTTCGAATGCCCTAAGTGCGATCACGTTGAGATAAGCCTCATTGCATCCGACCCTTTCAAATCGAAAGCGGCCGGTTGGCTCGCTGGTGAACTCAGGACGCCGAACTGAGGGCTGATCTCAGGGGAGCAACACATGCTCGACACACAGAACCAAGGTCCACAATGCACGGCTTGCGGTTCACCAATGAAGTTGACGGCAATTGAGCCGAGCACGTCGGGCCACGACTTGCGCACATTTACTTGCCCACACTGCAAAAGAGTTCAGCGGCACATCATCGAAAGCACGATGACTGAGGCTTGGTTAGCACCAAAGGAGTAGCTGCCTCATATGCCGCGACGGGGGCTGGCGGTGCCGTGATGCCAACGTCTTCTAGATCGGCCCAGCAGCCATAATGAAGCCGTATTCATTGAACGTTACGCGAAGCTTGAGGGGGTCTAATTCCGCTTAGGCTTCTGCGTCCGTGATTCCGGATCCTTCGCAATATCATGGTACGCATCCGGTGACGGCCCCTGGTTAGGTCGTTTTTGGCGGATGGCTGATTGCGTGTGAATAGGCATCCAAGAGTGACCCCTCTACCGTAGGGTATCCTTGAGTGGATAGGCCCGTTGGGGCTCAGAGGCTGCGGCTTTTTCACAGTGAACGACGCAACGAAATCGCAACGAATTGGGTGGAACGACCGTGAACAGAACGTGACGGAATGATCTGCCGTATCAAAAAGAATCAATAACTTAGGCAATATGCACCGCGTTCGGGACGCTGGGACTGTCCACTTCAGACGGCAACGGCGAGCGAATGTCGGTAGGCCAGCAAGGTGTCGCGAGCGGATGTTGAGCGCCCCGACCGCTCCATTGACGTGTACTCAAGGGCCAGCAGCGAACCGGCGGAGGCCAGGGTAGTTGTGGGCGTAGCCCGCCAATCGCCGGGTTGCCTCAGCCAGCAGCGCGGCGGACGGTGAAAAGGCCGAGATCGAGGGGGGTGATCGGATGAATCGCTCTCCCGCTACCATCTTTCCCCACACTCCGCGGACCTTGTTGGGATATGCATGCTCCCCGAGCAACGCATTTAGGCGCCCGGTAATTTCAATCGTGACGCCCCCCGGGCGCGAGGGGTCCCGGAAGACTGTTACGGTCTCGACAAGGCATCTGATCGCCTCCGCAGCGTCGGAATCTCCGGCATTGATGCCTTTGGACAAAGCGTCTTGAAGCTCGACGAGTTGTTCCTGATAGCGCGCTAGTACCGCCGGGTGGAGCGAGATGACCCGCTTGCCCTTATCGCCGAGGACAGGAACATAGCCATAAGCCCTTCCACCTGCATTAAGACCCTGGCCGACACGACCAGCCAGACCTCTGCGCACCTTGTGGGCGTTGTCCTCGCGGTAGAGCTGACCCACGAGTCCGCGAAGCCCAACCAATACCGTATTGACCACGCCTTCGTGGACGGCTCGTATTTCGATACCTAGGAACGAGAGCCGCTTGTGAATACCGGCGAGGTCTTCCATATCGCGCGCGAGACGATCGAGAGCTTCGACGACCACGACGTCGAATGACTTCTCTCTTGCTTGATCCAGCAGTCGAAGCAAGCCATCGCGTCCCATGACGGAGTCGCCGGAACGCGCCTTATCCTCATACACTTCGACGACATTCATGCCCTCGCGCGAGGTGTAGTCCCGACAGAGCGTGACTTGATCTTCTATTGATCGTTCATTTTGGAGGTCGGTCGAGAACCGAGCGTAGATCACCGCCTTCTTCATCGGGGGTTCGAATGCTGATCTGATCTCGTTCATGGTCTTCCCTTGCCGCTTGGCGTGCCAATGCACGTGCAAGGCGCAGAATCGGCTCATCCGGAATCAAGCGCAAGGGCAATTTGGGAATTCTGCGGCGCACGATCAGACGCTTCGCTCGCGGATACGCAGCGGGATTGATTGGTCAAACGCTGGCGAGGGCATGGAAGCCTGACGGCGGACTGCGCCACCGATATCGGTATCAATTCCATCCATGCGCAAAGCATGCAGCCGTTTGCATACTGTCGAAAGTTCAAGATTCCATTTGTCGTAAAATCAGAAAACGCAGCGTGCAGATTGGTCGACGGTTGATCTGATTGCTTCGTTGGATCCGAGTTGACGTTGCAACCTAGGGCGCGATGAACAAGCTGTAGGATGCTTACTGCGTCAGGCTACTGACCGCAGGCAGGACTCGAACCTGCAACCAGACCGTTATGAGCGGGAGGATACAGCTCAGTTTCGTTGATTTATTGCATTTTCATCAGAGATCGAGCGCGTTCGTTGCGCTTTTGGCGAGGTCGTTTCTGGTGCGAAACTGGTGCGGTGCGCGCGCCGTCGTTGGGCTGGACGAACTTCGTCAGTGAGAGTCGAACGTAGCGTTGATCGGGCAGACGCGTATACCGACGCACTGCGCAGCTCGCGCCAAGCGGCTGCTTCCCGGATCTGCTCGCGTGCGAATTCTCCATTCAAACCGCCGAAGGGAGCACGCGATCTCGGTCTTTGGACCACGTCCAACAATACGCGTGCGCCGCCATGAGTAGTAACTGCAGTGCCAACGAACTCTGGACCAAAGCCAGTCGAGACCTAGGCGAGTGACTTTTAGTCGATTCCGCTCTGGCGCACCTCGACAAGCGGCTTGCCGCTCACCGTCCGGCGAGCCCTGCGAAGCTCTCTGGCGCTCGCCGTGCGGGGCGCAAACGCCTTTGGCAGATTTACTAAACAAGCTGAACTTCTCTGTTCGCGCCTCCAGGCTGACGCCGATCGCGTTATCGGTTGCACCGCAGCAATAACTTAGCTTCAACGAAAAATTCGATTTCGTCCATTGACTCGAATAATGTTTAGTGAAAACTTGCGACTTAACAAAAACACTAAACATGTCTCGCAGCGGTGATGACGGTTTAAGTCCGCTCACGACCGTCGCGGATTGGCAAGGGCAAGCAGGCAGTCGCCTGCGACAACAGGGAGGTTTTGATGATCCAAATGGTGCGTGCATTGGGGGCGACCGCTATTGTCGTCGCCTCGTGTCTGGGCGGTCAGGCTGTTGCCCAGACAAAGCAATTGACGTTGTGCTGGGCGGCGTGGGACCCGGCCAACGCCTTGGTCGAACTCTCGAAAGACTTCACCACCAAGTCCGGCGTTCAGATGAAATTTGAGTTCGTCCCATGGACGAGCTACGCCGACCGTTTCCTCAACGAGCTCAATTCAAAGGGGAAACTCTGCGACCTCATTATCGGTGACAGCCAATGGATCGGCGGGGCCGCCGAGAATGGTCACTACGTCAAGCTCAACGATTTCTTCGCCAAAGAAAAAATCTCGATGGACGATTTCATGCCGGCGACGGTGGTCGGCTATTCGCAATGGCCCAAGAACACTCCGAACTATTGGGCCCTGCCGGCGATGGGCGATGCGATCGGCTGGACCTATCGCAAGGACTGGTTCGCCCGGCCGGAAATTCAAGCCGACTTCAAGAAGAAGTATGAGCGCGACCTCAGCCCGCCGCAAACCTGGGATGAACTTAAACAGATCGCCGAGTTCTTCCAGGGCAGGGAGATCGACGGCAAGAAGGTCTACGGAGCCTACATTTACACCGAGCGCGGCTCGGAAGGCATCACGATGGGCGTGACCAACGCGCTCTACGATTGGGGCTTCCAGTACGACGATCCGAAGAAACCCTATCAGATGGAGGGCTTCGTCAACTCGCCCGACGCGGTCAAGGGATTGGAATTCTATAAGTCACTTTACAAGTGCTGCACCGCGCCTGGCATGAGCAACGCCTATATGTCCGAGGGGCTCGACGCCTTCAAGTCTGGTCAGGTCGCGATGCAGATGAACTTCTTTGCGTTCTTCCCTGGTCTTTACAAG
>Ga0193747_1000501_pt1 | contig 12830 bp, 11 predicted proteins | sample L1m2metaG_FD_143048 | JGI IMG/M metagenome (GOLD analysis project Ga0193747, IMG submission 143048) | Soil microbial communities from a riparian zone of the East river system, Colorado, United States - L1m2 | ecosystem: Environmental > Terrestrial > Soil > Riparian zone | place: USA: East River...
AACAAACGTTTTTCCGGGAATGGCCGGCTCGGGGTCGTAATATCGCTCCACATTCCATCGGTCCGCCGGCACATCGCTGACTGCGTCCCTGCGGTCCATCAGCAACTTCCAAAACGACTCCGCGTCGTTAACTCCGCCGGGAAAGCGGCATCCGATTCCTATGATAGCGATGCGATCTTTGTGCATAAATGGCCGGTTTCCCGGAAGCCCGATGATAAATTAACTATGACGAACGGTGAGGCCCATCCTCACGAAGTTTATTGAGTAACCTGTAGACGGCAAAATTCTATTAACTATTCGCAAATCAGTCATCTTGCGGCCGGTTGGGCATGCGCCGCGAAATATGAAATAGTGGAGAAAACATTAACCGGCCGACGAACTTGGAACTAGAACAATAGCATCATGTGCGGCATCGCAGGTATAATCGATCTCGCGGGACAACGTCGCGTACCCGAAGGGAGTATTCAACGAATGGCCCGGGCGCTGTTGCATCGTGGCCCGGACGAAGAAGGCTTTTTGGTTCGTCCCGGACTAGCTCTCGCTTCACGCCGGCTGAGCATTGTGGGCCTGGCCGATGGGCAGCAGCCGATCTTCAACGAAGACCGCAACGTCTCCGTAGTTTTCAACGGCGAACTGTTTGATTACGTCGAGCGACGAGAGGACCTCAGGGCGCGCGGACACCAATTCATCACACACTGCGACACCGAGGTCATCCCCCATTTATGGGAAGATTGTGGCGAGAAAATGTGGGAGCGATTGCGAGGGCAGTTCGCCATCGCATTGTGGGACGAGCGACGACGCCAACTCCAACTCGGACGCGATCGTTTCGGCATCGCGCCGCTTTTCTGGACGCGGCAAGGGGACTGGCTTCTTTTCGCATCCGAAATTAAAGGACTGCTCGCATCAGGCATGGTCCCGGTGCGGCCGGATCGTCGGGGAATCGATCATGTTTTCACTTTTTCGGCCGTGCCCGGCCCGCGAACGTGTTTTGAAGGCGTCCAGCTTCTCACGCCTGGCCATTTCCTGAGCGTCTCTCCGGCCAACGGGAATGGTGCAGGTGCAGTAGTGCGGGAGCGAGCGTTTTGGGAAATGGATTTTCCCGATCAGGGTGCGGAGGAACGGGGCGAAAATCCGAACCGACTCGTTGACGACTTCGAGACGCTTTTGCTCCAAGCCGTCGAGGAACGATTGCGGGCTGATGTTCCAGTCGGCTCTTATCTTTCCGGTGGTGTCGACTCGAGCATGATCCTGGCGTTGGCCTGCAAGCTGAAAGGTCCGGCGATCAACACCTATACCGTGCGCGTGCACGAGCCGGAGCTGGATGAATTGGATGCAGCAAGTCTCTCTGCGCGACACATCGGCGCCAAGCCGCCGATCGTGCAGGACTTCCGCGATGAAGATGCTCTCGCGACGTATCCCAAACTGATCACCGCTGCGGAAGTGCCTGTGATCGACACAGCCTGCGCCGCCCTGCTTCAACTGTCAGGACGCGTCCACAGCTGCGGCCAAAAAGTGGTACTGACCGGCGAAGGCGCCGACGAATGGCTTGTCGGTTATCCGTGGTACAAGGCTGCGAAATTGATGGGTTATCTCGACCTGATTCCCGGCCTCGGTCTCAGCAATGTCGCCCGCAATGCCTATCTGCGCGTGAACAAGGTGCCGCATTTTCCAAATGCCTGGCGACGCGAAGTTGAGAATTCGGTCGGCGGTCCGAATGCCTGGATCGATGCCTACGGGGTGCTCGCGATCTCGAAGCTGCGCTTCTACAGCGAGTCCATGCACGAAGCGCTTGGGCAAACGAATCCGTGGACTGAATTAAATTTTCCGGTGGACCGCGCCAAACGATGGGATCCGCTCCATCGCGGAGTCTGGATTGCCGCGCGAGTTCTACTAGCCGGGCATCTCCTCCAAGCCAAAGGCGATCGCGTCGCGATGCATTCTTCTGTCGAAGTGCGATACCCATTTCTGGACGAGGATGTCTTCGATTTCTTGGCGAAGCTGCATCCGCGTTGGCGACTTCGCGGGTTTCGGGATAAGCACCTGCTGCGACTCTTGGCCGAACGTTGGGTGCCAAAATCTGTGGCACGCCGGCACAAAGTTATCTTCCGCGCGCCGTTGGATAGCTTTCACATGGAACCGGAGCCGCCGTTTGTCGCCCAGCTTCTCAGCGAGGAATCCCTCCGAAAAACCGGCTATTTTGATTCAGCCGCCGTTGCTCGATGGCGGACCGAGTTTCGTAAAATGCGCCCCGGCTCGCTGCCGCGGCTTTCCGTCGAGATGGGTCTGATGGCGGTCGCCGCGACGCAGCTTTGGCATCATCTTTTTATGGGCGGCGGGCTGGCGGATTTGCCTGAGTGGTCAGCGGTGCCGACGCCAGCAGCGGTTGAAGCCAGCGCCGCATCGACAGCGATCCCTTAGTGAGAAGCTAAAGTTTCGCCAGTGTCTCCCGCCCGCGTTGTTTTGTTTCCGGATCGTCTTTTTCGGTGTCGGGCATCGCGAGACCCTGGTTAATGAATTGGCGCGCTTCTTCTTTCCTGCCCATCTGCGCGTAAATCCGCCCGAGCTCGATATAATGCATCAGACGCTTTGGATTGAGCGCGATCGCTTTCTTCATTGCCTGCTCAGCCTCCTCGTATGATCCCTTTGGCAACTGGCCGTAAATAACCCCGGCCACAAATCGCTTCGCCGAGCTGACCTCCGCCAATACGCGATTCCATCGGCCAAGAACATGCCAGGCGGTATCGTTATGCGGATCGATGGCAAGCGCTTTGTCCACCGATATCTTGATCCGTGGAGAAGCGGCCACCTGCTCTTTCGTAGGCAAGTACGGCAGCATTTTTCCAAGAGTGATGGCCGGCGCGAGCTGAGCGTCGCAGTCCTTTGGTCCACACGCTGCGGCGCGCGTGGAATAGTCCATTGCAATGTGGCCCAGTCGCAGTTTTTCTTGGTTATCCGACGCGTCGGTCATGAGGTAGCGATACTGGCGAGCGATCCGGACAAGCAGTTCCGGATTCTTCGGGTCCACTTTCTCCGCCGACAGATAGAGCGGTAAGGCATCGTTAGTCTGAAATTTTCGCTCGAAGGCTTTTCCTTTTTCGATAAGGGTGTCGACTGATTCAGCGGCCGAACCGGCATCAACTAACAGCAACGCTGCTGTTGCGACGGCAATGAGGCAGTGGATTAGGGATTTCATCAGAACGTCGCGCAGGGACACTATCGTAAGATCGGCTGAACGCATCCCCGCGGTCTTCGCGCCGCGCTCAAGGAGCTTTCTTGTCAGAATTCTCGGTTGGTGTTCTGAATGCCAGACCGGGACTCCTCTCAGCTACGAATCCATTAATATGAATACAAAAATGAGAACACTTGGTGCAGCGTTGCTCGCCGTTGGCTGCTTCTGGTCGAGCCAGGCTTTTACACAGACCACCACGACCGTGACCACGGCAAACGGCGCATTCACTGAATACGTTCCCGGCTCCGAGACAATGGTCGTCAGAAGCGAAACTGGCACCACCAGCCCCTTGCGTTACTCCGTGACCAAACAGACGACGATTGTTGACGAGACTGGCGCCCCAGTTGCAATCGACCGCATTTCGCCCGGCAGTCAGCTCTCAATCCAGTACACGGGTTCAGGCGACCGCCTGGTAGCATCTCGAGTTGTTGTGCGGCGGGCAGCAACGGCGACTACTGCGGTGACAAGCATGCCCGCCGGGACGGGACAGCAAACCAATACCACTACGACAACAACCCGTGCTCTGACGCACGATGAAAAGCACGCCCTCAAGGAGGAGCGAGAGCATCAGAAGAAAGCTGCGAAAGAAGAGATCGAGCATCAAAAGGACGCGCTGGACAAAGCGAAGGATAAACTCGACGACGACCACGATTAACCGCAGCCTCTCCGCTATTCCGGTGCCGCGCCGCACGCAAATTCGCTGCGGCGCGGTTTAATGGTTTTTCACGGCGGCCTCAACCAGTCTTCCCGCATTCAGCAGATCCGCTTCGGCAAATCGCGGACCGACCAGTTGCAAACTGGTGAGCGGAACGGATTGGTGGGAGATAGGAATCGGGATGGCTAGTGCGGGAACACCCCCGAAGTTCACGGCCTGTGTGTTCTGCAAAGCCAGCGCTCTCGCCTCAAACGCAACGGTGCCACCAAACAACGGAACATGGGGCGGCAGATTTTTCAGGGTCGGCAGCGCGATGAAATCCACATGTTCGAAGGTGCGGCGCAGTGCTGATTTCCACGCAGCCTCTTTCCGCAGCGCTTCGGGATAAGCGGTCTTATACTGAACCCCACCAAGGGCTATGACTGCCTTTGTCCGAATGGTCACTTGAGATTCGTTTTGGAATTTTTGGTCATAAAGCCAAGCACCCACCGCAGCCACAGTCGCTGCGTCCTTTTGAGCTTGAATCCACTTATCGGTAAATTCGCGGCTTAGGTTCACGACCTTGAATCCAGTCGCTGCCAGGGCGTCATCCACTGCGCGATCCACATTGGGGTTTGTTCCTTCTACATAAACGCGCCCGATTCGAAGGCCATTGGCTGAAGGTTTGGCGGCTACCGCTTGTCGATAGCGCGCTGAGAATCCCGCTTGCAGCAAGTCCATGCCCCGGACTGTGCCGGCGATGTCTTTGGCCAATGGTCCAATGGTGTCGAGCCGGTTCGGAGCAATCGGATATACGCCGTCGATCGGGACCAACCCGAAGGTGGTCTTCAAGCCAACAACTCCGCAGCAAGCGGCCGGCACGCGAATCGAACCCGCTGTGTCGGTGCCAAATGCAACATCGGCCTCATCGTTTGCTACCACCACCGCAGACCCGCTGGACGAACCACCTGGAATGCGCCCTCGATCTAATGGATTTCGCGGCGTGCCGTAGTACGCATTCATGCCGGAAACCGCCACCGCCAGCTCCGACAAATTCGTCTTTCCCACAAATTGCACTCCACTTTGGCGGGCGATTGCCAAACATTTTGCATCGCGTTTTGCAGGCGAGGCGTGCTTGGCGAGGAATTCGGAACCGGCCGTGGTGACCACGCCTTTCATGTCGATCAAATCCTTGACGGCCAGTCGCAATTTCTTGCTGTCGTTTGAAGGTGGCCAGTATTCGATGAAGGCCTTGTCGCGTGTCGAACTTTCCGGCCGCGCGTTCGGAATTGCGCAGCCGTTGAGCCAGGTCACGATGAAGATCGTGGGTACAATCGTTCGGATTACTGCGGACTTGAACGTCGCGATCCGAAAACACAGGCTAAATAGTCCAGAAATGATGCGCACAAGATAACGCGGCGCCAAGCGCGCCAACCAAAGGAATCGGTTCGGGAGCTAATACCGGCCGCCAGCTGCGGCCTTTATCGATGATAGGAGGCCGCGGATTTGGCCGGGTTGTATGGTACTGGGCCGCCCGCGGCGGGAGCATAAACGAAGACGGAACGGTCCTCTTTTACATCTACCGGGTCAAGAAGTAAGCCTTTGTTACGCGCTTTCTCAGTGTATTCGATCAGCACTCTTGCCGTTCCATTGAAGCCCCACATCTTGAGTCCCGTCCCTAGAAATCCGCCCTTTGGGAAAAGCTCGTCCAAACCCTGCATGGCATGAAAGCAACTGATAGCGACTTTGTCTTTTTGATAGAGACGGTCGTCCGCGCGGTATTTAATGGTTCCTCCGTCGAGCAAGCGTTTGCGCTCCACTGCGAGATCAAACGCCGCTTTCTTGATCTCATAGGGCCCCCACATGGCCACCGCATTCTTTGCATCTACAGCAAGCTTGATCGTTTCCGCGAGCGTAAAGTTTCGGCCGGTCGATATGGGACAGTTATTCCTCTGTGGAATAATACGGCTGCCCGTGCCGTCAAAGACGCACAGATGGGGATTGCTCAGGAAATCGTGAGGGAGCCAGCTGATGGTAAACGCTTCAAATTCCCGGTTCCTATATCTTCGTAGTTTGAGACCGGGCGTCAGCTTGGGCTGCTTATTATCCGCAAGGACTCGGATGACCGAGATAAACGAGTGCGAAAATTCCGGGTGATTCCCGCGGTCTTGGTAAGCAAAAGGAATGATGAAATACCGCTCGCGCGTGTTACTGCCCTCACCAAGGCGAGCCGAGACTTTGGCTTTGATGCGATCTACGATCTGCGTGTAGAGGGGCACATCATAGGTCGAAAAATCCACATCTGCCTGCGCGACGATGGGCAAAGTAAAAAGTAAGATGAAGGTTCTGAAAAACATTTCGACAAATTACCAGCAAACGACTCCGATTGGAAATCCCGGGCAACGATCGACGCGGGCGCTTTCATCATAGTGTCCAGCTAGATTTTCGAATGCCGATATTGCAAACAGGGGCGATGCGAGTCTGGCCAGCGGAGACTGCCGGCCTCGCCGCAGGACGCATCATGCGCGACCCGCAGTTACACGGCGATACAGCGCCTCATACCGCGGCAGGATGCGATCTGCCGAGAACTGTTCGAGCGCGCGATTGCGACTGCGTGTACCCAGTTCTCGCGCTAGATCCGGAGATTCGACCAGCGTATCCAAGCCAGCAGCAGCCGCGATTACATCCCCGAACGGATACAGCGGACAAGAATCTCCTATGACTTCTGGAATGCCACCGACGCGAAAGGCGACGACCGGTTTTCCATAGAACATCGTCTCAAGAATGCTCAGGCCAAAGCTTTCGTATTCGGACGTGTAGAGTCCCGCGTCCGCAGCCTCCACGTACTCGTCCACGACGGCTGTGTTTTGGCGAACAATGACAATATTCCGAAGTCGCAATTCATCGAGCAGGGGTTCGTAAGGATCAAAAGGGCCGCCTGCCAGAATGAACAACCGAATGCGTTCCCGATTCTTCGACATCGCGATCGTGCGCAGCAGTAGATCGATGCGCTTTACGGGTCGTAAACTCGACATGTGCAGCACAAGAAATTCGTCGGTGATGCCGAGATCGCGTCGAACTTCCTCGCGGCTTCGCTTCGGTTTATTCGGCGTGAAGAAATTGGGAATGACTTCGATCGGTCGTTTCAGACGGAAGGTCTCCTGCGTTTGGTTCCGAAGACTTTCTGAAACTGCCGTCACTGCATCAGAGTGCACGAGGGCGTGCTCGATGGCCGTGCGGTAATCGGGATCTTGTCCCAGCAGAGTGGTGTCGGTTCCATGCAATGTTGTGACGATGCGCGGAGCTAATGGGCCTAACATCTGCGAGGCCAGACATGCGGCGAGTGCGTGAGGCACCGCGTAGTGAACATGAAAAAGGTCGAGCTGCTGGGAACGCGCGACCTCCGCCATTTTCACCGCGAGCGGCAGAGTGTAATCCGGCGATGGAAACAAAGGGTTATTCGCAACATCGACTCGATGGAAGTGAAGATTGTCCTGTGGCAGGTCCAGCCTAACGGGTTGAGCATAGCTGAAGAAGTAAACTTCATGGCCGCGGCGCGCCAACTCTGACCCGAGCGCCGTCGCCAGGATTCCGCTCCCGCCGATCAATGGAAAACACGCGATCCCAATTTTGAGCGGCCCCGATTTCATTACCCTTCCGTGTAGGATTTGCCGTAGTCGGAAATTTCGTCGCGCCTGACGAATTTCACCTCAGGAGCATCCGCCTTGTTGACGTAATCCTGCTCGCTCGCGCCGGCGACGTAATGGGTGCACCGAATCACTGATTGCATCCAAACGAAACGCGAATCTCGCGTCGGGCTGATTTGTTCCGGACCGAATTCGCCTCCGGGAATCTCCAGAAACCGATCGCCGCCTTTGTGCAGCAGCAATTTTCCGTCGCGATAACGTGCCCGAACGATTTCTCCTTCATACGGCTGATCGACGAAATAGTCTGAGACCGCCGCAGCACGTGCTCTGAACCGGGGTGCGCTGGATCGCTCTACGCGGACGCCGTCCAGCAAACCCATTCGGGTGTACATCTCGAGACAGAAATCGGCGACGTTCGACGATTTAGTTTCCTTGAAGTGTTCCACCAGAGTCTGCGGTACATAACTTGGAAGTTGGCGCGCAGTTTTCTCGTGCCATTCCGGAAGAACGCGTTTCGCATAGAGTGGGGAAAACTGCTTTTGGATCCGATTCTCGAACTGAAAATTCAGAGCTACGTCCTGGTTGCTATGCTGGTCTCGCAAAAGGGTAGTTGTCTCGCGCGGGTCATGATCGCTGTCGTGAAAGAAAAAGACGATTTCTCCGCCGATCTCCTTTTGCAGGCGGCGAGCCGTCATAATTTTAGCGAACAAGAATCGCTTGGGAAAAAATCCGCACGGTTGCTGGCCGAAACAAATAATCGGATGATCCATGGCTCAGCGCGACCTTCATACCCCGGCGGACGCTTCCGCGCTTCGAAACAGAGTTTGCTGCAGGATCGGCGCGAGAATCAGCACGGCCGCGCATCCAATTAAATTATACCAGAGGTAACCGATATTCGTTGTCGCGAACAGGACGAAGACGAGCGTTTGCGCTACGAGCGCTGCGAAAAACACCGCTGATCCGGTAACTCGGCGAATAAAGAAAGCTGCTAGAAAAAGACCTAGGATGCTGCCGTAGAAGACCGACCCCAGAATGTTGCCGGCTTCGAGGAGATTTTCGACCAAACTGGCAAATGAAGCGACGCCTATGGCGATCAAACCCCACGCTGCTGTCAGCGCCTGGGCCGCGATTACGTAATGATGGTCGCTCGCGTTCGGCCGAATCAACGGCCGATAAAAATCGATCGCCGTGGTGGACCCAAGAGCATTTAGAGTTGCTGCCATTGCGGACATGGTGGCGCACAAGATTACTGCAATGAGTAATCCGACAACTCCGTGCGGCATCTGTTGAAGAATAAAAGTGATGAATACGTAATCCGATTCTTTGCTCTTCGGATCCACGCCCGCTTGCACGAGAACTGCCTTGGTTTGATCCCGTAGCGCGTGCGCTTCGGCATCGAGTTTGCGTAACTGGTTCATCGCCGCATCGCGCTCGCTTGAGGATGCAGTGGAAACAGCGCGAATCACTGTGCGTTTTTGCGCGAAGACCTCGTCGGATTGCGTCTGCAATTGCGTTAACTGTGGCGCATAGCCATTCTCCATCGCTCGCTGGTACGCAGGTTGATTGAAATAAGCCGGCGGCTTTTCGAATTGGTAAAACATGAAAACAATCGCGCCGAGCAGCAGAATGAAAAATTGCATCGGTACTTTCACCGCGGCATTGAAGAGCAACCCGAGACGACTCTCTTTGAGCGAGCCTCCCGCGATATATCGTTGCACCTGCGATTGGTCCGCTCCGAAATACGACAGCGCGAGAAAAAACCCGCCAATAAGACCCGACCAAAATGTATAGCGCTTGTGCGGGTCGACCGAGAAATTGACCGCTTCCAGTTTTCCCATTTTACCCGCGACCGACAGCGTGTTTTCAAAGGAGAGATCAGGCGAGAGCCGGTAAACCGCGACTGCAAATGCAATCGCCATGCCGACCAGGATCACGATCATCTGGTAGCGTTGCGTGATGCTGACAATCTTCGTCCCACCGATGACCGTGTAGATGATCACCAGACCGCCCGCGAGCCAGATAGTCAGGTTCAACCGCCAACCGAGCAACGCGGACAGAATAATGGCCGGCGCATAGATCGTGATCCCGGCCGCGATGCCTCGTTGGATGAGAAACAAAAATGCGCCGAGTAACTGAGTCTTTCGATCGAATCGTTCGCCGAGATACTGATAGGCCGTGTAAACTTTCAGTCGCTGATAGATCGGAACAAACACTGCGCACACGACGATAAGCGCGAGCGGTTGCCCAAAATAATTCTGGATAAACCCGATACCGCTTTCATACGCCTGGCCGGGCATGGAAAGGAACGTGATCGGCCCAGCCTGCGTTGCGAGCACAGACAGGCCGATCGTGGCCCAGCGAATACTCGCATCGCCCTTGAGATATTGGCCTAACGAGGCGCTGCCGCGCGTTCGCCAAAGGCCGTAAAGCGGAATCGCCAGAATCGTGGCGATGAGAACAAGATAATCCAGCCGGTTCACGAGAACCGGAGAGTAAACAGGTAGAGGAGCACCACCTCCACCGCAAAAAGTGAAAGCGTCAGGCCGTACGCTTTGCGCCAGGAACGGGCATCTGGGTTATCATCGCGTGCGCTCATTTTTCCAACGACAACATGTTCGCGAATAAGCGATAAGCTCCCGGGACTCCGGCCGGCAACTGCCGAAACCAGGAATAGCTGGTATAGACAAAGAAACCTTTGCCTGACTTCGCAACCAGCAGACCGCCATCGAGTGGTTTTTCCTTTGGATCGTTGCACGACAGGATCGGTGTCCAGGCGGGATCCCACTTGTTAGGAAAATAAAGTCCGCGTTCCTGAACCCATCCATCGAAGTCTTTCGGCGTGATTTTGTTTGGACTGTTCATGAGCGGGTTGTTCGGCGCCAAAACGCGCACTTGTGCATTTTCGTCAGTGACGCGGTCCCGTGAAATCTCCAATGGATACGGCCCCAGTTGATTGGTCTTAAGATCCGCAAGCGTGTTGTACTGCGCGAGGGCAACTCCGCCATCCTTTACATAGTCAAGTAATTCCGGCAACCAGTTGGAAATTCGATCCTGGGTGTTGTACGCGCGAATCCCCAGAACGACGGCAGAGAACTGCGCCAGATTCTTCGCCGTGATCTCCGGTTCGCTCAACATCTTCACTGAATACCCGATTTGTCTCAGGCTTTCCGGAACATCATCGCCGGCGCCGGGAATGTAACCGATGCGCTCGCCTTTCTTGCGGATATCCGCGCGAACAAGTTTGGCTTGCGCCGGTGGCATCAGCGTCTGCACGCCGATGTGCGGGTAGGAAATGCGTATGCGCTCGAGCGAATAGTCGCGGCCGTCGATCGAAACGATTGCTCGCAACGTGCCTTCGCCATTTTGATTCGGTGGTTTGACGGTAAACGTAGCCGCCATCTCGGCATTGGCTGCCTTGAGATCCACAGGGATAGACGCCGGAGAGACTTGCCATCCCTGCGGTGCGGCCAGTTTAAGTTCACCTTTCACAGCCCCAATGGCGGTGACGCGCACTGAAACAGGCTTCGGCTGGTTCGTCGGAAATACGAACACGCTGTTACCAACGTTTACGAACGCCGGAGGCGAAATCACTACCGGACTTCGCACTTCGCCTGCCACCGGGTCGACGGCGCGATACTTCGTGTCCACCAAATAACGCAGCTCCTGTCCGTTGACCTGCAAAACTATCTCGACCGGAAGAGCAGGTGGATTCTCAGGGAGACCGATAAGCTTTTGATCGTCCACAGCGAAGGTCCCGAGTGTCCCGGGTTTGCGAAGCCAATACGGCTGCGAATACTCAGCATCGTCCGGAATCCTGCACGACAGATCTTTCGTTACGAGTTCGTTCGATGGAAGAGCCGCATCAATTTTATTCGAATCGCCAGTGTTGGGGAATCGTGCTTCTTGCAGGGTAACTGGAACATTCGAGCGATTGATTGCCTCGAGTTTTATTGCTGCGGTTTGCCCGGGTGTGAACGCTTCAGTCGCAGTCGACGCTTCGACATGCAAGCCGAGACATCCGGCGATGATTTTGTCCAGCTGTGCTTTTTTTTCTGCGATCCATGACTCATCCTGAATTCCACTCATCGACTGCCGTAACTTCAACAACTCAGGTACCGACGCAGCCGGATCGGCGGGATTGAACTTTGAAATGATCTGACGAATTTGTGCGGCAACGGATTCGGAATTCGCGACGCGTGACCAAGTCGTGTCGACGCCTTCGAAAAGCGCGCTCGTCATCGGCTGACCTTCCAACGGTTTGAAATATTCTTTTCGCGCGCCGCGTCGCGGTGGGCTACCTACGCCCTGGCTCTTGTGCATGCTCACACTGGCCGCCGCGATTTCCGTGTACGCTTTGCCCAGAAGCGGATTGTAGCCGCCGGCTTCCAGAACCGTCAGGCCGGTCGGGTCGAATGGGAGATTGCGGTTGGTAAAGAAAAACGGAGAAGTGTTCCAAACCAGCCGCGTCGCTTGCCACGGCTTCACGAAAGCCAGTTGCTCTGGAAAACGATTTGGGTCAGCCGCTGCCTTGAATGCTTCCTGCGCCAGAATCGCTGACGCCGTGTGATGGCCATGCGTCTTTTGATCTTCGGGACTAAAGCGCGTAATTATCACATCGGGTCGGAAATTCCGGACGACCCACACGATGTCAGCAAGAATTTTTTGGTGATCCCAGATGCGCAGCGTTTCGTCAGCCGTTTTCGAAAACCCGAAGTCGGTTGCTCGCGTGAAGAACTGTTGCGCGTGATCGATGCGTCGCGCATCGAGCAATTCCTCTGTTCGAATAACACCAAGCCGCTCGCCCAGTTCCGGACCGATCAAATTCTGTCCGCCGTCGCCGCGCGTAACCGAAAGATAAGCGGCGTCGTAAAGCGAACCGTTCGCCCACAACGCCATCAGATTTGTGTTTTCGTCGTCGGGGTGCGCCGCGATGTAAAGAACGCGACCAAGCACGTTGAGCTTTTGCAGTGCTAGCTGAATCTCGCTCGCATTCATTTGTTCTGGAGACAACAACGGCGGCGCATCGGCGGAGTGGGCCGTGCCGGCGACGGCGAGGATTGCAACCACGACGGCTGCACGCCAACAGCGCGCGATGCTGCGGTGCGTCAGGTGCAACGGCGCACTTCCCGGTTGCGAGCGTCCCATCGAGGCTATCGTCCTAAGTAAGAGATAGCCCGCGCTACTTGTTGATGTCCTGCTTCGCCTCGAGCCGATCGATCAGTCCTTTGATGGCCTGCTTCTGCGCATCGGAAGGAGCGGCAGCTTGTGCCTGCTTCGCATCGTTGAGCGCGCCGGCGAAATCGCCTGCTGCAGACTTGAT
>Ga0193747_1000502_pt1 | contig 12830 bp, 6 predicted proteins | sample L1m2metaG_FD_143048 | JGI IMG/M metagenome (GOLD analysis project Ga0193747, IMG submission 143048) | Soil microbial communities from a riparian zone of the East river system, Colorado, United States - L1m2 | ecosystem: Environmental > Terrestrial > Soil > Riparian zone | place: USA: East River...
TGATGAGAAGCGGCTGCCGCACTTTGCCGAGATGGTGAAATGGCTCGAGGGCCAGGATGCCAAGACGCTGCTTTGGATCGCGCCCTTCGTTCAGGGACAGATGGAGAAAGAAGCACTCGCGAAAGGTTACGGGCTGGCGGGTCAAAGACGGCCGCTTAACGGTAACAACTACCCAACCGTCGATCTCAGCAACCCATCGGCAAAGGCGTTTTGGCAGGATGGCGTTGCGAAACTGCTGAAGCTTGGAGTTGCGGCCTTCAAGCTGGATCGCGGCGAAGAAGACATTCCCGACAGTGGCCCCTTCAAACTGTTCGATGGCCGGTCCATTCGCGAGAACCGCAACGCTTACGTCACGATGTACGTGAAAGCAACCTACGACGTCGCCTCAAAATTTCGTGGCCACGATTTCGTCTTGATGCCGCGCGGCGCTTACACCGGCAGCTCCCCGTTCGGCGTATTTTGGGGCGGTGACATTGGCGGAACTCAGGAAGGTTTGCGTGCTTCGATCGTGGCGGTGCAACGCTCGGCCGTGATGGGATATCCGAACTGGGGATCGGACACGTGCGGTTATAATCAGCAACTGCTGGAACAGGAAGTGTGTGGGCGTTGGCTGGGCTTCAGTGCGTTCACTCCGATCATGGAGGTTGGTCCAACACGCAACGTTGCTTTCTGGAACCTTCCGCGTGAACCGAGTTACGACACGGAACTGATCGCGATCTGGCGTCTTTACGCACGCCTGCATCAGCGCCTGATCGATTACAGCTACAAATATGCGCAGGAAGCGACGAAGACGGGTATGCCGATTGTGCGTCCGCTGTTCCTGGTCGATCCAAAATCTTCGGCCGCGTGGGCGAATTGGTGGACGTATGTTTATGGACAAGACATTCTGGTCTCGCCGATTTGGGAGAAGGGGAAGCGGACCCAACAGGTCTATCTGCCTTCGGGTGATCGTTGGCGTGATGCCTGGAGACCGGACAAGATTTATCCCGGCGGCCAGACGATCACGGTAAACGCCGAGTTGCACCAGATACCGCTTTTTGTTCGAGTTGGCTCGAATGTGAAGCTTGGCGATCTCAATCGGGAGTGGCAAGAGTCACATGCGATCGCGGAAAAGAAGCCGGACTTGAAGGCGCTTGATGCTGAGTTGCGAGCGTGGGTTGAGAAGCGTTGATTGTCAACCCCAAAAAGATGTCAACGCAAAGGACGCTAAGGATTCCGCAAAGGAACGCAAAGGAGCTCCTCTCTGCGTACCTTTGCGAAACCCTCGGCGGCCTCTGCGTTTAATTCTTCTCTGTGGGATTTAAGGGTCTTGGGGCTGGTGATGGCTTTGGCCGTGCTCGCTTAACTGGACTGGTGCCTTCGTCGATCTCTGGAGTCGCGGTTTGGTTGCGCTGATATTCAATCGCGCCATTGCCTTTCTCGCCCAGCTTTGGCCCTGCATAGATTACCGCCAGCTCGGCCAGCGCGGTCGTCTTGTCGAGACCAAAGCCAGAAAGTGAAATCAATTTCAGGTATCGCGCGGTGATCGTCTTTGCGAATTCAATCTTTTGTGGCGCGAAGGTGGAAACCAGCTCGCCGCGTTGCAGTTCCCGCCATTCATTTCCATCGTTGCTCACTTGAACTGAATATTCACGGATGTCGCCTTCATGCTCGCGATGGTTTTGCCGGGGCATCAGCAACAGGCCCGACATGGCAGCCGGCGATGGAAAAGTGATCACGAGTTCGACCGGCTCGCGCAAAGGCACTTTAGGATCCCCGGCCAAAACAAACGTGTTCGGATCGCCGTCGATGGCGGTGCTCGCGGCCTCGCCGTTAATTTGCGCCGTGGCTCCGAGCTTTTTCATGATGCGCGTATCGAACAACAGGCTGCGTATCAGCCCTGCCGAGACCGAAATGCGCGGCTGGAAACAATCACTGGCCATGTAGCTGAGCAGCGAATGACGCAGTTGACGCGCGACGGGATTCGCATCGTTGGGCTTGGTTACGTCGAATGCAGACACCAGGAGTTTGCCGTCTCCGACCGCGCCCTCGAAGATAAGCCCCAGCTTGTAATTACGATTCCAATCGTCAATCGCCCACACGACCGGTTCTAATTCCGCAGGTAGTCGATCTAGATTCACGGCGCGCACATTTCCAATTATCGCCGCCCATCGCCAATCAAATCCAGACGAAGTGGGGAAAAGTTCGAGCGCGTGGCTTTTTGTTTCTGAACTATTTGTGTCAACCAATAGTCCCAGCATGCGGCCCCAGGCCGGGCCCATTTGACGGTTCCAAAAAATTGGCACGGTGTCGAGCGGCGGACAGGTCCAGTCGAGATCGGAGCTGTTCGGAACGAAGAGCACTTTGCCGCCGGCGGCGAGTTTCTTCTCGGCCTCGTCCCAGGAACGCGTGATGAAGATGTCAGGCGCGTGCGTGATCGGACACGCAGGGGTTGATTCAAATTCCACGCCGAGACTCGTTGGATAGACCCAGAAGGTCCACTCGTTTTGAAAATATGTAATTCCGCGCTTCTCTCCCGGGCGGATCTTTCGAGTGTTTGAATCGAACAGAGACTCTGGCGCTACGGTCACTTTCAGTTTGTGCTCTCCTCGCCCAACCTTCGACAGATCAACCGAGATTTTGCCCAGCGGAATGTTCTTCCCGATCGGAAACGTAGTCGTGTCCCATTCGCCCTGGGCCGCCGGCGGATCGTCGTCGATTTGCCAAACTCCCTTGCCGTCTTTCATCGATTCGGCGCCAAAGTGCGCCAGCTCAACATCAACGTTGAGCTTGTCGGCCGTCGTATAAACGCGCTGGGGCATACGCGCGAGCGGAACAGTCGCGTTGCAGAAATCCTTGAATTCATCTGCGTCTGCGTAACCCTTCGATTCCCAGAACGCATCCAGCAAACCGACGAGGGCCGTTCCCTGACCGAGATAATCATGGAGATCGAGCAGTTGAAATCCGCCGAGGCCCGGCGTCCGCAAGTTGGCTTCGATCTCTTCCTTGTAACACTCAAATTGAAACCGCCCCGACTCGTGAGCAAATTGCTTGTCCTTCTCGAGCAATCCGTGCGCGTCCATCGAGTCGCGAAAGATTTCGTAATTGCCGGGCCGCAGGTAACCTTTGAACTTCTTGATGATGTCGTAATCGGGATACGCAACCCACTGGCCAACTTCATGGGAGATGACCGGCACTTTAATATCGAAGAGAGATTCTCTGAAGTCGCCGCCAAACCAACCCGCTTCGCGACGCAACATCATTTGACCGATACGCTGAATCGCTAGGTAATCAGTGCCTTCGGTGATGTTTTCAATCTCTTTTTCAGTGTGCCCGGTGCCGCTGGCGTAAAGCCGGCGTGGATCTTCTTTACGGTAATGCTCGACCCACTTCGCCAGCGACTCCTGCCACTTGCCTTTCGGTTCGTTGCTCGCCGATAACAACATGAACGACGGATGATTACCGTAGACTTTGATCATTCGATCGGTTTCTTCGTAGAGCATTCGTTCGATCGGAGTATTGGGACTGATCTCGTTCCACATGCCCGGCTCAGGTTGAAGATAGAAACCGATCTGATCCGCGGCCTCGAAAGCTGCTTCAGGCGGACACCACGAATGAAAGCGCATGTGATTGAGGCCCCACTTTTTGCACGTCTCAAAAAGCGCCAGCCATGATTTGACGTCGGTAGGTGGATAACCGGTCAGTGGAAAGTCGCCGCCGTTATGCGTGCCGCGAAAAATGATGGGACGGCCATTGAGGATGAACTGATTGCCTTCGGCGTGAAAGTCGCGCAGACCCACAGACAGGTCTTTGTACTCGTCTACTTCCGCTCCCTTTAACCACAATCTTAGTGGCTGCTTCTTCGGATGGAACTCATCCCAGGTTTCGGCATCAACGCGGATTGGCACTTCAACTTCCGCCGTGCCGCCATTTTCATCCCACGTGACGGGCACCACTCCAATGTCGGGCCAAATCGCCGTTAGGGTTCCCGATCCTGATCGTCCGGTGAGGTTGCCAATGCGCACTTTGATGAGCATCTTCTTTTGCGACAGATTGGGAAAGGCTTGCGCATCATCAATCCAAATGCGTCCGGTATCACTCAACTCAATCTTTCCGACAATTCCGTTCCAACTGCCGCCAAGCGAATCGGAAACGCTGTGCGCGTCGGGTCGATAAGGCATAATCATCCGGTTATCGACGCGAATCGTCAGCCGGTGGCGCCCGGGAGAGATCGCTCCTAGATCAAAAACATGCGGCGCAACGAGGCTAATGTTCGAACCGATCTTTCGGTCGTCGATCCAGACGGTAGTCTCCCAATGAGGACGTTCCAGAGTGAGGAGGATGCGACGGCCAACCATGTATGAGAATATTTGTATGTCACGCTGATACCAGGCCGCGCCCAGATAGTGACGCGGTGGCTGCGCCAGAAACGGCACTTTCACCTTGCCCGGTTCAATGTACGCTTTGTAGTCGTCACGCAGATACCAATTGCGATCGTAGAGTGTAAGCACCCAGGATGTATCAATGCCGATCTCGTTTCCAAAGCCTTGGGCCTGAAGTATTCCCGGTAATCTGATCCGATTTCGCAGGTCCCGGTTGAACCACTGCTGTCGCTCGCCGGCATCCACGGGATCCAAATCAAACCGCCAAAATCCCTCCAGCGGGATGGAAAGCGGCATCCTGGATTGCGCGGGCGCGAGCAGATAAAGTGCAGTGCCGAGGAGAACGACCCGTCCGATCGAAAGAATGGTTTTCATCAGATCGATGCTCACAACCGTGCCACGAGCACATCATAAACTCCGCCGGCCAGGCCGTTCGGTTGAGCCTGAAACTTTACGGTTATGCGCTGTTTGTCGCGCGTGAGTTTCTCCGGCAAGACATATTCGACGTCAAAGAACTCGCCGAGATGCGATCCAAGCCGGCTGCTTCCCACTTTCTCTCCTTCAACCAGAATGTCGAAGTTCCGCCTGCGGTCTTCGCTCCCGCGAAATCTGCAAACGAGAGTCAAAGGCTTGACCGGGTCGACCTTCAGATCGTAACTGAACCAGCCACCGTCACGCGCCTCGCGCCAGCGCTGGCCTTCGAAGACGCCATCAAAGATTTTCTCTCCGGCCAGTTTATGTTCACGTTCGCTCGGCGCGTCTGCGATTCTTACAAAGTCGACCGTGTTGTCCTCGATCCGTTTTCGCCGGGCGGCGATTTCCGCCAGCTCGGCTTTATGCTTCTCCCACTCGTTCGAGGAATAGACTTTCCAATAGACGTTGTAACGATGGTCGTTGAGTTTGTAGAACGGCGCCAGCGAGACATCGTTCGGTTGACCCAAACGCTGAGTGCGAAAGTTGAGCGCAGTATTGGGTACGGGTTTCACCTGACTGAGCAGATTTTGACCGTCGCTTACGAACGCGGGCACGACGACCGGTTGCAGTCTTCCTAGTTGCGGCGACAGTGGGCCGTAACGCAGGGCATTGTTCAATCCTTCTTGGTCCAGATCGCCGGCCAGTTCGATCGGGCCGCAAAGCAACGCCACCATCTTTGGATCGTCGGGCATGGCTTCCGTGCGCAGACTCATCGGCAGGCGAACATCCACGATATCGCCGCTCCGCCAATTCCTTTCAATTGTCACGTACGAGCCGGGCTGCGGTTCGATTTTTTGCTTCGCTCCGTTTATTGTCAAAGTAATTCCTCTCTGGGCCCATGATGGATAGCGAACCCGCGGCGCCAGCTTCACGCGTCGTCGTGACTTAAATCTCAAATGCGTGCCTTCCTCTTCAGGGAATCTGGTTTCCTGTCTGACAACTAGTCCTTTTTCTTTCCAGTTCAGCTCGGACGCGATAAAAAGATTCACGTAGAGCGATTTGTCATCGTGATAGAAGATCGTGTCACCATACTTCGCATGGTTTTCCATTCCCGTCCCCACGCAACGCCAGAAGGAATGGTCAGGCGCCGAATAGGTTCGGAAGGCGCCCGGCCGCAGCGGCACGTAGTAAGTCGTCATTCCCGAATTTTGAGACTTTATTCCGTGCTAGCCTTGTTCCTTAGATCATATTATGATCTTGCAACTTCGCGAAGGGATAATATATAAGGCCTTATTCAGCCGCAAGATGCTCAAGTTGATTCAAGCCATCTCGAAGAAAGACCAGGTCGTCGCGGCGATCAAGGACGCGATTCTGTCTGGCGCTATCGAACCGGGCGATCAGATTGTGGAAAGCCGGGTGGCGCAGCAATTGGGCAGCGGCATACCTTTGGTACGCGAGGCCCTCATCGCGCTTGAGCATCAGGGATTTGTGCAAAAGACTCCGTATAAGGGCACCACGGTGACCAAGTTGGAGCCCAAACAGATTCGGGAAATTTTTCAGTTGCGCGTCGAGTTGGAAGCGCTGGCCATTGAGTGGGCAAAGGAAAATGTTACGCCAGCCGATATCAAAGAACTGAAGGTCTTAATCGAGAGAATGGAACGGGCAGCGACAGAACTCGATTTGGACCGGTTCTACGAAAACGATCTGGATTGGCATCGCAAGCTCTGGGCTCTTTCGGACAATGCTTACCTAGCGGATGTGCTGGAGCGTTTGGTGGTGCCGTTGTTTGCTTTCTTTGTAATGAAGACCAAGAGGGAACGGAATGCTTACATCGAGAGCGCGGCGATGCACTCGCAGATTGTGGAAGCCTTGGCGCAAAAAAGCGCCCGCGAGTTACGAGCACTAATGAAGGAGTCTTTGATGGGGTGGAAGGACGACATGATGAAGCTGCTTTTTACTGAGAACTCTCGAGGGCAGAAATCTCTATGAGCGCGCCGGCGGCCAAAGAAGGATCGTTCGAGTACGTGAAGTATCTTTGGCGTGACGAAGAAGCCAAGGAATTATCGGGTGTCGATCGCCTGGTCTATCGCTCCAACAGGCTTGGCGAAGATCTGACGCTCACGAACACTGGCGGCGGCAACACCTCTTCCAAGCTGATTGAGATGGATCCGCTCACCAAAGAAAACGTGGAGGTGTTATGGCTGAAAGGGTCCGGAGGCGATCTGCGAACGGCCAGGCGCGATGGCTTTGCTTCGCTTTATCTCGAAAAAGTGCGCGCGATGAAGGAGCTTTATTTAAACAGTCCTGAGCGTGGGGCGAAGACGCCGATCGAGGATGAAATGTACCCGATGTACAGTCACTGCGTTTTCAACTTGAATCCGCGCTCCTGTTCGATCGACACGCCGCTGCACACGTTTGTCCCTTACCGCCACGTAGATCATCTGCACCCCAACGCGGTCATCGCCATTGCCGCTTCAGTCAATCAGGAGAGGCTCTGCAGGCAGATTTACGGCGACGAGGTAATTTATGTCCCCTGGCAGCGGCCGGGCTTCGACATTGGGTTGAAGATCGAGCAGTTGATTAAAGACAACCCGCAAGCCAAGGGCATTCTGCTCGGTCATCATGGAATGAGTTCGTGGAGCAATGATGACAAGACCTGCTACGAGACGGCCCTGGAGATCATCGATCGTGCGGCGCGCTACATCGAAGAGCATGATCGCGGTGACAAAACCTACGGTGGGCCGAAAGCTCAGCGGTTGGCGGACGCGGATCGCAAGCGTATTCAAGCTGAGATCATTCCCTGGCTGCGCGGACAGGTCTCAGTTTACCAACGATTCGTGGGCACGGTGCAGGATGACGAGAAGATGCTGCGGTTCGTGAACAGCCACGATGGGCCGCGCCTGGCCGAACTGGGAACGTCGTGCCCGGATCATTTTCTGCGCACGAAGATCAAACCGCTGTTTGTCGACTGGGATCCGTCGGGCCGCGATGTCGAAGGGTTGAAAGATTTGCTTTCGGAAGCAATGGTCCAGTATCGCAAGGATTACGAAGCTTACTACCACAAATGCCGGCGGCCTGATTCGCCCGCGATGCGCGATCCCAACCCGACGGTCGTGTTGATTCCGGGACTGGGAATGATCGCCTGGGGAAAGAACAAGAGTGAGTCACGCGTCACCGCGGAGTTTTACAATTGCGCTATTGAAGTGATGCGCGGCGCGGAAGCAATCGACCAATACGAAGCGATGGACCAGCAAGAGGCTTTCGACATCGAGTACTGGCCGCTGGAAGAAGCTAAGCTGCGACGAATGCCGCCTGAGAAAGAACTTGATCGGCAGATTATCGTCGTCATCGGCGCCGGCGCGGGTATCGGCAAGGCCACTGCGCACCGGCTCGTCAAAGAAGGCGCGCACATTGCATGTGTCGATCTGGACGAAGCGGCCGCCAAAGAAACGGCGCAGGAGATCATCGACAAATATGGGCCGGGAATTGGCGTCGCGGGGACCGGGATCAGCAACTGCGGACCGTCGATTGGACTTGCATGCGACATCACCAAACGCGAGAGCGTCGCTGCCATGCTGCAAGATGTGATGCTCGCGTATGGCGGGATTGATTCAGTGGTAATAACTGCGGGCATCTTTGTGCCGCCGGACAAGACGGGCCACATCGAAGATAGTTTGTGGGCGCGTACGTTTGGCATCAACGTTACCGGCGCGTACATCGTTGCCGACGAAGCCTACAGGATTTTCCAGCGGCAAGGCTTGCGCGGGAATATCGTGCTTACGACCAGCGCCAACGCGGTGGTTGCGAAGAAGGGAAGCCTGGCATACGACACCAGCAAGGCTGCCGCTAATCATCTGGCGCGGGAGTTGGCGGTTGAGATGGCGCCGCTGGTGCGAGTGAATGCGGTTGCGCCGGCTACGGTGGTGAAGGGAAGCACAATGTTTCCGCGTGATCGCGTCATCGCTTCGCTCGCAAAGTACAACATCGCTTTCAGCGAAGAGGAATCGACCGATGCACTGCGCGAGAAGCTGGCAGGCTTTTATGCGAAACGATCGCTGACGCAGACGCCAATCGAACCGGAAGATCAAGCCGAAGCAATCTTCCTCCTGGTTTCGTCACGACTGTCGAAGACGACCGGGCATGTGATTCCGGTTGACGGTGGATTACAGGATGGGTTCCTGAGATAAACGAGTGTCCGACAAACTTCAGTTTGTCGTTGTCTGGTCAGTTAAGTCTCGAAGCGACAAACTGAAGGATGCTTTGAACGAGTATCTTCGACGCGTAGCGTCGGTATGACTGTAGCCCGGCGTTTCAACGCCGGGATTAGGTGGTTAGCTGGCCTTGTCGCGTAGCGACAATTGAATTCGCCTGGTTTTTCAGGCGTCGCTACGCGACGTAAAGACTTTGTTCGCCTTCCCGGCCTTGAAGAGTTCGTGTCAGAACCGAGAGCGGTAGCGACCGGATCATCAAGTTTCGCGGGAATTGTTAGATCCCATCGCTACCGCTCCGGGTTCTGAGACGGGTTTTTACACACTCTCTGAAAGGCCGGGCTAAATTCAAATCGACGCTACGCGTCGAAAGCACTTGTTCAGAAGTTCCTGAAGTTTGTCGAACATTTCTCGGAGAAAAGAACTATGGCTACGCATTTTGAGATTGACGACTCTTTCATCTCCGAACATAACCAGCAGAACAACGACTGGGTCGAAGAAGACTACGAATACCTCAGCAAAAAGCTGCGACGGCAGAATGTTGACATTGAAGACCTGGTAGCCAAGGCGCAAGGTTTTCGCGTGGCCATTCCGTCTTGGGGGGTCGGGACTGGAGGGACTCGTTTTGCTCGTTTCCCGGGACCGGGCGAACCGCGCGACATTCATGAAAAGCTGGAAGACTGCGGGACCATTTTCAGCCTCGTTCGTTCGACTCCGGCAGTATCTCTGCACATCCCTTGGGACAAGCCCGACGATGCCGGCGATTTGCGCGAGTTTGCTCGGCAGCGCGGCCTGCACTTCGATGCGATGAACTCAAACACCTTTCAGGATCAGCCGGGACAAAAACACTCGTACAAGTTCGGGAGCCTCACGCATCCGGAAATGTCCGTGCGCGAGCAAGCCGTCGACCACAACATCGAATGTATTGAGATTGGAAAAGCGCTGGGCTCGAAAGCCCACACCGTCTGGATCGGCGACGGCGGAAATTTTCCGGGCCAGCAACACTTCCGACGGGCGCTCGAACGCTATCTCGAAAGCATGCGCGAGATTTACGCTGCTCTTCCTGACGACTGGCGCGTTTTTATCGAGCATAAGTTTTACGAGCCGGCTTTTTATTCGACAGTAATCAACGATTGGGGGACGAGCTATTACTGCGCGCGCGAGCTGGGGCCGAAGGCGTTCTGCCTCGTCGATTTGGGCCATCACGCGCCCAACGTGAACATTGAGATGATCGTCGCGCGGCTGATTCAGTTCGGCAAGCTGGCCGGTTTTCATTTCAACGACAGCAAGTACGGCGACGACGATCTCGATTCGGGCTCGATCAAGCCTTTTCAACTTTTCCTGATTTTTAATGAATTAGTTGATGCGGAGCTGAATAAGGAGCCGTACTTCAATCCTGCCTACATGCTGGATCAATCGCACAACGTTACCGATCCGATCGAGTCGCTGATGATGAGCGCAGTGGAATTGGTTCGAGCCTATATTCAGGCGCATTTGGTCGATCGACAGGAACTGTCTGATGCGCAAGCGGAGTGCGATCCACTGAGGGCGCTGGCGACTTTGAAGCAGGCCTTCACGACGGACGTGGCGCCGATCCTGGCGGTGGCGCGCGCGCGTGTGGGCGGCGCGATCGATCCAATTCGCACCTTTCGAGAGAGTGGCTATCGTCAGCGCAAGGCCGAAGAACGTCCGGTGCGAAAGGGAGCGGCCGCCTCGGGCATTCTCTAATCGATTGCGGATTCAGAGTGCGGATTGCGGAATTGAAGGTACCTGATTGTCCACCAATCCTCATTCCGCAATCTGCAATCTGCAATATGAATGACTCGCTCTACATCGCAGTCGATCTCGGCGCCGGTAGTGGGCGAGTTTTCCTGACCGGTGTAGCGCAGGGTGAGTTGCTACTTGAACAAGGGCGACGGTTTCAATATCCGCCGGTCCGATCACAAAATCACCTTCGATGGAATCTGCCGGAGATTTTCGAGGAGATCAAAACAGGCATCCGTGTGGCAAGCGCACGGGCGCGCCAACTCCGACGGCCAATTCAAAGCGTCGGAGTCGATAGTTGGGGTGTTGACTATGGTTTGATTGACGCTGAAGGCAAACTCCTCGAACTTCCGATTTGCTACCGGGACGAAAGAACCCAGGGAGTGATGGAGCACGTCTTCGCCTGCGTCTCGCGCGAAGAGATCTTCGACCGCAGCGGAGTTCAGTTCATGAGCTTCAATACGCTGTTTCAGCTCTACGCCCATGCACAGGAAGGAATTCCGGCGAACGCGCGGAAGCTGCTCCTGATCCCCGACGTGATCAATTTTTTTCTTGCCGGGAAGGCCGTCAGTGAGTACACGAATGCAACTACCACCCAGATGTTGGCTTCGAGAACCGGCAGATGGAACTCTGAGATGTTGAATCTCTTGGGCCTCCCAACAACTTTGCTGCCTGAAATCGTTTCGGCTGGTACGGAACTTGGCGCGGTTCGGTCAGACCTCGCTGCCGAGCTTGGCGGTGAGCCAATTCGCGTCGTGGCGCCGGCGACGCATGATACCGGCAGCGCCGTCGCGGGCGCGCCAATCGAAGATGGATGGGCCTATATCTCCTCCGGCACTTGGTCTCTGGTTGGTGTCGAGCGCGACAAAGTTCTAATCAATCGCGACGTTGAGCGTCTTAACTTCACCAACGAGGGTGGAGCGTTCGGCTCGATTCGCTTTCTCAAGAATGTCATGGGGCTCTGGATTTTGGAGTCGTGCCGGCGAGAATGGCATCAGCAGGGATTAGCAGTTAACTACGAGAATCTACTGGCTGAGGTCGAGAAAATCGGACAGGTTGGCCCACTCATCTTTCCCGACGATCCCCGCCTATTGAGTCCGAGGAGTATGCTGGAAGCGATCGCCGAACAACTCTCGGAAAGAGGTGAGAGTATGCCGGCAGAGCCTTCGGCAATAGCCAAGCTGGTCCTTGACTCGCTGGCCTTGCGATATGCTTCAGTTCTGCGCGCGATCGAATGTCTGACGAACAGAAAAATTGCGGGCGTGCAAATCGTTGGCGGCGGCAGCCGGAATTATTATCTAAACCAGGCAACTGCCGATGCGAGTGGATTGCCGGTGCTCGCCGGACCAGTGGAGGCAACCGTGATCGGTAACGCGCTGGTGCAAGCCATAACTGCGGGGCGTTTTGGATCATTGGCTGAAGCGCGAGGGCACGTTGCGGAAAATATTCGGTTGAGAAGATTCGATCCGGCCCCCTCGCTTGCCTTCGAAGAGGCGGTGCGACACTTTGCTGAAATCGAACAGAGATACATTGGATCAGACTAGATAAAGCCATGAAGAATGCGGCGCTGCTTCGCGCCACCAACATCGACAAGTCTTACGCCGGTGTCCACGCGCTCCAAGGCGCTTCCTTTGAATTGCGCGCCGGTGAAGTGCACGCGCTAATCGGTGAAAACGGCGCCGGCAAATCCACGCTAATCAAAATCGTTACCGGGGCGGTGGCAGCCGATGACGGCGAAATCGAACTCGACGGAAACACGATCATTCATAACTCGCCGCGCCTGGCAAAGCAGTTGGGAATAGCCGCAATCTATCAACAGCCGGCGCTTTTCCCGGAGCTCTCGGTGGCGGAAAACATCGCCGTTGGTTTGGAAGAGCCCAGTCTGTGGAGGCGTGTTGACTGGCGCGAGCGTCGCCGCAGAGCTTCGCAACTGCTCGCGCGAGTGGGGGCCCGGATCGATCCTGACAGAGAGGCCGGCGATCTCACCATGCCCCAGCAGCAATTGGTCGAAATCGCTCGGGCTCTCGGCGCCAATGCGAAGATTCTTATCTTCGACGAACCAACCGCGTCGTTATCCGAAGAG
>Ga0193747_1000504_pt1 | contig 12711 bp, 10 predicted proteins | sample L1m2metaG_FD_143048 | JGI IMG/M metagenome (GOLD analysis project Ga0193747, IMG submission 143048) | Soil microbial communities from a riparian zone of the East river system, Colorado, United States - L1m2 | ecosystem: Environmental > Terrestrial > Soil > Riparian zone | place: USA: East River...
AGCCACAAACGGTGGGTCTTCATCCGTCACGTTCTGCATACCAAGCGTGAGCGTGGTGTTGTTAAGCCACCATTTCCAGTTGCTGCAGCCGTACTCGGCCGTAGATACTGGGACAACATTCTTCTCCTTGCCGTCGTGCGTCTTCACGTTCTTGCCCCCGTCCTTGGCAAAGCCAGGCACTTCAGCAGCAGCGGGCGGTGGAAGGTTAAACGTGTAGTTCAAGATCAAGTCCAGCGTGGTCCATGCGGCCACCTTGCGCGCGCGGTTAGGAAGGGCACCGCTTCTGGGCTCTTGAGGCTTACTTGCTGAAGTAAGGTCGAAATTGTCGTCTTCAAATTGGCCGGTCCAGTGGACTACGGCACCAACGTCCAAACCACCAGCCCAAGTGTCAGCCGGCCCATCGTAGAAGATACTGGCGTTGGCCCGGCTCCATGGCAATGAACTGGTCAAAGTGAACGACGTGGACTGGAATTGGCCGCCTATACCAAATGGTTTCGAGGTCGGGGAAGGTTGAAGCCTAGCACGGGTCAGTTGGGTGCCGTTGATCGTAGTCGTTAACCTTCCCCAATCGCTACCTCCGAAGACCGTAGAATCCAGAATATAGATCGCTTCGTAGTCGAGCCCTTCGAAGATTGCCCCGGCAATATTTGCGCTAGGATCCTGAACCAGAATCACTGGACCGAATACGCCACCAGGTGGCGGCGCACCACGAGTGACCAAAGCGTTAAAAGGTGCGCGATTGCTGTTCTGGATGATGAATTGCGCGCCGAGGGGCGCCACAATGTCGCGCATGTCAATATGCCACCAGTCGGCACTCAAGGTCAGACCTTTGATCCATTTCGGGCTGTACACGGCACCGTAGGTCCATTCATACGCCACTTCCGGATGCAGGAACGGGTTTCCAGCAATGCGTTCCTCGATCTGGTCTTGAGTCTTAAATGCGATGGGATTTGTAGTAGTAAACGGATCCACGACGGACGGGAAGTCCTGCGTGCCTGCGGGTGTCAGCTCTCCGAGTGTCGGCGCGTGAAACGCTTCGGTGTAACTGCCGCGCAATGTCAGTGCACCGATATACTTGGGATCAACCGGCTGCCAGCGCACCGAGACCTTCGGCTTCTGCGCGTTATATGTGGAGTGTGCCGCCGGTTGAAACGGAACTAAGACTGTCGAAGTGTTGCTGCTGCCCCACTCCTCGCGCTCGGCGAAGTCCACCTCCAAGCTATAGAAGCCGGGGAAGTTCCACGTTGGGCTGGTAAATGGCACCCTTACTTCCTCGTAAACTCCCCACACATCCCGGTTCACTCTGAAGCTTTGTCCATCCACCGAACCAATCGATTGAAACGTGTTGTTGAGCGGATCGCGATTGCGGTTGAACCTCGGCGCGTCGTACTCGCCACCGATCGCGAAGGAGACCGGCCCCGCGGGAAGGTTAAACAAGTCGCCGTTAATGGTGGCATAGTATATAGGCAACTCATATTCACCGGTATTTTGCAGGTTCACATAAACCTGTGCCCTGGCCGCCCTGGTGTTGTGAGCAGTGAGACTTAAGAAGGGATCAAACGCCGTGGCCGGATTCGAATCCAACAGCGCCTGCCGCAGCCCGGGCTGACTGGCCTCACCAACCGATATATCTTTGCCCTCGTTGCGAGAGTAACGGAAACCGGTCTCCCAGTTCCACGTCTTCAAGTAATCGGCAAATTCTCCCATCTCGCCGCGGAGCCCGACATCGAACAGGTAATCGTTATAGGTGAACTTTTCACTTCTCGGCCCGGTGTCGTTAATGCCACGGAACTTAACCCCGGTGTACACAGGGAGACCACCGGTGGGATTGGCTGCAGTCGCAGGAAAGAAGCCTGGGATAGTCGCATTTGCGACCGTGAACGGGTTAAACGCGTTGCTGAGTGGCACACTGATGCTGTTCGGGCTGAATCCCACGCTGGTACCCGGTATCTTGAACGGATCGAGGTTAAACGGCACTGCTGCCAGCGACGCATCGAAGAACGATCGTGCAACCTTGAAATCGCCGAACACCGTCAGGTATTTGTCGCAGATATCGCGAGTGAAGGACCCATAGTACACTTGACGGTCCGCCGGCGGAAGCGTAGGCGTGAAAGCCGCAAAGTTAAATTGGTTGTAATTCCCGTCCAGGAGGGCTGGGTCACCAAGAAAACCGACAGGGTTTGGTAACAGGGCCGGGTCCTTATAGAACGGAGAATGCGCGCCGTTCGGCGCCGAATGTGGCAGCGGCGTGTTCACACCGAATACCGGAGTGCCGCCTGGGCCGAAAAACATTCCAGGCCTCAAGCGAAGGCCGTTGTTACTGCCCCCGCTTATCCGACCAGGTTCAAAGCTGCTCTCGATATCGATTCCTCCAAACGGGATGCCATTTGCCCTTCTCGAAATGTCATTGTCACGGCTGAAGACGCCGTTTAGGCGTTGCCAGAAATCAGCAACCACGACGATGTCGGTCTTATCATCGCCGGTGCCGGCCTTGATCCAGGCTTCCCACTCACCCATTTCGTTGGAAGATCCCGCGTTCGTATTACCGTAGTTCGCTCCGATTTCCAAACCACGGAATTTGTGGATCAGGAAGAAGTTAACCACGCCAGCGATGGCGTCGGAACCGTACACCGCCGAGGCGCCATCCTTCAGAATGTCTATGTGATCAATCATCGAAAACGGAATCAGGTTAATGTCCGGGCCGCCGCTAAACCCGGCGCCGCCTAACGACCCATAGGCGACCCGCTTGCCGTCAATGAGAATCAAAGTCTCTTTGGGCAAGAGGCCGCGCAAGTTGAACTGGACGGTGCCATCACCGCCGTTGCCGATGTTCAGGTTGACTGTTCCGCCCGCTTGCTGCGGAATGAATTCCTGAAGGTCGGAGGCGCTGCGGATACCGAGTTTCTCAATGTCCTGCGGCCGGTATGTGTCCACCGGGTTTGGGCCGGTCTCTTCCGCAGTGGGAATGTTTGAACCGGTCACGACGACGCGTTCGACCTCAGCCGAGGACGGCGCAGCAGCTGCAGGCTCGGCAGGCACAGCCGGAGCTGGCAATTGCGCGAACGCGTTCGACGCAAGGATTAATGGAAATCCGACGCTCGCCATCAAAGCGAGACGTACGAATCTAAACATTTTTAGTGCGTTTGGTGTCATTAGTTTCTCCATTGGTTTGGTTAGGTTTTGACAGGATTATTAAATGTCTGTGGCCCTGACAAGCTTTTTTTTCACTTTTTTTAAAGTTTTTTTGAACGACGAAATGAGGGCATTTGTCGCTCCAAGTTCCCCTCTAGCGGAACCCCCAAGGTCCTGACAAGCTTTTTTTTAAGATTTTTTGAGCCCGAAAACGCCGCGCGCAATCGCGGATCACGCGGTGAATGTTATTCACGGTTCTCGGGAAGATGGAATCCGAAATCGGTTTGTAGTTTTTCCCACAGCCAATCGACAAACCAATCCTTCTTAATTGAAGCAGCGTTGTCGGCAACCAACGTCTCTGCCTTTTCAACGCTGCGGTTCAAGCAATAGAGAAGTCGCGATTCCCCTTCCTTCAGGCGGCTTCGCGTGAGCGAAAAAAACTCCTGAGTGCAAAGATTCACTGCGCCCGCGACTTTCGGCGGTGCCGGTTCGCCCGAGATGATGTCGTATTTTCTCGCGCTCGCCTGTAGGAAGAACCGCCCACATGTGACGCCTGTCTTGCACGAGACACGTCGGACTTTTGCGAACTAGTTAACATCGCGCAAAGGTCGGCCCGCCCGCAGCATCGCAGCTCCGGCAACTCCGGCCAGAAGGGAACCAGCGATGATGCCTCGTTTAGCTGCGTTAACCGAAGCCGTATCGTCGAACGCCAGCATGGCAATGAATAGTGACATTGTGAAACCGATTCCAGCGAGAAACCCGTACCCGAGCAACGATCTCCAGTTCACAGCCTGAGGAAGACTCGCAATCCCGGTCTTCACAGCGACCAACGCAAACAGCATAATTCCAAGTGGTTTGCCGAACAATAGCCCCGCCAATATTCCGAACCCAATCTCTGCATGCTGCAGCGATAGATCAATTTTGACTCCGGCATTCGCAAACGCGAACAGCGGCATCACCACGAACGCCGAGAAATTGTGCAACGCGTGCTCGAGTCTGAGGCCCGGTGAAAATTCCCGCGCGTTGATGCGCGAATGTGTAGGAATGGTGAAGGCTAGGGCAACCCCCGCGATCGTGGCGTGCACGCCGGAAGCATGAACAAAATACCACAGGACGACCCCGACCAGCAGGTACGGCCACAGACGACGAATACCCATTAGATTGAATCCAATCAACACGAGCAGCATCACCGCTGCGCCCCCCAGTGCACTCCAGATGATCGCCTGCGAATAAAAAAGTGAGATAACAAGCACCGCCCCCATGTCGTCGACGATCGCCAGGGCAGTTAGCAGTACTTTTGCCCCAATTGGCGCACGCGGAGCAATTAAATTGAGTGCGCCCAACGCAAACGCTATGTCGGTTGCCATGGGAATGCCCCAACCGTGCGCACCCAACCCGCGCAAATTGAAAATCAAATAGATCAGCGCGGGCACAACCATTCCCCCGATTGCGCATGCGATTGGAAGCGCAGCCTGCCGGACAGAGGCCAACTCACCAGCCAGCAATTCCCGTTTGATTTCGAGCCCGACCAAGAGAAAAAACACGGCCATCAGACCATCGTTGATCCAATCGTGGAGGTTCAGCGAAAGCTCGTGAGGAGCAATCCCCAGTGTCAGCGGTATCTCCCAAACATGGTTGTAAGCGTCGGACAACGGCGAGTTGGCAATGGCGAGCGCGGCAAGACCGAATCCCAACAAGACGAGACCGCCAAGTGTCTCTGTGCGGAAAAAGCGCTGAAAGATCGTCAGCGGGATTTTTTTTAACCGTGCTGGCATGTCAATTCGTTAGGTTAGCAATTGCAAATGACCTGGTCATCCAAACCATTCGGGAAAGCGTTGTCAGTGCCGCGTTCGGCGGAGATATGTGCAAAGGCTAATTAGCTTCGCAACGCTAAATCGTCGAATCGTAAATCCGATGTAACGGTGTAACTATTTAGCTGATCCTGCCGCAAGATTATGTTCACGGGATTAATCGAAGAAGTTGGCACAGTTGTGGCCGTGCGCGCACGTGATCACGGGACGGAGTTGCAAATCGCCGCGCCGGGAACCGCCAAACACGTCAGTCCGGGAGAGAGCATCGCCGTGAATGGTTGCTGTTTGACGCTAACTTCGTGCCGCAGCAATTACCTAAGCTTCGATCTTCTCGAGGAAACAATCGCTCGCACTAACCTCCGCGATTTGCAGCAGGCCAGCCCAGTAAATCTGGAGCGCGCGTTACGCGCCGACGGCCGCATCGGCGGACATTTCGTTCAAGGCCACGTTGATTGCGTCGCGGCCATTATCGCCTTCGATAGGAGAGGCGCAGACTTCCGACTCGAAGTCGCATTGCCGGAAAACTCCGCGCATTATGTGGCTTCCAAAGGCTCGATCGCTGTCAACGGAATCAGTCTTACCGTTGCGGAAGTTCTTCCGAGAAGCTTTGCGGTTTGGATCATTCCCTACACCAAGCGTCATACCAACCTTGATCGTGCAACCATCGGCGACCTCGTAAATCTTGAGTTCGACGTTCTCGCCAAGTACGTCGAGAGAATGGTTACGCCGCCGGTGACGAAAGAATGATGGCGCGTCGCTCGATCAAGCGGCCTCCGCGGGTTGTCGGCGTGATCGCTTCGCGCGCCGATCTGGAGCGGGCGTTGCGGATGCGCAGGCTGCCCGATTTATTCGAGCTGCGATTGGATCGTCTCGCGGGCATGGTCGATGATGTGGAAAGCGCGTTACCGAAGCTGCGCAGGCCGCTCATCATCACAGCAAGAGATCCGCACGAAGGCGGCGCTAACAAACTTCGGCTGCGGCAAAGGCGGGATCTGCTCGCTCGATTCTTGAATCACGCCGATTATATCGACGTCGAGTTACGCTTAGCCTCTGCGCTGCTACCCTCATTTGGTTTGGCGAAAAACAAAAACGTCCGGCGAATCATTTCATTCCATAATTTCAAGTCCACACCGAGTGCGCGAATCTTGGCCGCGAAGGCGCGCGAGGCCAGATCTCATGGCGCAGATATTTTCAAAGTCGCTACGCGCACTGACACGCCGATGGAACTTGGACGTTTGTTCGAGTTCATGACAAGCAGCCGTTTGGATCTCGCACTTGCCGTCATGGGCATCGGCAAACTCGGGGCAATTTCACGTATCCTGCTGGCGCGTGCCGGCTCGGTGTTGATTTACGCATCGGTCGGTGCGGCGCCCGACGTCGAAGGCCAAATGTCGCTGGAACAACTCCGTGCATTAGGATTCGGTCTGTGAAACTGCTGAACCGCTTGAGTCTGTTAAAGCTCAACACTTGCCCTTTGCTCGACGCGTATAAGGTACACATGACACCACCGCATGTCCTCATCCGTCACTTTACCCGAGCAATTACCAGTGATGCCGCTTCCGGGGGCGGTGCTGTTTCCACATGCGCTACTGCCGCTTTACATTTTCGAGCCGCGGTATCGCAAGATGCTGGAGCACGCGCTCCAACAGCATCGCATATTTTGTGTGACGCTGGTCAAGCCGAGCTGTCCGGCTTGGCATGCCGCCGAGGATTTTTTCCATCTCGCCACCGCCGGATTGATTCGCGCCTGTGTCGGACGCAGTGACGACACGTCGAATTTGGTCCTGCAAGGTCTGCAACGTGTGCGCTTCACCAGTTTCGAACAGGAGAAGCCGTTTCCGATCGCTAACGTCGATGCTGTGGAATCGCGCGATTCGACTACGGTTGAAACCGAAGCGCTTGGCGCAAAAGTGATCGAGCTTTACGGCAGTCTCAAGCACGATCGCCGTCAGCTTCCCGCAAAACTGGATCGATATCTTTCCGAATTACGCGATTTGGAAATGCTTGCGGACCTTATGGCTTCGACTTTCGTGAACGATCCATTGCGCCGGCAACGCCTGCTCGAAGAACGCTCGCTCAATCAGCGCCTCCGTTTTCTCATTAGATATTTACGCGACGAGATCGGCAACGCCGCCGCGTAGCTGTAGCCGCGTCTCTGCTTGGGTCGCCGTAGCCTTGGCGAAGGCGACTGAGACGCGCATTTTCGCCTCGCGGAGCGAGCCGGCTACGGGCCGGCAATCCGCGCATATTCTTCCATTACGTAGCGGTCGGTCATTCCCGCGATGTAATCGCAAACTGTGCGATGCAATCCCTCCTTTTCGACTCGTCGCGTCGCGCCCTCGCCGAGTCTGTCTGGATCGGCAAGGTACGCTTCAAAAACGCGCCGCAGCATCTCGCAAGCGCGCAGGTTCACTTCCGCGACGCGCGGATGGTAATAAACGTTTTGATACAAAAATTTCCGGAGCGCCCGATTCGCTTCGGCAAATTCATCGCTGTAACGAATAAGCGGCGCGGTTTGCCGGCGCGCGTCGTCTGCGCTCTGCACGCCTGATTCGGCAATCGATTCCGCGCTGGCCGCAACCAGGTCGTGCACTTCGCGATCAATGATCTCTCGAATAATCAGCTTGTGCAGCTCCGGTTCGCGCGTGCCTGTGTACCGCGCAAGCACCGCGCGATGACTGTTGTGCCAGACCTCGTTCTCCTCCAGTCGCGCCGGGGTCAAGATTTCAAAATCAAGCGCGTCATCGAGGTCGTGACTGTAATAGGTGATCTCATCCGCCAGATCGGCAACCTGCCCCTCCAGCGATGGAAAGTGGTATTCCTTTCCTGCCGGAGTGGGGAATTTGTAAGGTCGCTCATGCTTACGCAAACCTTCACGCACTTCGAATGTCAGGTTTAAACCCGGAAAATCTGGATACGGCGTTTCGAGCAGTTCGACGACGCGCACACTCTGACGATTGTGATCAAACCCGCCGTGATCGCGCATGCATTCGGCCAGCATTTCCTCGCCGGAATGTCCAAAAGGCGCATGACCGAGATCGTGTCCGAGCGCGATTGCTTCCGCCAGATCCTCGTTCAACCGCAACGCACGCGCGATGGTGCGGCTGATCGACGCCACTTCGATCGAATGCGTCAGGCGCGTACGCAAATGGTCGCCGGTGCCGTTGAGAAAAACCTGCGTTTTGTATTCCAGGCGGCGGAACGCGCGCGAATGAATAATGCGCGCACGATCCCGCTGAAATTCGGTGCGATAGGCGTGACTAGGCTCACCGTGTTGCCGTCCGCGCGATTCGCCGGATTTTTGAGCAACGGACGCGAGCGCTGTGCGCTCCCCCTCCTCCATTTCTTTGCGCGTCTTCCATTTTGCGCTCATTTATTTGAAGTGTAGAGGAACCCTGCGACTTCGGCTAGATCCGCTGGACGAAAGTGCGTTTCGAATTATCTGTCGACCCACCTATGAAAAAGCGCGAAACGAAAAAGCTTACGCCCGAACGCCTCCAGCAGTTCGGGTTCGCTTACGCGCCGCCGCTGATCATCAGCGCGGCCGTGAACAACAAAATTTTTGATACGTTGGAGGGCGGCGCGAAAACGGTTGAGCAAGTGAAAAAAGAAACTGGCGCGTCCGCGCGAGGCTTGCGTGCAATCATGGACGCGCTTGTCGGCTTGGAACTGCTAAAGAAAGATCGACAATCGAGATATTCTCTGACGCCAGAGAGCCAGACCTTTCTTATCAGCGAAAGACCGGGAGCGCTCGCCGGATTTTTCGGATCGATTTTGCCGGTAATGATTTCGCGTTGGCTGCGGCTGACCGACATCGTGCGCGACGGACGACCGGCGGTCGCCGTAAACCAGGAAACCGAGGGCACTGAATTCTTTAGTCAACTCGTGGAGACGATCATCCCGATGAGCCACCCCGGCGCGCAAAAGCTTGCCGATCATCTGAAGGTCGTGAGAGCCAAAGAGCAAGTGCGCGTGATTGACCTTGCGGCGGGGTCCGGAATCTGGGGAATCGCGGTGACCCAGAAGTCGCCGGGAGCGCGGGTGACGGCGGTCGATTGGGCGGGGATGATTCCCACAACGAAACGCATCACTGAAAAATTTGGTGTGCGCGATTGTTTCGACTTCATCGAAGGCGACCTGTTAGAAGCGAACTTTGGCAGCGGCTACGATATCGCGACGCTGGGGCATATTTTGCACAGCGAAGGCGAACAACGTAGTCGTCAATTGCTCAAGAAAACTTTTCGCGCCTTGAAGTCAGGTGGCACAATCGCCATCGCAGAATGGTTGGTGAATGACGACCGCACCAAACCGCTCCCCTCGCTGATGTTTTCCGTGCAAATGCTCGTCAACACCGAAAAAGGCGACACGTTCAGCTTTAACGAAATCAAAAAGTGGCTGGAGGACGCCGGCTTCAAGAAAGTGCGGAAACTCGAAGCACCGGGGCCATCTCCACTCATTCTGGCAACAAAACCGTAGCAGTGACGTATTACGAATCTGCTTCTCATCCGCGCGTCGAAGTGTTTTGATTCGCGAGATGAAAACACCGAAAACGAAGTCACGCTCAGAACCAAAGGCCCGGCCTGCCGCCAGAAATTCTGAGCAAAATGTGCCCTACCGCAAACCGGCGCTTCGCAGCGACGCATTCGCCAGGGCGCTGATCGATGCAAAAGCGTGTCTCAACGATTCTGCAACTCTATTAGCGCTTTTCAACGACGCAGCGAAAAAGGCAGCGGCAGTGCCGAGGGAGCCATTCGAAGAATATTGGCCTTATCTCCAAACGATGCTGCGCTTGGTCCGCGCCCATCATCGCGGCGAGTACGATCAAATCCCTGACAACGCACTGCTGTGGATCGTTGCTGCTCTCAATTACCTGATCGATCCATACGATTTGATTCCGGACGCAACGCCGGTCCTCGGCTTCGTCGATGATGCAACCGTGATCGAATTTGTCACCGACAAAACCCGGCAAACGCTGGACGATTTCATGATGTGGGAAACCGTCGCGGTGTAGCCGTCGCCATGTGGGCGACGCCTTTGCTAGGAGCCGCTCGCATCGAGGAGGCACTTCGCACAGCGAAGCGGCTACAGATTTAAACCATGAGCAGCGCTGGGTTTTCCAGTAGGTGCCGCAATTCCTTGAGATATTCGGCACCGAGGGCGCCGTCGATTACGCGATGGTCGCAGCTCATCGTGATCGACAGGCGATGGCCGACCGGGATTTGGTCGCAATCATCAATCACCGGAACTTTGGTGATCTTGCCGACTGCGAGAATGAATCCTTGCGGTGAATTGATCACAGCGGAGCAGCTGGTACTGGCAATGAAAGCTTAGAGGTCGGAAATAAGAGCTCCGTGTTTAGTCAGCGACATTGAACTTTGAAGACGGATGCGTCCTCCAGCTGCTGGACGAGCGTGATGGCTGGATACTTTTCAATCTCGCCAAAGATTAGGTCGGCGAAAAAATTGCCATATACCGCTCGCCACTGTCCTTCGCTCAGACCATGATTCGGCAAGATGATGAAGATGTTTTGGTATGCCGCGCAGTGTCGCCGCGAATAAGACTCAATCAAATCGTACGTGGCGTATTCAGTAATCGGATAAGGCGAGAACGAGAGAGTTCGCCGGCCGGACAGGAAAAACGGGATGTCAACCGTATCTTCGCCGATGATTAAATCCGCGTTCGACGTGTGAGCGGCAATCCAGGCGAGCCTTGGGAAATAGCGGACTTGCTGTTGAAGATCGAATCGCGGCACTTGCGTCATTGCTCGCGCTTCACGCCAAATCGAAACCGAGAGCAAGAGAAGAACGATTATGGTGATGCCTGAGAGAGGGACTTGCAGGCTGTTGATCAGCAAGCTCGTCCAACAGATGAGGAGAACGATTCCCGCTGGCGCCGCGATCCGCAACATCTCATTCGCGCGGTCTTCACCGAAGAACCATGCCGACCTTTGGGCAACGATGAAAATTAAATATGTGAGGCTCCACGCGAGCAGAAGGTAGCGATTGTTTGCCACAAAGACTTCTCGAGTGCGTCGAACGATTCCGCCTTTGAACAACAAAATTGCGCAAACCAGGAGAGAAACCGCGAACAGACTAAATTGGAGTCTGGGCGAAAGGCCGATCATATACCTGCCAAAGATCGATCGAAACGCAGTCACCATAGTTTCCGAAAGATCCGCCGGCGCGCGCCGCGATGAAGGCATCAAGGAGCCCGTGGCCACGAAGTTGTGTCCCCAAACGGAGCCGGCGACGAGCGCGAAGGCAAATCCGTAGAGACAGACATTCCTAATCCGCCGTGCGGAAGGAGAACTGATAATCAGGAACGCGGCGCCGACGGGAAGTAGCGGAAGGAATGCGTAGCGCGTGGCAAAAGCTAGGCCTGCTATGAAGCCAGCTGTGAATACAAACCTTTCCGCTGCAAATTTTCTGACGAGCAGCAACAAACAAAAAAGCATCAAGGCGATTGCCACAGAATCGCTCCAGGCAAAGCCGGCGATGTAGCGTAGCGGCCCGTAAAAGAGCGACAGGCCCATCGATGTTAACGCGACCTTTTCGCCGTACAAAGCAGCGGCGAGCTTGAAGACGAGCACGAATATCAGTGCAAGGCCACTCGCTGAGACCAGCAAAGCGCTAACCGGTGCAGAAACTCCAATGCGAGTGACCCACGATATTAGCAAAGGATAAAGCGGCGGATGCGCAATTAGTGGCGCAGGAATGTCATCATCCGGATTTATCCGCCGTTGATTGAAGCCAAGCGTTGGCTGCGTGATGCCATTACCCTCTGCAATGTTGCGCGCGACATTGACGTAATTCATTGAGTCCGGTGAAAAGCGGCCAATGCGCGTCACCATGTTGAACGCGAAAAGCCCAACATAGATTGCCAAGCAGGACCAAACCGCGACACGACTGAGATTCCTGACAGTCAAATCACCAACTCTCCGCGGGGGCCTATAATCGTTCGTAAATAAATATCTCGCTTCGCCGGTTGGCGTACACCTGAGTACCCGATCTCTCGCAGCGCAGGCAGTTCGGGGGGCAGGAAAAGAATGTAGCTGTCGTGATGGAACAGACGCGCGCCTGCAGCTGAGGAATCTTCGGCGAACTCGCACTCACCGTTGGCGTAGCGGTTGTAAACGGGAGCGCCAACGCGGTCGCGATCGAGTTGATGCCAGAAGCTAAAATCAGGGATGATTTTGTTTCCGTTCGGGACGGGCGGTCCCATGGCGATAACCATCTGCGCCAGCTTAAAATAGAGCAACACGATCCATTTCCCGTCGGGATCTATCGACCTCATTCCGGAAGTAACACTGGTCCTCGGCTTCGTCGATGACGCGACTGTGACCGAATTCGTTGCCGACAAAACCCGGCAAACGCTCGACGATTTCATGACTTGGGAAACGACAGCGCTGCAGTGAGCTCTGGGGTGCCGGCAGCGACCAAAGCATCTCAGAAGTTCCGCTGCTCTCGGCGTTCGTAGATCCATATCTTACTTTGGGTAATTTGTTGAACCAATGAAAAGCCATGCAGCTCTGCATCCTGCCAAGGTTCGGGGCGCAGCAAATATCGGCAGCCGACGTCCCTTAGAACTAAAGAGTCAGGCGGCAGAGAAAGGATGAAGACGTCCTCGTGAAGAAAACTAAGACCCCCGCGTTCAAAATCCGCTGGGAGTTTGCAGTAGATATTGGCATAACGATTGTATATCCAGCTACCGTGACCGCTAGGATCAAGGCGACGCCAAAATGTAAAATCGGGGGCGGTCTTACATTTTG
>Ga0193747_1000505_pt1 | contig 12700 bp, 17 predicted proteins | sample L1m2metaG_FD_143048 | JGI IMG/M metagenome (GOLD analysis project Ga0193747, IMG submission 143048) | Soil microbial communities from a riparian zone of the East river system, Colorado, United States - L1m2 | ecosystem: Environmental > Terrestrial > Soil > Riparian zone | place: USA: East River...
CTCAACGAGGCCAAGGAACGCTGGATAACTTCCCCTCAAGAAGCAAAAGCTCACGTGTCCCCGTTTGGAGAACTCGCAAGCGACTGAAACAGTCGTTCCGTATGTGCCGTCCAAGCTGAGCCAGCGTATCATCGTAAAGCTTGGCGGGGGAGGGTTCAATGCGCGGTATATTCAGCGTTCTATAAGGGAGAAATACCACCTTCCGATGGGCAATTCAGCAAACAACTAGTCGCGAGCTTCCCCATTTGAAAACGCCGCGCTGATCTCAGCGGGCAACGTGATCGAGACGCACAGGCACGCGGGACACTCGCTCTGATGCATACTCCCGAAGACGAGTAACAATATGAGCACCGATGACAAGTCATACATTCGGTGGTTGGAGAAACAACGAAGGAAGGCGAAAAACGAGGGCGGTAGCTCAATGGTCGTTGCGACCTTGTGAGCGTGTACGCGCTTGCTTGTGCAGATCGACCACTTGATCGACAAACATGCACGCCCATCCCGCGAACGAACCGTCCGAGCGAATCACCCTCACGATTTCCGTACCTCCAAGCGGATATTTAGGCTTCGCGCTATATAACATTGCGTCGTGCACTTGCTCGCCCGGTTTCAATCGCACCGTGTCTTTCGGAAGTGACGCATCGTTCACGAACGCTTGCCCGTGTTGGGCCAAGAATTCCGCCTGCGCACTCATCGCTTCCGCTTGTTTCGCTTCCTCCGGCGTTAATTTCCGGATTTCAGACGTATCCGTGATGGGCACACTGACCCATTGCTTGGCGGCGTTAGGCCGATTTCGCATACGACCGCTTAAATGCCATTATACGAATTACAATCGGAACGGGCGATTGACATTGTTGAACACAGATCAAGTGCCTAAACAGGAGTAAACTATGGCAAAGAAGCGGCTATCCGAGGAGTTGAAGGCCATGGAAATACCCCAGGATTCAGATGAAAGCCTACCGGAGGCGGTCGCGGTCCAGCGTCGCCGCCCTACCAGCGAACCTTCTGCCGCAGGCGCGGAGCATCGCTCAGGTGTCGTCGAGCGCGAAGAGGAACCGCAGCCGCCGGGCAAGGGTCGAGCGAGCAAGGATCCTCCGCGAGGACAACCGTCCGGAGGATGACGACGATGGGTCTTTACTTCCATAACAAGACGAACGCGACCCTGTGGGTCGTCTACGCCGATTACGAGCCCGACTGCGAGGACGAAGGGGGCGTCAAATGGGAGAAAAATGGCTGGTACAAAGTGATCCCTGGGAAAACCGTTAAGGTGTGGAGCGGATGGGCCGGGGGTAACAAGTTCTTCTTCTACGCGGAGGACGACTTCGGACACGTTTGGGCGGGTGGATTCTTTACTCATATCCCCTGGGTTGCTTTTAGTTGGTGCTGGCCCACGAACAGCAGCAGCGGGAGGATTCTCGGTCTTCGCAAGTTCTTCGCATCCAATATGGACTACACCATTAATCTTGTCGTGTGAACCGGATCGAACGGGCTCGCGCTCTTTTTTTGAGGAACACGGCTGAGGAACGCGTTGAAGCGCTCGACATCATTTCCGAATCACTTGGAATTCTGCCACCAGCGCAATCGACTGCGCTAAGTTTTTCAGCCGCTCAAATCGCGCCGTGATTCGCGTTTACGATGACGCTGGCAACGTGATCGAAACGCACGAGCACAAGGGCTATTTTCGCGAGCCTTAAAGGGCAAAATGCGAATGACGCGAGCAAATTGCTCCTAACGCTTCTTTTTCCAACGCTTGGTCCGCGCCTTTTTTAGCAGCGCTGCCCTACGGCTGATCTCCGCCGGGCTCTAATTTTTCGGCTTGCCTTTCGCGTAACCTCGCGTTCGCTTTTACGCATTATCTCAGTGAACGGCCAGAAAATGAGGCCAAACAACAAGACAATTAGAAAGGAAGCTAGAATGAAAATTATGAACAAAATAATTGTTACTCTCGCCTTTGCGCTGATTGCGCCGCTGGCATTCGCGCAAACGGGTTCAAAGGGTAAAAGGCAAGAGGCAACTACTACTGCAGAAACAATAACGGTAACGGGAACGATGATCAAAGAGACCACTGCGGAAGGCGCGGCGGCCGCTTATCAGCCTGCCAAAACGCTCGTCGTTCGCGAGGACAGTTCCAATAGGCCGGGCACTTATATTCTCAAGGGGCCTGGTCACGTTGTGGACAAGGCGGGCAAGGTCATCCAAACCGCGATCAAACCCGGCGCTCGTGTGCGTGTTTATTACGCAAACGAAGGCGATTCGCGTATGATTGATCACGTAGTTGTTTTAGACTGAGTCCTACGCCCTCTGGGACATCACCAATAAGAGCTGCAGGGTTCGATGAATCCTGCAGCTTTTTTGGTAGGATAATCTCGCTCCGATACCTGGACGTTCTTCGAATTTTGTGATCGACGAAACGCCAAACTAAGCGCTGTCGCCAACGCAATCGGTTACGCACAGCATTACAGTCGCTCACATGATGCCGTGATTCGCGTTTACGATGCGGCTGGCAGCGTGATCGAAACGCACGAACACAAGGGCGATTTCAAAGACTGGTGAGAGCTGCTGTTCGATTGCCGAAACCCAACTCATGGCTGGATCGCCAAATAGTGCGGGCCAGCTTTCCACTGCGGATCGCCAATCTCTGAAGCAAAGACAGTAGGCTCGCCGCGACGTGTGAATTTTAAGATGTCGCCGCTGGCAGACGCAGGAATCTCTGCTGCAAAAAGGTTGCCCGTGCTGTCGAAGACTAGGCCGCGAGGCTTGGGGAGGCCGGAGACAAATGTGCTTTTAACACCCCTCGGAGTAAATTTAAGGATTCGATCCGCGTTGTAAGGGAACACCTCCGTAGATACGAAGAGATTCCCGGAATGATCAAAAGCCAGCCCAATAGGACCAGTTTCGGCATTGAAAGCTTCTGGACCAACAAATATGCTTCGTGTGCCATCCGGGGCGAACTTATAGATAGTTTGGCTCGTCGCATCCGCTGCTAAAAGGTTGCCCGAATTGTCAAAGGCTAGACCCATACCGTGACCAGGAACAAAGCCGAAAGACCCCCGTGCTCCCTTGGACGTAAGTTTAAAGATTATTGAGGACGTATTGGACCAGCTAATCGCCATGACAAACACGTTGTCTGCGCGGTCAATCGCCACGCCTTGAGCGAAAAAGGAATCTGGTATGATAGCAAATATAGTCGTTGCTCCGCCCGGCGCGATTTTCAAAATCGTGGGATGACACCACGTAGCAGCGTCGCAGTGGTTTGTTACCGCAAACAGGTTGCCCGCACTGTCGAAAGCTACCCCGCGAGGGCGAGAGAGCCCAGGAGCAACCGTGTTTCGGATCCCGCTGGGATTATATTTACAGATAAAACCGTTTCCGGGAGCGCCATCAACAGAGACGAAAACGTCCCCCGATTCCCCATTTGCGGTGAGCACGCCCATTGCTGAGAGGATTGCAACCGCGAACACGGAATAAATAATTTTCATTGTTGGTCTGATTTTTCTTATCCTTGCGAATCGCGGGTTCGGAAAGAGGCGAAGAACCGGGCGGGGCAAAGCCCTCCGCTTGATTCAGAATCCGTGTAAAAGCGACGCCCAGTTTGGGAAAAATCTCGCCAACCTGTCAAGACCAATCGCCGCAAGTGCGAACCGCCGATTCAAGTTCCAAAAACGCCGTCAGCTTTTCATCCGCACGCACAACGAAACGCCTTCCGTCGCCGCGATGCGGACCAAGCAACGTGATCGACACGCACGAACACAAGTGCAACAACTTGCCTGACGGCGCGGCCCCGTGGGGTTTCCAAGCGTCTGTCAGGCAAATGTTGCCAACTAGTAGTCTTGATTTCCTACCTAGTACATACGGAATTAATGAAGCGGAGTTACAGAATTTATTCGGGAAATTGCCCCGGCCTGTCGAACGCACGAGCACGCGGGCGATTTCAAGGAGTGGTGAACAGTCTTGCCATCCTGCAGCCTTTTAGCGGACACTTCCCTCTATGGAGGCAGAAATAGACGACAAATTGCCGTCTAATTCTAGTTAGGCCGTTTCATCCAGTCTTCCGACAATCTATGAAGACAATTGTGCTTCGCACTGTGGCCATCCTGCCCTTTCTTTTGGTGAGTTCTTGTTCCCCAAATCGAGGATTCAGGTTTTATGGCGAGTATGAGGCGGAGCAATCTCGTTATTTAATTCAGGTGATTTCGCAAGGCTACGTGAAATCCGGAGATGACCTGGCCGAGTCCGCCTTTGCCTTGGTCCAGTTTTGCCCCACGACACACAGCACCGGCAGGGCGATGCGCATGACACTCACGGCCGCGCCCGGCCAGTGGAACAAGATCGAGAGTGATGATGTGGCGATATCTTCGAGAGAATGGAATTGGCGGACATCAGAAGGGTGGCTCAGAGCAGCGCTCGCTCAGGCCGGGTATGGAGACGTAGCCGAGGAGGAGATCAAGGGCAGCGCCAAGGTGATCGAGTGCTCTCTCACCGGGGCGAAAGGAGTTATCTTAAAAGGGCAAATCAAGCCGTTAATCGTCCGTCGTGCAGATATCGTGTATGGTTATAAGGTCATGAAGGACCGGCCGCCCAGGGAATGGGTTCAGTCATCAGAGCTTCGGCGTTGCGGCACGTATTAACGAGGCTAACGCAACCCGCCTAACCGATCGGAGGGGCGATCATGAACAAACTCCAACGAATCATTATCCTGCTTTGGGCGGTTGTGCTTGGGACAATCGCGATGTCGGTTGTTGCAGCAGGTCTATTGCTAGGCACGCGGAAATGGGCTGGCCGTGGCGTGCGAAACGGATTTCGCGCATGAACGCGCGTGCCTGAGGCGTGTGAGAGGTGTGAGCTTCGCGATTTAATTGCTGTGGTCCGAGCGTAACCTCTGATCGAATTTTACGCAGTAAAAGAGGGGAGGGACGAGCGAGTCTCCGATAATGATCAGCGTAGTCAGAATTTGCCCAGAGTGCGGCGCGGAAATTCCAGCCGACGCGCCAGAAGGCGGCTGCCCATGTTGCCTCCTGAAAAGTGGCCTTAATCTACTCGCCGACGAGGAGCAGGCCACATCTGATGTAGCAGCAAAGCAGCAGATTTCGACCTGTCCAACCTGTGGCGCCGCGCTTGAGGAAACACCGGGTGGCGGACTCGGCTGCCTTTCATGTTTATTGCACGCTGGAATCGGCAGCGAAGAAGAAACGCTCCACGATTCAATGCCGGACGCTCTTGAAGGAGGCCTGCGCTTTGGTGTCTATGAAATCGATTGTCGCGAGGACGGAAGGCTTTACGAGCTTGGCCGTGGAGCGATGGGCGTCACGTATCGCGCCACCGACACGTCGCTGCAGCGCGAAGTGGCCTTAAAGATCATAAAAACCGATATCGCTGAGCGAAGCGCAGACGCCCGTGAACGCTTTATGCGCGAAGCCCGTGCAGCGGCATCGCTGCGACACGAAAACATCGCCATCGTCTACCAATTCGGGATGTCCGTTGAGACAGGACAATATTTTTATGCGATGGAACTGATCGAGGGCGAGACCCTTGAGGAGCGCGTTCGGCGCGCCGGACCGCTCGATGCGCGTACCACCATCGACATTGCACAGCAAGTCACCTCAGCCCTAGCCGCCGCAGAAAAGCACGGGTTAGTCCATCGTGACTTAAAACCAGCAAATCTGATGCTCATCTCGCCCGATGGCGAAACGAGCAACAACAAAAAGCTGGTGGTGAAAATAATCGACTTCGGTCTGGCCAAGGCAATTCACACTGCAACGGATCTGAAGTCGCTGACCCACGACAAATTTGTGGGTACTCCGGCATTCGCCAGTCCGGAACAGTTTGAACATTCAGCGCTCGACGTGCGCTCCGATATCTATTCGCTCGGCGAAACGCTCTGGTTTGCGCTTACCGGAAAAACGGCATTTGCCGACCGTACTCTGTCGGAAATCCACCGCGCTCAAAAATCAAATGTGCTTCCCCTCGAACAACTCAAAGCAGCGCATGTTCCGCATAGCCTGAAATCGCTGCTTAAATCGATGCTCGCGCTCGAGCCCGCGTCGCGCCCCGGCACACAGGAATTAGCAGCGCGCCTGCAACGTTGCTCCCCGGAGGTGCGCAGTGTTCGACGAACGCGCGTCACTCTTGCAGCGGCAGCCATCCTAATTCTCGGTGCGTCTGCAGCCCTCATCTTCCTTTGGGTGCGCACCCAAAATCCAGTTTCGAATCTGGGGGTATTGGAGAAAAGCATTGCAGTGCTTCCGTTTGAAAACCGCAGCGAGGACAAAGCAAATGCCTACTTTGCTGACGGTATTCACGACGAAATTCTGACCCGCTTATCTAATATTGCGGATTTAAAAGTAATCTCGCGCACTTCCACGCGGCAATACCAGAGCAAACCTGGCAATCTCCGTGAGATCGCAAAGCAGCTCGGTGTAGCGACCATCCTTGAGGGTAGCGTCCAAAAAGTAGCTGATCAGGTGCGTGTCAATGTGCAATTGGTCAATGCGCAAACCGATTCCCACTTATGGGCAGACATCTACGACCGAAAGTTGACTGACGTCTTTGCAGTCGAGAGTGAGATCGCCAAAGCAATCGCCGAGTCGTTGCAGGCCGAGCTTACGGGCGGCGAGCAACGAGCCTTGGCGATTAAGCCGACCAGCAACTCAGAGGCTTACGACGCGTACCTCCGGGGGTTGGCTTTTGAATCGCGCACTTCGTCCAGTGCAGACGATTTAGCGAAGGCCACAGACTTTTACGAGCGGGCGGTGCAGCTCGACCGAGCTTTTGCGCTGGCTTGGGCCAGACTCTCTCGCGTTAACGCTGAGACGTATTTCGACGGTGTGGATACGACCCCTGCTCGCCGTGACGCGACGGAGCGGGCTTTAAACACCGCGCAAAGACTCCAACCGACCTCACCCGAAACCCTGCTCGCCTTGGGTTATTACCAATATTGGGTGCTGGGGGATTACGGGCTCGCCAAGGCCACGTTCGAGCGCGCCAGCAAGATGTTACCAGGCAGCAGCGAGGTACTAGAGGCTCTCGCCCTAATTGCCCGAAGACAGGGGCACTGGGATCAAAGCATTGCCTACTTCGAGCGGGCCCTCGTCTTGGATCCACGTAATACGCAATTACTCATGACCGCGGCAGAGACTTACGTCATGCTTCGACAATTTCCGGCGGCGCTAAGGCTCTACGACCGGGCACTGGACATTACTCCAAACGATCCGGATGTGACCGCGGCAAAGGCCGGCGTTTATCAGGCCCAGGGCGACCTACAAGAAGCCGCCAGGTTGCTATCCGGGATAAACGAAAAGACTTCTAGTAACAATTCTGTTCTCAGCAAGATCACTCAGTTGAGACTTGAGCGAAGGACCACTGAAGCCATTCGACTGCTGCAAGCCCGACTAGCTCAATTCCATTTTGATTCTGAGTTCTACGAGGGCATCACCCAGGTCAACTTGGCTTTCGCTCAATACCTTGCTGGCGATAGGGGTGGCGCGAAGATTACCGCTGAACAGGCGCGCAATACACTCGATCAGTTCTGTAGAAATCAACCAGACAACGCCTACCTCGCGCGACTCTTGTCTCTAACCAATGCCGCGCTCGGGGAGAAGGACCCGGCCTTGAAGGAAGCGGAGCGAGCAATCATGCTTGAGCCCCGTGCTCAAGACGCGATTAGCGGACCTAGCTTCGAAGAGAATCTGGCGCTAATTCAGACGACCTTCGGCGAGAATAGCCGTGCGATCCAAACTCTGACCCAGTTGCTACAAACGCCCTATATGGAGGGGGGGGTTTACGGAATGCCGATTACACCGGCGCTTCTTAGGTTCGATCCCATATGGGACCCTTTGCGCTCCGATCCCGCTTTCCAAAAACTCTGCGAGGAAAAGCAGCCCTGACCGCCCGAAGGTTTTTCGCTGTTCGCCTGCGTCACTAGGAGGCCTTTCTCCTAATTGCCCCACGAAACTTCGTTGTCTTCTGCGATCCGGGAAATCTCGTTTCCCTAAATTTTCTGCAATATCGCGCCGGATCGTCCGAAGTACGTCAGTGGAGATCGAAATCACGAACCAATGAAAGGAGTTCAAATGATGAAAACTTTTATCGTTTACAATTTGGATACGGGGCTACCGATCGCAATTGGCCAAGCGATGAAGGCAGAGTGGGCCCGTGTTGAAACGGCAGAGGAAACAAACATTCGCACCGAAAATCTAATCGCAGAGGAAATTGACTTGGGAAAGGAGGTCGAACTTCTGTGACAGTAGTCTTGGCAATGGAAATAAGGTGTGCAGTCGTGTCTGCATGTGTTTTGCTTGCCTTTGTATCGCAAACTGGAGTGCGTTCGCGGACGCGCTAAGCTCGAAACAGTGCATCGTGGCACTGGGAGTGAACATCTGGGTGTAACCCTAAAAGATTCGAACGGCAAAAAGAGTGTCCTGGTTCGGATTGGAGGCAACCCGTTCAATGACCCTGAAACCCGAAAGTTACGCGGGCGCAATGTCGAGGTTGAAGGGTACCGCGTGGGAAACCAAGTGCGCTATGTCTCTGCACGGGAGATCAGGCGACCTCGCCCGACTCCGTACCGCCCAAAGAAAAGTGTAGAGTGATCAGCGACCCGTGACTCGCCATCCGGCGGTCGCGGCTTTGGTCTTCTTGAGGTTCGCTCGAGCGTTGGGACGCCAGGTGCCATCTGTGCGATCCGCGCGATCCGTGGTCGGCAGGCAAGATTTTGTAATCTTTTTGCCACGCCGGCTCACATTTTCCGAAGGAACAGCTAAATGGACAATACGCTTCAAAACCATGCTGAAATGAAAGCACTGAACTATGAGAAATCGTTCGGTTCCACCGAAGACGCCGAAACGAAGGAGGGAACAAATATGCCGATCAAAGATCAAGACACGACGCTCAGCATGATTGTGCTTCTGCTTGCTTGCCTTGCGCTCGCAGCCCTGGCGCACGCGGTTGTTTGAGTAACCGGGCCAGAACAACACGGAAAGCGCTTTCTCACTAACCTAAATCGTTCTCACAAGCCGTCATGCAATTGCGTGACGGCTGATTTGTTTGTATCAGCATCTAGCAAAGGGCCGGTGACGGACTAACCCGTATTTCTTTTTTAATTTTACCCGAGCCATCACGCTTTCTCTGAAAAACCGCCACAGGCGCGTAAAGTAAACGCCCGCTGCGTTGAAAGGCCCGTCAGTCGTTAGGGATCTAAAACAAGGCGTCTGCATTTTGTCTGCCATGTCCAACAAAGCTCTCCGAAGGAACGGGCGTGAAAACAATTTGCCTGGACAGTATGAGTTGGGATGTCGGCTCGGTGAATGGCACTCCCGCTCACGGCAGTAGTGCGCGAACGTTCCTAACGAAGGCGAGTAGCTTCTTCACCGAGTTGAAACGGCGAAAGGTTTACAGACTCGCAGCCGCGTATGCTGTTGTCTCCTGGCTACTGATCCAGGCCGCATCGATTTTTCTACCGACGTTCGATGCACCTCCCGGTATGATGAAAGCAGTCGTTGTGTTTCTCGCGCTCGGTTTCATTGTTTCCGCGATCCTCTCGTGGGTTTTTGACATAACTCCACAAGGAATAAAGCGAACGGCGGACATTTCGCCCGACGAAGCGGTTGACATTGTTCGCCAGCTCGAGGCGCAGGCCCGGCAAGAATTCGTCCGCGGCTATTTAGCCGCATCGATTTACGCGGGACTGGGCGACAAAACCAAAGCGATTGATTACCTTAAACACGAATACCTTAATCACGATTACCTCAAACACGACAACATCCATCCTACAGGAATGTCAGTCGATGCCATGCTTGATGGGCTCCGAGGCGACCCGCGCTTCGAGGCACTCGCGGGAAGGCCGCAGTAAAACGGTCGCGATTAAAGTGACGGTGTTGGCCCACGTTCGATGATCCTCTCCCACAAATACAAGTTCATCTTCATCAAAACCGCGAAGACCGCCGGCACGAGCATCGAAGTCTTTCTGTCGAAACATTGTGGTCCGCAGGACATCGTGACGCCGATTATGCCGCGTGTTGAAGGACATCAACCGCGCAATTACGAAGGCTTCATTAATCCGGTTCCCGAAATCCTCGAGCGACCAGGTAAATTTTTTTCCGCGTTGCGCCACACAATGACAAGCCGCACAAAGTTCTATAATCACATGCCGGCGCGCGAGGTGAAGCAACGCGTTCCCGTGGACGTCTGGAATGGCTACTTCAAATTTTGCGTGGAACGAAATCCGTGGGACAAAGCTTTGTCTCATTACCACATGCACGCGGCACGCGAAGGCGGCGGGCTTTCGCTCGAGGAGTATCTCGCTCGCGGGCGATTTCCCATTAACGATTTCCGGTACATGGATCGTTCGCGGAGCAAAATCATCGTCGATCGAATTGTTCGCTTTGAAAACCTGCTTGCGGAGCTGGGTGAAATTTTCGCGCAGCTCAACATTCCCTTTGACGGCACTCTCGGTGTCGCAGCGAAATCGGAATATCGCGCTGACGGGCGGCCATATCAGGAAGTTTTCAACGACCAACAACGGCGAATCGTAGAAAAAGCATTCGCCAAAGAAATTGGCCTCCACTGTTATCGATTTGAGCCGTAACTCGAAACAGATTTGCGCTGGCTCAATCCAAGCTTGCCTTTTGTGCGCGTTTTCGGTTCCATCGTACTGTGTCCCCTGCCGAAGATCAGGCGACGTCGCTCAGCGCGACCGGTGAAACGGTTTATAGTCCGGCGGTCTTTGCTACCACGCACTGGAGTGTGGTGCTCGAGGCACAAGGTGAATCGCAGGCGGCACAGAAGGCTCTCGAAAAACTTTGCCGCACGTATTGGCGGCCGATCTATGGCTACGTGCGGCGGCATGGCGTCGGCACTGAAGACGCCGAAGATCTTACCCAGGGCTTTTTCGCGTTGTTGCTTGAGCGCAAAGATCTGAACAGCGTGCGCAAGGAAAAAGGACGACTTCGTTCCTACCTGCTTGCCTCAGTGAAACATTTTCTCGCTGACGAGTCGCGTCATGCCATGGCGCTCAAACGCGGTAAAGGACAACGCTTAATTCCGTTCGACGACATTCGGGAAGGGGAAAGCATCGAGGCGGAGCGCTCCGATCGGCTCACGGCCGACCAAATCTACGAACGGCGTTGGGCGTTCACGGTATTGGAGCAGGTGATGACGCGCTTACGCGAAGAGTATCGCAGCGCCGGGAATGTGCGCTTCTTTGATCAGATGAAGAAAATGCTCATGGACGAACCGGACCGTCCGTCGCAAGCCCAGGTCGCGACCGAATTCGGCATGACCGAGAACGCGGTCAAACAAGCGTTCTACCGGTTTCGTCAGCGTTACCAAACATTGTTGCGCGAGGAGATTGCCCACACGGTGGCGATGCCCGGCGACATCGAAGACGAATTGCGCTATCTCATCGCTGTAGTTCGGACATAACGTCTGAGAGAATTTAGGCGGTAAAGAGAGAGAGCACTCGCGCCTGCCGGACATGAGAACGGTACTAGGCCTTGCGTACGCGTCACAGGGGCATCTCACAATGGCTAAAAAGAGCCAGCTATTTTTGCAGCGATGGCATCGCTTGGCGAAGGCGCCCAATGCTTCAAACTGGTCAGCCAAAATTCCGCGTAACCTCGCGCCGAATCTTACGCATTACCTTGGTGAACACACAAAGGAGGATCGAAACCTATGAACCATCAAGATAGCGGAACAATAATCATAACTTTTCTGCTTCTCCTTCCCTGGCTTGGGCGCGCCGCAGTATCGGCCGGCGCGATATGGCGAGAACACGTCGAAACGCAAAACAGGAAAGCAAAACAAAATTTCTGAAGCCAAGTCTCCGCGTAAGCTCGCGCAGGCTTTTACGCATTACCTCAACGAACGACCGGAAATGAGTTTTCGGTAAGACGCGGTAGCCTTGGCGCATCGCTCGGTTCAGACTCGCCGCATGAGAATGCAAGGCACGGGTTCTGGAGCGCTTTAACCAATAGGTCAGCATTAACAACACAGCTAGGCCGCGGCATTGGGCCTGTTCAACAATCCCGAGTGTCGTCTGCCTCATCCGCGATATCCACGCAATCGGCCCTTGCTCGCCAAGTTCCCGCGTAACCTCGCGCCGGCTTTTACGCATTACCTCAGTGAATGGCCGGAAATGAGTTCTCAATGACGAGAGTCACCGAATGCCAAAATAAGAGAGGAAAGTAAATAAGATGAAAAATCAAAACACCGTATTCATAACCATAGTGTCTGCGCTTGCGTTTGCGCTTGCGCCAGTCACCAAGGCGGCGCCGAGCCCTGGCGGTGGCCCTGATCCCGCACCAGCGGTTGCCACTGTCCATAGCACCGACAATGTCACCCGGGGAAAGACCGGTTCATTTGTCCTGGACATGAAGCCTCGACTTATGCTCGGTGGAACCTACGTAAACTTCTCTGTCAGCGGCACCGCTATCGCGGGAGTTGATTACGTTCTGCTTGTGTCTCCGGCCTACATCGGACAATCCGGCTACGGAGTAATCCAAGTCCAAACGTTGCCTGACCCCAGGGGATCATCCTTCCGTCAGGCATACAGCGTTGTGGTAACTCTGGAACCTGGCTCGGGATACGCAGTCGGCCAACCTAGCTCAGCCACAATGTGGATTAAGCCGTGATCTTGGCTGTTCGAGAGGCGGCAAGGAACTGCGCGCTGCGCCGGCCCGGGAAACGTTCGGGACGGCGCAGCGTT
>Ga0193747_1000506_pt1 | contig 12696 bp, 12 predicted proteins | sample L1m2metaG_FD_143048 | JGI IMG/M metagenome (GOLD analysis project Ga0193747, IMG submission 143048) | Soil microbial communities from a riparian zone of the East river system, Colorado, United States - L1m2 | ecosystem: Environmental > Terrestrial > Soil > Riparian zone | place: USA: East River...
AGCAGCTTCGCGAGACCGAAGTCCAGGATTTTTACTATTCCATCGTGGCGCACCATGATGTTTTCCGGCTTGAGGTCGCGATGCACGATGCCCGCTCCGTGCGCCGCCGTGAGCGCGAACGCCATTTGCTGCGCGACGTCCAAGGCCTTGTCGATTTCCATCGGTCCGCGTTTCAAGTTTGTGCGCAGTGTCTCGCCGTCCACATATTCAGTCGCGATGAAATGGGCGCCCCCTTCGTCACCAATCTCATGAATCGTGAGCAGGTTCGGATGATTCAACGCCGAAGCGGCGCGAGCCTCGTGCTGAAAGCGACGCAGGCGCTCTTTGTCATTGGTGAATTCCGCCGGCAGAGTCTTGAGCGCGACTTTGCGACCGAGTTTGGTGTCTTCGGCAAGGTAAACTTCGCCCATGCCCCCCACACCGAGAAAGGAAATTATTGAATAGCGCTCAGGCAAATCACTGCGCTTTAGATCCGGCTTCGCTCGCTCACCGGAACCTGTTGCCACCGTCAAGGCTGACGTTTCCTGAGACCCAATAAAACGACGAACTTCTTTCACAAACAGGTTCCAGGAAGGGTCGCCTTCCAGCAGCAGATGGTTGCGGCCATTAAGCGGAATGAAGGTCGCGTCCGGAATCGAGCCCGCGAGCTTGCGGCCTTCTTCGAATGGAACACCGGCTTCGTCGCGACAGTGCAGGACCAGCGTGGGAACTTTCACCTGCGGTAAGAGATCGACGACATCAATGTTTCCCATCTCAGTCAAGAGCCGGACTGCATTTTCCGGAGACGTCGAAATCCGCTGCAGATCATTGAACGATTGCGCCTGTTCAGGCGTGGCGTCCGGCGCGTAGAGCGTGGTCCACAGTTGGCGAAAGGCGGGATTGTCCTTCCCCCAACCCAAACGCACCAGGGTAAGCTGCGCCTCCCTTTGTTCTAATTCTTCAGCCGAATCACGCCTGGCCCAGCCGCGAGCGTAAGCGCCATATAAAATGAGGTGCGAGACTTTCTCGGGATAACGAACTGCGTAAGCGATAGCGACGGCGCCGCCTTGCGAAATTCCGAGTAGCGGAAAACGATCTATGCCGGCGGCTTGGACCACCGACTCGAGGTCTTGCACCCACGCTTCGAACGAGAGATCGGCGACATGCCAATCAGAAAGACCGTTGCCGCGCTCGTCGTAGCGGATAAAGGTGTGATCGCGCGCGAATTCGGCCAGCATATGGCGCCAGATCGGACTGCGCCAGTCGAATTCGAGATGACTGAGCCAGTTCGCCGCCTTCATCAGCGGCGGCCCGCTACCCACGGTAGCGTAGGCGATCCGCACTCTGTCGGCGGTAGTGCAAAAATGGATCTGCTGTTCCATCCGCTTTGGCGCGCATTCTAGCTGAGTAATGAAGTCGAGGCCAGAGCTGGAATTGATCTCGGTGTGCCAAGCCGTGGCAGGTAAACTCCCTCTCGCTTTGGGAGAGGGTTGGCTGAGGGCATAGCTGAGTAACCAAGAAAGAAACTCTCCGTGCTTTCTGAATCGTTCCGTCGCTTCGCCCAAAGATGTTTATAGCCTGGCGGTCCTTTCTCTAGTTCGAAGCTCCGTAGGAGCGCAATCGCTTTTGCCTGTCCTGGCGAAGGTTTCGCTCCTCCTATCTCTGGAGCGAAGAAACGAATTCACGTGCTGTACTTGTAAGTCGAAATCACCCTAATTCGGCGAAGGTTTTGTTGACGCGCTATTAGCAACGATCGCGGAAAGCGGCGACGTCTGTAAGCCGAAGGTCTGCGGGTTTTCTCCAATAATCGCGACGGCGAAAAAGCTGGGAATGTAATAGGCGCTTTCGTTTCGGAAGGTATCGTCCAACTTGTCGCGGTTGGCAAAGAGCGTCCAGAAATTTCTTTCGTAGTGCCTGTCGGTTTCTCTCAGAAGCCGCAGCTCATCACGTACTGACTCCGCCCCGCGATTGTAACTCAGCAACACCAGCGTCATGCTTTGCGAATCATCGCCGAGCTCGGCCATTCGATCCGCGATGTAGTGAGCGGCAGCGGGCGCCATCTTCTTAACTTCACACATGTCTCCGCGGGCGACGCCGTATTGCTCGGCGGTTTGCGGCATGAATTGAAACAGGCCTTTGGCCCCGGCGCTGTTTTCATAGCAGGGTTTGTATTCCGACTCGATCATCGGCAGATAGATGCCCACGACGAGTGGAATCTTCCGCTCGCTGAATGAAGGCGCAATCAAGGGAATGATCGGCGCCGCCCGTCCATAGATAACCGAGAGACTTTCCTGGCCTGCCTTTGCGGATGTGCTGTCCGCGCGCGCCACATAAGGATCCAAGTTGGTTTTAATTGCTTTAATAGCTTCATCGTTCAGCTTCATCGGACGATCGCCCATCATTGCAGAGATGCGCTGTTCCTGTTCATCAACGAATGCGAGTTGCTCAACTGAATTCATCTGCGTGTAGAGCTTTCCGCCAGTAATTGCCGCGGGCATGGCGGCGTTCGCGCGAAGTTTTGAACGCCGGTAGAGAAGCGCCGTAACGATCATAACCGCGATCAGTGCGGCAAGACTCAACACCTGAAGTCCATAACGATATGAGCGCGCCTTTGTCGTTTCGTATCGAAAGGGACCAGGCACATATTCGTGGCCTTGACGCATCCTGGCGCTGCGCATCGAATCGTCCAAGACCTGCGCGCCGGTTTGTTCAAGCTGTTGCCGGACACTCTTCAAATCTGCCAGCATCTCGGGCGCGGCCTGATAGCGTTTGTCTATTTCTTTGCGCAAAGCCTTGCTGACAACGCGCTGTAACTCTGATAAGAACGGCTGAGCGTCATTCGCAAACTGAAACAGCGGAGCCGGCGCGCGTTCAAGAATCGCGACCATGGTATCCATGCGCGTCGCACCCACGAACGGCGCGCGATACGCCAGCATTTCGTAAAGCACCACTCCCAGGCTCCAAATGTCTGTGCGTTCGTCCACCGGCAGAGCGCGCGCCTGTTCCGGAGACATGTAACCTACCGTCCCCAGCACGACGCCGGTTTCTGTCTGAGTGTTTGCGGCCGCCGCGGTTTCAGATAAATCGGAGGAAGGCGGCTCAAGCAGTTTGGCAATTCCAAAGTCCAGAAGTTTCACGAGACCGCCGCGCCGGCGCATGATGTTTTCCGGTTTGATATCGCGATGCACAATTCCGGCAGCGTGCGCCGCAGTCAGTGCCTCAGCCACCTGAATGGCAATCTCCAGCACTTCAACGAGCGACAGATTTTCTTGCGCAATCAATTCGCGAAGCGTTTGGCCGTCGATGAATTCCGTGGTGATAAAGTGAACTTGATCTACTTCGCCGACTTCGTGAATCGTCAGGATGTTCGGATGATTCAAAGCCGAAGCTGCGCGCGCCTCTCTTTGAAAGCGGCGCAGGCGCGCTTCGTCGGAAACGAAATAAGCCGGCAGGATCTTCAAAGCCACCTGGCGATCAAGCCGCCGATCCTGCGCCAGATAAACTTCGCCCATGCCGCCCGCGCCGAGACGCTCAACAATCTGGTATGGACCGATCTCGCGACCGACGTTGTGCTGCTGGTAATTGCCGATAAGGACATCTGCGTCACGGACAATGGCGGGTTCTTCGATAAAGTCACCGGCTTCATCGTAAGCATCGATCAGTGAACTCGCTTCCTGTCGTAGCGCTTCATCGCCTGAGCACGCTTCATTCAGAAATGACACGCGTTCATGCGGCGACCTATCAAGCGCCGCCTGCAACACTTCTTCCACCCGTTGCCATCGCTCAGGAGTCATTGGTTACATTGCCGATTTGCGATTGCCAATTGCCGATCGCTTTATTCCTGGTCGCGGATGGTTAGCAGTCGGGACTAGCCGCGTGTCCAGCGTATCCGTTGCAGACGGATTCATATCCTGGACAGATGAAATCGGCAATTGGAAATTGGAAATCGGCAATCCCTTTCATCCTTCGTCCTTCATCCTTTTGAAGAGCCACGCCTTGGCCGCTCGCCAATCGCGACGCACGGTCATCAAGGAGATTCCCAGCACGTCCGCCGTCTCTTCCAAACTCAAGCCACCAAAATAACGCAGCTCAACAACTCGACTCTTGCGCGGATCGATTTTCGCGAGCCCCTCGAGCGCTTCATCGAGAGCTACTAACTCCGCAGCGCGTTGATAGGTCATCGCTGACGCTTCTTCAAGCGAGACTTGTTGCGCTTCACCGCCATGCTTGGCGTAACGCCGTCGCCGCGCATGATCGATCAGGATGTGACGCATCACCTGCGCGGTCACCGCAAAGAAGTGCGCGCGGTTTTGCCACTCGGCTTTCTCCTGTCCGGCAAGACGAACGTAGGCCTCGTTAACCAGTGCCGTCGTGTCGAGCGTATGGCCGTTGCGCTCGCGCCGCACATAGCGATGTGCGATGCGCCGCAATTCGTCGTAAATCAAAGGAGTCAGCCTTTCGAGCGCGGACCGATCTCCCTGCTGCCAGTCATCCAACAGTTCCGTTAAGCCTGGAGTGGAAAGGGCCATCATCGCTGCTTGTCACGCAAGCTGTTAGCTTGCGACGGTCTGCGCAAACCAACAGTTTGCTTTACATCAAGCCGAACGGCGATCTTATCATCTTTCTGGAAGCGGCAATCCCAAAGATTAGCGACTCTTTTTCGATCAGAAATATTCTGTTCAGCATGAACAGTTTCGCTTCAGTTTCTCGCTTACCGTTTCGCTCATGAACACAATCCCCTCCGTTTCTCGCTTATCAAATTGAGAAGTAGATTTGTTCACACTTTGAAAACCGAAAGGACACTGAGTATGAAAATTCAAAGAATGCTGCTTTGGTTACTTGTGGTCACAATTTGTCTGACTGGATTTCCGCATTTCACTCGCGCGACTATTCAATCGACTAAGCCTTACCAACAAATGACTCTCCCGGAGCGCGGCGCTTTCGTTAGCGAGCAAGCGCGCCGACTGGCCCGGCAAATGTCCGGCAGAGATTATCAATTCACGCCGGCTTTTGAAGCGGACATACAGAAGGCCGTTGAGTTTTATGCTCGGCGCATTGGCAATAACAGCGGCGATCGATTGGGCAAAGGCGATGCCCGCTTCGTCTTCGAACGCGGACAGACGCTGGCGCCGACGTTGATTCGCATCTTTAAAGCGCGCGACGTGTCGCCGCTGATCGGACTCTATATTCCGTTGGTTGAATCCGAATATGTAAACATTCAAGCGCCCAACTCCGTTGGCGCAATAGGCATGTTTCAATTTCTGCCCCAGACGGGAGAGCACTTTGGTCTTTCAGCGAGTGAGCTGCTGGATGTTGAGAAATCTGCCGACGCGGCCGCGCGTTACATCGCCGCCGAGCTGAAAAAGTTTGACGAAGATCCAATGAAGGAAGCTCTCGCGTTGCTGGCTTACAATCGCGGCGCGGGAAACGTCGTGAACGATTTGGCGACGTTGGTTAATCAACAGAATCGCGGCTGTAGCATCTGCGCTCTCACTGAGCACCGCGATAAGCTGGACGCAACTTTCCAGAGCGAAAACGTGTACTACGTGCCGCGCTTTTTCGCTGCTGCGATTGTGGGCGAGAACCCGCAGGCGTTCGGCCTGCAAACACAACCGCTGTCGTCCTTCTAGCCGAGATTCGACGTCCGACAAGCTTTAGCTCGTCGCAATCTTAGCGACAAACTGAAGTTTGTCGGACGTGCTCTTAATAAATTCAATCACGACCCACCGTGGCTTTGCCACCAAACCAGAGCGAACGCTCCCAGCCGCGTAGCGGCGACATATTTGTAGAACAACGCGGCCCAGTGAATCCGGAGCTCCGGAGGAGCGGCATATACTGTCGCCCATTAATGGGCTAAGAACGTTAAAGAATCCTTCCTGTCTACAAATATTTCATGCCTAACGGCATTCAAGAAGATTCCCCTTCGCTTCAATTTCTTCAACGCCTTCCTCTCTCTGACTTTCGAGGCAAAGCTACCCATCGTAAATGATTCTTAAAAACTTCGTCCACCCAAGGAGACCCCGCGTCTAACGGGTTGGTAAGGGGTTCGCCGCGAAAGATAACGCCGGGCTTAACGCAGCGTTTTCTCTCCTCCTGCCTCTTCGGAGGTGGACCTAAGAACTCGCGCAATCCGAAAGCGAGTAAAGGAACGAATTCGAAGATCGGGAGGAACAGGAAACATGCGAACATTATTTTTTCGAGGCCTTTTGTTGTTAACCGCGATGGCCGCTTTTGTCGGCATTAGCAACGCGGGTCCGAAGCGACACGACTTGCGTGAAGACCGTCGCGAGATTAGACGAGACACGCGAGACATTCGGGCAGATCGACGCGATATCCGCAAGAATGAACGCGAACGACGCGGCGACGTTCGCGACTATCGAGAAGACAAGGAAGATGGCGCATCACAAAGAGAATTGCGCGAAGACCGTCGCGAAATTGCGGGTGATACTCGCGACATTCGCAGCGACCGTCGCGATGTGACGAGAGATCGACGCGAACGGCGAGGTGATATACGCGATTTTCGATGGGACAGACACGAGCCGCCTGAGTAATGTTTCGCGAGAACTTTGTCGGAGCTGTAACTAGGACGAATCGCCAAAAGATCAGCGTGACTAAAGTTTCATCCCGGAGGGGCTGAATCCGGATAACCTGCTTAGTCACGTTGTGGGGGACGAGTGAAGAGGCACACTCGTCCCTTTTTCTTTTGGAATGCGCGGGCAGAGCGCAGCGTTATCACTGGGAGCGCGGGCGCCCCCGCCCGCACGGTTGGCGGCTCGACTCTTAGCTCACGAATCAAGACCCAAACGAAAGATGCGGGCGGGGGCGCCCGCGCTCCCAGTAGTAAACGCCAGGTTCTGACGGCGCACTCTAAATGCCGGCTTCTCAACCTCCTGTGCCAACTGCTAAACTCTCGTCATCCCCGGAGGTGAGAAATTGGCGTTAGTTATCTACACGAAACCCGGCTGTCCTTATTGCCAGCAGGCACGCGACTATTACGATTCGAAGGGAATTCCTTTCGTCGACCGCGATGCGCAGACTAATCGGGAGTATCGCACGGAAATGTTCAAGTTTTCGGGCGGGGATCCGACCGTTCCGTGCCTAGTCGAAGACGGCAAGTACCTCCAATCAGGTTGGGGCGATCCGCTGCGTGGTTGAACGGTTCACGACTGACGGGCCGTGCGCTCGCAACGAAAGAATCAACGAATGTCTAGAATCATCAAGGAGATTGAAGTCGAAGGAAAGCCGGCGGTTGCCTTGTTCGACACCGGAGCTACCTTTACTTATGTTCTAGCTTCGCTCATATCGGAAACACCCCGGAGAAGGTTTAAGGAACCCGCACATGTGGCGTTAGGTGGTAGGGACATCGATATCACAGAGCTGTGCTTTGTCGAGGGTAAAATTGAGGGGTTGGATTTCTTCACGGATGCGGTTCCAATAGACAAACTTGGACGGGCTGACGGACATCAGCTCGACGCTCTCATCGGCGCCTTGACGATGGAGCGTTGGGAGATAAAGCTCGATCCAAAAGCGGGCCTACTCGACCTCGAAGGCCTACGGCGAAGGGAATTCATCGAGTTCTGAGAGCCGTTACAAGATCAATTCTTCTATCCACGCGGCTTTCGCGTGTTCAATTCCAGGAGCCGAATATGAAAGTGCACAAGCTGTTGCCTCTAGTCTCGATCTTATCAATCTCAGTATTTGCGTTTATGAAAGTCATGGCCCAGGATGGAAACTCATCGGCAATGCTGCAACCTCCAATCACAGAAAAGAAACCGAAGATTACTGAGATCAACGGCGATCGTTTGGTCGATAATTATTTTTGGCTGCGCGAGAAAACTAGTCCCGCAGTCGTTGCGCACCTGGAGGCTGAAAATGCTTATACGACCGCGTTGATGAAACCTACCGAGGCTTTGCAGGACAAGCTGTATAAAGAAATTCTCAGTCACATCAAACAAACCGATGTAAACGTGCCGTATCGCTGGGGCGACTACTTCTATTACTCACGCACGGTTGAGGGTCAGCAGTATCCGATCTTCTGTCGCAAGCGAGGCAGCGTGAACGCGCCCGAACAGATTCTTCTCGACGTCAACGAAATGGCGAAGGGCCAGAAGTTCATGTCCGTCGGCGCGTTCGTGCCGAGCGACGATGGCAACCTGCTGGCTTACTCCACCGACAACACGGGCTATCGCCAGTACACTTTGCAGGTCAAGAATCTAAGTACCGGCGAATTGTTGCCCGAGCGAATTGAGCGCGTCGATGGCGTCGCCTGGGCCACCGACAACAAAACGATCTTCTACGTTACTGAAGACGCCGTAACCAAGCGGAATGATAAATTGTTCCGGCACGTGGTCGGCGCCGACAAGCACGATTTGATTTATCAGGAAAAGGACGAACTGTTCGATATCGGCGTCGAGCGATCAAGAGACAAGGCCGTGATCATGCTCGGGGCGTTCAGCAAGACTTCGGACGAATTCCGCTACATTCCTGCAAGCAGTCCGGGCGCCGAATGGAAGATCGTCCTGCCACGCCAGCCTGACCACGAATACGATCTCGACCATCGCGGCGACCTTTTTTACATACGCACCAACAAGGGCGCGAAGAACTTTCGCGTCGTGACGGCGCCCGTTTCCGATCCTTCAGAGAAGAATTGGAAAGAGTTCGTCGCGCATCGTCCGCTGGTCAAGATTGATTCAGTCGATCTATTTGCGAATCATGCCATTTTGTCTGAATGGGAAAACGGTTTGCAGCAAATCGAAGTCGTCGACTTCAAAACCAGCACCCGTCATCGAATTGAATTTCCGGAACCGGTTTACTCTGCCGGTCTCGGGGCGAATCGTGAATTCAATACCAACGTCCTGCGCTACAACTATCAATCGCTGGTGACGCCGAATTCAGTATTTGATTACGATCTGAACAAGCGTAAAGCAACGCTTTTGAAAGAGACGGAAGTGCCAGGAGGATTCGATAAAGCGAACTACAAGTCTGAGCGCGTGTTTGCGACGGCATCTGACGGCACTAAGGTACCTATGTCCGTGGTTTATCGACGCAATGTAAAACTTGATGGATCGGCGCCGTTGCTGCTTTACGGCTATGGATCGTACGGGCTTTCGATTTCGCCGGGCTTCGCGGCATCGCGTCTGGCGTTGCTCGATCGCGGCGTGGTTTTCGTCATCGCGCACATTCGCGGCGGCGGCGAATTAGGCGAACCCTGGCGCGACGCCGGCCGCATGATGAACAAGATCAATACTTTCACCGATTTCATTGCCTGTGCGGAACATCTCGTCAACACCAAATACGCCTCGAAGGATCGTCTGGTGATTCAAGGCGGCAGCGCCGGCGGCATGTTGATGGGCGCCGTAAGTAATATGCGACCCGATTTATTCAAAGCAGTGGTCGCGCAGGTCCCATTCGTCGATGTGCTGAACACCATGCTTGACGCATCGCTGCCCTTGACGACGGCCGAATATATAGAATGGGGCAACCCCAACGAGAAGGCCGCATACGATTACATGAAGAAATATTCGCCCTACGACAACATTCACAAGGCGAATTACCCGGCAATGTTGGTGAAGGTTTCGCTTAACGACAGCCAGGTGCCGTTTTGGGAAGGCTCGAAGTTTGTTGCCAAGCTGCGCGACTACAAGACTGATCACAATCCATTGTTGCTGAAGGTGAACATGGGCGCAGGACACGGCGGAGCTTCAGGACGTTACGACGCAATTCACGAAACCTCGTTCGATTACGCATTCATGCTCTGGCAGATGGGGATTACGAATTAGGCACAGCTCGTGTCAGAACCGCGAGCGGACCGGGGTCCCCAAGCGGGCAGCCCGCTTGGGGTGGTGGATGCGACCGGATCATTTGAGGCCATTTGAGAGGGCGTGTTTCTTGAGAGGATCGACGGTTATCGTCGAACGTTAGTTACCAGTTCGTTTTCTAAGTTGCGTGTATGATCCGGTCGCTACCGCTCGCGGTTCTGACACGGTGTCCTTACGTGTGGGTCATGCAGAAGATCAATCTCGCCGAAAAACTTTCGTTAATCGACGACCACTGGAATCCGCGCATCGCCGGCGAACTCAACGGGCAAATGGTAAAGCTCGTTAAGTTTCAGGGCCCGTTCACGTGGCATCATCACGAAAACGAAGACGAGATGTTCTTCGTCGTGAAGGGACGATTCCGCATGGACTACCGGGATGATGGCCGCGAGAGCGAAGAATGGATCGAAGAAGGCGAATTCATCATCGTTCCGCGTACGGTTGAGCATCGGCCTTTCGCCGAAAAAGAGTGTGAAGTCATGCTTTTCGAACCGTCCTCTACCGTGAATACGGGTAATGTTGATGACGAGTTTACGCGGAAGGAGTTGGATCGGGTTTAGCTAAGCTCGACGGGATTTACCTCCGTTAGAAACCAAAATGTTGACAGCACCACGAACCTAACGGATGTTCGTTCGCGAGACGACCTGCGATTGCGCATGTCTTCTCGCGAGTCTTTTTTCAAGGAACGTCGCAGCTATAAACATCGCGCTCCTGGCAGAGCGCCCCGGTTGTGCTTTCGTGCGCCCCGCGCTAACTTATCTTCGCTATCAAACAAGGAAAGGATCATCTTGCCTGAGACAGACAAAGGCCCAACCGTAGCCGATATCTTTCGCCGTGCACAAGCGATCAGAAGTGAAAGCGCGCAAGCTTCATATAAAGAGCTTGCCGCGCAGCTTGTCCGCGAGTATTCCGGTTCGCCTTTTCCGCCCACTTACAACCTGACGATTCCGGAGCAGGATAGCCGCGCTCCGGAAGAAGATTGGACCGCCGGCTTGCCGCTCGTCTTGCGAGGCATTCAACAGAAAGATTGGAACGGCATCGCTCAGGGCATCGTACTTTCATTGGAACAAACTGAGAACTATGAGCGAACGCGCGTCCCCGAAGGCACGCGTGATAAATGGCACGATCGTTCCAAAGGCGTCGAAGAAGCAACCGCGAAAGGCGTCGGTAAGTGGATGCCGGAAGAATTGATGAAACTTGCGGAGCGCAAAGTACAGGAGCGCAAGCGATAATTTGGAGTGCGCCGGCAGAGCGTAGCGGCGACGGCGCTTTGGATCGCAGTTATTAAGTGATCTTCATCGGATTCGCAAAAGCGATGCCGATCCAAAGCGCCGTCGCCGCTACGCTCTGCCGGCGCACTCCAAAAGAAGGACGACCATGAGCGAACAATATGCCGAATTGATTACAGGCTTTCCGCTATTCAAAGGGTTTACCGTCAATGGAGCAAGAAGACTGCTCGACTCTGGCGAAATCAAAAAGCACCAGCCTGGCGATGTGTTACTGAAGGAAGGTGACAAGGCGGACTTTGTTCTGCTCGTGCTCAGCGGGGCGCTGGAGGTTTTCGTCGACCGTGGCGGCGAGCATTTGGTGCTGACGGAAGCAAAGCCAGGAACAATTCTCGGCGAACTGGCGGTGCTGTGCGGCATCCCACGTTCGGCTTCGGTGAAGGCAAAAGAAGAGTCGGCCATTTTGGAATGGACCGATGAAGCATTTCGCACGCTCTTGTTGCGCGATCCTTCTCTGTCGCAGCGAATCTTTCGCGAAGCCTTGCGGACGTTGATCGATAAGGAACGATCGCTGATAGATTCGCTGATCAAAGCGGAAGGCGCGAGTACGTAACGTAATCTGTTCTCTGACTTCTGATCTCTGCTTCATATGAGTTTTCTCAACAGCCTAATCAAAGATCCAAAATATCAAAACACCGAGCCACGCAAACCCGAACAGGTTTCGGAATCGGACATCATAGTTAGCCCCGACACGCGGCGCGAGAATCGTATTCCGCCGGGGCAGTCGCGCACCAAGCGTTGGCCGGTGTTGGATGCGCACGGTGCGCCGGAGATCGATCTGGCGACCTGGAAGTTTGAAGTTGAAGGTCTGGTCGAAAATCCCTTGAAGTTTTCGCTCGACGAATTCCTGCAACTACCGGCGGTGAAGGTTTATGCCGATTTTCATTGTGTTACGCGCTGGTCGCGGCTCGACAATGTCTGGACTGGTGTCTCGGCGCGCGAAATCGCCAAACTTGCGGGAGTGAAACCGGAAGCGAAATTTGTACTCGCTCTCGCTTACGACTACGGTTGGACCACGAACGTTCCCATCGAATACTTCCTCAAAGAAGATTCGCTATTCGCTTTCATGCACGACGGCGAGCCGATTCCGCCGGAACACGGTGGCCCAGTGCGCCTGATCATTCCGCAACTCTACGCTTGGAAATCTGCGAAGTGGGTGAGAGGCGTGCGCTTTCTCGAACACGACGAGGCCGGTTATTGGGAAGAAGGCGGTTATCACATGCGCGGCGATCCTTGGGCAGCCGGCGACGGGGAAAGATTTCGTTGGTCGTGATTACTGGGAGCGCGGGCGCCCGCGCCCGCATGCCGCGAGCAACACTCGCGCCAATCGCTGACTAAAGATATGTTTGCGCCACGCGCTCAGTGCGGGCGAGGGCGCCCGCGCTCCCGGTAAGTTACGTGACTCAATTCCAACCGACAGCGCCAGATCCCAAAGACGCCGCAGCCGTCATCCTGCTTCGTCACAATACTGATCCAAACAAACCTGAAGTCTTCTGGGTGAAGCGCAGCACGAAGCTGGCTTTTCTCGGTGGTTATCACGCTTTTCCTGGAGGCAAGCGTGAAGCCATCGACGATGACGTTCAGGTTAGAGACTCCCGCGGTCAGGAACAGGGGGC
>Ga0193747_1000507_pt1 | contig 12692 bp, 8 predicted proteins | sample L1m2metaG_FD_143048 | JGI IMG/M metagenome (GOLD analysis project Ga0193747, IMG submission 143048) | Soil microbial communities from a riparian zone of the East river system, Colorado, United States - L1m2 | ecosystem: Environmental > Terrestrial > Soil > Riparian zone | place: USA: East River...
CCTTGCCAAGCTTTACGAGTTTACTCGAATTCAAAAACGATTTTGCCGCTGCGTTTGCCTTGCGCAGCATGTGCAACCGCGGCTTTGACTTCGCTAAGTGGATAAGCTTTCTCGACTTTTGTTTTGAGCAGACCGCGCTGAACCATTTCGAAAAGCCGTCGAAACGTCTCCATGCGCTCAGACGGAGTGGCGTGGTCGTACCATTTGTTGATCCAGATGCCGCGAAACCGCAGGTCTTTGAAAATGAGAAGGCCGGTCGGAATTTTTAGCGGCTGCAAGCTCATCGCGCCAAAGCTCACAAGCGTGCCGCCAGGCGCGAGACAGTTAGCCAGGCGCAGCGCGCTGTCGCCGCCGACGGAGTTTAGGCCGAGCCGAATGGACGCGCCGCTAGTCGCGCTCTTCACTTCTTCGCGAAGATTGTCGCCGTCGACCAGCACCACATCACCGCCTTCTGCGCTCAATTCATTAACTAATTCGGCGCGTCGAACGACGTTCACGGTCTTATAGCCGAGCTCGTGCGCGATTTGAATCACGTCGCGACCAGCCGCCGAATTCGCTGCGTTTTGAATCAGCCAATCGCCTTTCTGCAAATCCACATAGTCGTGCAGCAATCGCCACGCGGTCAGCGGATTGATTTTTAACATTGCCGCCTGAACGGGCTCGATTCCCTCAGGCACAACGACCAGTTCTTCGGCTTTCACGGCGACGGCATCCCGCCATGTGCCGACGTTATGCGGCAGGATCACGAGCGCGCCGGTCGTTAGGCCTTTCACGCCCGCACCTAAGTCAACAACGACACCAGCGCCTTCGAATCCCGGCGTCGCAGGGAGCTCCGGACGCACCGGATATTTTCCTTCGATCTGATTTAAGTCCGCCGGATTGATCGGTGCGGCACGCATTTTCACTACTGCTTCGTCTGCGGCTGGCGTCGGCCACCGGCGCGACTCAACTCGCAATACATCCGCCGGATTTCCGTGCTTTTCGTAAACGGCTGCGTTTATAGTTTTGTTCATCATGGCATGGCCTCAGGATCCTGACGCTTCCGCAACAAATCTGCAAACTCGCAGAGTTGAGAATCGAACGGGGTCTTCGATGTCGCGAACCGGTGCGCGTGTCGCGCTGCTCGGGCTCGTGATAAACGTGGTGCTTGCGGCCGTTAAGATCGTGGCCGGCGTTATTGGTCACGCTTACGTGCTGATCGCCGACGGAATGGAGTCCGCGCTCGATGTGGCCGGCTCGATCGTCATTTGGGGCGGATTAACCGTAGCGGCACGACCTCCAGACAGAACGCACCCCTACGGTCACGGTAAGGCTGAGCCAATTGCTGCGCTGGTTGTCGCGATCTGCGTGCTCGCAGCCGCGATTGGTCTCGCGATCGAAAGCGTCCGTGAAATCCTGACGCCGCATCACGGGCCGGCGCCATTCACGCTCGCCATTCTTGTGGTGGTGATTGTAATCAAGGAGTTTCTGTTCCGATACGTTAATCGCATCGGCCAGGACCTCGAGAGCACTGCTGTGCGAACCGATGCCTGGCATCATCGCAGCGACGCGCTCACTTCCGGAGCTGCGTTCATCGGTATTTCGGTTGCGCTGATTGGTGGCGAACGGTGGCAGAGCGCCGACGATTGGGCAGCACTGTTCGCCTGTGCGGTGATTGCCACAAACGGTGTTCTTTTGGCGCTGCCGGCGTTCCAGGAAATCATGGACACCGCGCCTGCTGGCAAAATCGTCAAATCGATTCTCGCCGTTGCCAGCTCAGTCCCCGGTGTTGTTGAGGTGGAAAAATGTTACGCACGCAAGATGGGCCTGGATTATTACGTCGATCTTCACGTCGGCGTGGACGGAAACATTTCCGTACATCAAGGCCACGAGATTGCACACCGAGTGAAGAGCGCGATTCAGCAAAGCGATTCGCGCGTCGCCGACGTTCTTGTGCACATCGAACCGGCAAAACTGTAGCCGCGAGCGGGGATCGCGGGAGAGCGCGCTACAGGTCTCGCACGATCCGGACTAGCGCATTCGACAAAGTTTTTCGTGCACGCGAAATTCTCCTCGCGAACTGAACCAGACCCGGCAGCCGCCTCGGATGGGCGAGGAAAAACCTGGCGAGCACAACGATGTGAGTTCGCTGCTGTTTGAGATCAAACAAGACGCTCGCTGGAGCAGGGAATGGTTGGGTTGGCGTGTCTGTAATAACGCGCAGCGCCAGCAGCGGAATGCCGTGGACCGCACAGGCGCGCGCAATGAATTCTGTTTCCATGTCGACCGCCGAGGCTCCCGATTCGTGCGCTATTCTCTCTCGCTCGTCGCCGGAATCGATCACCGCAGGCACCGTCAACATGTTGGCCGGATAAATCGACACGTTTGAAAGCGACGGGTGTTTTAGGTCCACTGTCGAAAAATTCTTCGCGACCAAAAGGTCGTTCACCTGCAGTTGTTGGTTGAGCGACCCCGCAAATCCAGCGCTGGTCAAAAAATCGAACTGCTGATCTTCGAGAAACTTCCCAATGCGTTCCCTGCAGCTGTTTTCACCGACACCGGTGTGAATGACTTCGATTGAACGATGGCCGATCGTGCCGCGAACGATGCGGATGCCGTTCCTATTAGCGCGAGATTTATTTCCGAGCTGGCGCAAGAATTCCGAACTCTCGGCCGGCAAGGCGAACGTCACCGCAATCATCGGGATAGTGTAGCGCGAGCCTCCGGCTTGCGTAGGAAAGATCGCAAGCGGGACGCATGCGCTACCTTGCCTTCGCCTCCACGATCTGCACGACGAAGCTCTTCTTCTCACCTGTAGCAGGGGTTGGCTTGTCCGCCGTAGCCTTGGCGAAGGGGGATGCCCCCGGTTCTGGCGATCTAGCTGGAGCCGGTGACTTCGGCGATCCGCCTCCCTGAATGGATTCGACCGCACCGCGAAATTCAGATTCCCGATTCGCGGGGAGATCGACAAGAATGCTGAGGCGGCCCGCGTCCGGAACACCTTTCGTGGCAGATCCTCCGAGCTCGGAAACAGTCGCAACCACTTTATCTGCGACAGCATCAAGTTTCCCGGTTTCGGCTGGGATTGTGATTTCAGTTACGCCCAAGGCGTTTGGCGCCGGCGTGAGCGCCGCCGCGCGCTCGAGCGATTTTGCGATCTGCTCCCGCATCTGGGCTTCAAGCAGCGGGCGGTTCGGATTGTTACTTTCGTGTCTAAAGATGAACCAGAGACCGATGCCGACGTTTACAAACATGAGAACCATGAATGCGACGCCTACGCGGATCGCCATTTTGCGGCCCTGCTCTGGAACCTCCGGTGGCGCTGGTAATACAACCTCGCGAGAATCGCCGTGCATTCCGGCATGAATCTGTCGCGCCACAGCGAATTCGCGTTGCAATTGCTTGTCCGACATCAACTGCTCCTCCAAGGCGGCGCGTTCTGTCGTTGACAATCGACCTTCGAGATAATCAAAAAGCTTGTCAGGATTCATCGCTTCGCATTTGTAGGGCGTTTCTGTGAAACGCCGACGTTACGGTTGGCGTCCGCCGCGGCCGACGCCCTACAAATATCGGCGGAAGCGTCACGCGAGAGGTCTTTGCAAGCAATCGCTAAGTAGCAAGTCGTGTCGGACTACGATCGGATGTGGTTGCCGTTCGTTTGGGCTGCGCCCCTAACGACTTTTAAGAGCCAAGCCTTAAACGAACCGCACGCGTGTGGTAGGAAGGTGAATCGCACTGCAAAGCGCTTGGCAGAAAGAGAACGAGAGAATTTCAACCAGACCGTTTTTGCTTTGGCACTTTTTTCCCGGCGACAAGATCGAGAACTGCCCGGCGCAATTTCTCGCGGTCTGCTGGATTGTCCATGTCGAGTTTAAGCTTCATCGCTTCCGCCACGGTTTTAGCGTAAGCAACGCCTTGCTGCTCGGCCAATCGCTTCCAGCGTTCATCGGCCATCACCTCGATAAGATTGGAGACGGAACGGTTCTCTAAAGAGGCCATTTGTTCCAGCTTGTTTCGTTGCTCATCACGCACCGTCAGGTTGAGCTTCGCTTTGTTCTTGTTCTTTTTGGATTTTGGCATTGGCACTTTTTTTCTTAATAGCCGATCACGCAGGCTGAAAGCAAGAACTCTTATACGCTAAAAAACCGTCCGCGTAAACATTGTTCTTGACATACACGAGTAATACGTATAATAGGCGGGTGTAAGGCATAGGCCAGAAACGAGTTCTCAGTGACGAGAAGTCGCGGAAGGCCAAACAACTTTCCCTCCACCCCCAGGACTACGTTTAACCATTCCACTTCAACAATGAAAAAAACAGCAACGATGGCGATGAGAGCAAAGTTCACATTAATTGCAGCCGTTTCTTTGGTAGGTTGCGGAACCCCTGACAGTCAAATTGCCAAACACTCGACCGGAGTTCTCGAGAGAAGACTCGCCGAGTTAACGCAGCGGATTAAGGACGATGAGCTAGGAGTATACGTCGCGTCCAAGGCTTGCGGACGTTGCTGCAAATGCACCAACAACATCACGAGCTGGACGATGAATACATCAAGGGCTTGCGCCAACGCTTGAAGGGGGCGCTGAAACAACTTGAGGCTATGCGGCCATGAAATTCATGCCGCACGACGTTGGCACTTATTTGGTGAAATCCCACAATGGACAAACCAAATAAGCGGGTACGACCAATCCTCAAGGTTGAGCCGCAAATCCCTGACGCGTCGGCAAACGATGATAGCCGGGCGGCGTTGCGGGCAGCGGCGCGCAATTACAAACTGGTCAAAAATCAGTGGTGCGACTGCGAGGAACCGCACGACAGCGTGTACTTCCGCTCGGCTCGAACTGGCTATCGCGGCTGGATGTGCGTTCGATGTTGTGGCGTCACTGAGGCAGGCTAACCAACAACAACATAATCACAAAACCAGACTAACTGCATAACCTGTGAAAATAGTAAGCCAAGTTCACGCGAATGGCACGAAGCCAACCAGGGTGGTTGTAGCTGGGGACACGTGTGTTAGTGCCCAGGGACTGGCCACAATCGTCGGGCGCGACAAGCGATATCAGGTTTGCGGCAGCGCACACGGTTTCTACGATGCGGCGCGCTGACAGCCGGTTGCGGGGAATAACAGGTTGCCTGATTTGAGGTAGGGCGAGCAGTCCTCTGCCCGCCGACTCATTTGTAATTCAGAGCGGCGCGCACCGGAGTGACGCGCCCTACCTGCTCAGGCCGAAAGGCTGTTTCGTTTAATTGCCTCGCAGAGCGAGCGGATTTGATCTTTCTCGTAAGAGGCAGTCACGGTAATGCGCAATCGCGCCGATCCCTTTAGCGACTGTGGGATAGCGAATTGCTGGAAGTCGGCCCGTCTCACGAGGATTTTTTGACACAGCCAATTCAGTACACCCGCAGGTGTTCCCATTTGCGCTTTCCTCAAGGGCGGAGCGGCAATAGAGTCGCTCCGTGGCCGAGGACGATCCGTCAAAGGGCCGGCGTCACCGGCACATCTGGCGCCGGGTGATGATTGCCCTCGCGGTATGCGTGGGGCTCCTGAGTATTTTTCATCGGCCAATTCTGCTGGCGATCGGGCGAAAAATCGTGTTGAACTACGCGGCACAGCACAATCTAAAGGCTGACTTCCGGGTTGAGGGAAATCCGTTCGGCAGCGTCACGATCCGGAATCTTCATGCGTTTGCGGTTGGTCCATCGGAATATGAATCGATTGATATCGATTATCTTTACCTTGATTACAGTTTGCTCGGGTTCGCGCGGCACGGTCTTCCACGGTTGTTCAATAACGTTGAAGCGCGCTCTGCCAGCATTGTCTTAAATCCTTCCAAGGCACCGCTGAGACCGCGGCCGCCGCACCCGCAATTGAAGTTGCCAAGGTTTTTCCCGGAACGACTGCGTGCTACGGACCTGACATTTATCGTCAGAAATCAGCCGTACGATTTCGTCGTTGGACATGCTGACCTGGAACTGAACCCGCGGACTTCCGGAGAGCTGCGGATCGAGACACTGCAACTTCCCTCTGGAGATACGTGGTCGAGAATTTCCGGCCAAACCTCTTACACGAACAAGAACCTCATCCTGCGCGACCTGAATTTGAGCGATCAGGAGCAGCTTCATCTTCTGGATATCGATGCCTCGCATATTGATGCCAACGCTCTTTTACTAAATCTCAATGCGACAGTCGGCGGAGGCCAATTGTCGGCGTCTGCTGCCTTAACTGAAACGCAGTCTTCGCTGTCCACAAAGGTACGTGTGACTGCCGAAAAAGTTGCCGCGGAATCGCTCAACAAATTCCTTGTCATTCCGGAGAATTATCTGTCTGGCGAGATTGAGCGTCTTGCGCTCGATGGAGCAGGCACAATCGACGCGCCACGGACCTGGAGCGGAACGCTGTCGCTGCAAATGGGCGACGTGCATCGGAAGGAAATCAATTTCGAGCGCGCAATAATAGAAATCACAGTGGAACAGGGCCAGGCAGTTTTGCGTTCGGCCGACATCATTGAGGAGACGAACGAATTCCATCTTCGCGGCTCAATGGAATTGCCGGCGATGTTCGCAGATTTTGGCCGCACACCGACGAATCTGGAGATTACGGGCACGGCGCCTGATCTGCAGCGACTAACGGCGGGCACGACTGTGGCGCTGACAGGCTCAGCTCAATTCAGTGGCAAGATCGATATTGTAGATGCAAACGTGCAGGCGACTCTCGGCGTCACCGCAAGTACCCTCGGTTTCCGGGATGGAATAATTGACAAGCTAACCTGTACCCTTCGTGCCTCGAAGCGCGTCGCGCGGGGCGATACTAAACGATCGTGGTTCGCGGATCTTCGCACGGCGATGGAGTTCAATTTAACGGGAATACGTTATCGCGATTACGTTATCGACTCAGCAGAAGGATCGTCCAACTCCAGTGATGATGTTCTCGGACTTGACTGGTTCATTCTGCGACGACGAGAAAACGAACTGAATGTTCATGGCCGATATATTCTTCCGGCAGAGGTGAGCACGTTCGCTTCGCAGCCAGCCGATGTCGACGTCACGTTAAACGCCGCTAACATTGGCGACTTCTGGGTGGCTGATTCGCCGACGGAAATGAGCGGTCCGTTGCGGTTGCAGGCGCAGGTTCAATGGAAACAAGAAATCGCCAACGGCCAGATCTCGCTCTCAGGGACAAATCTCGTGATGCGCGACCTCGTGTTCCGGCAGGTTAGTACTCAATGCGCAATCTCGAACAGCGTGACTTATCTAAACGATTTCCGCGCGACGTTGAATGACACCGATTTCGTTACCGCGACTGGGACACTGAACCTCCGGCGCCCTCATAATTACAGTGGCAAGGTTTCTGCGAACGTGGCGAATTTGGCGACACTTCAGCCGCTGCTCCGCGCTTCCGGAAATCAGAACGCACTTGCCGGTGCAGTTAAGCTGGACTGGGAAGGAGAGGGACAAGGAGTGACGGCTTCCCAGTCATCAAGCTCGAAATCGACGACTGCCCAAGCCGTCGCTCCTTGGAAGAATTCCGGCAACCTCAAGCTCGTTCTTGAAAAAGCGCGCTACGGAAATTTGCAAGGACTCCAGGCGAACATCGACGCGTCGTACTCGCCCGACGGTCTTGATGTGCCGGTCATTTTTTTCGCGACGACCAACATGGATTTCAATGCGATCGCTCGGACGAAGGGTGACGTGCTGGAGATCGACAAGATCCAGCTGAACCAGGTTGTCGCCCCGCAACCGCGCCGGGCCCGCCGCACTGGCGCGCCCGGAGAAGGCACCCCATCGCAACAACGCACGAATTACGCGTACGGTTATGTCTCGCTTCCGTTCGTGTGGCGAAATCTCGGGACAAAATCCGCAGTGATTCCGTCTTCCGGCAAAGTGTCGGTGATCGCGCAGTCTGAGAATCTTGACCTAAAGAGGCTGGCGCAAGACGTCGGAATCGAATCGACAATCTCGGGCGTCGTGAATGCGAGGCTCGACGGCGACGGCACAATCGCAGATTTGAAAACGCGGCTCGACGTACAGGTGCGGGATTTGCGAAACGAACTCTGGCCGAAAATGGAACCAGCGACGTTTGAGCTGAACGTGCAGACCGCGCAGGATCGGCTGACCGCTTCAGGCAAACTGCAACAGCCGCGGATTCAGCCGTTGGAATTAACCGCCAGCATGCCGTTCGACGTCCCGAAAATTGTCCAGGCTCGAGGATTTGCCGACGACACGCCGATCACTGCAAAAGCTCGCATCCCGCGCACCTCGGTAAATTTCGTTCGGCAATTTGTCCCTGAGCTTCGGCAATTGGATGGCGATCTGGGCCTGGACGTTGATGTGAGCGGAACGCTTGGTCATCCGGTTTTGAGTGGAGCAGGAGATATGACGGTGAACGCCGCTCGTTTCACGAACGCAACTCTTCCCGCGCTGAATAGTTTTAATGCACGTGTCACCTTTCGGGACAACGTGCTCAGTCTCGATCGCTTCGGAGGCGATTTGGCTGGTGGGCCCTTTACTATGAGCGGTCGAGTTACGTTCGTTAAACTGACCGAACCGATTCTCGATTTGCAAATGAGAGCGCAGAGCGTGCTGGTTGCGCGAAACGACACGCTCACCGCGCGCGCCGATGGTGATGTCAAGGTAACGGGACCACTTGCGGCGGCGACAGTCAGCGGCAATGTCGCACTGACAAACACCCGGTTTCTGAAGAACATTGATCTGATCCCCATCGGCTTGCCGGGCAGACCGGCGCCGCAGCCGCCTGCCGAACGTCCTGAATTTTTTTCTCTACCGGGCCCGCCGTTCCGCGACTGGAAATTTGATGTCGCGATCAAAACCAAAGATCCGGTGCTGATTCGTGGGAATCTGGCCACTGGCGAAGCGACGACTGATCTGAAATTGATCGGGACGGGCCTTAAGCCGGGTCTTCAAGGAGTGGTGCATATGCAAGGTGTCGAAGCGACATTGCCTTTCAGCCGGCTCGACGTTTCGCGAGGGTCGCTTACGTTCAATCCTAACGATTCGACGAATCCGACAATCGATCTACAGGGCACATCCGTGATCCGCGATTACACCGTTCGTGTTTATGTTTACGGAACGCTGCTTTCACCACAGGCGATTTTCACCAGTGAACCGCCTCTGCCGCAGGAAGAAATCATCTCGTTGATCGCTACCGGGACGACGCGACGGGAACTCTCGACTGGAAACGTTCTCGCCGGACGGGCGGCCACGCTGTTGGTGCAACAGCTCTACCGCAAAATCGCCAAGAAAGGCGAACCAACTGATAGCAACACGGTTTTCAACCGGCTGGATCTGGATTTGGGAACGATCGATCCGCGCACTGGCCAACAGCAAGCAACTGTACGGTTCAAGATCACCGACCAGCTCGTGCTCACTGGTGACGTCGGAGTTCGGGGCGATTTTCGAGGGAAGCTAAAATACCTGATTCGTTTTCGCTGACATGCGATACGGGATCCTCTTCTCGCTCAGCACCGTGGTCCTGGCTTTTGAAGTCGTCGCGCAGAGCGCAGTTGATGTTGTGCGACCAGAAGATCAACAGAAGGCGCGGCGAGCAGTCGTAAAGGAGCAGGAAAAACGCGCCAAGCGTACCAGCATCATCGAATTTCGCGGCGAGCAAGCGTTCAAGGAAAAGGAACTGCGCGTTGCCCTCAAAGAGGAGCTCACCACGGTCGAAGATTATGGATTGAGTCCCGCACGCGCCGACGATCTCGCGTTTTTCCTTGAAGTGTTTTATCGAAAGCATGGCTACGCAAAAGTGGACGTGCAATACGTGATTGAATCGGGCGACCGCTTGCGTCTGGACATCAACGAAGGTCCGCGTTTCCTGCTGAGCCAGGTGAGCTTCGATGGAAACGCGCATGAGCCGCCGGACAAACTCTTCGAATACTTGGTGGGTCCGACACGCGAGCGATATTCGCGCATGGAAAAAAGGCTGCCCTTTGTGGCTGCAGATCTGGAGGAGGGCACGCATCTGGTACAGCGGTTCTATATTGCCCAAGGTTTTCTGAATGCGGTAGTGGATCCTCCGCGTGACAAATTTCAGGCCGAAAGCAGTGATGTCGATGTCACGGTGCCAATTCACGAAGGCCGGCAGTACTTCTTTGGAAACATTACGTTTGGCGGTCAGACGATTTACGGTTCGGAGGCGCTGCGCGGCCAGATATCTGATCTCCTCCAACGCCCTTACACTGACGTTCGAGTCGAGGACATTCCGCGCCGTCTCGAAGCATATTACAAGGCGCGCGGTTATTATGATGTCAAAATAGTGGCCGACGGCGCTCCGGACGAGGCGGTAAATGGTCGCGTTCCGGTGCACATCGTGGTTTCGCCAGGAGCCGTTTATCACTTCGATGGTGTGACTGTTACCGGGCTGCGTCGGCTGCATCCCGGTTTTGTGACGAAACGTTTCACCAGGTTAGAGGGCAAAACGTACAGTCCCGATGTTCTGGATGAGCGATTTCGGACGCTCATGAAGACTGGCCAGTTCAACTTGCTTCAGATCAAACCGGTCCCGGTCGATGGACATTTGTTGCGGCTCGACATCTCGGCAGAGGAGGCCAAAAGCAAGGAATTTGGTTTTTGGGGCGGGTTCGATACTTACGAAGGCGTACTCGCTGGCGTGCAAGTCGGCGATCGCGATCTGTTCGGCTACGGCCGTCCGCTTACCGCAACCATTGAGGTCTCGCAACGCAGCTATCGAGGCGAAATTTTATATCAGGACCCGTTCTTCTTTGACACAGATTTTGTTTTCACAGCGCGCGTATTCGCTCTGACGTTTGATTACGATGGGTACACAAAATTTGAAGTGGGTGGAAGATTCGAGCTCAGTCGCAAAATTACCAAATACGACGAAGCGTCGCTGACTTTTTCGGCGCGTCATGTGGAGATCACCGACTCAGAGATAAGGCCGAGTTTTCTACTTGGACCAGATGAGTACCAGGTAGACACGATCGGGTTCACTAACACACTCGATTTCCGTGAGAGCCCGTACGTGAATCCGCGCGGATTTCTCGTCGGTAACACCTTTGACATCGCTTCCAGCGCATTGGGAAGTGATATCGAATTTATCCGCAGTACGATGCGAGTTGGTTACTATCTTCCATTTGGACCCAAACCGCTCACGCCGGGTGTCGTTGAAGATCAACCCGCTGGCACTCCTTTGCAGCGTTGGTTCCGCCAATCGTCAATCGCGTTCGGTGCGCGTGCCGGCGTTATTAATTCGCTCACCGAAAGCGGTTCCGACGAGGCAACTGCGATTCCCATCGACGAACGTTTTTTTAACGGCGGCGCCACGACCGTACGCAGTTTCGGCGAGCGCGAACTCGGTCCGCACGATAATCATGGTCATCCGGTCGGCGGAGAATTTTTTACCGTCTTCAACGTTGAATACACATTCCCGATTTTCGGTGAACTGCAGGGCGCCGTGTTCACTGACGCTGGAAATCTATTGCCGACATCCGAGGACGTTGGGCTAAATGACATGCGGTACGCGATTGGTGGTGGGCTGCGTTACAAGCTGCCGGTCGGCCCGATTCGTCTGGACTACGGTGTGAATCCTGACCCGCGCGAGTTCGAAGATTTCGGCGCGTTTCACTTCAGTTTCGGTTTTGCGTTTTGAAGGCGGCATTTCTCTCTGGGGAGCGCACGCTGCCAGCGTGCAGCATTCGGTCGCTGGCCGAATGCACTGGCAACGCAAACATGCGAAGCAACGCAGCATGTTCGCGGCAAGCTGCCGCGAACTACAGGCCAGCGGCCTGTGCTCCCCAGAAATGAAGCTTCGCTGGAATCGGAGATTTCGCCAATGAGTTCACAACTGCTTGGTGACACGCCGCCGGACGAATTCCGTAAACAGTTACATGAACTCGCGGACTGGATTGCGGATTTTCGCGAACACATCGAAAGACTGCGCGTTGCGCCTAACGACAAACCCGGCGCTATTCGCGAGCAACTCCCCCAGCGCGGACCCGAACAAGGCGAACCGTTCGAGAGAATTCTCAGCGACGTCGATAACATCATCGTCCCGGGCATGGTGCACTGGAGTCACCCGATGTTTCTCGGTTACTTCGGCTGGACTAGCACCGCGCCGGGAATTCTGGGCGAAATTCTCAGCGCGCCGCTAAACGTGAACGCGATGACATGGCGCACGTGTCCTGCTGCTACCGAGCTTGAAACAGTTGTGATCGACTGGCTACGGCAATGGGTCGGTTTGTCTGATGAATTCGATGGCGTGGTTTACGACACAGCGTCGGTTGGGATCATGCACGCGCTCGCGGTCGCGCGGGAAGAAGCCGCGCCAGAGACGAGAAAACTTGGACTCACCGGTCGCGATCTGCCGCGCTTTCGCATTTACACCTCCGATCAGGCGCACAGCGCGGCCGAAAAAGCGGCCATCGCCCTCGGGCTCGGTGAAGAAAACGTCATCCGCCTGCCAGGCGACGACCAATTCCGGATGGACATTAAGTCGTTAGGCCGCGGTGTCGCGGAAGATCGGCAGAAAGGTTTTCAGCCGATGGCGGTCGTCGCAACCGTTGGAACGACTGCGACCGCAAGCGTCGACGCGATTCCGGAGGTCGCGAAGATTTGTCGGGACGAAAAAATGTGGCTGCACATCGACGCCGCTTATGGCGGCGGGTTTGCCATGGTGCCGGAATACCAATGGATAACCAAAGGCTGGGAGTTGGCCGACTCCATCGTGATCAATCCG
>Ga0193747_1000511_pt1 | contig 12634 bp, 15 predicted proteins | sample L1m2metaG_FD_143048 | JGI IMG/M metagenome (GOLD analysis project Ga0193747, IMG submission 143048) | Soil microbial communities from a riparian zone of the East river system, Colorado, United States - L1m2 | ecosystem: Environmental > Terrestrial > Soil > Riparian zone | place: USA: East River...
AAAACAGCTTTAATGCTTTGATATAGTTTCTCAGAGTGCCTGGAGTTACTTAAAGGTAGAGTAAAATTCAAGCTCTATGCAGCTGAACAACACCTAAATGAATTAAAAAATATCAAACAAAAACATGGAAGTATCAGGAGATCTTCAGAAATAATGGTAAAAACTGAAATGGAAATCGACTGTTTTCTGGCTCATGATGGGTGCCAGAGATTCCGTGCTTGTAGAAATAAACAATGAATTAGGATTAGGGATGGCGCTTGAAGATGTTAGATTGGAAAGAGTAAAGATGCCATTAGCAAGCGAGATTTATTAAAAGATTTGAATTATTCAATGTCCAATAATACAAGCTGGCTTTGGTTCTTAAATGAGATCCGAAATTATTCTTTGTATAGAGAAAGGATACCTTGACATGTCCGTATCGATATGATTGAAAATGTTAACAATAATAGTAGTCAGTCAGAGCAGACTATCCACTTTGTTGAAAATATTAGAACAAGGAATAATACATATCGACAAAAGATATAATTCACTTTTTCGAGAGCCTAGAACTGATGACAAAATTATCGAGAGTATCCGAGGGAAACTTATATCGCATCAATATCGTAATACGGCAAGGTCATCGATTGATATCCCCATAGCACAATTTATTAAGGAATGGCATCATTCTATTCTTAGTGTTTAATGCTCTTAATCCTGTAATTTATAAAGCAGTAACCTTACATCTTTATTTCAGAAAGTCTGACAGAGTAGTTTGCTTGGTATCGGTAGACAATGACGATGATTTATTTTCTTCAGTAAGAGGTACTTTCTTATCTTTCCATGTTGCTTCCTCTAAACCTATCATTTTTCTAAACATATTAGCAGTACCAGGACCAAAACCAGCATAATGATTATTTGCTGCTACTATTGCAAGGTTAGGTTTTTCATTTTTTACTTCGCCAGTTCTCCTTAGATTTCTAGCCCATTTCTTCATCTCTGCAACTCTATCCTTTTGTATCTTTCCAAAGTCCTTTTCGTCTATGCTTCTGTCACCAATGAACCTTATGTATAAAAAATCTGTAGTTACTATTGGCGGTGTTCTTATTCCTGCAAGCTGACTCCATACCATGCAGATGTTATTATTCCTAAAGAAGTTATATGCTAGGTCTTGAAACCATGAACTGTCCCTTACTTCTACTGCATATCTGAATCTCTTATCTAATTGTGATACAATTTCTCTTAGACCTTCTATGCCTTCAGCTAGACCTAATGATGGTGGTAGTTGTATCAGTAACGCTAAAAGCTTTTCTTCAAGTCCAGAGATTGACTCGAAAAAATATTCTAGCTCTTTTTCAACATCTTTCAATCTTTTATCATGAGTTATAACCTTGGGAAATTTAGCAGTAAATCTAAAGTTGTCTGGCGTTCTCTTGTACCAATTCTTTACCATGAATGGAGTGGGCATTCTATAAAATGTGGAATCAATTTCAACATAATCAAATACTTGAGAATAATAGCTTAACCATTGAGAATTTTCAATATTCAAAGGATAGAATGGACCTTGCCATGATGAATAACTCCATCCAGAACAACCAATGTGATATTGCAAGATATTATTATAACTAAAACTACAATGCTAGGATAAAGATTGCGATTGGGACTTTTTCCTAATACCTAAGGTTGGTCAATTTAAGAGATGCAGGTATCTCCACCACTAACCTAATATCGCTATAAGCTGAGGTGGAGGTATTTTGATTGTGAGTGGAGATACTATTTTTGATATCTACACCACTTTGGTGTCAATTTCCTTCGTCTACTTGCTACGATGGAGGTAGTGGTGATAGTGAAAGTATTTTCCAGAACGTGCAGGATTATAAAAATAAAACTAAACGTCGAAGAACTTTACGATTCTATTCCAAGAATCATGTAATCTGTTCTATTATCCATTCTTTAAATTTTGTAATTGCAATCTCTTCAGATTGTTTGACAAAAGCAGGATCCTTGATCTTCCATTGATCCTGAGGAATAGAATCAAAAAACTCTTGCATACACAGAGTAAATCTAAAGCGTAAATTCCTTGGATTTTCAATTATTCCATAACGGCATAGGATATTAGCAATCTGTCCAAATGCAACATCATAGTTTCTTTTAAATGAGGGAATTTCGAATGTCTCGCACAATATTGAAGTAATTACATCTAAATCTTGGCGTATGGTACTCATTATGTACATTGTATATCAGATTCTGGATAGGTAATAAAGTTGAGAATACTAACTTATTTGAGTAAAAGGACAGGCTGCTTTTCATAACTTATAGATAGATAGGTCTAATGTGACCTGTCTTTCCTCATATTTTTTGGGGTTCTATTGAACCACACTGGTTGAAGCTACGCTGTTTTTTGAAAATTAAGGGCCCAAGAACTTAAGAATTGATTACTACCAAAAACTCATATTTCGTGATGGAACACTCAACTTTATTTCATTAACCTTCGTAGCTCGTACACTTCTGACCTTTCCAACCAAACGGCTGCCTTTAATGTATGTGTCAAAGAGCTGCTGATTAAAAGAAATGATTTCTTGACGCCCTTTGAGGTGGGTGCCATCCATGCCAACGAGATCACCGTCCTCTGCAAATGGAGCGGCAAAGGCTTCACCACTACTTTTGTTCCAGCCATCCATCAATTGCTGGTAGAGCACGAATTGCAGCTTCATCAGCAGATCTTGAAGTAGAAGATGACTCGTACATGATTGTTTATAGTCTCTAAGATCAACAATAGTCTTCTTTTAGTCTATATGAGTAGTCGAACCACGCTTAGAGATTGTCAACGTCATCACCGGGACTTTGATCATCGCCGTTCTAATCAGAATCATCTCCACCGTAACCTAGCCGTGTGCCGAGGTTTTAACATATAGTTGCTATTCATACCAGTAGTATTTCTTCGCTAGCTCTTCAATCCCTTCCATGCACGACCCTTCCATGCACGAAACAAAACCTCATATTGTGGTGACGCAGGACCAGCTGCTCCTAGTTGCACCATAAGGCTAAGGTCATCACGAATTGCTTTGTGTTCTGCAATCATACCATCATCATCGATTCTAAAGATGTGTACTGCTTGGTAGGAGATTCTATTTCCAGTTGGAGGAATAACAAAAAAGTTTCCTGTATGTTTGCCACTTACCTTTACTATCAAGGCAACCTTATCACCTGCGGCAATCACCTCTTGTTCTTCGTAATGAAGATCAGCAAATGCACTTCGCAGCGCCCTGACTGTATCTATGAATTCTTCTGGTCCACGAAGCTTTGATCTGACCGGATCTACTTGAGATTCATGATTGAAATACTTCGGACTTATGACTTCATGGATCTTGTTTGTATCTCCTGTATTAACGGCCTCAAGAGCCTGTCTGACTACCCTAATGTTTTCTCCTGCTGTATTCGTTTTTACTATTTCCATCTTCCTTCTTCACACCGTAGTCTACTATCCAGCTGGATTTCAGGAAGAGTTTGATTGCTATCGCTACTCATCTTTGGTTTTGGCTTCAATACCACTCTCAGTCCGTTGTCTCCCTTCGAACCGACTAAAAGTTTGGTTGTTTCTGAAGAGTCAATTATGTTATCGATCTTCAACTCCATCGAATCAATTTCGTACCCTTCTGAACCATTCTGCAATTGTATCGACGTCAGTTGAAAATATTTGAAAAAACTCCTCTCCTTTCACCTTTGGCAGATATACGTCCATTTCTTTTTTTGGTCTTGGGAAGACCAGTTCTATTTTCTTATTATTAATTTTTGTTGATGTCACAACGTTGTATTATATTTCACGCTATAAATAGTTTATGATGCAAACGATCTTGTATCTAAGACATCTTGTGGGTAAACCTTTTATATTCTAATGTAATAATTTCTATTATGTTAGACAATAAAAACAAAAAGGTACTGAATCACTTGGAGTTGTTAGAATCTCTTGAAGATCAGTCACGTGAGTTAAGCACACGGACTGTTATTTTCCATCATTTCATTGGTGAACGTCTTGGACTTAATCCAACTGACCACAAATGCTTAGACGTTATCATCAGGGCAGGAATGCCTATGACTGCGAGTCAGTTAGCTGATGAGACGGGTCTCTCCACCGGTGCGATCACAGGTGTTGTCGACCGTTTGGAAAAAGCAGGCTATGTCAGACGCAAAAGAGACCCAAACGACAGACGATTAGTATTCATAAACCCTCTCTTGGATAAAGCTATGGTCAAGCTTAGCCCGATTTTTGATCCAATAAAAAAAGCAGGTAGGAACCTCTATTCTAAGTATACTGATGAAGAGTTGACACTCATTTTGGATTATATTATCAGCTGTAATCAAATGATACAACAGATGATCACCAATATGAAGGCAGAGAATCAACGATAGCGAATCACCGACCTCATATTTCAACATGGTGTAAATATTATCTTGATAGGGTCTTAATGTTAGATTAGTCTACTTGGATGTAGGGTTTGCTCTCACGATGAGTCTTTTACTTATGAATATGTAATATTCCAAATTGGCAAAATTCAAAAAGAAGCCTACGATAGACATTAATAAGATAAATGAAAAGAAGCTTTATTGACCTACTCCCGCTCCGGTACTGGAGTAAACTCTATCATCTTCCTGAAAATTATTGATTGCTCTTTAGCATCTTCTAATGCATTATGTGTATGAGCTATATGATCCAAGCCTAGCCTTGTCTTAATATCTTCCATAGCAAGTGTATGCCATTTGCTATTAGTTTTGCCAAGCCAAACCGACTTTAGATCAATTCCAGATATACCAAATGGATTCCAACCTAAGAATTTGTGAAAATAATAGTTGACAAAGCACCAATCGAAAGCTATAGGTGATGCTACAAATACTGGCTTTTTGCCATCTGATACTTTTGCAATCCAATCAGCAAACTTCTGCATAGCTTCTTTAGGTGGTATACCTTTCATCTTGAGCTTGAGCTCTTGCATTGAAAACCCTGCAATCTCTAAAGCTTCTTTTACATAATTGTCCGAAATAGGTTGAATCTCGATATAGAAAGCACAACTTTCATTGTCCTCATTTCCTACAACACAAGCTCCTAAGCTCAACATACTATATTCTGCAGGAATAAATCCTGAGCATTCTATATCTATAGAGATATAGATTGCTGATTCAGATGAGGTCATGTCTGATCTGTTTGTTGTATATTATAGAGGATGTCATTAACATAAATATCTTTTAAATGCGTTCAACATTCTGAGACTAAAACCATATGATTGATTTCAGATCAAGTAAATAATAGTTTTTTATAAAGATGTACAGAAAGTGTGCATGTTTGGATTCTATATGTTAGCGCGATTTTAAAAAGGGCTAGATCCTGTAATAACAAAAGAAGTTCCTACTAATTCTAAAAAGGAATTTCGCATTTCTTAAGGCGAGTCATAGACGTTGCATGTAAACTGGGCATACCCGCATGAAGTTCCAAGTGTTACTTAATTCTGTTTATATCATTGCCAAAAATAAACCCTAGCTCTGACCCAAATAGAGATCTATGGTTTGCTTTGGGCAAGCCACTCTGACCAAGGGACGATTCCGAGCTCAGGCCTTGGTTCATTCTTCAGCATCGTCAGATATTCGATCGAGTGACCATCGGGATCTCGAAAGTATAGGGCTGCTGCAGGCATCCAGCCGATGACGCTTGGCTCTATTGTCTCCACGCCGAAGAACGAGAGAGGCGTGATTCCCTTGGCCTTCAGCCGTTTCGGCGCGTGCAAGAGATCATTTATGGTAACTTCAAACGCCACGTGTAGAGTGAGGCCCAGCGGCATTGTACCAAGCGACCATAGTCCTAGCATCGAGCGCCTCGAATCGCCGATCCAAAAGAACGCGGCATTTCGGTCTGATACCTCAAGGGCGAGCTTAAGGCCTAAGGCATCGCGGTAGAAGTCGATCGACCGTTGGAGGTTGCTCACGGTCAGATGTGTCTCAAAGAGCCCCCGGACTGGAACTGGGCGAGTTATTCCATTCTCAGAGTAATCTTTAATCAATGTATCACTTGCCATTTAGATCATTGTTACAAGCCTAACATTTGGAAGGATGTTCATGATTTCTTTATTAATTCGTTTATGATCCACTATTTAGTATCCATGGCAAATTTAATAAGATTTACTGAAACTTGAGATCTGCGGCATTTATGTTTTATTGAAGCGAGAGAACTTTAATTTATGCAGCCCTGTTAGGTAATATCAAAATGCACGATTAGTTGCTTTCGATGCATCATTTGAATATACTCTATATGGTAAGTATTTTATTCGTATGTAAATCTCTGATATCAAGATGCAAAGTTGCTCGACTCAAATGGCATGCAAATTAATATGAATAGGTTAATGAAAAAATTATGTGGATATTTTGAAAAAGAAAAGGATGCAGAAAAGTAGAGATAGTCATTTTTGATTATATATACAGATATGGTTTTTCTATGTAAGATCGATAAAGAAAGAAGAGGGAATCTATTTGTAGTCGGTGCTTGTAAAACTATCAAGAATACCGCGATGGAAACATCTGACGTCAAAGAATTGTTCACCTATAATCATACAGTAAGACAAAATTATGTCGATGCATTTAAAAAATTATCATGGGAAGACATGATCAAAAATCACGAAACCGCATGGCTGTCATTGAAAGATACTTTACTGCATATTATATGGGTTGAAGACTCCTGGATTAATTATTCTATTCAAGGTCTAGAAGATCCTAATAGACCATTTCCTTATTCTAATTACAAGTCATGGAGTACAATTGACGACTATAACTTTAATTCTACTTTAAAAGTCAACAACTATCTGTCTTTACTTAAGCCAGATGATCTTTGCAAATCAGTTTCAAGAATTAACAAGGATGGAATAAGAAGAAATACCACAGTTAAAGACGTGCTAATTCATGTCATGGCTGAAGAATTGCATCATAGGGGAGAAATAATAGCAATTCTTTGGCAAATGAATATCCAACCGCCAGATATGGGTTGGCTTTCAGTGATGAAAAAAACTGATCCCTTATGGGTACTGAAGTAACAATATATTAAATAAAAAAAGTCTAGTCGAATCCTAAAGTATTATAGAAATATGATTACTACTTGATTGGCACTATTTTCAAATGAATACGTGAGTTAGTTGGTGTATCTAAGCTCACTCACAGGAAAATTGTATGTTGTTAGAACATGTTGCCTTCCTTGGATTATACCATAGAAGGATATATACCCATATAGCACCAGACAATTAATTTTTTAATTTGGCTGGCCTCATGTATACGTGGAAATACTTTTTCGTAACTACTGACACTAACGACTTGTTAATATATCTCTGAATATCTCGAAAGCTTGCGCATTTATCATTCCTGGTTGCTATCTCTGCTACATCTATTCCAACTATATTAAGCAGAAGTACTAGTTCCAGAATTGCGGGATGTGCATTGGCGATATTCTTTCTATAATTGGCAAACTTTTGACCGGGTTTATATTCATAGATGAGATTCTTTAGAAGAGCACCTATCTTTTTACTTTTTTATTATTGCTATAAAAAATAGAGCGAGTATAGCAAATGCAGATAGCGATAAAGCAAGCTCTAGAGTAGTTGATCGTGCTTCTGAAATAAAAAAGTCAAGCCGATAAGCTATAATACTTTCTATGAAAGAATTTTATTCCATTATAACATGCTATTATTACTACTACTATCACTATATTTCAGAAATGTGTCAATAACTTTTTGAATTTCAGAAAGATTGTCCCTTGCTAGTCTAGCTATTCTTATACACTCTCTAATATTTGCGCTTTTGAGTTTATTAAAAACAGCTTCGGCAATAAGTACCGCAATTTCTCTGTCTATTCCTTCTTGCCTTTCTAAAATCTCAACAGCAATTTTAACAAACTCTTCCTCTGTATATGGTTTAAGATGAATGGCTGTAAACCTTGTTAGCAGTGGAGGTAGTATATTATCTACACTATTAGCACTAGCAAAAACCCAAGTCTTTAATTGTGTTGTCCTGTGCTGTCTATGTTTTAATTCAGATAAAACACCAGATTCCATTAAATTCAAGAGACTTGTCTGATCTCTTTTGTTCATCTTCTCAATTTCATCTATAATGAAGTATCTGGGTCTATGCTCAAACAAATAATCAAAAATCCCAGACTTTGTTGAAGAGCTTCCTATAGCATAATAAGATCTTTCTAACTTGGTAAGCGAACTCATAAATAACGACTTGGCCGATGCAGGAGGGCCAACTAACAAAACATGTACAGGTCTATTCGCTTTTATAGTCATATCAAATATCTCTTTGATATCTTCATAGCCAAAGATGTCGGCAAATAAGCCAAGTTTTTCTTCTATGGTTGGTTTAGAATGTTTTCTATTGTCAATGAATTCTGACCTTGATAAGTTATTATCATCATTCTTCTTTCTCCAACGATTAAATAATTTCATTTCATTTACCTGCTTATTTCCAATAAATGTGAATAGATCCTTTTTCAAATTGACTTAGAATTATTCTATTACTTTGTACTTCATTTATTTGCAAGAACATGAGAATCATTTTATTTCAACCTTTTATTACATAAAGCCAACAGAGAATCCTAATAAGACTAGCATTCTCAAAACTCAGTTTACAGAGATCCTCATTGTTTTGTATTCCTAAAATAAATTGAAGGATATGCATTAGATATTGATAAGATATCGCGTTATATAAATATATCTATAAGATATCTGATAGATATGGAAATACGATTAAAACTGCGTAAGGTTGGCAGCAGCTTTATGATTGCAATACCTTCCCAGGTTGTAAAGGATTTAAAATTGAAGGTCGGCGATGATATGTTATTAGACGTTAAAGAGTTTACTATTACAGTCAGGAAGGAAGGTAAGTAGTAATATTCATCTATTATTCAATCGATCCCTCTACACAGGTTAACCACACGTCTGGACCGGTTTATTTGTAGATTATAGCTCAAATGACAAAATTCTACTGTTATCATGACGCAAATGTCAATATATATATAGTCCTATGTCCGTATACAACGCATAATGAGGAAGGCATTCATGATAATGATATCTGCATGCATGCATCGTGCTTGCTACCGGTTCAATACTAGCGGCAACATTGATACAACAAAGAGATGGACAAGGACCAGAAAAGAACGTTGCGAATGCTCAAGTTAGCGAAAGCCTACAACAGAACATATTACCTTCATCCTCATTATCTGATGTCTTTAAAAAAGTAGAGAATTCAGTTGTACAAATAACAGCTACTAGAGCTGATCCAAATCAACATATAATAATTAATGGCGTACCGTCTGCTAGAAAGAATACAGCATTAGGTTCTGGATTTGTATATGATAAACAGGGTAACATTATAACTAATTATCATGTAGTAGCAGAGGCAACGAATGCAGATGTTACTTTCGTTGATGGAAACACATATTCTGCAAAAGTTATAGGAAAAGATCAATACGGCGACTTGGCATTGTTGCAAATAACAGATGATTTTTCACAAGAAAAACTTCAGCCGCTTCCAATCGCAAATTCCTCTAATGTACAAGTAGGAGAGCAAGTCATAGCTATAGGCAATCCATTTGGTCTCAGTGCCACTATGACAACAGGAATTGTAAGTCAGATAGGAAGATTGCTGCCTAATGCTGATTCAGGCTATTCAATTCCTAACACAATTCAAACTGATGCTGCAATAAACCCGGGCAATTCAGGGGGGCCTCTGCTTAATGCGAAAGGAGAAGTGATTGCAATGAATACTGCCATATTCTCAAGTACTGGTGCTTATTCGGGTGTTGGTTTTGCGGTCCCTTCCAACAGCATAATGCGGGAATTACCATCGCTGATAAAAACAGGAACTTATCAGCACCCATGGGTTGGAATCTCTGGTGGTAAAATACCATCGAGTTTAGCAAAAAGTATGAGTTTGTCACCAAATTATAAAGGTGTACTTGTGGCTTCAGTTCAATCTGGCGGTCCTGCTGATAGAGCAGGCTTGAAAGGATTAATTCAGAATGACAATGGTGATATTACAAGTATTGGAGATATAATAACTGCAATTGATGGTCATCCTGTAAGACAGATCGATGATATAATCAATTATGTTGAACAATACAAGAAAGTAGGAGAAAATATAAAACTAACAGTACTTAGAAACGGTAAGACTATTGAGATGACGGCTACTTTGGGAGATAGATCTTCAACACAAACAGCGACCACAGGAGCATCACGACCTCAATTACCTTTCGGTTTGGGACCTATACCAGAACTACCTCAGATTCCTGGACTTCCACAGCTGAGATTACCTCCACTTTTTCCATGATGTATAGCTCCATCCAGAACAGTCTTTAGAAATTCTCCCATTTAAGTAATAATCAGTACACATATTTCTTTCTTTTAATCTGTATTTGTCTTATATTTTGAGAGATTACCAATCAGTTGGTGAATCATTTTTTATAGTTGGGAATTAAAACCAAAAATAATGATTCACCTGAGAAATACTCATAGTTGGAATTAACTGCGCTAGTATATTGCCTGCACTTGTTTAACATTCTATGAAATAGAAATCTTCTCTTATCTTAGGCTATACTTAAGCTATACTCAAAACCATTCTAGAAAATCAGCTTAGTTATTCTTTGTACGTATCAGAATCCTTTAGGAGATGTAATATTACCATGGGAACCTGCAATTTTTGTAGTTGATGTATTTAGTAAATCATCTAATATAATAATGTAATAATGTAATGCCATAGCTAATTAGCATCTACCTAAGTCCATCAGCTATGTCTAATTCATTAATTGTATTACTATATTCATCAGTTGCATTGGAAGAAGAATTGTTGTTTTTTAACCTTCTGTTTTGTTTGGACTTTACCTAAACGATGAGAAGCAGAAGAATACCGATAAACTCTTTGGAATGTATTAGGAGCTACATTGATTTCGTTTGCTATGAGAAAATCACAGGCACTTTTTTTATTCACTTGTGTTGTTGCGCTGCTTTTGATAGGTTATGTCACATCGCAGTTTATTCGGATCATAGTCCTTGCGGAAAGTCGTATTTAGAAGGTATATTAGCTGGAGGATTGCCATAAACTATCGCAATTTCATCGTGTGCATGCAGCTTAATATCCCTATAATTCATTCCAGTTACTTTATGACCATTAACATATACGCTTAACGCATTATTACCGTTAACTGTGTTATTAAGTATCTGAGTATTATTAAATTTCTCATTCCATATATCAAAGAACTGTCCTAATGTAAAGTCTCTCTTTTCAGGAGATTCTATATGAATGATTCCGCTATCATCATGAGTATGCATCCAATATAGGCATCTTTCGTGAGGCTTAATACCAATTTGTGAAGGTACATTAAATTGCTTGCCATTAATGAAGATATCAAGATGAGTATGGATATGAAGAGCAAAATGTTCCATTGTATTGCATTGTATACCATCTATAGCAGAGGAAGATGCAAAAGATGTTTGTGAAAAGTAATATAGTCCAATACCTGTAATTAATACGATTGCAATGCTAGCTATAGCAATAAGCTTAGTTTTCCTATAACAACAAGAAGGCATGTAGCTTCATATCAATGATATAATTCAAATAAAAATGTTTCATGACTGTAACAAATGATAAAAATCATTGTACTTCACACTTTAACATAACCATTACTAATGAATGTATGATTAATTAACAAATAATCCTCTTGGCTAATCCAACTTAAGCTGAGAAGTTACTTTCGTAGTATTAAAAATCCCTTATTTTATATTTATAATATTTTTATAGTTCTAAACGGGATCCTGTTTAATGAACAAGCTGTCAGCTATAATTTTTGCTATTATTATATTCGGAATGCTTATGTCGGTTATTTTTGCTAATACTGTTGTTGTTTACGCACAGAATGCAGCACAGTCACCAGAGGCATCGCAGTCACCTCAGTCATCGATCACTAAACCCAATGGAACAACAACACCACTTGCAAAGGTAGCCGCTACTACTACTACCGCTATTCCTACAGCCTTAGCCTTAGCTATTAAAATTACGTCTCCTACTAAAGAACAGCAAATTCCTGTTGGTGGGAGACTTACAGTTTCTGGTATTTCAACTGATGATGCAACTACTAATTGCAGAGTCTCAATCATTCTAAATGATATTAAACCTTATCAAGATGCAATACCTATGGGAACCAATGGAGAGAACGATTATTCCAAATGGTCTTACACACTTACCCATCATTATGCTATCATTAAAGAGGGGATAAATAAAATCACAGCCAAACTATCGTGTGTTGACGATCCTGCTAAGTCAAAATGGTATAGTGCAAATGTCACCGGAGTAAATAGAAATAACCAACAAATACCGTAGTACCAACAGCCATTATCATTAGACTAGTAATTATCAAGCTAAATCTGGAATGCTATTATCCATTTTATAATTTTCTTTGTAACATCAATTGTAAATATCTGGCTTAACTAGGTTAGCCAAACAGTAGACTACTACTACTATATCTTTAGCTTCGATAATGTATGAATAATCAAAGTACGTCTTACTAACAAGACTAGCTTCACGTTAGGAGACCGTAGAAAAAGTAGGGTTAGGTTATTGATAGGATTTAAAT
>Ga0193747_1000512_pt1 | contig 12621 bp, 11 predicted proteins | sample L1m2metaG_FD_143048 | JGI IMG/M metagenome (GOLD analysis project Ga0193747, IMG submission 143048) | Soil microbial communities from a riparian zone of the East river system, Colorado, United States - L1m2 | ecosystem: Environmental > Terrestrial > Soil > Riparian zone | place: USA: East River...
ACGAACCGTGTCTCGCGCCGGCGCCGCCACACACGGTTCGTGCCCTTCATGGGCCCGGCGTTCATCGCTTGCGTCGCCTATATCGACCCGGGCAACTTCGCGACGAACATCGCCGGTGGATCCAAGTTCGGCTACACGCTCGTCTGGGTGATCGTCGCCTCGAACCTGATGGCGATGCTGATCCAGACGCTGTCCGCGAAGCTGGGGATCGCCACAGGGCGGAACCTCGCCGAGGTCTGCCGAGAACGCATGTCGCGCCGTTCGGCGCTGGCATTGTGGCTCCAGGCCGAGGTAATTGCGATGGCGACCGACCTCGCCGAGTTTCTCGGAGCTGCGGTCGGGTTCCACCTCTTGCTGGGGATTGGGCTCTTCCCCGCCGCGATCCTCACCGGTTTCGCCGCGTTCGCGATTCTCGGCCTGCAGCGCTGGGGCTTCCGGCCGCTCGAGGCCGTGATCGCGGTGATGGTTGGAGTAATCGGCGTTTGCTATGTCGCGGAGCTCTTCTTTGCCAACCCGCCCCTCGGCACTGTCGCAAAGCACGCCGTCCTCCCGGAATTCCAGGGCAAGGAGTCGGTTCTACTCGCGGTCGGAATCCTCGGCGCCACCGTGATGCCCCACGTGATCTGGTTGCACTCGGCGTTGACACAGAGCCGGATCCAGGCGGAAGGGGACGAGCAGAGGCGGCGCTTGATGCGCTACACGCGGATCGACGTGATCGCGGCGATGTCGATCGCCGGCGTGATCAACATGGCCATGCTGGTCATGGCTGCAAGCGTCTTCCACGGCACAGGCCTACTGAACGTCGACTCGCTCGAGACCGCACACAAGACGCTGGCGCCGATCCTCGGCGGCGCCTCGAGCACGCTGTTCGCGCTCGCGCTGCTCTTCTCGGGACTCTCGAGCTCGGCGGTCGGCACCCTGGCTGGACAGGTCGTGATGCAGGGTTTCATCCGCCGGCAGATCCCCATCTTCGTGCGTAGAGCAGTCACGATGGTGCCGGCGTTCGTCGTGATCGGAATCGGCGTCGACCCCTCTCGAACCCTCGTGATCAGTCAAGTCGTGCTGTCGTTCGGCATCCCGTTCGCGCTCATCCCACTGGTCGTCTTCACGAGCCGAAAGGACTTGATGGGCGTGCTCGTCAACAACCGACTCACGACGGCAGCCGCGGTCGTCGTGGCCGGGTTGATCTCAGCGCTGAACGTGTTCCTGCTGTACCAGACCTTCGCGGGCTAGTACTGGATGCTTACCAGCGGTACCAGCGTGCGCCCTCGGCGGCGCTCACGAAGAAGCCGATCAGCCAGATCACGGCCAGGATGGCGGCGACGATCAGCAGCAGCTTCAGGACGGCGAAGCCGAGCACCGCCAGGACGACGATCAGCAACAGGACGAGCCAGAGCATCCGGTTCTCCCTCGCTAGGGGTCGAGGCCAGCGTGCCCGGACCCCGCTCCGTCAAACCATCCCTACATACGACCGGCCGCCCCGGGGGGAGGCGGCCGGCGTCGTCGGGAGACGACTCGCCGTAGGCGCACGAGGCGTCTACGAGTTACAAGGAATAAACGCGCAACCGCGGCTTTCGGGTACGCGCGCTGCGAGCAAGGCTCAGAGATAGCCGAGCGGGTCGACCGGCGAGCCGTTCACGCGCACTTCGAAGTGCAGATGCGGCCCGAAGCAGTGCCCTGTGCAGCCTACGTAGCCGATCACCTGTCCCTGCGAGACCGAGGCGCCTACGCCGGTCGCGATGGCCGACTGATGCCCGTACGCGGTCGCCAGCGTGTTGTGGTGGTCGATCACCACGAGGTTGCCGTAGCCACCCATCCAGCCGGCGTAGATGACGGTTCCTCCGGCTGCGGCATGGATGGGCGTGCCCGACGCCGCGCCGATGTCGATGCCCTCGTGCATCCTCCCCCACCGCATCCCGAACGGACTGGTGATCGGCCCGGAGACAGGCCAGATCAGGCCGCTCGAGGACGGCGTCGAATCGGTCGGGCCGCTCGATTGCGCGCTGCGGATCTGCGCCCCGAGCGCGGCACTCTGCGCCTGCAGGCCGTCGATCTCGTGCAGATATTCCTTCTTGCTCTCGCGGACGACGGAGAGCCGCTTGCTCTTGTCGGCGCGCGCGGCGGCGAGCGAGTTCTGCGATGCGAGCAGGCGGTCGCGGACGGTGCGCTGCTCGGACGTACGCACTGCGATCGCATGGGTCTCCACGACGACGCCGTGACGGACCTTCTTCGTCCGCTCGCGCGTGCGGTGCATCTCGTTGCGAGCCGTCTCCACCTCGCGCGCGATCCGGTGATCCTGCGCGGCGATCTGGCTGAGATAGTCCAACTGGTCGAGCAGGTCGGTGAACGACGAGGACGAGAGGACGACTGCGAGCGTGTCCGGATTGTCCGACTCGTAGATGGATATGAGCCGGTCGTTCAGGCGAGCTTGCGCTTGCGCGTACTGGTGGCGCAGGAAGACGAGGCGGCGCGTCTCGAGGTTGAAGATCTGCGTGAGCGTGTCCAGCTTGCGCTGGTGGAGCGCGAGGTTCTGCTCGAGGACGCCCAGGCGGGTCGATGCGGAGCCGACTTGGCTCTGGAGCGTGCGGATCTGCGACGTGACCCGCGAGATCTGCGAGGTGAGGATCCCCTCGGCCGCGTGCGCACGCGCGAGCTTCGCGTTCAGCGAGGCAATGCGGGCGTCGACGGAGGCCTTCTTGGGGTCTTGCCCGAGCGCCGGGGTCGCGAGCACGAGCGCGCAAAGGACTGCGAGCAGGAAACGGCTCCGCATGGCCAAGGATTCGGCGAAAGCTCGCCCGACCCTCCCGCTACCTCCGTGCGCGGATCGGCGCCGTCGAGCCCTCCGCACGTGGCTCGAGCGCCCGCAGCGCCGCGGCCGCGCGCCGCCTGAGCGGTCCCACGAGCTCCCGATAGTCGTCGTCGGAGACCTTGCCGGTCCGATGGTCGAACTCGAGCTCCTTCAGCGCGGCGAGCGCACGGTCGCGTTCCTCGGCCAGCTCGAGCATCCGCCGCTCCAGCTCGCCGGGCTCGTCGAGCCGGTCCGCCGCGCCCACGGCCTCGGGCTCGGCGAGGAACGGACGGGCCACGAACAGGACGCAGGCGAGCGCGACCGCGGCAGCGACGACAACCGTGACGATCACGCCTCGACCAGCGCGCGGCCGGGCGCGTAGCGCTCCGCGAGGCGCCGCTGCTCGCGGGCGTCGGGCCAGAGCGCGATCAGCGCTCCCGCGAAGAAGACGACGCCCGCCAGCCAGACGAGGTTCACCAGCGGCTTGACCAAAGCCTTGAGATAGAAGTTCCCCCTGCGGTCGTAGTCGGGCACGAGGTCGAGATCCTCCCCGGTCAGCTTGTCGCTGCGGATCGCCATCTCGGTCGAGTCCTGCTGCTCCCGAACGTAGTGGTTCTTGCCCGGCCTCAGGCGCTGGAGGAAGTGGCCGCCCCTGTAGACGTCGACGTTGCCGCGCACCTCGAACCCCTGCGGCGTGTTCTTCCGCTCGCTGCCGCGATAGACCAGCGTGTAGGCGCCGGCCTGCATGGACTGGCCGACTGCGAGGCGCTGCTCGCGCACGGTCTGATACGCGTTCGACCCGGCGATCCCGATTGCGAGCAGGACGATCGCCGCGTGCACCACGTAGCCGCCGTAGCGCCTCCGATTCCGTCCCACGAGCGACGTGAACGCGCCGGGCCACGAGCCGCCCGAGAGCGCGCGCCGGGCGCGGGTACCGCGGACGAACTCGTAGACGATCGACGCGAGCACGAACGCAGAGAACGTGTACGCGATCAAGCCCGGAATCGACGTGCCGGCGCCGGCCGCCACCAGCCCGACACCCGCGGCGAGCGCGATTCCCGCTGGGAGGAGGAACGCCTGCGAGACGGCCCGCCACGACGCGCGCCGCCAGGCGATCAGCGGCCCGATCCCCATCAAGAGCAGCAACGGCAGCCCGAAGACGCGCAGGAAGAAGTCGTAGTACGGCTTGGCCACCGTCGTCGGCTCGCCGCGGATCGCCTCCGTGATCAGCGGCCAGACGACCCCCCAGAGGATCGTCAGGCAGAGCGCGACGAGCAGCAGGTTGTTGTAGAGGAACGTGGCCTCGCGGGACATGAGCGACTCGAGGCGCGTCTTCGCCCGCAGCAGCGGCAGGCGGCTGAAGACCAGCGCGAGCGAGCCGATCGTGACCGCCGAGATGAAGCCGGCGAACCACGGCCCGATCGAGCTCTGCGTGAACGAGTGGATCGAGCTGACGACCCCCGAGCGCGTGAGGAACGTGCCGAAGATCGAGAGGCAGAACGCGAGGATGACGAGCAGCATGTTCCAGACCTTCAGCATCCCGCGCTTCTCCTGGATCATCACCGAGTGCAGGAAGGCGGTCGCTGCGAGCCACGGCATCAGCGCGGCGTTCTCGACCGGATCCCAGGCGAAGTAGCCGCCCCAGCCCACCTCGACGTATGCCCAGTGCGCGCCGAGCAGCTGGCCGATCCCGAGACACGTCCAGGCGACGAGCGTCCACCGGCGCGTCGCGATGATCCAGCGCTCGTCGGTCCGCCGCGAGAGCAGCGCGCCCATCGCGAACGCGAACGGCACCGTCAGCCCGACGTAGCCGAGATAGAGCATCGGCGGGTGGGCGACCATGTACGGGTTTTGGAGGCTGGGGTTGAGGCCCGAGCCGTCGGCGACAGCGGGCTGGGTGGCGAAGGGGCTCGAGACGACGACGAGCAGGAAGGCGAAGAAGGCGGCGACGCCGCCGAGCACGGGTGTCGTCCACGCGACCAGGTCTGGCGCATTTCGCCGGTTGAGCCACACCGCGGCGGCAGACATGCCGGTCAGGATCAGCAGCCAGAGGAGGAGCGAGCCTTCCTGGCCGCCCCAGAACGCCGACAGCGTGTACATCGTGGGGAGCGCCCGCGCAGTGTGGTCCGCGACGTAGGTGAAGGCGAAGTCATGCCGGAGGAGCGCGGCCGCGAGCAGCCCGGAGGCGAGCAGCGTCGTGCCGAAGGCGGCGAGCAGCGCGTTCTGCGCCGAGAGCGCGAGCCGCCGGCGGCGCCGCCAGGCCGCGTACCCGCCCGCGAGGGCCGCGTAGAGCACGAGCGCCAGCGACAGGACGAGTGCAGCGCGCCCCAGGCCGGCCATTAGGTTCGCTTGTCGACGTACTTCGACGGGCACTTCGTCACGAGCGTGTCGCGCTTGGCGACGAAGACGCCGTTTCGGAGCGTGCCCTGCACTGCGATGTCGCGGTCGGTCCTGAACTGATCGGGGACGCTGCCGTGGTACACGACCGCCACGGTCGCGGCGCCCTTTGGATCGCGGACCGTGAAGCGGAGCCCTGTTGTCCCTCGCGCATCCCCGGTTGGATGGCCGACCACGTGTCCTCCGAGGATCACCGACCCCGAGTGGCCGGCGAGCTGGCTCGGCTGCAGGGACGGTGTGCCGCCGCCTGCGATCGACGTGTAGAGCAGGAACACGCCGAGGACTGCTGCGACCGAAAGCGCGATGACGAGCCGCGCGGGACTACGCTTGCGGGCCACGCGGCGCAGTCTAGCCCGTGCCGCGCGGGTCTAGCGCTCGCGAACCGGCGTCTCGCGACGGCCCGGAATGCGGTACCCGTGGTCGTGGCAGAGCGAGCCGGGCGCATCCTCGGTGAGGGCATCGCAATAGCCCTTGCCGTAGGCAGCCCGCATGAACGCCGCGACGACCTCGAGGTTCCACTCCGTGATCTCGCTCGCCTCGCGCCAGAGATCGGTCAGCCGGAGGTCGATGTCGAGCTCCAGCAGATCGATTCGGGTTATTTGCTGTGCCATGGAAAAAGCGTAGGAACGGGGTCGGACGGCATGATGGGCGCCGATGGCGCGGATTCGCTTTGGCCCCGCACGGATGCCCTCTCGCGAGAGTCCGGACGAAGCCGTCGAGATCCTGCTTGCACGCGGGTACTCGGCCTGCGAGATCGACTTCGAGGGCAAGTTCTGGATGGATTACGACTTCGCGGCGCGGCTGGGCGAGCTGGCGCGCGCCGACGACATCGCCCTCTCCGTCCATGCCCCGATCGCCGGCTTCATGGGTCACGCCGAGCGCGGGAAGAAGCTGAACATGGCGGTCGGGATGCTCGACCACTCCGCAGGGATCGCGAAGGCCGCCGGCGCCGAGGTCGTCGTCTTCCACCCGGGGTTCCTGCTCGGCCGCACCCGCGAGGAGGCGATCGACTCGGTGTGCGAGCAGCTCGGCGAGCTGCGCGAGCGGCTCGAGAAGAAGGACCGCGCCGTGCCGTTCGGGATCGAGGTCATGGGCCGCGTGCGCGAGCTCGGCAGTGTGGAGGACGTCGTCGAGATCTCGCGGCGCTGCGGCTGGGTGCGGCCGGTGCTCGACTTCGCGCACATGCACGCGACCACGGACGGGGCGCTGACGACCGTCGAGCCGTTCGCGCAGGCGCTCGCGGCCGCCGACGGGGTCCTCGAGGCGGACGCGCCGTTCCACATTCACTTCAGCGACATCCAGTTCGCGAACCGCAACGAGACGAAGCACCTGCCCTACGGCGAAGGAACGCTGCGCGCCGAGCCGCTCGCGGAGGCGCTGGCGCAATTGGAGCGGCCGGCGACGGTGATCAGCGAGTCGCCGGACGAGGAGTCGAGCCAGGCGATCAAGGCCGTGCTCGAGGGGCGAAGCGCGAAGCCCCGCCCCTCGAAGGCACGTTCCTAGCTAGAGCCCGAGCGCAGCGCGCGACACGGTCCCCAGGACCTGCTCCTGGTAGTAGACCGGCCCGCCGCTGTCCGAATGCACGGTCCCGGACGCGTAGTGCGTCGAGACCGACAGCGTGTAGACGTTGTTGTTCGAGATCGCGAGCCCGAAGTAGTCGCCGATGAAGCCTCGGCCGACATCGCACGGGTCGCTGTGCCCCGCGCAGGGGAACTGCGTCAGGCCGCCGACCTTCTGGTCCGGCTGATCCGGATCCCAGCTGGACGTCGAGCCCCGAACGTTCGGGCCGACCGCGACCGCGCCGCCGCCGCCGCCGGAGTCCTTGTAGGCCTGGATCGAGACGTCGATGCACGTGTTCGCATCGCCGCGATGGGCCGCCAGGATCGAGGCGTCGGTCGGACACGCCGCGCGACGGTCGTAGAACGCGACCGCGACGGCGCCTCCCGCTCCGGCCGCGACCGACGGCTGGAACTGATCCGTCGAAGCCGTGCCCGCGTCGTCGTTGACGCGACTTGGAGCCGACCACGTGAGGCCGCCGTTCGTCGACTGCGTGAAGTAGACGTCCGAGGTGCCGGCCGCAGAATCCCAGTTCTCGTACGTCAGATACGCGTGACCGGGATAGGTCGGGCTGGCCGCGAAGTTCTCGATGATCCCGTCCCGAAACTTCGTGTTGGCGTAGAAGCCGTTCGGGTTCTCGATCGGCGTCGCTGCGAGCACGAACGGTCCCCACGTGACGCCGTCGTCGATCGAGCGCGTCACGTACACGTGCCCGACGCGGTTCTTGTTGGTCGTGTCGTAGCCGCTGACGAAGGCGACGTAGACCGTCCCGTCCGAGCCGATCGACGGATAGACGTACGTGTTCGCCGGCGTCGTCGCCGACGGCGTTGTCAGCTGCACGGCCTTGCTGAAGGTGGCACCGTGGTCACGCGAGACGGCGACCATGATCTTGCCGTTGCCTCCCGCGCCGTTGAACGTCGTCCACATCGCGTAGACGTGGTCCTGGTTCACGTTGCCGACGATGTGGTTGACGGCGATCCACTGCTTGTCCTCGACGTGGCCGTACGTCGTGCTCGTCTGGTTGTTCGTGCTGTCGAGTGCCTGGCCGCCGTTCGCCTTGAGCCAGTGCCGGCCGAGGTCGTCGCTGTAGGAGACGTCGATCTCGCCGTTCGGGTGCAGCCCGCCGGCCCAGTACGCGTTGAACGGGAGCGTGGTTTGGTACACGCGGCCCGTCGTGTCGAAGTCGACGTTCGGGTCGGTGTTGTTGGTCCAGCTCGGCGGCATGTCCTGGGTGCCCACCGTGGTGCACTCGTAGCCCTGCACCTGGTTGGTGGCCACGGCCTTGCCCTGCTTGATCGTGTACGAGCCCAGGTGGAAGTCGTAGAACGTGCTGAAGTTCTCGAAGTAGAACTTCGACGCGCCGACGATCGACTCCGTGCCGGGCTTGACTGCGAGCCACGACTCGGAATGGTTTGAGTTGTACATCCCTGCGCGACAAGTGCCGGCGTCGGGCCGCGTCGCTCCTGCCGGAACCGGATAGCCGCCGCCGGCGACCGGCGAGCTGACGACGGTGTTCGTCGGGACGATCGTCGAGGTCCATCCGGCCGCGGCAGCCGAGGACGTGCAAACGAGAACGGCAACCGCGCACGCGGTGATTGCGAGTGTTTTCAAAGCTCTCCCCTCTCCTTTATTCGAACGTACGCAAGAGATAAGCACGCCCGCAAGCGCTTGACTAGCTGTCTGTAGTTCCCGCAAAGAGCGAACTCGGCGCTTTCTGGGTTGCAAGTCGCGCGTATCCGCCTTTAAACGCACATCGTTCTCCGACCGTCCGAGACCAGAAGGGCGAGAGGAGGAGTTGCGAGATGAAAAGGCGTTTCATCCTGATCGCGCTGGCGGGGGCCGTCACAGCGCTTGCTTTGACCGTCGGGTCCGCCGCCGGATCACCGGGAGCCGATAGTCAGGTCGCCACCAAGGCGAGCCTGTTGGCCACCACCGTCGACCCGCTACAAGAAGAGCTGGCGATCGACGCGATGGCCTCGTCCACGAGCAACGGCACCAAGCATTTCGGTCCCTTTCCCAGCACGTCGCCCGACTCGGGGACCTGCGGCAACGACTGGGCCGAAGACACATTTGACCGGTTCTTCACGGTTCGGCAGACCGGCGCGGGCACGTACGAGGTGTATGAGCAGTTCAAGAACGGCAGCTTCGTCACGAACGCCGGGCCCAGCCCCGGGGCGTGTGACCTGAGCGACGGATATGGCCCCGGAGTCGTCGACGACGGTCTTATCGGCACGATGCACGGGTACTTCGTCATCGAGGTGACGTGTGCATTGGCAATGCCGTGCTTCAATGCCGCCGGATCCTGCGGCCCATGCGACACCACGGCTGGGTTCCTCCTGACCTTCTTCCCTGGGGCGACGTCCGCGGTCAACACCTACTTCTTCCACTATGCGGGCTACGACGGCACGAACCAGGCGCTGATCGTCCACGAGTGGAAGAACGCCTCGTGCGACCGCGGCGGGAACCACGGCGACATCGCCACGGCGTCGGTGATGGGGCCCCAGGCTCTGACCTGCTAGTCCACGGTGCGTTTTGGCTCGACGAGAGCGGCTTCGGCCGCTCTCGTCGCCTTCCGGCTTCTTAGGGCGTGCCTCCGTCTCGATGTAAGCCGCAAAGAGCGGGGTTTTGCCTTTAGCGCTTGCGAGTTGTGCGTATCCGCATTTGAACTCATAGCGTTTCCTCGCCGTCGTCCCGGGACCCCGGACGACGGCGTGAAAGGAGAAGGGGATGAGAACGTTTCTGCGGCAGGCAGCCCGTTGGGTGCCTCTCTTCGCCGCGCTCGCGGTTTTCTTCGTGGGAGTGCAAGCGGCTGCGGCTGCCACTACCTGGTACGTCAACGACGCGACCGGGAACGACGCCAATAGCTGCACATCGCCCCTCGCACCTTGCAAGACGATTCAGGCCGCCATCAACAAAGCCTCCTCGGGGGACACGATCAACGTGGCTGCGGGTACGTATCTCGAAGCCGCGCCAGGTCCTTTGAGCGTTAACAAGACACTCACTCTGCTGGGCGCGCAGAACGGGGTAGATGCGCGGTTCCCCCGCGGTCCCGAATCGATCGTGAGCGATGTGCAGGGAACGAGCGTGAGCGCGAACAACGTGGTCATCAACGGCTTTACGGTGCAGGACAGCACCGTCGCGGCCTTCACCGGATTCGGGCTCTGGCTGAACCCGGGTGTCAGCGGCACTCAGATCGTGAACAACATCATCCAGAACAACATCGTCGGGATCGGGCTTGCCAATAACGGCGCTCAGGCACTCATCCGGCACAACCTGATCCAGAACAACATCCTGCCCGGAGGAGCGTCGGGCTCGGGTATCTACACCGACGAGTTCGTGGGCGGACCGATCGTCAGGAACGTTCTCGTCGAGGAGAACACGTTCAAGGGCCACAGCGGCTTCGGAGGTGTAATCAACATCAGCAACACCGATCCGGCAGGTGGGGTCTTCAACCTCGACGTCTCCACGAACTCGTTCGACATGAACAGCCGGGCCGCGGTGTTGTTCAACACTCACGATTCGACCATCCACGACAACAGCATCACCAACAGCACGTTCGTCGGCAGTGCGGCGATCCGCATCTTCGACAACAACACCAACCTCAGGATCCTGAGGAACGACCTCATAACCGGAACCGGCCACGCGATTCGCCTCAGCGATCTCAATCTGGTCGGTGGTCCGAGCTCCGGCGTGATGATCCACGAGAACAACATCGAGTTCTTTGCCCTCACTGGGTTGACGGTCGATCCCCTCGCCCACGTTGGCACGGTCAATGCCGAATGCAACTGGTGGAACTCGCCTACCGGTCCGCTCAGTGCGACCAATCCAAGTGGGACGGGCGAGGAGGTCGTCGGCGATGCCGACTTCACGCCCTGGCTCATCGCCCCAGCTCCGGGCGGGCCTTGCATCGGCGGTATTCCTTCGACTCCTGGGAAGGTAACCGGCGGGGGCCAGATCGACGGAGATCCTTTGTTCTCTCCGCTAGGTGAACTGCTTTCACTACCCGCCCTCGTTCCGAGCGTAGGCGGCTCGCAGTCCTCATTCGGTCTCTCAGTGAAGTGCTGCCCGGCGACTGGGAACCTGGAGTACAAGGACCACCAGCAGAACGTCAGGATCAAGGCTCAATCCATAGACCGGCTCATCATCAGTAGTCCGGGCACTGCATGTCCGGCGACACCCGGAAGCAAGCACGCCAAGTTCACCGGCTCAGCGGCAGTGACCCGCTCGACCGGCACGACCACTGAGCCGTTCACGGTCGATGTCGACGACTGCGGCGAGCCAGGGACTATGGACACCTTCGGGATCCAGACCACGACCTACGCAAACGGGCCTTACACCTTGACGGGCGGGAATATCCAGATCCATTAGGACGAGCCCATCGCTGACGAAGGGCCGGGTCACCGCCCGGCCCTTCGTCCGGCGCCGAGTAGCATCCTCGCGTGCTCGACCCGAAGGTCTTCAAGGCGTACGACGTGCGCGGGATCTACCCGGACGAGCTCGACGAGGCAGGGGCGCGCGCGATCGGGCGCGCGTACGTGGAGGAGTTTGAGCCGCAGAAGATCGCTGTGGGCCGTGACATGCGGCTGTCGTCTCCGGCCATAGCCGAGGCGGTCATGAGCGGTGCCGCGGAGGCCGGCGCGGACGTGCTCGACCTCGGCCTCCTCGGCACCGAGATGGTCTATTTCGCGGTCGGCGACCTCGAGCTTGACGGCGGGATCATGGTCACCGCCTCGCACAACCCGAAGCAGTACACGGGCATGAAGATCGTCCGGGGCGGCGCGCTGCCGGTCGGCGGGGACTCGGGCCTGCTGGACATCCGCACCAGAGCCATGGCCGCGGCGGACACGCCTGGGGGTCAGACCCCTGGACAGGTCGAGAAGTACGACGTCTGGCCCGCGTACGTCGAGCGCGTGCTCTCGTTCGTCGACGTCGAGGTGATCAAGCCCCTGCGAGTGGTGATCGACGCCGCGAACGGGATGGCCGGAGCGATGCTCCCGCCGGTGCTCGGACGGCTGCCGGTGGACACCGTCCGCTGCTACTTCGAGCCGGACGGGAGCTTCCCGAACCACGAGCCGAACCCGCTGCTGCCCGAGAATCGCGAGTTCATTGTCGCCAAGATGCTCGAAGAGGGCGCCGACCTCGGCGTCGCGTTCGACGGCGACGCCGATCGGTGCTTCTTCGTCGACGACAGCGGCGAGTTCGTGCCGGGCGACTTCGTCACCGCGCTGCTCGCCGAGTCGATCCTCGCCCGCGAGCCGGGTGGGAAGGTGATCTACGACCTCCGCGCGAGCTGGGCCGTCCCCGAGACGGTGGAGCGCGCCGGCGGCGTCCCGCTCATGAATCGCGTCGGGCATGCGTTCATCAAGCATCGGATGCGCGAGGAGGACGCCGTCTTCGGCGGCGAGGTCTCCGGCCACTACTACTTCCGCGGCTTCTCGCAGGCCGATTCGGGGGTCGTCCCGTTCCTGCTCATGCTCGAGTACATCTCCACGCAGGGTCGCAAGCTGTCGGAGATCCTCCGGCCCTACCGCGAGCGGTACTTCCTCACCGGCGAGCTGAACACGCCGGTTCCCGACGTGGCCCAGAAGCTGCAGGAGCTCGAGGAGCGCTTCGGGCGCGAAGGGCGCGTCACGCATCTCGACGGCCTCTCGGTGGATGCAGACGACTGGCACATGAACGTGCGTCCGTCGAACACCGAGCCCTTGCTCCGCCTCAACCTCGAAGCGCGCTCGCAGGAGGCTATGGAGCGCAAGCGCGACGAGGTGCTCGGCGCAATTCGCGAATGAGGGCGCGCGAGCTCGGGATCACGATCGGCGACCTGGAGCCGGGACCGCGCAACTCGATCGCCGACGTCGCGGGCGTCCGCGTGGGGCACACGA
>Ga0193747_1000513_pt1 | contig 12609 bp, 12 predicted proteins | sample L1m2metaG_FD_143048 | JGI IMG/M metagenome (GOLD analysis project Ga0193747, IMG submission 143048) | Soil microbial communities from a riparian zone of the East river system, Colorado, United States - L1m2 | ecosystem: Environmental > Terrestrial > Soil > Riparian zone | place: USA: East River...
GTCTCATATTCATGGCAAGTTAGTGGAGATAACACAAGTGGCAAGTATAAGGTGGTAATGGGGACATCTGCGCCTGGTTATCAAAATAATTCAGTTTCAAAAACATTTACAGTAGTCCCTATTCCAATGGCCAGCTCCAATAATAGCACTAGTGCTTCATCAGACCTACGTAATATCAACAATAATAATAATGTCACCACGACGAAACAAATAGCTTCACCACCGGCATCAACTGCGACACCATCACCATCGGTAATAGCGGCAAAATCATCATTAACAATAAGCAATAATAATCACAACTCCCCACTTATCTCTTCAAAACAAAACTCATCTCATCTTGCTTTGCAGAGCATTGTGAATAATGAAAGCGGCAGAGTTTACATACCTAGTACTACTAGCACAACTCTTAGCAATCCCACTGTTCCGCCAATTGCTAATAGTTTCAGAATTCATGACAACGGCAGAGTTTCAATACCGAACCCTGGCCATAATATCAATATCCCGACCATTTCCAACAAGGTTAACGTCCCAAACCCTCAGACAAATAGTACCAAGAGTCCTGTCAATCAAGGTATTGACCCTATTCAAAAACCACAGCTACCAAATAATAATGATAAAATACCTTTTGTAATAGCTACACCTTTGCTTCATATCACCAACGGCACGTCCGTGCCCCCGTCAAATCAACTATCTAGTACTATGGCTTTGGACGTTGTTGATAGAATGCGTGTTATCGGGTTTGATTCGGGTATGAATGGTCCACATTCAGGGGTTTCAGTTTCGTCTACCGCCACTTCTATTCCACAGAAGAGTACCGTGTTCATTCCTGCAGCAAAATAAGTCACAATTATTTCATGCTATATTTTGGTGGTCCAAAAATCTGCTTGATTTTGAGAACCAAAATGATCAGAGTTAATAATTAGGAAGCTGCTGCGCTTGGTATAAAGATACTAAACTCGGTATTGAATGACTGAAAACTGCAATTTTATTAGGGTGGAATGTCGACAAAAATCATCTTAGCGATATATGGTTTAACATACGTTAACGAGCACTTGGCCAGTACAAACACGGTTCAGTGTTAAGCGCCATGAATGATAGCTTCCTGCTTTGTTCATGACGCAGGTAAATTACCTGCAACATCACCAGAACAACAAAATGAAATATCAAAAAAATATGTGCATGAGGGTGAATTTATATGTGACAATCCTTTTTTTAATACTCTAATGGAAAGGGTTGTCCTTGATAAAGACATCAGATATATTGATAGTAATGGGAACCTATTACGAAGCAGGGCGGAGTTCTCCATTTCAAAGCTGTTGTCGTTTCTAGGAATAACTTATGAGTATGATGCTAATTTGAGCTTTAAAGATGGTACGAGCGCGAAGATCGATTTCAAAATAGGTGACAGGTACATCGAAATAGTTGATTCAAAAGCAGACATAGTTAAATTCAAGCTGATAAAAAAGGAACTGCCTGATGTCGATGTTATTGCCCTCGGCCACTCAAAGTATGCAGCGAAGGTGAATGAATTAGACTCATTATTTTTCTATGATTCTAACCACAGCAACCACAGCGGATCTATATTTATAGAAGATCCTTCACTTGCATTCGACTACGCACACATTCTCCCACTGGTAGAGAAATGTTCTATTTTGCATGGCCATACTTCCACTGTGATGGTAGAGATTATTGGCCAAATGACAAATAACCTTGTGATCGACTTTGGTGAAGCCAAGAAGATAATTAAAGATACATTAAATGTTATTGACCATAAATTCTTCATTAATAAAAAATACTTGCAAAATGAAGACGATCTTTATTATTTTATTTCTTTTGATGGACCTCGTGGATACTTCAATCTACAACTGCCAAAACTAACAACATTTCTACTACCAGGTGAAGCAACGGTAGAAACTCTTTCAACGGAAATAATAAAGTTGCTAGCCCCAAAAATGCCCTCGAATGTGGAAGCATTGGGCGTCTATATTTACGAGGGAGTCAATAAGGGCGCCCATATAATTGCTGAAGTAAAAAACGATTAGATAATGAGAGGATCAAAGGCACTGGTGATGCTCTCAGGTGGACTAGACTCTGCTACCTGTCTTTATTGGGCAAAAGAAAAATTTTCAGATGTTTCGGCCATTACTTTTAATTGTTACGACAGAATTCAAAAAGAAAAAGAATCTGCAGCCCAATTAGCGAAAAGGGCATGCATTTCTAATTTCTTGGAGATCGATATTCCATTTATTAAAGAATATTCAGATTTACAAATTGACAACCGTCAAAATTCGGATAACAGATGGCCATCATATGTCCCCGCTAGAAATCTGATCTTTTATTCCATTGCTGCACACTATGCAGAATTTCTTAATATTAAATGGATTGTCGGAGGCCACAACAGCCACGATGGATCCTTCTTTAAGGACGCCACGAAGAACTACATAGAAAAAATAAATTCACTGTTCAAGCACGGCTGTTTGCTTTCCAATCATGATCCATGTGTGATAGTGACCCCATTAAGCAAGATGGATAGAAAACGTATAATCAACCTAGCAATAGATCTGAAGGTACCACTTGAAGTAACTTGGAGTTGTCATACTAAGGCCAGAAGGCATTGCGGAGAATGTTACGCATGCAAACAACGACTAGATGCTTTCAGGTCATTGGGAATGAAAGACCCTGTCTTCTTTAGGCACTCAAAAAAAATATCAGCATAGGCAATACGCATCGTATAGTACTTCCAGAAGATCGATTCCTCCGAGAAGAATGTGCTTACAAAGTCATTTCTTTAATGAGGATTTGATTATTACAACGTATAATCGGTCATATAACTTGCCAGCAACTCTCTGCAGAAATAATACTGTTAGAATTGAAGGCGGTATCAGTGCAAGCACCATCAAATTTCCTGCTAGTCCTCCGGATACTCTTGAAGAAATAATTGTCATTGTAAAAAAAATAGAACTACCAAGTGTGACCAGGAAAAACATTATTACTATCATAATTAGCAAAATGTGCAACACCAATAATCTATCGGCCATCGTTATTAAATTCCAAAACTATACTAACATTAATAACCGTATAGATACGCCACTGGATAAACTATTAGATGAAAGTGTGAAATGGTACTCAGAATTGAAGCCAAGTTATGGAATCCTGCCTTGGAGAACATTATTCTGCAAAAATGGGCTAATAATGCGATCTACAAGTTTTCTATAGACGAATCAAGAAAAGCTTTTGTGATTGATACTCCCCCTCCCTACCCATCTGGAAGACCTTGGCATATCGGAGCCGCTGCTCACTATTCACAAATTGATATGATCGCAAGGACTTCCAGAATGATGGGGTACAATGTGTTATTCCCGATAGGCATTGACAGAAACGGTCTACCGGTTGAGATTTACACAGAAAAAAAATATAAAATCGTGATGCGAAAGACCGATCGAGAAAAATTTCTCGAACTATGTGCTCATGCTCTTGACGATCTAGAGGGTGAAATGATTCAGATAATGAAAACTCTTGGGATTAGCGGCAACTTTGAAGAATATTATCGTACCGATTCAAAGGAATTTCGGACTTTAACACAGAGTACCTTCATTTATTTATGGAAGCGGAATTTAATATATCGTGCAAATAGGCCAAATAATTATTGCCCTCAATGTGCAACAACTATTGCAGATGCAGAAATTATCTACGAGACTATTCCAACAAAGCTAACTTACATAAGATTCAGGATAATCGAAACTGGGGATAGCATTGTTGTTGCTTCAACTAGACCAGAACTCCTATTTGCATGCCAATCAATTGTTGTAAATCCAAAAGACGAGCGATATGTAAATCTGGTAGATAAGCATGCCCTGTTACCGATATTCGCCAGAGAGGTCAAGATTATAGCTCACCCTTCTGCAAAACCGGAATTTGGTTCAGGGGTAGTCATGGTTTGCAGCTACGGGGATGAAAATGATGTGCGGATATTCCGCGAGCTAGGATTAAAAGAAATTGTATCGTTAGATGAGAACGGCAGAACTACTTCTGCAGCTGGGGCTTATGCTAACCTTTCGGTCAATCAAGCGAGAACTAAAATCATTGAAGAATTAAGAAACATCGGCATTCTTGAAAAAGAAGAAAATATTATGCATAGGACCCCAATATGCGAACGTAGCAGGACTCCAGTCGAAATCATATCACTTGAGGATTACTACTTAAAGCAAATCGATTATGTACCATTATTAAAAGAACTTGCAAATAAAATCACATTCCATCCTGATAGGCATAGACAAATTTTGCTTGATTGGCTCAACTCTATTGCAATTGACTGGCCGGTCACAAGAAGGCGATTTTATGGTACCGAAGTGCCGATATGGTATTGTAATAACTGCAAATATCCTAATCTGCCAGATGAAGGAGGATATTATCGGCCGTGGAAAGAAAAACCTCCATTTGAAAAATGCAGTAGTTGTGGGGGCACTGAATTTATTGGAGAGGATAGAACATTTGATACATGGCTAGACTCTAGTATCACTCCACTGTTTATTACAAAATATAAGAATAATTCGCAATTCTACAATTATACTTATCCGACTACAGTAAGACCGCAGGGAAAGGATATCATAAGAACCTGGCTTTATTATACAATGTTGCGATGCGTCCAGCTTACCAGTAGATTACCATGGTCTGACGCGTGGATTATGGGATATGGTCTAGACGAAAAAGGCGAAAAGATGAGCAAAAGTAAAGGAAATGTAATTGATCCTCTTCCCCTTATACGTAAATACGGGGCGGATGTTTTCCGATTTTGGGCAGCAGCAGAAAGCAATTTAGGTTATGATTTTCGTTGCTCCGAGCAAAGAATCACAACTGCGAAGAATTTCTTATCAAAATTATGGAATATTGGCAGATTTCTATCTTCATTCGATGTTATTCTAGAGATGCCTGCTATACTCGCATCGTCTGACCGATGGATTATCGGTGAACTATCCCAACTGATCGATAAATGCAAAGAGGGTTATGCTAATTTTAATTTCTTCATTCCCGCAAATGGGATAAGAGAATTTACATGGAATGTGTTTGCTGCACACTATATAGAAATGATCAAAGGACGCATTTACGATACAGGTGATCAATCACAGCAAAGATCGGCCATATATACCTCCCAGAAATGTTTCTCGACAATTTTAGTTCTTCTAGCCCCGATATGTCCATTTATTACCGAGGAATTGTGGACAAAAATTTACTCGGCCGAGAGTATTCATCTTCAACAAATGCCTCAACCACTGGACCATTACGGTGAACTCACAAAATATACTAAATTGATTATGGATTTTAACTCTACGGTATGGAATAAGAAAAAAGGAACTATTTCAGACGAAACCGGAAAACCGTTATCTCTAAAGGATTCTATTTGTAGCATCGTCATCCCCCCTGATTTAGATCTATTCAAGGAAGATCTAAAGACAATGCATAATTTGAAAAGCTAAGATAACATCGCAGCAGGTTTCTGGGATTTACCTGGAGTGCTATGCCACACAACTACCGCAATATGCCAGGATGATCTAGACATACAAATTGTATTGCTGCGTTCTTTATTTTGCGCGAAGCATTTCCAGTGTATCTTCTGCGATATCAATCGCAGTATGAGAGTCTATATTAGATTCCATAGTTACAATGAGAATATTCTTATTTAGGTAAAATGTTAAGATCGAGATTTTTTCGCGCTCTACATATGCAAATCTTGCATTTCCCATAGTGTCATCAAACCTCTGTCTCATGGATTTACGAAGTGCTGTTTGTGCCAGATATAATTCCTCATTGGTTTGGTCTACGATAGAATCGATACCTCTACGCATACCACCAGCAATTTGTAGCCCCGTATCATCCACAACCGCAGCATAGCGAATATCGTCGTGTAAAGCAAATATTGATTCACAAAGTTTTGTATATTCCACGCCGCCCAGAAGGCTGGTCTATTTATTGAATGTTGGGGTTCATCTGGTAACAATGGTTAACATATGAAGAATTAGCAAAACGTTAGATTGTACGATTTTTTTACTCCAACTTGTAACAAATTATTTTCGTATCGAGACCGAACATGCTTTTAATTGGGTTGTATTACTATTTCCGATAATACTGAAAAAATAAAGATCCCACTCCCTGCCAATATTACAAAAAAATCGACAACGTTTGCTTTGGCATTTCAGATTTCAAATTATGTTAATTCATTATTTTTTATTTCAAGTTCAACATTCGTTTTACGTCATGGATACTATTGTCGACCAAGTATATCCAAGTCTAGATCTAATAATTATTTATTTTTCTATAGGATTATCAATCATATTACCCCATTCTGTCCAGGATCCATCATAGTTCTTAACATTTGGGTAACCAAGCAGGTATTTGAGGACGAACCAAGTGTGCGATGACCTTTCACCTATTCTGCAATATGCAATTACTTCTTTTTCAGGAGTAATTGCCTTTGATTCATAAAGCTTCTTTAATTCATTTACTGATTTGAATGTGCCGTCATGATCGTTGACTGCTTGACTCCAGGGGATGTTCTTTGCTCCCGGAATGTGTCCGCCTCTCTGAGCATGTTCTGTCGGATATTCTGGTGGAGCGAGAATTTCCCCTGTAAACTCTTTTGGACTTCGAACGTCGACCATTGCTACTCTCTGTCCCTTCTCTAACGATTCTTTAACGTAGTTCAGAAACACCCGTATGCTATTATCGGCATGTGAAGCCTTGAAATTTCCTGTTGAATATTGCGGAATGTCTTTGTTCACGTCTCTGTCTTCTATTAACCACTTTTTCCTACCCCCATTCATTAGTCTGACGTCTTTGTAGCCGTAATATTTAAAGACCCAAAATGCAAACGCTGCAAACCAATTGTTAAAATCTCCGTAGAGAATTAACGTGGTGTCATCGTTAAGGCCAGCTCTTTGTACTAAATCCTGGCAAGCTTGCTTACTTAAAACATTCCGACTTACTGGATCGTTTATATCCTGCTTCCAGTCAAACAAAACAGCTCCTGGTATGTGACCCAATGAATAATTGGACCGTGGATCATAGTCTACTTCAGCTATTCGAACCTTTTCTGAATCCTTTAGGTGATCAGCTACCCATTGAGTCTCGACGAGAACTTCAGGATGAGCATAAGCCATATTTTATTGATACTGTACTCGACTATTTAAGCCAATAACTTTTCTCTAAACCAACATGGGTTACGCATAGCTTCATAATATTTTATGGATATGTATAAGAATGTTTTGTGTATATTCCGGCTTAGTATGGAGATCAGGTCTGCCTAGTAGATAATAAATAAGTGTCTGCTGTGAATGCCATGATATAGTTTAGAAATAGACTTCACGGTTGCAATAAGTACCATTTCATAAAACAAATAGAATTCATCCCAAAGGTTGAGTAGGAAATCAATTAAATATGTAAGTTCACGTTTAAGTGGTGCCAATGAGTGACAACCAACAGACTCTCGCTGCAAAGTGTCTGACGCAACTCGAAGCAATTGATATCAGGCCCGGTAAGATTCTCCGAAATCTCACGGTACCAGAATTACTAGAGATTGCCATTCATAGAATGGAGGGAGAGTTTTCTGATACCGGGGCATTATCAGTCAAAACCGGCAAATTTACTGGCAGATCGCCTGACGACAGATATATTGTCGATGACGATATAACACACAATACGATAGATTGGGGGAAGGTTAACCATCCTCTTTCCGAAGACAAGTTTGAAATGATTTTCGGAAGAATGAGAACATTTGTCGAGGGCAAGGAGTTTTTTGTTTTCGACGGTTTCGTTGGAGCAGATCATGAAACTAGGCTACCCATAAGGGTAATGACTGATAAGGCCTGGCAAAATCTTTTTGCGACTCAAATCTTTATTCGTCCAACTGATATAGAGCTAGTAAATCACGACCCCAAGATCACGCTCTTATCCATAAATGACTTTGGCGCAGAATATGACTTAGAAGGAACAAGATCAGAGACATTTATTATAATAAATTTCAAGAAAAACCTTGTTCTGATAGGTTCAACATCCTACGCAGGTGAAGTCAAGAAAGCTATGTTCTCAGTCATGAACTATCTTTTGCCACACAAAGGCGTTTTTCCCATGCATTGTTCCGCCAACATCGGCAGAAGCGGAGATACGGCATTATTTTTTGGATTGTCAGGTACCGGAAAGACTACTCTGTCGGCCGACCCTGAAAGGCAACTTGTGGGTGATGATGAACATGGCTGGTCTGATAATGGAATTTTCAACTTCGAGGGAGGTTGTTACGCAAAGTGCATAAACTTGAAAAAAGAAAATGAGCCACAAATATGGAGTGCCATAAGATTTGGTGCAGTAATGGAGAATGTTATTATCGACCCTCGTACTCGGGAGCCAGACTTTGCCGATGGAAGTCTCACAGAAAATACTAGAGCTGCTTACCCTCTTAACTCCATCCCGCGGGCAGTTATCCCTAGTGTTGCAAATCATCCTCATGTCATTATCTATCTAACCGCAGATGCCTTCGGAGTGATGCCTCCGATAGCTAGGCTTTCGAAAGAAGGAGCAATGTATCACTTTATGTCTGGATATACCAGTAAACTTGCAGGAACAGAGAGAGGAATCACAGAACCCAAGGAGACATTCTCACAATGTTTTGGTGCGCCATTTATGCCATTGTCTGCTAAGGAATACGCCAAGATGCTCGGACAAAAAATTACCAAGCATAATACCAAGGTGTATCTCATTAACACAGGTTGGTCTGGTGGACCATATGGTGTTGGGAAGAGAATGAACCTTGCACATACAAGAGCAATGGTTAGGGCCGCATTGAATGGAGATCTAGAAAAAGGTTCCTTTATCCACGATCATATTTTTAACCTGGATATCCCGACGTCATGTTCAGGAGTGCCTCCAGAAGTCTTCGACACCCGGAACAGCTGGTCTGATAAACGAAAGTACGAAATATCCGCAAGGAGGCTTGCATCACTATTTGTCAAGAACTTTGAAAAGTTTGATAACGTTGCTGCGGAAATTAGAAGCGCCGGTCCAACAATATAAATGAGCAGAGTAGTAGCCCGGAGCAGATTCGAACTGCTGTCTCCAGGTTTCTTTTCTCACATGAGATCCAGAGCCTGAAATCCCTAGCCCTATATTGGAGATTGGCCACTAGATTCGGTACCTGATTAGATTAATAATACAGGTTCGACCGGGCTTCACTCGAGCTACATGACATCCACAACTAGACCCGTATTTGACTTTAACGTTTTGTGTTGATTTCTCTGAGCACTAGTCCATATTCCAAATATACTCTCTTCCGCATATAAGGAATAAGCCGATAGTGTATAGAATAGACGTTCTTTTCTCTGATCAGTATACCTTTCACCAATAATGAGACAACACCACCTGCGACCTTTGATGGTCGTATCTTGAACATTTGACAAAATTGATCTCTCTTTACATGATATTCTTTCAAGATAAAATATGACCTGTTAACATCTAATATCAGAGGCCAAATGATTTTCTCCCATACCATTCTCCGATTTTCAGTTGAAGATGCGTGCTTTCCTTTGCCTTTAACTCTGCTCTCCTTTGCAGTAGCTTCAACTGAAGGCTTCGTGCTCATTTTCTTGGTATGAAATCCTTACACCAGTGCGTTGCGGGGCACATTTAAACGCCGGGTTTTGCAACCTATGTACCTATGGAAGCCGATAATTCTGTTAAACATTCTCTTGAACTGCTTTCTAAAAGGTGGAAGATAGATCCACAAATATCCGATCTACACCTAGGCAAAAGAAATGACGTGGTTGATACTGCGCTACAAGTTAATAGAGTCATTTTTCACATTCCTACACTGACAGATGATAACCTCTACGTATTGTGGAGGTGTTTGTGGCCAGATTGTCACAATTGTTGCGAGCGGCAAGGAAGACTGCCGCTTACAAAAGATGATATCGAAATAATTGCCAAGAAGATGGGTTATCTTTCTAAAGCGGAGTTTATCAGAACTGAAACCCTAATCTCAAGCTGGGAGGAAAAAGAAGCGTTCGGCAATATTATAACTACGCTTACAATGCTTTCGCTAAAAAGGAATTCTGACGAAAAAGAAGAGCAGGACGGCTTTCCGCTTCAATGCAGATTCCTGGATGCTAGCGGTTACTGTGGAATCCATCCCGAAAAACCTGGGGTATGCTGGCTGTATCCCTTTGCTTCGTGGATAGAGTCTGATAAAGGAAAAGCTGTCATTCATGCGACGTTTCAACTAACCGGTGATTGTCCTGGCTTTTATGCAAGTAAATCGTTAGATTCTATTAAACCCGTGCTAAAGGAATATTCTGAAAAAATATACAACTACAATATGGCTATAAGCAGGACTACAAGGGATAATTATTGTTCGATTGATATCGTCGACTTGCAAGAAACCTAAAATGGAATAATAGATTAATCTCGATGCGAAAGTTCTGCTATACAACTTTGTAACTACTGAGGCATCTATTGCAGCATCCTTTGCGTAATATACGAAAACGAGATGTATATCTACTCTAGTTTCAATTATTTTTGATAATCTTTGCTTTCATTCGCAATGATGGTTGATCCTTATGACTTTCAACCACATGATCAACGAATTTTTCATAGTTATCAAACCTCGAATCGCATAAAGGACAAATTATAAAGTAATTCATCATTGGGTTTTCATCGGGTCATGATCCCTAAAAGCGGTTTTATTAATTACAAAAGAAGATGGAAATTTAATCCATTATTTCTTTGACTTGTCGAATCGCTTCGCCACATCATCCCAGTTTACCACATTCCACCAGGCATTAACATAGCTTGCCTTGTCATTTTTGTACTGGAGATAGTACGCATGTTCCCACACGTCGCAAACTAGCAATGGGACAGTTCCTGGACCGAGCAGCAAGTTGTGCTTCTCTGCACCAAATGTCAATAATTGATCTGAAAGCGGGTCGTATGCAAGTATACCCCACCCAATTCCTTCCACGGTCTTGGCAGCCTCTGAAAATTGAGCCTTGAAGCCATCGTAACTGCCGCCGAAATCTGCATTAATTTTGTCAGCTAAAGCGCCGCCAGGTTTTCCGCCACCAGCTGATTTCATGTTAGGCCAGAATATAGAATGTAGCAAGTGACCTGCGTAGTGGAATGAAAGGTCTCTCTCTATGGCTTTAACATCTGTACCTTGGAAATTGTTCTTCCTTCCATTTTCTAATTTTTCAAGTGCAGCGTTGGCGCCGTTTACATAGGCAAGATGGTGCTTATCATGGTGCAGGGTCATAATCTCCTTTGATATATGTGGTTCTAGTACATCATATGCGTAGGGTAACGGAGGTAGTTCGTATTTTTTCACGATCCATGAAACACAACTGAAACTATTAACCTTTCTCTTTTGCCAGCCTTGGATAACTTGATGGATCCATGCTAAATTACAACCCTATTTATTTCCGTCCATGATCATCCATTGATTTATCTATATTTGCGGGTTTTAAGTAGTGTGCCGATATCATCACGACATTGGAATTTAGTTATTGGGCGTTGTCGGCTCAGAAACGTATTTATTCAAAAATTATCTTTTAAATTCGTAATCATCATGATTAACAAGGAGATCCTTCAGACTAGAAAAAAAATCTCTGATGCGAGACCCAAATTTGTCAGACAGGAGAGTTGGAGATATGACCGTTTAGCTGAGAACTGGAGAAAACCTAAGGGAAAAGACAACAAGATGAGAAAGCAGTTTTCCGGCGTACCACCCATTGTTAAAATTGGGTACCGAGGGCCAAAGGCCAGTAGAGGTCTTCATCCATCAGGATATATTGATCATGTCGTTTTCAACGTAAATGATCTTACCAGGCTTGATGCAAAGAAGGAGGCAGCTAGATTAGCGCATACAGTCGGAACACGAAAAAGAATAGAGATTCTGGCAAAGGCTAATAGCCTAGGTATTAAAGTACTGAATCCAGGGAAACTACCCACGCAGACAAACGAGAAGAACAAAAAGATAAAATCAGCGGGACAAAGCGAAGAAGAGGCGGAAAACCAATAATTGGTAGTAAATATAAGGAAAAAAAGGGAATTAATTGCGCGAATTCTCGATGTCGGCGTGAATAGAATCAGGTTTGAACCGGATAAACTTGATGATGTAGCGGACTCAATTACGCGAGAATCTATGCGCACTCTGATAAAGAATGGAACGATCTGGACTGTTAAGCCCAGGGGAACCTCTAGAGCGCGCGCTGAAGCGAAGCGTGCAATCCGCAGGAAGCATGGCGCAGGCACAGGATCAAAGAAAGGCAAAAAGTCAGCAAGAACAGGCAAGAAACAGGTCTATGTAGCCAGGGTAAGAGCCATGAGACACCATCTAAAGGTGTTAAAGGATAGAAATGATATAACTCGAGGAATTTATTGGGGAATTTATAAGAAAGTTAATGGAGGTCAGGTAAGGTCGCTTGCGCACCTGAGGGAACTTGTAAAACAGTCCAAGATTCGCTAGGAGTATAGAAATTACAAATCGAATGAAAATGCTGGGCTAGGCGGATTGTGACATATCATTTGGTAGTCTCAGCGTTCTGCCAATCGTAGTGTACTCTAATGGTGGCT
>Ga0193747_1000514_pt1 | contig 12608 bp, 15 predicted proteins | sample L1m2metaG_FD_143048 | JGI IMG/M metagenome (GOLD analysis project Ga0193747, IMG submission 143048) | Soil microbial communities from a riparian zone of the East river system, Colorado, United States - L1m2 | ecosystem: Environmental > Terrestrial > Soil > Riparian zone | place: USA: East River...
TTTCTTAATTTGTCCAATTCCGATGGCTAACGGTGGTCGTGTATAGTTCATACAAGTATCAATTCTTCCTTCTGTATTAGAGAAGAATCGTACCTCTGCGTCTATTACATCCCTAGTCCCATAGAATACTTCTGTTCCCTTGACTCGACCAGCCGTAAGAAGGCACTCATATAAAAATTCAAGACGCAACTATATAAGTACTCTATCTAGAAGTTACAAGAAATGCTGATCGCAGCCTATTGTAGCCAAAACTGGTCTTGAATTATATTAAGAAAACTAATTTAAGACTAGTTTTATGAATTTTCCGGATTCTTCAAGCTACGGTCACCGGAGCTACACAAAATACGAAACCCAAAAAATCCTGAATAACATCGATTCGAATCACGCAGACGAAAGTGCGATGTCTGCGACTTTTCTTTCATGGCTTAATGTGATGTGATCCACCTGTGAGTTCGCTACTTGGATCGATTACAATAAAGCGAATTTTCTTGACAGATTGTCCATTGAATGGCTTTTTTTACTTCTTTCTTCTTACTTGGTAGGAATCGTAATGCAGCTTTTTCTCCTGCTCTAATGTCTACATAACCTGTTCTTCTTCACTATATTTTTGGATGGTACACAAAATCTTAAAAACAAATGTTGCGTATGAGCGTGCGAATAAGGCCTATTCAGAATTCATCATTTAACGTTTGTACAATCACCCAAAATCAACAGGGTAGGCCTGATATTCTGGCAGTCTGAATCAACCCTTCGGCGCTATTATACGTCGAAATCACGAGTTATATAAACTTGGAGTTTAGGTAACTATCAAAGTTATCTTAATTTTGGTCTAATCCTTGCTTTTGCATTTCAGAGATCTAAGCCATTATTTCATTTTATTGAACTTACGATAAAGCGCTACTATGTTATTGCATATCTGCACTTGTATTCCCCTTTTTCAACAAGAATGACACCTTCCCCTAGTTCTTCGTTTGGATTTTCGTAATTGATTACTGCGGAGCCAGGGTATTCCTTTCTACATTTATTGCAATAATACTTTGAAAATCTGCTTTCATTTAATCTTCCTACATTACCTAGAAATATTTGAGGCACTCCAAGACTGGCACTAAGTTCTTCATGCTCTGTTAGTTTGGCAAAAACATAACCACCAGAGCCTAGCAATTTCTTTTCCTCTAGATCTTCGCCTTCCTCCACTCTTACCATCTGTTTACATCTCTCCTCCCTACAATAAACTTGTAGCTGAGAAGCACAAAACTTGCAGTAGGTCTAAGCCTCTTCTACAAGTATTAGACGATTATTGAACTCAAAAGCAAGACTTTTTTGTTTAAGCATAGTGCGAATCTTATTTGCAAACTCTATTAAACTGTCTTCTTTAACATCATTCACATGTACTTCTACCCGCATATATTTAGTGGGTTCAAATTTTCCTTCAAAATAGCCATCAAATTCTATGAGAGACATGGCAGCATATTGCTGAGCTATACGACGTATTATTTCTAAATATCCTTCTGTTCGAGGAAGATAAAATTTTATAGATTCGCTTAAAACTCTCACTTTATAACTCATTTTTGTAATTCCATATACCAACTGTTAGTTTTTAATATTATGGGATAGGACGTTACATCAACTGAACGTAGTGCCTTCAAAAAACCTAGTACTTTCCTTAATCCCTTGATGTTGATCCTATAACCAAACAAGACATTAACCTTGCAAGAGAAATAGAAAACTCATTAGCAAATAGTAGTAGTAATAGTAATTAAGGGATGATATCGTTCAATGTTCTTTAAATTCCTGATTTAGAAAGAATTGTTCTGATACTGAGCTCTTACACAATCTGCAACGCTATCTACCGAACGTGTCTAAGTCATATACAAATCAAAATTGAATTTATTCTTATAGTCGTTGTAGAAATGTAGCATATGGTTACCCTCGACAAAACCTTCTAAGCCTAAGTTAGATGAGATTAGCTCGACTGTTAGCACGAATAGATGAGACAAGTATCAACAAATTATAGTACATATCTTGGTCTTATGACTACGTACGACCCTGATACTCGGGAGATGTTCTCGCTAACATGAAGAAGTAACGATAACGTTACAACAACAATCGTGTTATAATTACTGATACAATCTCGCAACTTCATCCTGTAAATCGGCTAGAAGTCCATAACACTCAGCTTGCGTCTTCCCTAATTCGCCATCAACAGTATTTCTCAATGCCCTTCTGACTTTTTTAATGACATAGAATAGCGCATCTAGATCTTTTTCTCCGCTCATTTGCTTTCTCCCTGCCGATTCATTTCTTAAGTATTTCCTTGATTTGCTCTTTATGAACTAATGTGTCTACTAAACTGCCTGCAATCTTGTCAAGGTCTCCGTATACACCATTATCACAAATTTTTATTTCATCGATTGCCTTGAATTTCCAAATATTATCGAGCACGTATTGAATCGATAATAGAGTGGTATAAACTACTTTGCCAAGGGAAGTGAGTATGTATTTTTTACTCCCAACTTTCCTTATTATCAAACTATACCGGATCAGGGCTGCTAATCTTTGATAATACTTCTTATGAGTAAGTTGTAGGTTTCTGCAAATGATAAGACTCTCCACTCCAGTATTGTCCTCTTCAGCTATCATTCTAAAAATTGCCAGGGATTTATCTTCTGAGATTGCTGACAGTATGCCTTGTATTGTAGAACTAGTATCTAGTGCGTCTGATATTATGTCAGCTGATGAATGTATTTCTATATTATTGGGAAGAAATCGTGAAATTTGAGGAAATGTGGCACCCATGTATCTGTAAGATACAGATCTTCCTTATTCTACTTTAGTAAGTAGCATTCTTGATTTTTCATATTAGTTAGTTACTAGAACAAAATGTCTATTCTTCGTAATGTTTCAATATGTTCTTGATATTTCAAGTTAGACGTACGTAAACATGCAATAAACATATACTGCTTTATTGAAAAATCATAAGCCATTTTTATAAAAGTAGTAAATGTAGGTCACGTTAATGTAATATATGTGTGGGAAAGGAGAATATACAAGTCTAACACCGAGTCTGGATGAGGATAGGTTAGTAGATAGTATGGCATCTTTTGAAGCCTGTAAAAATTATGATGAAAGGATCTCAGTCAGACATAGAAGTAAATATTATGGCCTCTATACGGAACAGCTCCCACAGCAACAAATTAAAAATGGCAAAGCAGCAAAAAGAGTTTTGCTAGTTGACGACGATCATGACATTAATTTAACACTTAGGTTAGTTTTAGAAGGTAGGGTTTCAAGGTCGATTCATTTACCAATGCTCTATTAGCATTAGCCAGTTTTAGACCTGGTCTATATGATTTGGCTATATTAGATATCAAAATGCCAGTAATGAACGGATTTGGTTTGTATCAGGAAATTGGGAAATTGGATAACAATGTGAAAATCTGTTTCTTGACAGCGGCTACTGATGTTTATTACGAAGCTTTTCGAAAAGAAGCATTTCCTAACCTTGATGACAATTGCGTAATTCGGATGCCAATCGAAAATGAATTGTTGATAAAACAAATAATGTCAATAATATGTTAGCTCATTAGTTGCTATTACTACCGAGATCGCAGAAGTCAGACGATCGAGATATAAATAGTGTTACAGGGAAAATTGCCATTGTAGTTCAGCTTTTACTGTTTTACGAAATCGTGAATTTCAATTGCCTGTTATTTACCTTGTAACAAACTATTTTTACGCCTGTTTATAGCTCAACAATCGGCATGTCTCTTTTCTGCATTCGCACCTACCCTTAGATTTCCAAGGTTCACAATACCATCGGATTTGGCGGTTTATGGCAGTAATAGTTACTTTTTCCTCGTGAAATAAGCGTATGACAGTTTCTTACCGAATTCAACTCAAACCTCATATAGCGTCTCACATCGGTAAAATTGACTGCTGGTCGAAGACACTCTCCAATACTTCACCTACTGCGTATAAACTTTGGATTCAACTTCCGATTGGAAGTAGCCTAATGACCAAAAAGATCCAAAAAATTTTGTTATTGAATATGAATGACTGGTACACTCTAGAATGGGACGTTGGCTTAGCCTCCCCCAGCACCTGCTCCTCCACCAGTTGATTCTACTTCTAACTCTTGCAATTCCTTATCTTCCTCTGATTTAACTTTAGTGATTGGTTTCAATGTCTCTTTTTGTATATCCTTTTTCCCTTCCATGCAGATATACGTGAAACATACTATAATAAGATACAGTTACTTTTTTAATAATTTAGGTCCACCTAGCCACTAATGTGATTTGAATAATGTAGAAATCGTTATGCTGTGCAGAATTAGGGGGGTCTAAGAGTCAGAAGAAACATGCCTTGGTAGAATGAAAGGATGGTCTTGACTAGTGCAGAAGACATTGTTCGAATTGGATTCAAACGTTGATTATAACAGCAGAAGATCATAATACTCATTATACTAATTAGATCTCATAAGACAATGTAGTGCAATGAGTGAGGACTAGTCAGAACAAGAATTAGTTATGTGGGATGAGAAAATAGAAATGATAGGCATTGATATAAAAGGTCTACTCAAGAGACAGAAACACGACGGTTCAAGCCAAGAACAAAGTTTATGAACTAGATAAAATCGGTTTACAACCCCATAAACAATCGAGGAACTTTTATTGGCAGACTTTTGGTACTTTTAGAAGCAAAATTTGAATTCGAAGTGATCTTAAACGATCACATTGTCATTTTTTTAGGTCTAATAATCACAAATAACAAATTCATGCTCTTTACCCTCTATTGGCCTTCACAACGTTCACTTCCTTTAACCTACACGGCAACAACGGAGATCCGTTGCCCGTAACTGCCTAGTCAAAGGTGATGATATTTCCATTCAGATTATCAACTAATCTTCTATCGGCCAATTACCCTTTGTAATAAATTCTACAAGGTTACGGCTTGGATCTCTAAAGTAAATGGATTTTAATTTTTCATTCTCCCACTTTAGTTCTTTTTCAATTTCGATTTTATTTTGGATCAGTATGTTTTTTGCTTTTTCGTAATCTTTGTTTTTCGATTTCTAATGCAAAATGAACGCTTGCAGGTGGAGTTGATGCACCGTGGGGTGGAAACATAATTTGGTTTTTATTGGTTGTGCTGTCAGGATTAAATATCAGCAACATACTCTTTCCAGCCTTCAAGAAAACATGTCTACCATGTTCTTCAGAGACGAATTGTAATCCAATATTATTGACGTAAAAATTCTTCAGCTTTTCCAACTCAGAAGAATAGATACATGTTTCAACGATCTTTCTAAACATGAATCATGCTTAGGCTTCTTGATTATAAGATTATTCCCTTGTGTTCTTTGTTTGACCAAAATTTCCAATCCGTTGAATGGGTTTAGCCACTCTGCCCATTATTAAATTGTCATCTACTTCACTTCGAAATGTATTGAAAGCAGCATCTAGTAGGGTTGTGGCAGCCATCATCTATTTGATTTGAACGCTAATGTTACTCCACGTATTGCATCATAACGAAATGTGTATATTTCCTTATCAGATAATGGCATCGATTCTACTTTACCATTCATACATGAAGGACATTTCTCGACTGTATCGCGCAATTCTATGTATGATGCGCACCAAAAACATGAACCACATAATAAGAAATGTATTTGTTTGTACTTCGCGGTCCTTTTTTTTATTACTATGCTGCTGTTTACGATATGGCAGCATCTCCTCCACTAGTGCTAGAAAAAAAATGTGATAGAAATTTGTTAAATAACATTAATCATAGATGCACGCTATCCAATAAGAGTGTATCTAATTAAAGAAAGATTTCTGATATTTTTTGCAATAGTGGGTAGACAACGGATCGGAGCGTGACCAGCTGAATTCAGGCAACCTCGGTCTTCTTTCGACGGTCACATGCTGGAGTACTTTACTATGCTGGCCAAAGAACCTAGACCGGAATTTAGGGATCATTCCTTGGTCCGAGTGGCTTGATCAGAACAAGTCATAGCCATGGGCTGAGCCAGTGCTGATTGTAGACCACGAATGCATCAGATGCACTATATTACCCAAAATTAAGACCACTGGGATTTGACCGATCATTTGACCGAATAATGTTGTTGTCTTCAAACATATGACCGTTACTTGTTAAAAAGAGGAGGAAGATTCTCCTATCAGTCCTTGCTCTCAAGCGACTCCATATCAATCGCGAACCGATATCGAACATTGCTGATCACGACCCGCTTGTAAGCCTCATTCACTTTCTGAATCGAAATAATCTCTTGTCGCAGTCGATGTTATTCTTTCGGCAGAAATCAAGCATCTCCTGCGTTTCTCCTATTCCGCCGATCACAGAGCCTGCAAGACTTCAACGAGCATTAGGCGCCAATCGGGGTTTGTTTCTCAGGAAGCCCGCTTAACGATTTCCTAACCAGCCATTTAACGTATTCCATGCTTCAGAGTATCCCAATCTGTACGGAGTACAATCAGTGCGGCATGAGTCGTTATATGATTTATGGTGTAGGAAGTCGAACTTCGCTGCATTGTATCCCATGTCATAGGATGCGTCCGCATATGCGAGTGGTGCACCTATGAGCACTAAGAGTGGCGCTGCTACTAAAATTAATTGTGTTTTTATCATTAATATATCACCCAAGCATCATACTAGGATTTTCCTTGCCATGTTTCCATCTCTATCTCAACATGACTCCCTGTGTTACTTCTACTTCTACTCCTGTACTCGACTGCGATTCCCCACATGAGGACACCCAATATTGCGAACGTTTTTCTTTTCATAGCCAAAGTGTAAAATCCAAATCATAAATACTCGGGTTTGGTTTATGATTAATCAAATCTGATGCTGATTGATTAAAGAAAAAGTGTATAATGAATCCTATTGTGCAAACGCAACTCATATCTCATCGGTCTCGACAACAGTTGTCGTAATCTTTCAATAAGTGGGGGCCGTAAAGTCACAATAGCAAAGGTAGTCTACGATTTGTACTGCTGCTGTTGATATACGACCGCCATTACGATTAATTTTGCAAGATTCCAAAAATGGAACGACCGATTATTGTATATTTAGCATATATGCGTTTAAATTAGATGTTGTTGAAAATATGTATAGTGTATTGCCTCCACAAATAGGAGATACAGCTCCCAATCTGGCTGTTTCTGAATGGATACAAGGAAACCCTACCAACATAGATAAAGAAAGGGGAAATGTTGTCCTGGTTGAAGTATTCCAAGTTAATTGTCCAGGCTGTTTCACAAATGGCATTCCGCAAGCAATTGACCTGCATATGAAATATCATCAAGATGGTCTAAGAGTATTAGGAGTGGCCACGGCTTTTGAAGACTTTGACAAGAATACTTTAGAAAACCTTAATCTGCTGCTAACCACTGGCGAGGTTGTTGGAGTACCAAGAAGGGTCTTAGGAGAGTATGGCCGTTTGGCTCCAGGAAATAAACTAGGTTACAAGATTCCATTCCCAGTAGGAATGGATACATTGCTGAAGATTGGTCCGTTGACTGATGACAAGGTCATGGATTTCATTGAAGCTAATGTCCCAGATTTCGGATCTTATATCGAGAAGGACAAGCAGTCAATGTACGAGCGAGCAAAACAGTATTTAGAACTAAAGCAATATTCGGCAAAGACTTTTGAGGAGTACGGCTTACGTGGCACCCCATCAGCTATCCTAATTGACAAGAAGGGTGTATTACGACAGACCATATTTGGTTCAAATGGCTTTCTTGAAGGTGCAGTTAAGGAATTGTTAAATGAGTAAGAATAGAACCGATCATCTATAATTACAGTTATAGCTCTCATGGATGGTTAAATAATTTGAAAACTGTCTACAAATAAGGGTTAATAATTCTTCTTCTTTAAGTTACGTTTGAAAGAATCAATTCAGGGTGTATAGACAGGTGCATGTTTGGGACTGCTATCCTGCTAAGTAGCTTGAACTGCCTTCTGACCAGGTCTATGTTTTGGCCCTCCTTGACCCATGAGTAAAATAGCTTGGTTGATGAATCCAAAGACATAGCAGCAATCAATGGTCAAAGGAGTTTAGCCTAGGCAGTAGTCATTTCACTTAGCAGTAGCACTTCAATTGGTTTAAGCTTTTTCCTCGTGATGTTCTGTCTTTTCTGCATGAGTTTTTGATCTCGTAAATAGCTACATGAAAAACATATTGAATCCACACATAAAGTTTCTTTTCGGCAGGAATTGCAAGGTCTAAAAGGGGAAATGATGTGCAGTCATTTCTTGATTCTGCCATAGGATTTTTGACCTATGTATTTCTTGAAAGTCGTAGAATCAGTATGCCCATATCGTATTTATGGCCTGTCTTCGCAAATGATATTATTTCAAAGTCATCCTTGTCAATAAGAATACGCAATTTGAATGACTTGTCCTATTTTAAAATCTTCAAATTTCAAATCTAATTTTGAAAACTAACGTATCCCACTCAATTTATTCTAAATGTGATTAAATACACACATTCCACAGACTATTTTTGTTGACGCCGTAAAATAAAATGATAATTGTGAACACCTTCCCGGTGTTTTCCCTTGAAAGTGTATACTCCATACATTGTTAGGTTTAGTTATCTGGTTTAGCTACTAACGCTAACGCGCCTGTTGGGTTGTCAATACCTTAACTATTAAATCGCATAGACCAGTCACGACATTTATTACACTTCCTAATCTTAATTGGTTGTTAAAAGTGGCTACTTGGATTACTATAATAGTTGCTGTCGCAGTATGGAACAAAATCTCAAGACATCAGGGATTGGTGCGAATTGGTACTGGTAAAATCAGCTTAGGACGTTAACTTTATTACAGATATATTCCTGAAGTAGGATATTGACTAGAAGCAACCCTATCTATCGAATTGCCTACTTGAGGCCCTTGCTGGCACTGAGACTACTAACTCTTGGTTGTCGTAGGCTTTTTCCTTTGGAGCTACAGCAATGTTATTGTTATCCTTGGTACTGTTGTTATATCTAAGCAGCATATTTTTGATTTCATTACTACCCTCCATTAAAGTATCAATAATTCTGCTATATTCTTCAGCCGGTAACTTATGATTGACATCAGACGATTCAAAAGAGTCGATTGCTTTAAGAGTCCAACACTTTCTGGTACCCTTTCCAATTAACATGTGAGCTTCATAAACTATTTTGCCAAATGAACTAAGAAAATAATTGCCGCTCTTTTTTATTATGAGGCCCGCATTAATTAAATCGGAAATTCTTGAATAATACTGCTTTTTTGTGAGTTTTAATCTGGCTATTAGGAAATCAGTATTCGCAGGTGATAAAGCAATGGTGTTAAAAAGGACCAGAGATTTGTCATTGGAAATTGCACTTAGAGTGTTAGAAACAGATAGCGGGGACATTTATAAATATAGTGGGAAGTGTCTATTAATTTAGCATACCAGGAGATTGCAAGTAATTATCGACTGAAAGAGGACACTTCAATACTATTATGCCAGAATCTGCATATCACGTGCCAAAATTCTTAAGGAGCTGTGCGGGGAAAGTATAGAATCTTAATTTAACCGGTGCGGGTTCTAACGCGGTATGGAACTTATACAGATATAAGAGACTGTAAGAATTGGCACTATGGCCAAATCTATAGAAGACGTCAACTTTCTAGTCGAAGGTTGTCGTTCATTTGTATCTGCCATGAAAGTAAGTATCTGCTAAAATCCTAATTTCTGATAAGTATTTTCGATGCTCAGCTTGACATTTAAATGATTTATTGTTGTGAAGAGATGTTTCTCGCAAAGGTTAAAATGATATTTGTGTGTGCAAAATATTGACAAAAAATGTCATCTTCCTCATCTAATGATAATTCAGTGAGGATACGAGATTATGCAACTGCAAAAATATCTGAGACTACTTCTGAGCGAGCTGCTGAATCCATAAAAAATGTGGCTATGTCTATTGTTGAAGCATCTTCGAGTATAAGAAAATTAGTTCTAACACTACATCAAAGTGGTGCAATTGAAGAAATAGCACGAGCAGCCAGAGGTATACGTGACACTGTAAACGAAATTAATGATACTGTAAAAAATCTAAACGACCGTGGGATTATTACGGATACTGTCAGTGCTGTAGAAGAAACAACAAATGCAGCACGAGATACAATACACACAGTTAAAGATGCAACAAGAGAGGCAGCTGAGACAGCACCAACGACAATAAAAACACTAAAAGAGGTAAGCGATAAAGTAAGATTAAAGGTTACTGAAAACAGTTCATGAGATTAAACCCTGCTCAGATAAAGACATAACTTTCGTGAGTCAGGAATATGTGGTTCATAGTTGTGAATTTGCTGCTTTTGTTCATAACGAGGGTATGACACAAATAAAGATAGAATGAACTATTAACTATTATTGAGGAGTAGATGCAACTGTTTGTAATCTATAAACCTATTATCTTTTGTCCTACTACTCATTGTTTCAACAAAAGGAAAAAAGACGATAAACGTGTACTTATTACACAGAGCTGTACTCCTAAACTTGAATAAAAACAAATGCCACAACTATTGGTAAAATGTAAGAATTGTGGAGTCGAACTTCGTGCAGCAACACAAATGAATGAAGAAGCATTTGAAGCAATTAGTTTTGAAAATAATAATGAAAGTTGTTCTAGATGTAAAATAACCTCGGCATACAACAAATCAGATTATTATTTCAAATAGAGTCTCATACGCATTCAATTGAGGAGTTCTAATCAGGAAAGATATATTGCTATGTTACTATTCTTGTCTTACCTTCGTTTGAACGATATGTTGCTGTGCTGCTTTCCTCGTCTATTTGTATTACGTGGACACAAGAAGAAACTCTGATGTCTCTAGGTGGTGAATTTTATTCGAATCTCTTGACTGTCTTCATTTCTTCTATTTCTTGCTCATCCTTTACTACATTAACATCGTGGTCCTTCTCTGTACAACACGTACAATTTGCAGTCTCACACTCTAAAGTTGTCAGATGATTACAGCGGGTACAAGTACAGGTCATTTATGCTCTCGATTTCGCATATACACGATAAGAAATATTAAACTATTGTGTATCCGTCAGTAATCTACCGTAGCTATTGCTTTTGTACATGCCTGCACATAATTCAAGATCTGAACCCGGATATCTGATCAAACAAGTATGCAAACAAACATGTTATGGCAGCCATAATAACAGTAAATGCAATTAGTAGTATTACACTCCGCGTATGATGATACGAGATTTCATTATTTCATTCCGTTGATCTCTTCATAGTGATTACGCTATCAAGCCAAACGGCAAGTAATTTAAGTAGATATTATCATTTTTAGCATAAATTATTCAGTCCTGAGCAAAATTTTAACTGAAAAAATCTGCACATAGTAGGACATAATGCGCATAGGACATGCTGGACTGATTCCGCCAAGGACATGTCAGATGCCATAATTAAAATTCTTAGCCATCAAGACTTTTCTTTTATGTCCAAGAATACTTGACAAAGAGGGCACATGAAAATTATATACTCTCCCAAATCCTTTCTACCCTCTAATTCTTTGGCCTGAATTACCTCCGCCCATATATTCGCTGCTGGAAACTCTTGTTTGCAACTAGGACAGTTTACCATAGATTAAGTATCTAGGAAGCGTATTAATACTTAGAGGTACTGATCATGTTGTAGCAATACTCCTTGATTGGAGGAAGTTACAGCCTATAGCTTGTGTTTGACCCCTCAAATCTTATGACATTCGGTTAGATGTCCGTTTGTCTAACAGAAGTATTGCTGTAATGTAACGTGGTTTCCTCGATAGGATTCTAGAATTCGATTGACGATTATTCTACAGGTGGTATTTTATGGTTAAATATCTCAGCGTATGCATATCAGTATTCTTTTTACGAGTTCCTCCTTGTTGTTGCGTTACTATTAAATAATTTAGTGTGTTTTATTGGTCACATGTCAGATCAGTAGGGGTGTTTCTATGCCCCTGCTGTTAAGAGCCCCCTTCTTCAATGTGAACAATTCTTTTATTTGATGTGCTTCATCGTATACTCGCATGCCGTCAAGAACAAGCGCTTTTCGTAAAGGCGCGCGCTTTTTCATTTCTTTTAACAATGCTACTCTCGTCTGAATGTCACGTCTTTGGCTCAACCGCGAGCATATTCAAAAATGTGTCGTTGAATCCATCAAATTCCACAGCCATGAATAATGATTGTCAAAGAATCTGTGTGTATGATTTTCTTCGTTTAAATCATTCATTGTTTGTTCGTTGTTTTCTTTTCTAACATGTAGTAACATGAATTACTTGATGCTATTCTGATATCGCATGCCAATGCAAGCTTAGGAATGAGATATTCTTGAGTTTGAAATTTAGATTCAGCTGATGGATCTGTTTTTATATCTAACATGTGAAGATGTTGTAGCTGTTTTTTATGAATGATGCTATGAATAAAAACACCGTGCAATCTAGAAATTCCATTCCTCATATTATGGTCGTTGATGACGCTGAAGATATTTTACTGATGATAAAAATTGGTTTAGAGGAAAAAAACTTTAACGTTGATACTTTTAGTAGTGCAAAATCAGCTGTAGAAGCTTT
>Ga0193747_1000515_pt1 | contig 12605 bp, 4 predicted proteins | sample L1m2metaG_FD_143048 | JGI IMG/M metagenome (GOLD analysis project Ga0193747, IMG submission 143048) | Soil microbial communities from a riparian zone of the East river system, Colorado, United States - L1m2 | ecosystem: Environmental > Terrestrial > Soil > Riparian zone | place: USA: East River...
AAATTCTATCAAGACTAAGACAGTAATCATTGCGGGAGCTGGAGTTGGAAATCGAGCACCGGATGAAGCTCTACGCCGTTTCGAGCACCGCCGGTTTGTCTGTGGTTGAAATCATAGAAGCCGACCCCCATGATCGTAACGACCGCAGGCGTACTTAAGCGGTGGAATCTCGTCGATGAAATTCCAAAAGCTCTCGAAAAATCCAGCCGTGCTTGGTTAATCTGCGAGCGATAAGGTGAATCACAGACTCTGGCACAGGCCGTGTCCGGAATCTCGACTATTATCGTTGTATCCGGCACCTCAAGATCGGCCAACACAACATGATAGTCGCCATCTTCCTCCGATTTGAACTGGATAAGCCGACCGCTTACTTGCCAGACCTGACACTCAAGATTTGGCAAGCGCCGATCTTCGGGTAAATGCTGAGGCGCTGGCTGTGAAGTTAGCCATGAAACTGTAGTTCGTTTGGCGGTGAAGTTCACGCATCCAGCAGTTTCGTCGGTTAGCGTTTTCACAGTCCATCGCTCGGTGCCGCAATGCACGCCGCACGGTGGCTGAACGATGGAGAGACGGCGTATCCTCGAAAAAAGTATTACCAGAAGAGCGGTGATAATAAAGATGGCAATTGAGATTACGAGTTTTGATCGTTGTCTGGGAATCATTTGGATAGAGACTTAGTTCCACCGCTTTTAATCAAAGCTGAAATCATACATCTTACTGGACTACCTTATGCGCGTGCAGGTAATGCAATACGACCTTGCCCCGAAGTTCCGTCCCTGACGCTTCCTCTCGCATCGCCTCAATTGCAGAGCCTCTGACGTTCTGAACTTCGCCAACAACCATGCCAATAGGTACGTTCCAGGAATCTCTAATATGGCTCCGCTTGGTTGAATCGTCAGGGATGATCGTGAGGAAGATAGGCCTTGCTTATTCGGTTGACGTGTCGTTAGAATGCTGAGAAAGTTGTGAGCGCACGGCTCGGCGTCCATTTGAAGAGAAGGTTCGGGTTGGATCTTCCGGCGCGGAGTTGGTTGAGCGTATTCGAACTCGCAAGTAAAGGGTTTTCAATTCTTCCAGTCGAAGTAAATCAATGAAAGAGTGTCCTGCCTGCGGAGCCTGTTTTCCCGATAATCTCAACCACTGTGGGATTGACGGGAAAGCTCTAAGAGATTCGCTCCGCGGAGATCTCGTGCTCGACGGGCGTTATAAGCTGGAACGCCGTCTGGGCCATGGGGGAATGGGAATTGTCTATAAGGCCACCCACGTCTTTCTCAAATCCACGCATGCGGTAAAAGTAATTCTTCCCGATCTGGTCGGTAACGATCCGATGCTGGGGACGCGCTTTCGCCAGGAAGCGATGGTAGCCGCCTCAATCGTACACCGGAACATCGTCAGGGTTACGGATTTCGGCATGGCTAACCGCGAGATGCCGTATCTGATAATGGAATTCCTCCAGGGCAAGTCACTCTATGATTTCCTCCAGCAGCGCGGGAAGCTGTCAGTGAAGTTGGCGCTCGAGATCATGGAGCCAATCACCGCGGGTGTGGGCGCGGCGCATCGTCAAACAATTATTCATCGCGATTTGAAGCCTTTGAATATCTTCATTCAAGAAGGTCTGCCATTGAGTGAAGGGATCAAGGTGTTGGACTTTGGCCTGGCCAAAATCAAGTCTGAGGACTTGCTCGGATCTTTTGTGCAAGCGCGGACTACGAATCTAATGGGGTCGCCGCATTACATGGCCCCGGAGCAGTGGTCCGAAGGAGCGCCCGACGCGCGCGCAGACATCTACAGTCTGGCCGTCATTCTCTATGAAATGTTAGCCGGCGAGCCTCCGTTCAACGCGCAGTCGATGCCGGAAATAATGAAAAAGCACTTGATGGATCGACCGGCGCCCTTTTCCATGCGCGGTGTGCGAGTATCGACGGCCATCGAGGAGGCAATCTGTCACGCGCTGGAAAAGGATCCTCAAAAGCGTCCGGCTTCGGCTGAAGCCTTCATGACAGAGTTGCGCGAAGCGTTGGGCGCCGAAGACGACGGTGGCTCGACCGGCTTCGAACAAACAATGGCGTCAGGCGCCACTTACGAATCGGCGGCGACCATCACGGGACAATTCGTTGAGAGCTCAATGACTCACGAGGATCTGAGTCTGCTCGAAACCCAGCGGAAGGCCGAGAGCGAGGCCGAGCGCTTGTTGCGCGAATTGGAAGAGGCGCAAAGCCGCGCCGAAGAAGCCCGCAAGCGTGTCGAAGAGGCCGCCCGCAAACGGCTTGAGGAAGAGGAGGCCCGTAAACGCGCCGAAGCTGAAGCCGCGCGCAAACTGGCCGAGGAGGAAGCTGCCCGCCAACGCGCAGAAGAAGAAGCACGACTAAGGGCCCAGGAAGAAGCCGAACGAAAACGGGCTGAAGAGGAAGCCGTCCGCCGCAAGGCTGAAGCCGAGGCGCGCAAACGCGCACAAGAAGAAGCGGAACGACAGCGATCATTGGAAGAGGCCAATCGCTTAACTCACGAAGTTGAATCGGCGCAACGCAGCGCCGCGGAAGCTCGTCAGCGAGCAGAAACCGAAGCCCAACAGCGCGTCAAAGAAGAGGCGGCAAGAAGAGCTGCCGAGGAAAGAGCGGAACGCCTGGCCCTCGCCCTGGAAGAGGCTCAGAGTCGCGCCGAAGAAGCTGGCAGGCGCGTTGAAGAGGCAACTCGCAAGAGCGCTGAACAAGAAGCGGCCCGCAAACGGGCGGAAGCTGAAGCTTCTCTTAAGCTGGCCGAGGAGGAAGCCGCCCGCAAACGCGCAGAGGAAGAGGCTCGCTTAAGGGCCGAGGAAGAAGCCGAACGAAAATTCGCTGAAGAGACAGTGGCCCGCCAATTGGCCGAAGCCGAGGCCCGCAAGCGCGAAGAAGAAGAACGGCGACTCGCGTTAGAAGAGGCGAATCGTTTGGCTCGCGAAGTCGAGGCAGTACGACTGCGCGCTGAGGAAGCGCGCCAGCGTGCGGAAACAGAGGCCCAACAACGCGCCAAGGAAGAAGTGGCCCGCAAAGCCGCCGAGGAGAAAGCGGATCGCCTGGCCCGCGAGTTGGAAGAGGCGCGCGCCCGCGCGGAAAAGGCGCGCGAGCGAGTCGAAGAGGTTGCCAGCAAACGCGCCGAACAGGAAGCGTTGCTGCGGCGCGCGGAGGCTGAAGCCGCCCGCAAGCGAGTTGAAGAAGAGCAGGCATCCAAGCTCGTTCAAGAAGAGGTTCAACAAAAAGCCGAAGAGGTGGCGCGCAAACTCGCGGAGGTCGACGCGGCGCGCAAGCTCGCCGAGGAAGAGGCGCGCAAGTTAGCGATAGAAGAAGCAAATCGCTTGCAGGCGCAGGAAGAAGCGAATCGCCTCGCGCGCGAGGTCGAGGCCGCCCAACTCGAAGTTGAAGAAGCTCACGGGCGCGCCCAAAAAGAGGCGGAACAAAGAACCAGGGAGGAGTCTGCACGCAAGGCGGCGGAAGAGAAAGCCGAACGGCTAACGCGTGAAGTTGAAGAAGCTCGCAGGCGAGTTGAGGAACAGGCGCGAAAGCACGCCGAAGAAGAAGCCGAACGGCAACGCGCTGATCGGGAAGCAAAACAAACGCGAGCGGAAGCCGAAGCACAAAGAGCGGCCCAAGAGGAAGCGGCGCGCAAGCTGGCCGGTGAGGAAGCAATTCGTTTTGCGCGCGAAGTCGAAGAAGCTCAGCGCCGCGCGGAAGCAGCCGGCCAGCGCGCTGAGGAACTGACGCGCATGCGAGCTGAGGACGAAGCTGCGCGCAGACGCGCCGAGGAAGAGGCGCTCCGTCTGGCACGCGAAGTCGAAGACGCGCGCCGCCGTCTCGAAGAAGTGCGAGCCCGCGCCGAACAGGAAGCTCTCGCCGCGGCCCAAGTCCAGGCCTCGCAACCTTCGCTGCGCAACACCTTTCCAACTCCGGGCAGCACGTTCTCCGAAGTTGTCGGTGTGCCGCCGCCAAGAAGAACCCTGCCGCTAATCCTGACCTTGCTCGCAGTGATTTTCGTCGCTCTGCCGATCGGCGGTTATGTCATTTATCGCGCGACGCGGCCCAGTCCGCAGCAAGGACCAAACGTTCCCGCCAATCCAAAGACAATTAAAGCCGACATGGTTCAGATTCCTGGCGGCAATTTCATGATGGGACGCAATCTTTCCAAGAAAGATGATCCTCAAAGCCCCGCACACTCGCTCGCCGTCCAGCCATTTTTCATGGACCGCACCGAAGTTACTAATGCCGAGTACGCAGACTTTGTTCAGCAAACCGGTTATTCACCGCCCGAAGGCTGGTCCGCAAAAAGACCTCCTGCCGGACGGGAAAATTGGCCGGTTACAAACGTTTCGCTCGATGATGCGGAAAAGTTCGCCGTGTGGCGATCCACGCGCGATGGCGTGAGATACCGTCTGCCTAAAGAGGAAGAATGGGAGTACGCCGCCAGGGGAGGCAGCGAAGACCGACTTTATCCCTGGGGAAACGAATGGTGTGACGACTGCGCCAACCTGGGCACGGGCAAGGGCGAAAACGTCGATCATGCTGAACCGGTTGGTTCTCACCCGCAAGGAGCAAATCCCTGGGGAGTGGTCGATTTGATCGGTAACGTCTGGGAGTGGACGTCTTCGCCGGCCAGTTTCTACGATGGCACGCAGGTGCCCGAGGATCAGCGCGGACTATTTGTGGCGCGCGGCGGCTCGCATCAGAGTTTTTATCCTCCAGAGGTCAGCAAACGTGGCGGCAAGGAATTTCCCGCAACCTCGCGCAAGTGGGTCTCGAGGGACACCAAGTCTCACACGCTGGGATTCCGCCTCGTTCGTGATGCGTCGTGAAATTAGTGACAACTATCCGATCCAATGGTCCGGCTATCGGAATTGATATAATTCCCTTCTGATTTTCGCCTTCGCGGCCAACTAGTTTCGTCCAGCTAAGCGACGTGGTCTGCCGTTGCCTGCCACCTGCGAATGGCTTGTCCGCGTGAAAACGCGAATTGGCTGAAAGCTTTCTGTCCTTTTGAGCATTCTAATTGAAGGTCTCGAGGAGTCTGTCGGAAAAAGTGCCGTAGGCACGAAATGTTTATAGACGTGAGAAGCGCTCTCTTGATTAACGTTCTTCCGATTTGAGCGAAAGGCGAAGCATTTCGTTCAAGTCGGAAGAGAACAAAATGGGCGTGCGAGCGAGCTATAAACATTTCGCTGCTACGCGGGCTGTTTTCCCGACAGACCGCTGGAACTGCACATTACCTTCTAGACCCGACTAGAAGTGGTACGCAAGTGGCTAAGATCGGCCCGACCGCAGAATTGAATAATAAGGAAGCAGAGAAATCTTAGACCGACCGGGGCCATAGGGCGTTGCGCATAGAAAAATCTTGACACGATGAACCGCGGTGATATAGTCGCAGCTCCCCTTGTCTTTTTGGTTTCGATAAGTTCTTTGCGAGTGAGGCGCGTCAGCAGCATGCCTGAGCCAGGCTCACTCAAGTTCTTCGTTCACCGCTTCGTTGCTGGAGGAGACAGAGACTATGCGACCGCAGATGGATTTTGAGTACGGCAAGTTTACTTGTAGGGCACGCTTAACTGAAGCTGCGATTAGACTAGCGTTGTGTTTGATCATGTGTCTAGTGCTGGCTGCTCTTGCTCAGGCCCAGACTGAGACTACCGGATCATTCCATGGATCGGTGTCGAACAAGAGTGGCGCGCCCGTCCCGGGTGCCACGATTGAAATTAAGAATGTGGAAAGTGGAGTCCAGCGTTCTAGTATCTCGGATAAAGACGGGAACTTTGTTGAGAGCCTCCTGGGACCCGGAGACTATGAAATTACGATCTCGGCGAAGGGTTATAACCCGAAGACCGTGCGTGAGACCATCTATGCGACGCAACCTAATAAGGTAATTCCGCTGCCCGTCACGCTCGATCCTGAGACGGTGGCTGAGGCGACCCCAGCGCCCACGCCAACCGGCTTGCCGCAGCCAACTGTTACGCCTACTCCCAAGCCACCACCGCCACCTCCCCCTCGGGGTGAGCCCCTTAACACCACCGACGCGCGCCGCAATGGAGCGTTTACCAACGATCAAGTGGAGACGTTACCACTGGGTGGGACTACGCTCACGCGCTCGTTCGATGAGTTGGCGCTGCTTCTGCCAGGAGTCGCCCAGCCACCCGAAACGCAAGGCAGCGTTGCTGGTCCAGGTGTGGGACCGGGCGTTGGTTCCGCGGGCCAATTCGCCGTGAACGGCATGCGTTCGCGCTCCAATAACTTCACGGTGGATGGATCTGACAACAACGATGAGGACATCGGAGTCCGTCGCCAGGGATTCTTCGCTTTGGTTCCGCAGCCGATTGAATCTATCAAAGAGTTTCAAATCACCACACTGCTTGCTCCGGCCCAATACGGACGCAACGTCGGCGCGCAGGTAAATGCCATCTCGAAATCCGGCGGCAACGAATATCACGGAGCTATTTACGGGTTCTTCAACTCAAGCCAATTGAACGCCGCTAACTTCTTCGATAACACCAGTGGCAATACCACGATTCCGCTTCAGGGCCGTGTTCTTAATCTTAATGATGGCACATTGGGTGCGCCCCGGAATGTTTTTATTGATGGCAAGCAGAAGTTCGTGACGAATGATGCCGGTAAGCAGGACTCGTTCACGCTCGGTCAAGGCGGCCTTGTGTTTGGTGGTCCGCTGGTTCCCAACGAGCCAACCAAATCGGGTCGTAGCCTTTTCTTTTTTATCTCAGCCGAAGGACAATTGCTCAACGCCACCAAAGAGGAAAGCTTTGCGGTGCCAACCGTTGCCCAGCGCGGTCTTTTTAATTCAGGAGCGACTGGCTTATGCGCTGAAGGGGACTGCATAAACAATCCAGTATTTCCAACTAGAGTTATGGGAGATGCCATCTTCAGCTTGTTTCCCTTCCCAAACAATCCAAATGGCATTTACGGTGAGAACACTTTCACCCAAGTGCTGCCCAACAGCGCCCAGAGTAAGATTCTTTCGGGTAAAGTTGATGGCAACTTTAAAGCTCTTGGAAAACCGCAGGACTTTGTCGCGCGTTACAATTTCACTAATGACTGGCGAGATGTTCCTGTGACGGGAGGCGCGATTTTCTCCAGATTGAGACCTCGTGTTCGGACGCAGAATTTCTCCACGTTTCTAAACACTCCGCATTTGACCAGTACGATGTCCAACCAATTGCGCCTTTCGTATGGTCGTACGCGTCTCATCTTCGATGAGGGGCGTGATCCTTCTCTGATTCCAAGCGAACAGACCCCCAACACGCCGTTTCTTCTTAACCGACCACGCCTTGAAAACGCCACGCTGCCTACGGCCTCTGGCATTAACTTATGCCCTACTCCAAATAACCCTATTCCAAATAGTGTTTGTTACTTTACTGTCGGCACGACGGAAAGGGGCGATTCCGGCGACATAGGAACTGGTCCGCTTGGACAGCTCATTATCTCGGGGTTTAGTCCGGTTGGTGTGGATGTTTTTAATTTTCCCCAACGCCGGGTTAATAACACCTACCAGGCAGCAGATACAATGTCGTTGAATCGCGGCAGAAACAACTTCGCTTTTGGCGCGGATGTGCGCCGCACCGAACTCGATAGCGATTTACCGCGCAATGCTCGCCCATTAGCTATTTTTGGTGCTACGCCGCAACTGCCAGGAGCAATTTTCTTAAGACCTACAGACCTCGCGGCAGCGGGCGCTCCTTCGGGCTTTTTTCAAACGCTCTCCAGATTCGGTGGTGATTCCACAATTCACCTGAGATACTACCAACTCAATTTTTTTGGGCAGGATGAAGTGCGCCTTCGCCAAAACCTCTCGCTGTCCTTCGGCGTGCGCTATGAATACAACACTGTGCCGCATGAAACGGCGAACCGAATCGAGAGCACTTTCAGTGCTCCTGAATTGAGCCTGCTTCCTGACTTGCAGACCTTTGTCGCGGGGCGATCGCAAATCTTCGAACCAGATCGCAACAATGTCGCGCCTCGCATTGGCATAGCTTACTCTCGGAATTCCGGCGCTGGTAGGCAAACCGTGATCCGTGCTGGCTATGGCCTCTACTATGATCAGATTTTGGGTGCGGTGATAAGCCAGTCGCGAAACGTTTATCCGACCTACCTGACCCTCAACACCGCTGGTGGAGTTATCAATAATGTCGGAGTCAGAGTGTTTGATCTTTTCAACCAAACCTTCAGCATTAGTAACAGTAACTGCGCTAGACTGAATGGTATCTGTTACGTTGTGCCCGGTACTCTAAACAGTCTTATGGCACCGCTTAGTACGGTCGTGACCTTCAACAGAGATAACCGAGCCTTTGGAGGTTTTGCGCTCACCCTTCCGGAGCGAAATCTTCAGACACCAATGGCGCATCAATATAGCGTTACGGTCGAGGAACAGATCTCAAAGAGCTTGGTTCTTTCAGCAGCTTACGTCGGAACCCTGGGACGAAGTCTGTTGCGCAACAGCCGAACCTTGGTCCCAATGTCATCCTGAATATACAGTCTGTCGTGGCAGACAGCAATGAGCCGTTCGTTTTAGGGACGGTTAAGGCTCCAGGTAACCAAGATAACCGCCCTAAGAAGACTGCCGGTTCGGTGAACATTTTCAAGAGCGACGCCAGGTCGCGATACGATTCGCTTCAAGTTCAGGCCCGGGGGCGCTTCTCGCGACGCGTGCGGTATCAAGCGTCTTACACATTTTCCAACGCGAAGGATGACGCGTCAGACGTATTTGACCTGGCGGGCTCGTTCGCGTTGCCGCAGGACAGCGTCACCTCCGCAGGTGAATACGCGCCATCGAATTTCGACGCGCGGCATCGCATTGCCTACAACTACATGATCGACTTGCCTCGCTTCGCCAGCCGAGCCGCGCAAGCCGTATTGGGAAATATTCAGTTTGCCGGTACCGGTCAGTTTCAAACCGGCCAACCGTTTACCGTCAACTCGATCTTCGATGTCAATCTCGACGGGAACCTTACCGATCGATTGAACAGTACTAGCGGTATCGCTTCTACCGGCAATCGCAGCCAACCGTTTCAGTTGACAGCGGCAGCGTCAACTCTACTGGCGCCTGTGGGACAAGATGGACAGGTTCCGCGGAATTCGTTCCGCGGCACCAATTTGTTTGTTAACAATCTCGCGATCATTAAATCAATTCCGTTCACCGAAAGGTATCGCCTGACCTTCAGAGCCGAGATCTTCAACATCTTCAATCGCGCGAACTTTGGTCTCCCCGTCCGCTTCCTGGAAGCACCGGGCTTTGGTAAGTCAACCTATACTGTAACCCCCGGACGACGCCTTCAGTTTGGGTTGAAGTTTTCGTTCTAAGCGAGGTGTTGATTGGCCTGAAGGCATCATGAAAGCCTCCTGAAGGAGGCTCGACGAAATCGCTTCCTAGGATCCCCAGGCGTAAAGAGAGTGTGTCAAAACTCGTGTCAGAACCCGGAGCGGTAGCGATGGGATCGAACAATTCCCGCGAAACTTGATGATCCGGTCGCTACCGCTCTCGGTTCTGACACGGACTCTAAACGCCTGGGCTAGTGGAAAAAGGCCCGAAAATGAAATCGCGTTTTTGGTCAATTATGAATGAGAGCTAATTAGAGATAGAAATTATTGACACTGGCTAATCGAGAGTAACTGAGTTGCGCTCACCAACGACCAGGTCACGCTGTGCTCCGACAAACGCGGCCCCAGCTCTGAAAAGAGGAGTCAAAATGATCCCCCGTTCTCGTTTTCTCAAATCTCGCTGCGCTCGAAGTCTCTGTCTGTGCCTTTTGGCATTCTTAACAGCGTCAACGGTCCTGGTGCGCCGAGCCTTAGTGTTCAATCCGGCAGCACAGACATTCGCTGTCACTAACACGAACGACAGAGGCGCGGGTTCACTGCGGCAGACGATTCTTGATGCCAACGCGATTTCTGGCGCCGATAGGATTCCATTCAGCATTCCAGGTTTTGTTGTACACACGATTAGTTCGACTTCGGCGCTGCCAACCATTACGGATCCGATCATTATTGACGGCGCCAGTGCCGGCAACGGCGGACCGAAGATTGCTTTTGGCAGCGTGCGCAACGGCGGCAATCACGACATCTACGCGATGGATCTGGACGGCGCGAATCAGATCAGGCTTACGAACAATCCAGCCTATGACGATCAACCCAAGTGGTCGCCTGACGGGACTAAGATCGCATTCATGAGCAACCGCGACGGCAACTTCGAGATCTACTCGATGAATGCGGATGGTAGCAACCAGACGCGGCTCACGAACAATCCGGCCGCTGATGGTTTTCCCGCCTGGTCACCGGATGGCGCCAAGATCGCATTCGTCAACGGCGATCTGCGCAATCCAATCACTTTTGAGATCTATGTGATGAACGCCGACGGCAGCAATCGCACGCGCCTCACAAACGATTCGTTAGTCGATGGCGTGCCCTCGTGGTCGCCTGACGGCGCCAAGATCGTTTTCATGAGCGGCGCTACTGGTCCATTCGATATAAACAGTTTCGAGATCTATGTCATAAATGCCGACGGCAGTAACCGCAAGCAGCTCACCAGCAACACGGTCGTGGACGGACAGCCGTCGTTTTCACCTGACGGCACGAAGATTCTATTCGCCAGTGGTGACGTAATGAACCCCCCAGGTGCTGAAATCTTTGTGATGAATGCGGACGGCACGAACCGCACACGGCTTACTAATAATACCGTTACCGACGGCTTCCCGGCGTGGTCGCCAGACGGCACTAAAATTCTTTTTGCCAGTGGCAACATCGCGGATGAAACCACGGTCGAGCTTTATGTAATGAACGCGGACGGCAGCAACCAAACCCGCCTGACAAACAATTCCGTGCTCGATTGGTTTGCCGACTGGCAATCCGTGAAGACCTACTCCATCACCGGCCAGGTGAAGGACCTGGGCGGCAGCGCGCTCGGCGGCGTTACAGTCACCTTGAGCGGGGGCGGATCGGCCAACACGACCACTGATAAAAACGGCAACTATTCGTTCCCGAACTTGGTCGCCGGCGGCGGATATATCGTGACGCCGACAAGCAGCACTTACTCGTTTAGTCCAGCGAATCAGACGTTCAATAACTTGAACGTAAATCGCATTGCGAATTTTGTCGGGACGCAAACGATAGTGAGCATCGCGGGTAAGTTGACGGACAACAACAATGCCGGTATCGGCAACGTGACGCTCGCGTTGACGAAGAATGGCGTGGCGGCTGGAACGACACAAACGAACGCGAACGGCGATTACACCTTCGGCAACCTAACGGCGGGCGCGAATTACATAGTGACGCCCAATGGAAATCTGACGGTATCGAACTTCACGCCGTCAAGCCAGACATTCGGTAATCTCACCGTGAACGCGACGGCCAACTTCAAAGCCGCGCCGAATATTTCTTCGCAGTGCAGTGTGGCAAGCTTTGCGGCCGCAGCCAACGTCGCTACCGGCGGAGGTTCTGATTCGGTCGCGGTGGGCGACTTCAACGGAGATGGCAAGCTTGATCTAGCAGTGGCGAATTTCCATGCCAACAATGTTTCCATCTTACTGGGCACGGGCGCGGGGACGTTTGGTGCGCCAACCAATTTTCCGGTCGGGTCCGAACCTCCATCGATCGCAGTCGGCGACTTCAACGGTGATGGGAAGCTTGATCTTGCAGTCGCAAACAACAAGTCCAGTGATGTGTCGATCTTGCTCGGCACGGGCACTGGCAGCTTCGGCGCGGCAACCAACTTCGCCGTGGGAACTAATCCCACTGCTGTGGCTGTAGGAGACTTCAACAGTGACGGCAAGCTCGATTTGGTGGTAACGAATCAGACTTTTAATAACGTCTCGATCTCTTTAGGTACCGGCACGGGCAGCTTCGGCGTGGCAAATTTCTTGAGTACCGGCCTCAGTCCAGCCTCTGCCGTCGTCGTCGGCGACTTCAATGGTGATGGCAAGGCTGATTTCGCGGTGACAAACAAAGATTTGAATAATGTGTCGATCTTGCTGAGTACGGGCACGGGCAGCTTTACGGTTCCACCTAGCGTCGCCGTAGGAGCAGGGCCGGCTGCCATCGCGTCGGGAGACTTCAATGGTGATGGCAAGCTTGATCTGGCGGTCGCGAATCAGAATGCCTCAAACGTCTCGATCTTGCTGGGTACGGGCACGGGCGGCTTCAGTGCCGCAACCAACTTCTTCGCAAACTCACAGCCCGATTCGATCGCGTTGGGAGACTTCAATGGCGATGGCAAGCTTGATCTCGCTCAGAACATCTCGGTGCTTTTAGGCGCCGGCACGGGCAGCTTCGGCGGTCCAAGTAACTTCGGAGTCGGCGGGCTGACTTATTCCGTCGCGGCGGGCGATTTCAACGGCGACGGCAAGCTTGATCTCGTATCGACGAATGGTGACTCAAATAACATATCAATCCTGCTGAACAATGGCACCCTGTGCAATGCGCAGAGTTCAATCACAATCTTCGGCCAAACGGCGGACGCCAACCACAAAGCATTGTCGAACGTAACGGTGACGTTGTCAGGTCCAGTGTCGCGGGTAGTGCAAACGGATGCCGCGGGCAATTATTCGTTCGCGAATCTGACGCCTGGCGGGGACTACTCGGTGACGGTGC
>Ga0193747_1000516_pt1 | contig 12590 bp, 11 predicted proteins | sample L1m2metaG_FD_143048 | JGI IMG/M metagenome (GOLD analysis project Ga0193747, IMG submission 143048) | Soil microbial communities from a riparian zone of the East river system, Colorado, United States - L1m2 | ecosystem: Environmental > Terrestrial > Soil > Riparian zone | place: USA: East River...
ACTTCCTTTTCAAGTGATTAATCATTCCTCTTCTCCATCGCTCTCTATGTTGCGTCGCACACCGACAAATCGTTGTGTTGGCGGTAAGCGCACCCGTCAGTAGGTCAACCATCGGATCAATCAACCAAACGTCTGACAGGGCGCCTACCTCAAGCGCGGTCTAGCTCCCCCCAACTAAACCGCAGTTACTAAAGCTTCAGTTGCCTTTCCTTGACCCAACTATGTATACCGACCGGGCCGGCAAAATATTCCCCATAATCTCTCTTCAAACTCTTCAACGCGGAGGCTTCTTCGCTCTGGTCGAGAAATATGGGAAGTGACGTATTGAACTGGCCTGGCGATGTATTAAGCTGGCTTTCGATTGAAGCAATCATGATCAACTCCTTTTCGAAACGTTCTCGATTACGCTTTTGGAGAGAGTTGTTGCACTTCTAATCACGGGGTTCTGCTCTCTTCTTGCTCCGAGTATCCCTGCGCTACACCCTCTCCAGCCGGGGCTGTGTGGTTTCGGATCCACTTTCGCCCCAACCGGAGTGGCGTCAGCCTAGGCAATTCACAACAAGCTGGCGACGATCTCGACCGTTTCGCTCTTCATCAGTTTTCCAGACATACTGCTCTGCTGGGTTTGTGCGAGTTGCCGCTCGATGGTTCGCTCACTGCGAGACTCGGGCAATTGCGATCCCGTTTGTTCACCACCCGACCAGATCTGTACAAGGAAATACTGGCCGCCATACTTGTGGAAGACCAGAGTCGACTTGTCCTTAGGTGTAAGAACGTGAGCCGCGAAGGTTGACTGAAATACATGCGCACTGGCATCCGCACCGCTGACGGAGATCACTGTGTTGTCAGAGAATCCCGATAAACGACTAAAGGTGTATTCGCCGGCCGAAAGCTTCTTATCACCCACGCTGAAGTCGAAGGGGACCTTGGCCCTGATTGGAATACTGAGTTGCGCGTTTGCGGATGCGACCGCCGCATAAAGACTGAACATCGAAACGAGGCTCAGCATCGTGAGCCTTTTGATAACATTCCTTTTCATACAATCTCCTGTCTGTTTTCGGCGAGCGGCGCCCAATTGACTGCCCCAAACTGCGCCCACCTACGTTTACCTTTTCGAGAGTGAAGTTGGTCCTCTCCTTGCAATGATCCAAGCGACCTATTAATCAACGAGTTGTCTTCAAAACCTGACAAGCTCTTGTCGCCTTCTGCTACTCCATACCGCGAGAGCCTGGAAAAAATTCCAAGGGCGAGTGACAATTCCGCGGCGGGAATAAATTGGTAGGTGAGTGGGTCTTATCTCTAATAACGAGACGGGCTCATTACGTCCAAGTACCGATACAAACGAAATCTTAGGTAGCGCAGTCAGGGCCCGCTTGAAACAAGGTTGACATGCTCTATTCGTGCCGATTCTGAAGCGGCCGCCACGAATGTCACCGTGATCTCGCGACCGTCGAACGATCTAACCTTAATCGTCAGGTCTCTAATCGATTTCCTATCCTCACTAAGTAACAGCTTTCCTGTTCCAGTCACGTTGCCGCTAAGCTCGCCGCCAGTGATTTTCAAGAGAATCTCCTCCGGCGACGAGTCGCTCGGCGACCACGTTCCCTGCGCTTCTAGTTGGAGATCTGAATAGAGGGTGATAAGGGCCGTGCCGTCTTGGCGAAGAACGGCAAGCGCTCCGGCAAACTTCCGTTCCTCGAACTCGTCAGCAATCACACCGTGTCCCCTTGCAACTGCCGTCAACGAATCAAATTTTTGCCCTTGCGCGTACACGGGAAGAAAAAATTGAGCGAACAACAATATGAGTAATGTGCTCTGCCCTCGCATTAGTAGTTTGAGTCTGTTCATAGTTCCCTCCAAATTTATGTTTCGCTCTGCACCTCACATCCAACGGATTGCCCGCAGCCAGGCGAGCGCAGACCGCCTTGGGAGTTGGACTGATCCTGCGCGCTTCTTATCGACGACGTCCGGTCGTTCTCTTGTCTTGCGCAGGCTGAACGATTTCAGAATTTCTCGGCATCCATCTATTGGCCCAACCGCGTTTTCCGTCAAACCCCCTGAGAGTGTAGGCCGCTACACCATTCCTTTCCGCGAACTGTCGTCGACGATGTCTTTCAATTGCCGCTCTAAAAAGTATCTGAATGAAAAGGCGAAGCATCAACACTACATTCCCTGCCATCACGACATAGAGCAATACGAGTCCCAATCTTTGTCCGGTAGTCATCAGCGTCACCTCATTACTTTTTTTCGATTACGAACTTCATTCCGTACTGGCGAGCCACGCCGTTGTAGAACCCGCCGAAGTCGTCGCTTGCCAGGTTTCCCTGGTAGTCGCGCGGATTGAAATGGTTGGTGACGTTGAAAACCTTGACCCCGACTCTGAAACGATATTTTTCTTTGAACCGTCCGGGCGCTGACAAACTCTTCAGCACCTGCATGTCGAGTGATGCGAACGTCGGGTAGCGGCCCGCACGATTGCGCTCACCGACGAAGTTTCGATCCTCGTCAATGTTTGACAGTGGAAAACCGTTGCGAAGATCCAACACCGGCGCAACGGTGATCCCGTACTTCACGCCGAAGTTTCCCCAGAAGACGAACCGGTTCGGCGCGTCGTATGGCAGGAGCGAGCGTTCATTCGGGCGAATGATTGGATTCTGGAAGTTGCCGAAGTACGAGTTGAAGTCATTCAGATCGCCGATGGCTCTCGAACGCACATATGAAGCATTCAATTCGTCATGACGAAACGTGTAGCGAGCCGTGACCTGTAACTCTCGATAATGGGATTTGCCTGCGTTGCTCAGCGACAACATGTTGGCGGAGGTCGACGAGTTAATCGGATCGAGGATGTACTCACGGGTGCCTTGACGCTGTTGATAACCAACGCTGACAAAGAGGTCCTTGAGCCACTCGCGATCCACTTCAATATTCCAATTGACGCTGCGCGGTGTCAGGTACTCTCCGTTTTGTAGCTTCATTCGTTGCAGCTGGGTCCCCAGGACTTGCCTTCCGTCTGCGCCGTATCGCGTGATAAGTCGCTCCTGCATTTGCGGGAACGTCGCGACATTCAGATCGATCTGGTCATAGAACAAGCCCACGCCGCCGCGAATGACTGTGCGGCCGTCACGTATAGGTGCGAATGCGAACGACAAGCGTGGCGCAACATTGTTGGCGCTCGCGATGGTGTCGCGATCCATTCGGACGCCGTATTCCAGCGTCAGTCGATCATTGATGGTCCATTTGTCCTGGAAGAAAGCATTGAACTCGTTTGTGTTGCGGCTCAGCGTGCCTTTGCCCACAAAGTCGATCTGCTGGGAGGGCGTGCCGTCCCGGCGCAGGACGCGAACGGTATTGCTCGTGTTCCGTCCATCGAACGTCGTGTGGGTCAGGCCTATGCCGATTTTGATGAAGTGCGCGCCGGCGAACTTGGGAGGCTCGAAATTGTAGACTTCCAGCGCGTCAATTCGCGTGCTGCGCCTGTCCTGCCGGTTGTAGAAATTTCCAGTATTCACATCCGGGGTGAAATTCATCGCCTGCTCGCCGGAGCTCGGGAACAGATCCGCATCGAATTTCTTGATGCTGAAGTAGGATTCGAGCACGGCCTTGGTGCTCATCGTGCGGCGCTCGTTCACGGCCCAGAAGAAGCCACGTTGTTTGTAGTTCGGCGTGACCTCTTCGGGATTGAAAGTATTTAGCCCGACGTATCTCAGCTTCTCGGGGAACAATGAAAAGGTGCTGGTGAGGTGATTGCTGGGGTTAATGTCCAAATCAAGTTGGGTGACAGAATCAAAACTTTCGAGACCAGTATCGCGCTTGTCCGGCGGCAGACTCTCGACCGGCGTGCGCACGAAGCGATATTCGAATGACTGCATGAACCATAATTTGTTGATTGGACCACTGAACGCCAGTCGCGGCGTGAACGCCTCCACTCCGGTCCATTTGCCGCCGCGTCTCGCAAACCGCGGGAAAAAGCTCTGCGCTTCGACGTTGAATTTGTCTGTGCCGGAGCGCGTTTCAACCGCCGTGAGGCCGCCGGTGAACTTGCCGTACTCAGCCGCGTAGGGATTCGTCAGCACCTGCGCCGATTCAACCGCTTCAATTGGAAGATTGATCGCGAATGCGCCAGTGACCGGATCGGTAACGTTCGCGCTGTTGACTGTCATCGAGCTTTGGCTGGCACGCGCTCCGTTCATGTTGATCTGCCCATCGGGTCCACGCACAACTCCCGGCACCAGCGGCAACGCATCGAGCAACTGCTCGTTCCGGAGTGGCAAGGTTTGAAGATCGTTCTGCTTGATGGTCGTGGCCGGTGCTGTTTCGTTCGTCTGCACACCCGCTACGGAAGTCGCGGAGGTCACGGTTACGGTTGCGGTTACCTCTGCAACTTCCAGGCTTATGTTTCCGACCGCAATCTCGCCGGCGCGAATGGTGATGCTCTTGCTCGCCGTCTTGAATCCTTGCAAGCTCGCTTCGAGCGTATAGACGCCAGGTAATAAACTCTCGAATTTATATTCACCTGCATCGTCGGTCACCGCGTCCAGGGTTTGTGCCGGTGACTTCAGCTTCACGCCTGCGCCCGGAATGTTGTACGACTGTCCATCTGGGGCTGCGGTTGCGACCGCGCCTCGCAACGTAGCTGTCTCGCCCGGTGCGGGTTGCGCTTCTGCAATGCCGCTCAAACAAACGATCGAAATTAACGAAAGCAGAGCTGCTACTAATGTGCGATTTTGTGTTGGGGTCATCTCTTTGTCCTCACCTCGCCCGCCAAAGAGTGCAACAGGTGTTCCAGCGCAAGCTGCCAATTCTTTGGGTAAAATTGAGAATCATTGTTCGTGATTTCACGAGACATCGTGGAATTACGGAAATCATTTGCCATATCCTATTTGAATTGATATTTCTTGATGCCCAATGCGAGGATTTGCGAATCAAGGGTCGTTCCCGCGATGTGGAGGCGAGCAGCAGCACCGCTGGGTCCGTAAACCTTGCCACGCGTCTCGCGCAAGACGGTTTCGATTTGAGATTTGCGATCTGATCCACCTGATCCACTCTCCGCCCTACCAGGCGCAGTGATACACGGCGGCGGTTCGTGCACCAGGTTGCCCGGGTCAACGCGCAAGACTTCGCCGTCCGCCAGAATCACCGAGCGTTCGATGACGTTCTGTAATTCTCGGATGTTGCCGGGCCATGGGTATTGTTGCATCGCGGAAAGCGACCGCCTCTCGATCTGGCTGATCTTCTTTCCCATGCGCCCGGCCAGTCGGCCGGCGAAATAATCCACCAGTAGCGGAATGTCCTCGAGACGTTCACGCAAAGCCGGCACGCGAATCGGGAAGACATTCAGTCGATAAAAGAGATCCATACGGAAGCGGCCGGCATTAACTTCCTGTTGCAGGTCTTTATTGGTTGCCGCAATGACGCGCACATCTGTTTTGATCGTACGGTTGCCGCCGACGCGCTCGAATTCTTTTTCTTGCAGGACGCGCAACAATGCCACCTGAATCTCGGGACTCAGTTCGGCGATCTCATCGAGAAAGATCGTTCCGCCGTTAGCGGCTTCGAAGCGGCCAATGCGTTGTTGAAGTGCCCCCGTGAATGCGCCTTTTTCGTGCCCGAACAGCTCACTGGCGACAAGCTCACTCGGTAAGGCAGCGCAATTCACTTTTATCAACGCGCGTTGGGATCGATTGGAATGCCGATGAATCGCTTGCGCTACCAACTCTTTGCCTGTCCCTGTCTCGCCAAGCAACAGGACGGTCGAGTCCCACGAAGCGACTTTTTCCACCAGTTCCAGCACGTCCCCAAGCGCAGGACTGTTCCCAACGATCTGGTCAAGATTCATCCGATCGCGAACCTGATTAACCTTTAGCTGGGCCACTGTGCCATTGCGTTCCGAAAGGTTTCCATCCTCAGTCAGTTCCTCGGACGTAAGTATGTTGTCGGGCTCAGTCTCACGAGTCCCCGGAAGTTGTCTCATTTGGCGGCGGGTTCGTATCGACACCACGTTGGGAACGAATGGAATATGGGCGTGGCTTGCTCCGTCAGAAGTATTTGCGCTAGCGAATGCTGTGCTCATTTCGTCTCCTTTATCTTTGCGCAGATTGTGCAGCGAGTTTCGCTCGACGAGAACTCCTAAAGGGTGACTGGTTGGACGAAAACGAGAGGCTTGGTGCTCCCTTCAGAGTCGTGGCCAAGACTCTTTCGGAAACTCCGGATACTCGAAAGAGGACAGTATCGATTAGGTATGACTGGACAAAGAAAGTAGGCAGGGGAATGAGCGCGATGTAGGTCGGTTAGCGCGGCGAATCGAAGGCTTTTGTCAGCAAAACTGTTTTGGATGGATGCCGAACCTTTTCATCCGAGAGAGCAGCGTAGTCCGATTTAGTCCGAGGCGTGCGGCAGCTCCATCGTCGCCACCTACACGACCCTTGGTTTCGGCAAGTGTGCGAACGATCGCGTGGCGCTGCCTCTCGGCATGCTCGTCGATGGCACTATGCTTCCCATTGAGAGCGTTTACAGTTTCTTTCACGATTTGGGTAATCTCTTTCCAGCGTTGCGGACCCGCTGGCTGGGTAAATTCATCTGAGCAAACTCTGCGAAGCTCCGCGAGAGGAACGTCTAGAGATGTTCCACGCGTGAGGATCACGGCGCGCTCGATGAAGTTTGCCAGCTCTCGCACATTCCCCGCCCAGTCCGATTTAGTTAGTACGTGCATCGTGGCTGTCGAGATGGTTTCGATGCGCTTCTCCATCTGCCGGGCGAACTTCTGGGCGAAGTAGCGAACGAGCAGCGGGATATCTTCCTCGCGCTCACGCAGAGGCGGAATGCGAATTGGGAAGACATTCAAGCGGTAATAGAGATCACTGCGAAATTCACGGGCCGAGATCATACCCTCCAGATCGCGATTCGTTGCCGCTACCATGCGGACATTTACTTTCTTGGTGCGGGTGCTGCCGAGGCGCTCGAATTCGCGTTCTTGCAAGGCACGCAAGAGCTTCGGCTGGATCTCCAGCGGGACCTCGCCGATCTCGTCAAGAAATAGGGTACCCTGGTCGGCGAGTTCCAGCCGTCCCATCCTCTGACTGATTGCGCCCGTGAACGCTCCTTTTTCATGGCCAAACAATTCACTCTCGAACAGACCCGTGGGAATCGCTGCACAGTTCAGCTTCACGAACGTGCGGTCTTTGCGACGGCTGTGGTCGTGAATGGCGCGCGCGATGAGTTCCTTTCCTGTTCCGGTTTCGCCGAGCAGCAGCACCGTCGAATCGCTGGGAGCCACTGTCTCAACGAGTTCCAGGACGTGTTTAAGCGCCGCGCTGTCGCCAACGATCTGATCGAAGTTCATCTCGCTCCGTAACTCTTCTTCGAGATAGAGCTTTTCCTGAGCGAGCTTGTCGTTTAGTTCAGAGACATCGCGGAACGGAAAGACGTTACCATCGCGGGGCGTCTCTCCTTCGCCGCGCTCACTCTCACCGGCCATTAGAGATTGTCCGCGACGGTTTCGGATGGACACCACTTTGGCGCCGATCGGAGATTGGCCCTGCTGCGAATGAAAATTACTTATGTCGGAAACGCTAGCGAAAGCTGTCCTCATGTTTTTGTCTATCCTTTCGTCGTCTTGCAGTCGATTGTGCGCAAAGGTCTGCTCAGTGACAACGCCGAAAGGGTGACGGGTTGCACAAAAACGGTAGGCTTGCCGATCTCTTTGGAGCCGCGGCAAAGGCTCTTTAGGACGCGGCAAACTTCAAGTGGCAGAATCAACAGGCGAGTCGCTGGTAGAGAATGGAAGACAGGTTTGTTTCATGACCCTGAAGGTTTCCATCTATCTCTGGGCAATAAGGTGAGGGTGGGGCCGCGCCTAAATTCCTATCGAAGCAGGCCCTCTACAAACCCGATTTGATAAACCAGAAACAAACCAAAGGCCATGCTAAAGGCGCCGGTCGCAGTGCCGATGTAGCGGTTAAAACTCCGGAAGCGGTTTGCCGAATAAGTAATCGGCACGGCGATGACGGCAGTAATCAACATCATTCCGGCAATCGTTCCCGCCGCAAAGATCAATAAGTAGAGGATGGCCCAGACCGGTTCCCGAATCACCGGTAAGACAAGGAGCGCAACTGCGGCCGAACCAGCCAAACCGTGGACGGCACCGACAACTACGGGACGAAATCCCAAGGAAAAACCATGGCGGTGCGAATGTTCATGAGCTTCGTTCCGGCTTCGGCGGAAGCCGCCCAGGTTTAGCAAACCCAAAAGGACCAACATTAGTGCCACGCAAAACTCCAGGCTCATCCCTAGCCGCTCGGGAACCACCACGCCGAAGAGAATGATGGCAGCGCCAACAATTAACAACCTAATGCTGTGACCTATTCCCCAAGAGATTCCGGTAAGCGCCGCGCTGGTGACTCTTCGTTGTTGACTTACGATAGTTGTAACTGCAACGACATGATCGGAGTCAGTCGCGTGCCGCATTCCAAGCAAGAAACCGAGTGCGAGAATCGAAAATAGAGTCATGACATTTTCCCTTCGAGATCTGAGTTATGCAGCTTTCATTTCATTTTCTGGTGTTGGCTCTCCATGCGATTGCCGCGCTGTTTGCAATAGCCGATTGATCGACTCAACGTCGCGCGGCGTGACGTACTGGGCAATGTCATGTTCGAAGATCACGTCCAAAGCCCAGCGCAATGCGACACGTATTTTCTTTTCCAGCCTTGGCAGCTTCATTAGGTAAACACTGCGCCACAGCACCCACCCGACGGCCCCGGAAAACTTAAACCCGAAGACTCTGGCGACGCCCGTGCGGCGACCAATCGCCGCAAGCTGCCCTTGCATCTTGAATACGAAGGGAGTTGTTGGTTTCCTGCTCATGCGGGCGCAGATATTCTTAGCAACTTGCCGCCCCTCTCGGAGAGCGTGCTGGGCGGTCGGGGGGTAAGGCTTTTTTGAAGTCGGATCGATGAGCGCCGCGCAGTCGCCCACCGCCCACACACCCGTGAACTTCGGGACCTGCAGAGCAGAATCAACAACTATCCGTCCTCGCTGAAGTTCTAACGTCAAGTCCTTCAGGATCGGACTGGGCGAGACGCCGGCGGCCCACACCAGCATGGCGGCAGGAAATGACTTCCCATCAGCGCAACGTACCGTCTCGTCCGCGTACTCAATGACCATGGTATTGAGTTTTATTTCGACCTGACGTTGACGGAGTTTTTCCTGCGCGTACAGACCAAGTGCCTGTCCGAGTTCAGGCAGGATCACCGGCCCGCCGTCGATCAAGATCACGCGCACCTCGCGCGGATCAATCAGGGCATAATGTTTCAGGCTCTGGCGGGCGAGATCATTGATTGCACCGACCGTTTCGACGCCCGCGAAACCACCGCCCGCAACCACGAAGGTGAGCAGGTGCTTTCGGCGTTCTGGGTCCGGTTCGACACTGGCCGCCTCCAGCATTGCGATTATTCCGTTTCGAAGTATCACGGCGTCTCGGAGCGTCTTTATGCCAAGCGCCTGTTCGGCCACACCCGGAATGCCGAAGTAGTTGGTCTCTGAACCAAGAGCCAGCACCAGGTGGTCAAACTGCAACTCGCGCCTCAGCGCTCTGACACCGTATGAGATCGTCACTCGACGGGCAAAAAGATCAATAGTTTCAATCTCCCCATTCAGAACCCTGACGCGACGCAGGAGTTTGCGCAAAGGATTGCAGATGTCACCCGGCTCAAGATCGCTGGCGACCACCTCGTGAAGCATCGGGGTGAAGAGACTAAAGTTCTCTCTGCTGACGAGCGTCACTTCGACATCGGATCTCCTTGCCACGCTTCGATCCAGGTATCGTGCGGCCTCCACACCGGCGAAGCCACCACCCAAAATGAGAATCCTCGTTTTCTCCGCGCCAAGCTGCGCTGCGCCTATTCGTTCAACGTTGCGCCGATTCTGGTGGTGTTCTTTCATTAGTAGTCTCAGTCTCGAAGCCCGGCGACAAGTGCACTCATTCCGCTGTGGAACGTCGGTTCGACAACCAACCGAGCACTGCGGCGATAAGTGATCAGAAGGCGTAGCCAGTTTGCCAATATCGACAGTTTTGAATGGCCTCCCGCCAGCGTTCGAAGATGTAGCAGACCCCACATCAGCCAGGCAGGAAAACCGGTTATCGAACGACCACCAAATTCAGCGACACCTACATGCCGAGTAATAGTTGCGAGCTTGCTCGGCACAAACGGCTCGGGAGGAGCGGGCGTGGCACTGCCCGCTATTCGGGCTGCGATGAGCTTCCCAACATATCGACCTTGATGCTGCGCGATTGATGCGAGGCCAGGAATGGGTCGACCGTCAGCTCCGAGGACGTGGGCCGCATCGCCAACCACGAAACATTCGGGATAGCCAGGAACTGAAAAATCATTCTCAACTGCTATCGTTCCATTAGCCGTAATGTTCACGCCGAGCGACTGCGCTAGTGGCACCCCTTGCACACCGGTACACCACAGCACCGTTCCTGCCTCAATCCTCTCGTCGCCGATCGTCACGCCTGCCGCATCAACATAGGTAACGGGAAGGCCTACCCTAACTTCAACTCCCGCACGTTGCAGTGCGCGGGTCGCATAGAAGGAATGCTTTTCGCTGAATCCAGGCAACAGCCGTGGTCCAGCCTGCACGAGCACAATGCGCGCTCGACACGGATCGATGTTGCGAAAGTCAGCAGCCAGAGTGTGTTGTACGAACTCACTAATCGTGCCTGTAATCGCAACGCCGGTCGGCCCGCCTCCGACGACGACCACCGTCATGTCGCGCGCCTGTTTGGCCGGATCCGATTCCATCTCCGCACGCTCGAATGCGGTCAAGAGTCGATTGCGAGCCGCAATAGCGTCGGGAAGTGTTTTCAACCCGAGCGCATGTTGCGCCCATTTCGCCTCGTGACCGAAATAACTAGTCTGCGCTCCGGTTGCGACTACAAGCACATCGAAGGGAAGATCAGATCCCTCGCCCATGACGACGACTCGGCGCGACAGGTCAATGCGCTTTGCCTCGCGCATTTCCACCCGAACGTTGGGCATATCATTCAAAAGCGAACGGATTGGTGTTGCGATTTCCGCGGGCTCGAGGATTGACGTGGCCACCTGGAAAAGAAACGGCTGGAACAGATGATGATTGTTACGATCGACGAGCGTCACCTCGGCATCGCTGTCCCGCAACTCACGGACGACGGCCATCCCCGCGAATCCAGCGCCGATCACCACCACCTTGTGCCGAGATCTCACGCTTGCGGGCGTGAGTTTTTCAACTCTCATGCTCCACCTCCCCGCACCAGCGAAACTGGTGCATCAGCTGTGCCGCGTCGACGTCGTCCAGCGGCTTGGCGCAGGATGTAGAAGAGCAGCAATCCGGCTGGCCCGTACAGGTATGTGAGCGGCAGCACCGGGACGAGAACGAGACGCGGCAGTTTAGCCCGCTCCGTCTCGGCCGCGATCCGCGCGCCGATGAAGAGATCGAACGCGAGGTAGTGCACCCAGGCTGCAAGCATCAGCCAGTCGCCGGACAAGTGTTCACGGACCGCTTCGAGGCTCAAGAAGCCACCGCCGCTGGTGCCCCACCCCAGACCGGACGCAACGACATATAGGACCGAAAGCAGCACGGGCCAGACGGTCCCCGCGACCGCGTCGCGTAGCCGCGAGCGCTGGAGCGAGATCGCGATGACGAGGATCGCCCAGCCCGCAAGGGCAAACAGATTGGCGACGACAAAGACGTGCGCGGCAGTCATGAGGTTCTCCTCTCCGAGGCGGGCGGCACGCTTGCGTGGTAGCCCGCATTGCGCAGCGCCCTGTCCAGTAGACTGCGCGACCGTGGTGTGTCTCGAAGTTTCCGATTAGCCAAGGCAAGGTCAATAGCTAACTGCGGTCGGTTACCTACACTCATGAAAAACGCGGCAGAATGATCCGCATAAGCTTCGGGCCGTCGCGCCAGCAACACCTCATAGCCTGCTGCGGCACCTTCCGCTGCGCTCGCAGCCGCTTCTGCTTCACCACGCGCAGCAAGGATCTCAGCATAGGTAGCGCGATATTCAGGATCGTCGGCGATTGCCAGTAGCGGCGTAATCAACGCTGCAGCGATCTTCAACTGTCCGCGCGCGAGCGCCACCTCGGCGCGATGCCCGCGTCCGGGAACGTGCTGCGGCAGTATCGCGTCAAGTTCGAAGAAGATCGCTTCCGCGCGATCCAGATCGCTGCGGCGCATCGCGCTCACGCCCCATTCGAAGAGCAGTTGGCTGCACGGAAGGGGCGATGTGCTTTCGTCCGCATCGAGCGCGGCCTCGTAGGAGATTTCGGCCGCTGCCCATTGGTCCATTTCCGCCAGCAGTGATGCGAGCGCTCCAAGCGTATCAATCCCGGGGTTGTCCCTTGCCAGTCTTTCACGGACAGCCAGAGCCTCTTTATAATGGCCGGTCGCCTGCAGCAGCGCCGCCTTTTCGACATCAATCTCTTGGCTCGAGTGTCCGGCGGCGAGCGCCTGATCGAGAAGCGCCTTAGCTTCCTCGAACCGGTGAAAACGTCCCGCGAGTCGCGCACGGATGTAGAGCGTGGTGCCAGTGTCGGGCGACAATGCTATAGCCT